>ERZ724523.12-NODE-12-length-116006-cov-7.744625_pt1 | contig 116006 bp, 105 predicted proteins | sample MGYA00376056_ERZ724523 | MGnify/ENA primary metagenome ERZ724523 (study PRJEB28724, sample SAMN07190888) | wastewater metagenome | isolation source: influent of sewage treatment plant in Hong Hong | place: USA: Christiansburg, Virginia | collected 2016-03-01 ... | reverse complement strand
ATGTTGCTGGTCATCACGATCACGGTGTTCTTGAAGTCCACGGTGCGGCCTTGGCCATCGGTCAGGCGGCCATCGTCCAGCACCTGCAGCAGGATGTTGAACACGTCGGGGTGGGCTTTTTCCACCTCGTCCAGCAGCACCACGCTGTAAGGCTTGCGACGCACGGCTTCCGTCAGGTAGCCGCCTTCGTCATAGCCCACATAGCCGGGAGGCGCACCAATCATGCGGCTCACCGAATGCTTCTCCATGAACTCGCTCATGTCGATGCGGATCAGGTGGTCTTCGCTGTCAAACAAGAAGCCTGCCAGCGCCTTGCACAGCTCGGTCTTGCCCACACCCGTAGGGCCCAAGAACAGGAAGGAGCCTGTGGGGCGGCCTGGGTCAGACAGGCCGGAGCGCGAGCGGCGAATGGCGTTGGCAATGGCAGAGATGGCTTCGTTTTGGCCGACCACGCGCTCGTGCAGCTTGTCTTCCATCAGCAGCAATTTGTCGCGCTCACCTTGAAGCATTTTGGACACGGGGATGCCGGTGGCGCGGGCCACCACTTCGGCGATTTCGGCCACGCCCACCTGGGTGCGCAGCAAGCGGTTGGCAGGCACGTCTCCAGAGGCAGCTTTACCTTTGGAACGGTCTTCTTCCGCCTTCAGTCGCTTTTCCAGATCGGGCAAGCGGCCGTATTGCAACTCGGCGACCTTGTTGTAGTCGCCCTTGCGGGTGAGGTCTTCCATCTGCTTGCGGATTTTCTCGATCTCTTCCTTGATCTGGGCGCTGCCTTGAGCTTGTGCTTTTTCAGACTTCCAGATCTCGTCCAGATCGGCAATTTCTTTTTGCAACTGGATGATTTCTTCCTCGATCAGGCTCAGGCGCTTTTGCGAGGCCTCGTCGGTCTCACGCTTCACGGCCTCGCGCTCGATCTGCAACTGGATCAGGCGGCGGTCGAGCTTGTCCATGACCTCGGGTTTGGAATCAATCTCGATCTTGATTTTGCTGGCCGCTTCGTCGATCAGGTCGATCGCCTTGTCGGGCAGGAAGCGGTCGGTGATGTAGCGCTGGCTGAGTTCTGCGGCGGCCACGATGGCGGGGTCGGTGATCTCAACGCCATGGTGGACTTCGTAGCGCTCTTTTAGGCCGCGCAGGATTGCGATGGTGGCTTCCACCGTAGGTTCGCCCACCAGGATTTTCTGGAAGCGGCGCTCCAGGGCGGCGTCTTTTTCGATGTACTTGCGGTATTCGTCCAGGGTGGTGGCGCCCACGCAATGCAGTTCGCCACGGGCCAGGGCGGGCTTGAGCATGTTGCCCGCATCCATGGCACCTTCGGCCTTGCCTGCGCCGACCATGGTGTGCAGTTCGTCAATGAAGACAATGGTTTGGCCTTCGTCTTTGGCGAGTTCACTGAGCACGGTCTTCAGGCGCTCTTCAAATTCGCCCCGGAACTTGGCGCCCGCCAAGAGTGACGCCATGTCGAGCGACAGCACGCGCTTGCCTTTGAGCGAATCAGGCACCTCACCAGCGACGATACGCTGGGCCAAGCCTTCGACGATGGCTGTTTTGCCCACACCGGGTTCGCCAATCAACACAGGGTTATTCTTAGTGCGGCGCTGCAGCACCTGGATCGCTCGGCGGATTTCATCGTCGCGGCCAATCACAGGGTCAAGCTTGCCCATGCGGGCGCGCTCGGTCAGGTCCAGGCAATACTTTTTGAGGGCTTCGCGCTGGCCTTCGGCGTCGGCACTATTGACGTTTTGGCCGCCGCGCACGGCGTCAATAGCCGATTCCAGCGATTTGCGGCTCAGACCATTCTCACGTGCCAAGCGGCCAGCATCACCTTTGCTGTCACAAACCGCCAGCAAGAAGAGCTCTGCTGCGATGAACTGGTCGTCGCGCTTCATGGCTTCTTTTTCAGTCGCTTGCAGCAGGCTGACCAGGTCTCGGCCAACAGTCACCTGCTCTTGTCCCTGAACTTGCGGTAAACGCTTGACCGCGCTTTCAGCGGCAGCCAGCAGGCCTTGTGCATTGGCACCTGCTCGCTCCAGCAAGGCGCGCGGGCCATCAGTCTGCTTGATGAGCGCGACCAGCAAGTGCGCTGGCTCAATGTAAGCGTGATCGCTCCCAATGGCCAGCGACTGGGCGTCGGCCAAAGCTTCTTGGAATTTGGTAGTGAATTTGTCTGTACGCATGGTGTAGGGTGTGTCGTCAGTTGTTTTGCAAGTGCGAATGCGGGCAAAGCGGTGTCAGTCAAGGCGCGCGACGTAGAACAGACCGGGCGTCTGATCAAGGAGCGCAACGCTGAATGGCATCGCTTTGCCCACATTCCCGTAGGGTTGTGGTCAAAAATGCTGCCAACGGCGTTGCAAAGCCTTGTCGGGGCAACACCCCGACCGCGTTTTGCGCCTTGCTGGCGGCATTTTTGACCGCAACGCATCTTGCAAAACAGCTGACGTCACACCCTTACCCGTCCTTGCCATACACGTGGTCACGAACAACGCCATTTTCAAGGCTTAAACCGAGCGAACCAAAGAGTTATCTTGACTAAAATCAAGCTATGAACATCCACCAACTGTCGGTTAGCTACCTTCACGAGCAAGACAGGATTCTGGTACGCATCAATTCTGTTGATGCGCAAGAGATCCGCCTTTGGTTGACCCGCCGCCTTTGTCTAGGCTGGGCTCCGGTTCTTCGGGACACCTTGGACACCAAGCCGCCCAGCAAGACAACAAGCACCCACGCCAGCAGTGACGACTCAGACAGCAGCCCGTCCCCCGCCTGGGTCGGAGAGTTTCAGCGATTGCAGAACCTGAAAGACTCTGACTTCACCACGCCGTTCAAATCCGATGCGCAGTCCTGGCCACTGGGGTCCGAGCCCTTGCTGGTTACCACCGTTCACATCGCGCCCAGCAAAGATAGCGGCCTGGAGTTGCGGTTTGAGGAATCTTTGAGCGCCAACCCCGAGCAAGACAGAGGCTTTCAAGCTGCATTGGCGCCCAAACTGCTACATGGCTTCATGCATCTGTTGGAGCAAGCACTGGAAGTGTCCGAGTGGGAGCATCAGGGAACGCCATCTTCCGGCATCCATGCTGCGGCCACAGAGATGGATGAACTGATGCCGCGCGAGCAACACCATTACTTGCATTAAACGTTTCAAGGACTTTTCAGTGCATTCAGCGTGAACCCCGCGATCTGCTTGTAGTTTTCTGAAATGGCACGCAGTTCGTCTTGGCTGATCAAATCATCGATGAGATGAAAGGGTTTGCCACCGCTCAGTTCATCGACCTTGATGTTGATCAAGTCTGGCGGCACGGTTCGGTTTGATCGCACAACTTGCGCAGTAGGTTCTACACGTAAAGCTTCATACGCAAGCAATGCGGCCAGTGGATCGGTATGGGTCAGCAATTGATCCACCACGGTTCGCACATCAATCAAGCCTTGAGCCGCACCGTTGGATCCACGCGGGTACATGGGATGCGCGGCGTCCCCCAGCAAAGTGACCCGCCCAAAGGTCCAGCGATTGACCGGGTCTTTGTCCACCATGGGGTATTCCAGGATTTGCTCAGCCCCTTGGATGAGTGCGGGAACATCGAGCCAGTCGTAGCGCCAGTCTTTAAAGATATCCACAAAGTCCTGGGCTTGACCGGTCTTGTTCCAGTCGTTTTGAGCCGCGCCTTCGCGTCGTATCTCTGCCACCCAGTTGATGAGTTGATTGCCCTTGCCGTCGACGTTGTCCACGATGGGATAAATCACCATCTTGCCTGTCTCGATTGAGCCGATGCGCATATAGCTCTTGCCGCTCAAAATGGGCTTGTGAACCGTGACACCGCGCCAAGTGTTGATGCCCGCGAAGGCCATTTTCTCGAAGGGATAAAACTGGCGGCGAATAGCGGAATTGACGCCGTCGCAGGCCAGCACAATATCGCAGGGGACAGAAGGCAAGCGCTGATGGCTGGTGCTGCTTTCAAAATGAAGCAAGGCTTCGCTGTCAGACTGCTCCACGCCTGTGCAGCGATGGTCAGTGTGCAAGGCATCTGGCCCTAAGCGCTCCAGTGCCGCCTCATACAAAATACGATGCAGCTTGCCACGGTGCAAACCGATTTCTGGTTGTGCATAGCCTGCATGGCGGCCGCGAGGCTCACGGTAGATGTATTGACCGTAGCGATTGAAAAACACGCTCTCCTCGTTTTCAATCCCCACGGCCTCCAGTGCTGACTGCAGCCCAAGAGACGCCAGTTCGCGCATGGCATGTGGCAGCAAGGTGATGCCAACGCCCAGTTCTTTGACCTGTGGCACCGATTCATAGACCTGACAGGCTATGCCCTTTTGGTGCAAAGCGAGCGCAAGGCTTAAGCCCACCACGCCACCGCCCACAATGGCGATGCGGGTGGTGCTGTGAGGTCCGTTGGAGGAGGCGGTTGGCATAGTCATTCTGAAGTAATGTTCTGGGTCTTGATCAGCTTCGCCCAGCGCAAGGCATCGGCCTCGACGACACGCTGAAACTCTTCAGGTGTGCTGCTGGCGGGGTCCATGCCTTGGGTCTCAAAAGCGGTACGCACATCCGGTGCAGACAGGATGTCTTTCAGCTCGCGGTTCAGGCGTTGAACCATGTCGTTCGGTGTGCCAGGGGGCGCAAAGATGCCGTACCACATGGCCACATTGACCTCACCAGCCTTGGCCTCTGCCAAGGTCGGGACCGCTGGCAGCAAGCTGTGTCGCTTGTCGCTGCCTATGCCCAAGGCCACCAGTTTTCCGGCTCGAACATGCGGTAGCGCAACATGGATGGGTAAAAACATCACGTCCACCTGCCCTCCCAGCAAATCCGTCAGCGCGGGAGCGGTGCCACGGTAAGGGATGTGAGTAAGAAACACTCCATTGGCATTCTTGAACAGCTCCATCGACAGATGGTGCGGCGTGCCAACGCCTGGCGACGCATAGTTGATCTGCCCGGGCTTTTGTTTGGCTGACTGGATCAATGCTGTAGCTGTCTTCCAACCCGTGTGCGGCCCAGCCACCAGCAAAAGCTGCCCCCAACTGGTCAAGGAGACAGGCACCAAGTCTTTGACCGGGTCAAAAGGCAATTTGGGGAACAGGCTGCGGTTCATCACCAGGGTATTGACCGAGACTAAAAGCGTAGTGCCGTTGGGCGGTGAGCGCACCACGGCTTCGGTCCCGATATTGCCGGACGCGCCGACCCGGTTATCCACCACCACGCTGCGCCCCAGGCGCTCGCCAAGCTTGGGGCCAACAGTGCGGGCAATCAGGTCAATGCCTGTACCCGGCGTAAACGGCACGATCAGGCGCAAGCTGGGCGCAGACGAATTGGTATTGGCATTTGCATTGGGCGGTGCCGACGTTTGAGATTGCGCATTTGCCAGGCCATGCAGGGATAGCGTGACGTAGATGAACGCTTTTAGACCAATAACTCTCAGCATGGGGACGACCTGACCTTAAGATAAACACACACGGCGAAAATACCTGCCGCAGTTTGCATGCTAACCATTGTGCGGTATGGTTGCACTAACCCAATCCAGGGAATGTCCTGAGTAAAAACCGTAGAAACGCCTCCTCCGTGCCTGAAATTGCCAGTTTGTCCCGACTCTATGCCCGCCCTGGCTTCTTGCTACGGCGCGCCCATCAAATATCGACGGCCGTTTTTGAAGCTGAATGCAATAGCCTGAATCTGACGCCTGCCCAGTTTGGCGTCTTAACCGTGCTCAGCGCCTACCCAGGCTTGGACCAATCCAGCTTGGCCCGGGCGCTGGGCTTTGACAAGGTCACCATGTTGCGTGTGTTGCGCGTACTGGAGCCGCGTGGTTTGGTCACACGGGTGGCGTCGCCCAACAATCGGCGGAACTTGTCCATATCGTTGACGCCAGAAGGGCAAAAGCTGCTGAAGGCGGCCAAAGCACCTGCAGAGCGCGCCTATCACCGCCTGCTATCCCCTCTGGACAAAACGCAACAAGAGCAGTTGCTGAGCCTGCTGCAGCAACTCTCTGACGGTCTGGATGGCATGGCGCGCGCGCCCTTTGTACCACCAGCATGATTTGCCGCCAGCCTGAAATCTCAGGCCGGTTCGCTTTGCAAGTTAAAGGCCATTGCTGGCGTCAATGCCCCAGCGTTGAAGAGCGGCGTCGTCGGTAACGCGGGCATCTACCCAATGTGCGCCCTGTGGGGTTTGCTCTTTCTTCCAAAACGGGGCCTGAGTTTTCAGGTAGTCCATCAAAAATTCGCAGGCCTGAAAACTGACGCCTCGGTGGCGCGAGGTGACTGCCACCAAAACGATTTGGTCAAGCGGCATGAGCAGGCCGACGCGGTGGATCACGCGCGCGCCGTAAATGTCAAAGCGCTGGTGGGCCTGATCCATCATGGCCAGGATGGATTTTTCGGTCATACCGGGGTAATGCTCCAGCTCCATGCTCAGAACCGGTGGGCTATTGCTGGCCTCCGTATAAGTTTGATGAGAGCCGCGCACCGTGCCGACAAAGCTGCATACGGCGCCCACACGTTTGTCGTGTGCACGCAATGCGGCCAGCTCCGCGCTGACATCAAAGTCCTGGGTTTGAATGCTGACGCTCGAATGGTGCATGCAATGCTCTTTGAATCAAGGGCCTTAGCCGCCTGTCACTGGCGGAAAGAACGCGACCTCTGCCGTTGGCTGCAGAAGTGTCGCATCGTCACCCATCACTTGATTGATCGCCATGCGTACCGCTTTGCCGGGGCCCAAACACTCAGCCGACGGGTTGCCACGCGCAACCAGTTCTGCGCGAAGTTCCCCCAAAGTGCTGGCGTTCGATGTGAACTGTTCAGTAGAGCAGCCCATCGTCTCGCGAATGCTGGCGAAATAGCGGATGGTGATGGCCTTGCTCATAGCAACTCCGCAAACGGCAGATAAGGCACCGTGTCGCCACTGCTGATGACTTGTCCTGGTGCGACATCGACCAACCCGTCGCCCCAAACTGACGAGGTCAGCACGCCTGAACTCTGGTTGTCGAAGAGCTCCAAAGCCCCGGAAGCATTGCGCCGCACACGCAGGAATTCGCGTCGGCGGTCTGGCTTGCGCCAATCAAAGTTTGCCAGCGCGGGAATCGCCATGCGGTCTAAGGCCGTTGCCCCCTGCAGTTTGAGCAGAGCTGGCCGCACGAGCAACATGAAGGTGACAAAACTGGACACCGGATTACCCGGCAGGCCAATGAAGTGGGCGTTGCCTACCCGGCCATGGGCAAAGGGCTTGCCAGGTTTGATGGCAATCTGCCACAGGTCCAGGCTGCCTAAGGCTTGCACGGCTGGCTTGATATGGTCTTCCTCGCCAACCGAAACGCCACCACTAGTGAGGATCAGGTCGTGCGACTGAGATGCGCTAGACAAAGCTTGTTCGGTGGCGGCACGCTGATCAGGCACGATGCCGCAATCTGTCACCTCGCAACCCAAGCGCATCAGCATGGCACGCAGAAAAAATCGGTTGGAGTTGTAGATTGCGCCAGGGCGCATTTGTGATGGCGCCACTTCGCCCGGCATGACGAGCTCGTCGCCTGTTGAAAACAAGGCGACTTTAGGACGAGCGGATACCGAAAGCTGGTCAAAGCCAATGCTTGCAGCCAAACCCAAAGACGCTGGATTAAGACGTTCGCCCAGATGCAAAACGATCGAGCCCAGTCGGACATCTTCACCCGCACGGCGAATCCATTGCCCTGCAGTGGGAAGTTGCTGAATCCGCACATGCCCTTCAGGCTCGGCCAAGATTTCGCACTCTTCTTGCGGCACCACGGCATCTGCACCGGGCGGGATGGGTGCACCAGTGAAGATGCGCGCAACAGTTCCGGCAGACAGTGCATGACCCACACTCGCTTCCTGGCTGCCCGCGGCGATGCGTTGCGACACTTTGAAGACTTGGCCGGCTTTCGTCACGTCCGCGCTACGCATGGCGTAGCCGTCCATGGAGCTGTTGTCCAGTGCGGGCACCTGCAGTGAAGAAACCAAGTCTTGCGCAAGAACCCGCCCGTCGGCAGTAAACGTATCTACGCTCTCTACGCGTCCAAGCGGCACCACTGCGCCTAACAATTGAACCAAGGCATCATCCAGCGGTAGCAGCGGCGAACGGGGGGGGCGTGACGAGGCCTGGGGAATGGATGCTTGCAAATCAGCGGGTGGAGTGGAAACAGGCTTGCTCATGCGTAGTTCTCGGCGACATACTCAAAACGGTCTTGGTTTGCCACAAGCCATGCCGCAATTTCTTGAGGCTGGTTCAAATCAAAGACCGGGCGCTGGGTGGGCTCGGGCAATTTGTCCGCTGAGTCGGTGGCAATGGCCACAATAAAGTCATCATCGTGGTAACGCGCTGGATGCTGGGTTGACGCCCGCCAGACCTCAATTTTTTGCAAGTCGGAATGCTTAAAGCCTTCCACCAACACCCAATCCACGCCGTCGTAAACCTCGGCTAACAAGTGATGCACGCTGAGCTCGGTTGACTGCTCAAACTCACGCACCAGCATCAGGCGTTTGCTAGAGGCCGCAACCACTTCAAACGCGCCCGCTTCGCGGTGCCGGAAAGTGTCTTTACCGGGATGATCCAAATCAAACCGATGGTGCGCATGTTTGACCACCGACACGCGCATGCCCAGGGCTTTGAGCGCGGGGATCAAATGCTCGACGAGTGTGGTCTTCCCGGAGCCCGAAAACCCCGAGAACCCAATCACTTTCATACGCAGACCTGTTCGATATAAGTCTTGATGGCGTTGACATCAGCGGACATCACTTTGACGCGCTTAGGTAAAGCCTCAATGCCCGCAAACTTGGCCGGGCGCTCTGGCTCGTGGCCTAAAGCTTCCACGATGGTGGCGGCAAACTTAATGGGCAAAGCCGTTTCCAACACGATCATGGGAATGCCTGCCTGAATATGTTCGCCAGCAACCTTCAAGGCATCCGCCGTATGGGTATCAATGACCACACCGTAGGCCTGATTTGTGGCTTGAATAGTGGCCAGCCGCTGACTGTGCGTGCTTTTCCCGCTCTGAAAACCATAGCGATTTGCAGTTTCAGCGAAGCGAGGTTCAGCGCTCAGATCAAACTTGCCATGGGTCTGAAGGCTTTCACCAAACAGATGACGCGTTTGTGTGCCATCGCGGCCCAACATGTCAAACACAAAGCGTTCGAAATTGCTGGCCTTGGAAATATCCATGGACGGGCTAGAGGTTTCATAGGTATCGGCGCTGCCGCGTACGCGGTACACGCCAGTGCGGAAGAACTCGTCGAGCACATCGTTCTCATTGGTGGCAACCACCAAATGAGCAATCGGCAATCCCATCATGCGAGCCACGTGACCCGCACAGACGTTGCCGAAGTTGCCGGAAGGCACCGTGAAACTGACCTTTTCTACATTGGATTGTGTTGCCTGGAAGTAGCCCGCAAAGTAATACACCACCTGAGCCAACAAACGCGCCCAATTGATGGAATTAACGGTGCCAATCTTGTACTTGCGCTTGAAGTCCAAATCATTAGACACAGCCTTGACCATGTCCTGGCAATCATCGAACACACCTTCAACCGCGATGTTGTGGATGTTCTCATCCATCAAGCTGAACATCTGTGCCTGCTGAAACGGACTCATGCGGCCATGGGGCGAGGTCATGAAAACCCGAACGCCCTTTTTGCCCCGCATGGCGTATTCAGCGGCACTGCCTGTATCTCCAGACGTGGCGCCCAAAATATTGAGCGACTCGTTGCGGCGGGCAAGCTCATATTCAAACAGGTTGCCCAGCAATTGCATGGCCATGTCTTTAAAGGCCAAGGTAGGCCCGTTGGACAAGCCTTGCAGATACAAACCGTCTTTAAGTTGGGTCAGCGGTGTGATCTGCGGTGTGCCATAGACCGCTTCGGTATATGTCTTGTCACACAGTGCCTTGAGGTCGGCAGCAGGAATGTCGTCGATGTACATCGACAAAATCTCAAACGCCAAAGCGGCATAACCACCCGTTGCACCGCCGTTGAAGGCTGTGCGCAAATTTGCCAAGCGCTCTGCACTGACTTGGGGATAGCTTTGCGGCAAATACAGGCCGCCATCGGGCGCCAAGCCCTCAAGCAAGATTTCACAAAATTTGCGTGGCGTGGCATCACCACGGGTAGAAAGGTAGTTCATTCAGACAGGGCAAACAAAAGCTTGCAGAAGTAGAGATTCGCCTGTCCATTGTAATAAGGCGACTCGATGCAGAAAATTATTTGAAATAATTTTGCCCACCATCCAAAACAGAGCAAATTTGCACGCTATAATTTGAGTCTTCGCGGGAATAGCTCAGTTGGTAGAGCGATACCTTGCCAAGGTATAGGTCGAGAGTTCGAGCCTCTTTTCCCGCTCCAAACGCGAATCAAAAAAGGAACCTTAGGGTTCCTTTTTTGTTGCCTGCTTCCTTTTCAATTTGAATTGACGCAAGCCACAAAAAAGCCCGCCATCGACGAATCGATGGCGGGCTTTTTGGATGGTGCCGTATCAGGCCAGCTGTGCGTGCATTTCCTGGATAGAGATCACACCCAGGTTGTCCATGTATTTCATGCCTTCCACCGCAGCTTCTGCGCCTGCGATGGTGGTGAATGTCGTCACCCGCGCCAGCAATGACGACGTACGAATTTGACGGCTGTCCGCAATGGCATTGCGGCGCTCTTCCACGGTGTTGATCACCAGGCTGATGTCGCCGTTCTTGATCATGTCCACCACATGTGGGCGGCCTTCGGTGACCTTGTTGACCAGTTTGCACTCAATGCCCGCCGCCGTGATAGCGGCAGCCGTGCCACGTGTGGCCACCAGCTCAAACCCCTGAGCTGCCAAGGCACGCGCCACTTCCACGGCTCGGGCCTTGTCGTTGTTCTTGACGGTCAGGAAAGCCTTGCCGCCGCGTGGCAGCTTGGTGCCCGCGCCGAGCTGGCTCTTGACGAAGGCTTCGCCAAAGGTCTTGCCCACGCCCATCACCTCGCCCGTGGACTTCATCTCTGGGCCAAGAATGGTGTCGACACCGGGGAACTTCACAAACGGGAACACAGCCTCTTTCACGCTGAAATAAGGCGGCGTCACCTCTTTGGTGATGCCCTGGCTTGCCAGCGATTGGCCCGCCATGCACCGCGCTGCCACTTTGGCCAACTGAATGCCTGTCGCCTTACTCACATAAGGCACGGTACGGCTGGCGCGAGGGTTCACCTCCAGCACATAAATGACATCCTTGCCATCCACATGTTGGATCGCAAACTGCACGTTCATCAAGCCGATCACATTCAGCGCAGCAGCCATCGCAGCCGACTGACGCTTGAGTTCGTCAACGGTCTCCTTGGACAGTGAATACGGCGGCAACGAACAAGCAGAGTCACCGCTGTGCACGCCCGCTTGCTCGATGTGCTCCATCACGCCGCCAATGAAGGTCTTGCCTTCCGGGTCGCGCAAGCAATCCACATCACATTCAATGGCGTCGTTCAGGAATCGATCCAACAGCACAGGCGAGTCGTGGCTGACCTTGACGGCCTCACGCATGTAGCGCTCCAGGTCACGCTGCTCGTGCACGATTTCCATCGCACGTCCACCCAGCACGTAACTGGGGCGCACCACCAGGGGGTAGCCAAGCGTTGCGGCTTTTTCAAGAGCCTCTGGCTCGGTACGTGCCGTCGCGTTGGGTGGCTGCTTGAGGTTCAATTCACGCAGCAAGGCCGAGAAACGCTCGCGGTCTTCGGCCGCGTCGATCATGTCGGGGCTGGTGCCGATGATGGGTACACCATTGGCTTCCAGGTCCAGCGCCAGCTTCAAAGGCGTTTGGCCGCCGTATTGCACGATCACGCCGGTGGGCTTTTCTTTGTCCACAATTTCCAACACGTCTTCGAGCGTGAGTGGCTCAAAGTACAGGCGATCCGACGTGTCGTAGTCGGTGGACACCGTCTCGGGGTTGCAGTTGACCATGATGGTCTCGTAACCGTCTTCGCGCATGGCCAAAGCGGCGTGCACGCAGCAGTAGTCAAACTCGATACCCTGGCCGATGCGGTTGGGTCCACCGCCTAACACCATGATCTTCTTGTTGTTGGTGGGTTCGGCCTCGCACTCTTCCTCGTAGGTGGAGTACATGTAGGCGGTGTTGGTGGCGAATTCTGCGGCGCAGGTGTCCACGCGCTTGTACACCGGGCGCACATTCAGCGCACGGCGGCGCTCGCGCAAAGCCTTGTCGGTGGTCTTGAGCAACTTGGCCAAACGGCGGTCTGAGAAGCCCTTTTTCTTGAGGCCACGCAGCGTGGGCTCATCGAGCTTTTCCAGCGCAGCAGCGCCGTGCTGTTCTGTGAACTTGTCCAACGACAACTCGAGCTTGATGATTTCTTCGATCTGAATCAAGAACCACTTGTCGATTTTGGTCAGGTCATAGACACGGTCAATCGACCAGCCTGCCGCAAAGGCGTCGCCCACGTACCAGATGCGGTCAGGACCTGGCTCGCCAAGTTCTTTTTCCAATATCTCGGGGTCTTGGGTTTTCTCGTTCATGCCATCCACGCCGACTTCCAGACCGCGCAAGGCTTTTTGGAACGACTCCTGGAAGGTGCGGCCCATGGCCATTACCTCGCCCACGCTCTTCATTTGCGTAGTCAGGCGGCTGTCGGCTGTCGGAAATTTTTCAAACGCAAAACGCGGAATCTTGGTGACCACGTAGTCGATGCTGGGCTCAAACGATGCTGGTGTTGCACCGCCCGTGATTTCGTTACGCAGCTCGTCCAGCGTATAGCCAATGGCCAGCTTGGCGGCCACCTTGGCAATCGGGAATCCTGTGGCTTTGGAGGCCAATGCGCTTGAGCGGCTCACGCGCGGGTTCATCTCAATCACCACCATGCGGCCATCAGCCGGGTTGATGGAGAACTGCACGTTCGAGCCGCCTGTGTCCACGCCAATCTCACGCAGCACTGCCAATGAGGCGTTGCGCATGATCTGGTATTCCTTGTCGGTCAGCGTTTGTGCAGGGGCTACGGTGATGGAGTCGCCCGTGTGCACACCCATCGGGTCCAGGTTTTCGATGGAACAGATGATGATGCAGTTGTCCGCTTTGTCGCGCACCACTTCCATCTCGTATTCTTTCCAGCCAAGCAGCGATTCTTCAATCAGCAGTTCGTTGGTAGGAGAGGCCTCCAGGCCGCGCTTGCAGATGGTCTCAAATTCTTCGGGGTTGTAGGCAATGCCGCCACCCGTGCCGCCGAGCGTAAAGCTGGGGCGAATGACCGTGGGAAAGCCCAAGGTCTTTTGCACAGCCCAGGCCTCGTCCATGCTGTGGGCAATGCCAGAGCGAGCAGATCCCAAGCCAATCTTGGTCATCGCGTCTTTGAACTTCAGGCGGTCTTCAGCCTTGTCGATGGCCTCTGGTGTGGCACCGATCAGCTCTACCTTGTATTTCTCCAATACGCCGTTGTGCCACAGGTCCAGCGCGCAGTTCAGCGCGGTCTGTCCACCCATGGTCGGCAGAATCGCGTCAGGGCGTTCCTTGGCGATGATCTTCTCAACCGTCTGCCAGGTGATGGGCTCGATATAGGTCACATCGGCCGTAGCCGGGTCGGTCATGATCGTGGCAGGGTTGCTGTTGATCAAGATGACTTTGTAGCCCTCCTCACGCAGCGCCTTACAGGCCTGCACACCGGAGTAGTCGAATTCACAGGCCTGCCCAATGATGATGGGGCCAGCGCCAATGATGAGGATGCTTTTTAGGTCGGTACGTTTTGGCATATCAGTTCTTCTTCCCTGCTGTTTCCATCAAACCGATGAAGCGGTCAAACAGGTAGCCGATGTCTTGAGGCCCAGGTGACGCCTCAGGGTGACCCTGGAAGCAAAACGCGGGCTTGTCGGTGCGGGCGAGACCTTGCAGCGTGTTGTCAAACAGGCTGATGTGGGTAGCGCGCATGTTGGCAGGCAATGTTTTTTCATCCACCGCAAAGCCGTGGTTTTGGCTGGTGATGCTGACGCGGCCAGAGTCCAGGTCTTTGACCGGGTGGTTCGCGCCATGGTGGCCAAACTTCATCTTGAAAGTCTTGGCACCGCTGGCCAAGGCCATGATTTGGTGCCCTAAGCAAATACCAAAGGTGGGAATACCCGTTTCGATCAGTTCGCGGGCAGCAGCAATGGCGTAGTCGCAAGGCTCTGGGTCGCCAGGGCCATTGGACAAAAAGATGCCATTGGGGTTGAGCTTGAGCACCTCGGCGGCGGGCGTTTGTGCGGGCACCACGGTGACTTGGCAGCCACGCTCAGCCAACATGCGCAAGATGTTCTTCTTGACGCCAAAGTCATAGGCCACGACATGGAAACGCGGCGCAGTTTGTTCGCCGTAGCCTGAGCCCAGACGCCATTCGGTTTGCGTCCACGCAAAGGTCTTGTCGCTGGACACGACCTTGGCCAAATCCAGGCCTGCCATATTGGGTGCGGCCTTGGCGGCGGCAATGGCCTGATCCTTGACAGCTTGCGTCACGGTCTGGCCAGCAGCCAAACCGATGATGCAGCCGTTTTGCGCGCCCTTAGAGCGCAGGATACGGGTCAAGCGGCGGGTGTCGATGTCGGCAATGGCCACCGTCTTTTCGCGCACCAGATACTGGTCCAACGTCATGTTCAAGCGGAAGTTGCTGGCCAGCAGCGGCAAATCTTTGATGATCAGGCCAGCGGCATGCACGCGGTTAGCTTCAACGTCTTCGGCGTTCACGCCGTAGTTGCCGATGTGGGGATAGGTCAGCGTGACGATTTGCTGGCAGTAGCTGGGGTCGGTCAGGATCTCTTGGTAGCCGGTCATGGAGGTGTTGAACACCACTTCGCCGGATGTTTGGCCGGTGAAGCCGATAGAAAGACCAACAAAGACGGTACCGTCAGCCAGCGCCAATACAGCGGGTGGGAATGCAGAGTGATTTGCGGGGGCGTCTGGCCCTGATCCCTGAATTGACAAAAGCAAGGGGTTCTCCGGATGGTTACGGGCCCTTTAGCGTGCAGACAACCCGACCAGAAACGGTGGGCGAGGCTACGGCTTTTGAGTGGGAGTTGACTGAGAACTACGCTAGGGGCTGGGGGTGAATGCGGGAAAGCCTCTTATTATACCCGAGCGGGTAAAAACCCTTAGGCAAGTCTTACAAAAAATTTACAGCACCCGGATTTCGACATGCCTACGCGCGCGGCAAGGAACTCGCGTGCAGGCAAATCGCAGCTGCCGCCCCCACGTTCAGCGATTCTTCCCCGCCGGGCTGGGCGATGCGCACAAACTGATCGGCGCGGGCCATCAGCTCAGGCCCAACGCCCTGCCCTTCGTGCCCCATGGCCCAGGCGCAGGGCCAAGGGAGCTTGGCTTGATGGATCAGGTCACCTTGATGGGAACTGGTCACCAGAATCGGTACGCTAAGTTCACCCAAGGCTTCGGGCTCGACACCTTCAATCAGTTGCAAGCCAAAGTGCGCGCCCATGCCAGCGCGCAGCACTTTGGGACTCCACAGGGCTGCGGTGCCTTTGAGGGCGATGATTTGCTTGAAGCCAAAGGCTGCAGCACTGCGCAGAATCGAGCCCACATTGCCTGCGTCTTGCACACGGTCCAGTATGACGGTGGCGGCATTCGTTGCGATGGCAGGTGAGGCGGGCAAATCCATCACAAAACCCATGGGCGCAGGAGATTCGAGTCCACTGATGTCTCGGAGCAAAGCGTCGGCCAAAACTACATTTTTAATAGCACACTTTGCCCACTGGTCCTGCCGGGATGCCCAATAAGTTTCTGAAAACACGCCCACTGCAGGGGTCAGACCACGGGTGAGCGCGGCGCGGCACAGGTGGTCGCCCTCCAGCCAGACCTTGCCCTGCTTGCGGTAGGCGGTGTTCTCCTGCGACAAACGCTTCAGGTCCTTGGCAAAAGCGTTGTCTTTGGAGGTGATCAGGGTGGGCTCGGAACTCATGCAGGCGCTTAAAAGGTGGTGGGCTTACGCCCGGGTTCGCGCTAACACTTGCGTGACGGGGGCAAAGGTTTTGCGGTGTTCTGGGCAGGCCCCGTGCGCTTGCAAGGCAGCCAGGTGTTGGGCGGTGCCATATCCTTTGTGACCGTCAAAGCCATAGAGCGGATAGCGTTGGTGCAGTTCGGCGCACCAGCGGTCGCGGTGTACCTTGGCCAAAATGGACGCGGCGGAAATGGCGGGGATGAGTGAATCGCCTTTGACAATGGCCTCGGCCAGCATGTCGAGTTGGGGGATTCGGTTGCCATCGACCAGCACCTTGGTGGGTTTCAGCCGCAGGCCCGCCACGGCGCGCTGCATGGCAAGCATGGTGGCTTGCAGGATGTTGAGGCGATCAATCTCTTCAACGCTGGCTTCGGCAATGCTGCAGCAAAGGGCTTTGGCGCGGATTTCGTCGTACAAGCGTTCTCGCTTCAGAGCGGTGAGTTTCTTGGAATCCGCCAGGCCTTTGATGGGCTGCAAGTCGTCCAAGATCACAGCGGCCGCCACCACAGGGCCAGCCAGCGGGCCACGGCCCGCCTCGTCCACGCCAGCGATGAGGCCAGGCACGTCCCAGATCAGTTTGGCTTGGCGAGGCGTCATGTTGACGGGTTTGCGGTTCTTAGCGGCGGGCATACGGGTGCTAGCTTAACTTGAGTGTGCGCTCGATGGCCTGCACGGCCAGTTGGGCGGTGTCGCGTTGTAGCTCGCGGTGCAGATTGGCAAAGCGTTGCTGCACGGCGGTAACTCGTTCGGGCTGGTTCAACCAAGCGAGCACTGCTTGCGCCAAGGCCGTGGGCGTTGCGGCTTCTTGCAAATATTCGGGCACCACAAATTCGGCGCTCAGGATATTGGGCAGGCCCACCCAGGGCTGCAGCATTTTGCGCCGCATGATCTGCCAGCTGAGCCAATGCATGTTGTAGGCGATGACCATCGGCCGTTTGAAGAGTGCCGCCTCCAGCGTGGCCGTGCCACTTGCGATGAGGGTGACATCGCAGGCAGCCAACACGGCGTGAGATTGCCCGCTGACGACTTGCAAGGCTTCACCCAGACCACTCTGCGCAGCCAGTTTGTCGATCAGCGGCTTCAGCGCGGGGATGGCAGGCACTACAAATTTGATAGCTGAGTTGGCTTGCTGGATATGCCGACAAGCCTGAAAAAACCTTTGCGCGAGGTATTTGATCTCGCCCTGACGGCTACCGGGCAGCACGGCAACTACGGTGTCGGTGTCTGCCAAGCCCAGCGCGGCACGGGCAGCGGCCTTATCGGGCTGCATAGGAACCATGTTGGCAACCGGGTGGCCTACATAGGTGGCAGCGATGCCGTGCTCGGCCAACAGTGCTGGCTCGAACGGAAAGACACACAGCACATGGTCGGCCGCTGTCTTGAGCTTGATGAGCTTCTTGGCGCGCCATGCCCAAAAGGAGGGGCTAACGAAATGCACGGTGGGGATGCCAGCTGACTTGAGACGCTTTTCCAAGTCAAAGTTGAAGTCGGGTGCATCGATGCCAATGAAGACATCAGGCTTGTTGGCCAGCAGCCTGTCGCCCAACTCCTTACGAACCTTGAGCAGTTTGCGCAGGTGGGGCAATACCTCGGCGTAGCCTCGCACTGCCAGCATGGCCTGCGGCCACCAAGCCTCACAGCCTTGGGATTGCATGCGTGGGCCAGCAATACCGCTGGTTTGCAGGTCGGGCCAGCGTTGCTTCATGGCCTGCAGCAGCAGTGCCCCCAGCAGGTCGCCGGACGCTTCACCAGCAACCAGGGCTGCGCGCTGCACCCCCACGCTTGCCGCTTCGCGTGCTGCGCTGCCCCCCGAGGGGGCCTTCGCGCCTTGGGACGGCCCGGCGGCGCTCACACTCATCCCTACCTAACAATCCCGCGTTGCGGCGTGGTTTGATCCAGAAAGCCCAGCATCATTTGCACGTCACCTGCGGCGTCGGGCATCTTGTCGGTCAAGGTTGCGATTTGGGCTTTGGCCTGATCGAGCGTCAAGTCGTCGCGGTACAGCGCTTTGTGCATGGCCTTGACGGCGCTGATGCGTTCGGGGTTGAAGCCCCGGCGGCGCAGTCCTTCAAAGTTCATGGAGCGGGCCGCAGCGGGCTGGCCCTGGCACATCACAAAGGGCGGCAGATCGGCAAACAGCAGCGAGCACATGGCCGTCATGCTATGTGCGCCGATACGGACAAACTGATGAACGACCGTGAAGCCGCCAAAGATGACCCAGTCGTCCACCAGCACATGGCCTGCCAGTTGGCTGTTGTTGGCAAAAATGCATTGGTTACCTACACGGCAATCGTGGGCCAGATGCACATAGGCCATGATCCAGTTGTCGTTGCCGATGCTGGTGATGCCACCGCCACCGGGGCTGCCGATGTTGAAGGTGCAGAACTCGCGGACGGTATTGCGGTCGCCAATCTGCAACTCGCACGGCTCGCCCGCATACTTTTTGTCTTGGGGGATTGCGCCAATCGAGTTGAACTGAAATATGCGGTTGTCTTCACCAATGGTGGTGTGGCCTTCGATCACGCAATGCGCGCCGATGGTCGTGCCTTTGCCGACTTTGACGTTGGGGCCAATGACGGTGTAAGGCCCAACGCTGACGCTGCTGTCGAGTTCGGCTTTAGCGTCCACCAAGGCCGTGGGATGAATCAAGCTCATGCCGGAATTTCCTCAGGCAATTTTGCGCATGGTGCACATGAGTTCGGCTTCGGTCGCCACTTCATCACCAACCAAAGCCCGCGCCTTGAACTTGAAGATACCGGCTTTTTGGCGGTCGAGTTCCACTTCCAGGCGCAACTGATCACCTGGCTCTACAGGGCGCTTGAAGCGCGCGCCGTCGATACCCGCAAAGTAGTACACCGTTTTGTCGTCCAGCACGGTTCCCATCATGTCGATGGCCAGGATGGCGGCGGCTTGGGCCAGGGCCTCCAGTTGCAACACCCCTGGCATCACAGGGCGATGCGGAAAGTGGCCGGTGAAATGCGGCTCGTTGATGCTGACGTTTTTGAGCGCGACGATGCGCTTGCCTTTTTCGATTTCCAGCACGCGGTCCACCAACAGGATGGGGTAGCGGTGTGGCAGGCATTTAAGGATTTGGTGGATGTCCATCATGATGTAGTTGTCCCGCTGGATTGGGGCGCGCCGACCTGAGCCTCCAGGGCCTTGATGCGGTCGCGCAGTTTATGAAGTTGTTTGAGGGTAACAGCGTTCTTTTCCCAAGATGCATTGTCATCGGTGGGAAATATCCCGGTGTACAGGCCCGGCTTGTTGATGGACCGTGTGACGGTAGTTGATGCCGACACATTGACGCCATCGGCCAGCGTCAAATGCCCGAGCACCACCGCGCCGCCGCCTACGGTGCAATGGGCGCCAATATGCGCACTGCCCGCCACGCCCGCGCAACCCGCCATGGCGGTGTGGCGCCCTACATGCACGTTATGGCCGATCTGGACCAAGTTGTCGAGCTTGACGCCGTCTTCCAGCACCGTATCGCCCAAGGCGCCCCGGTCCACACAGGAGTTGGCGCCAATTTCAACATCGTTGCCGATACGCACAGCGCCGAGTTGTTCGATCTTTTCCCAAGTGCCTTGGTGCGGCGCAAAGCCAAAACCGTCGGCACCAATCACCACACCGGGGTGCAGCAGGCAGCGCTCGCCAATCACGCAGTTCTCGTTGACTACCACGCGTGCCTTGAGCACGGTGTTTGCGCCAATGCGCGCGCCGCGCTCCACCACGCACAGCGGGCCAATGCTGGCGCTGGGATCGATATGCGCGGTGGGGTCAACCACCGCGCTGGGATGGATGCCCGCGACAGTGGCTGGCGCATGCGCGCGCTTCCATAGCTGGGTGAGGCGCGCAAAATAGTGGTAGGGGTCTGGCGTAACGATACAAGCACCACGCGCGCTTGCCGCATCTGCAAAGGCAGGACTGACAATCACACAGGACGCCCCTGTGCTCGCCAATTGCTGCTGGTACTTGGGATGACTCAGAAACGCCAAAGCCCCGGTACCTGCATTCGCTAGAGGTGCCAGGGCTTCGATTTGAAGCTTGACATCCCCGCGCAGTTCACCGCCCAGGGATTCAACAATGTGGCCAAGACTGAGGGCCACCGCCTTACTTGGCGGCGTTGAGCGCCTTGATCACTTTGTCAGTGATGTCCAGCTTAGGATTGATGTACACGGCTTCTTGCAAAACAACGTCGTACTTTTCAGCTTCGGCCACTTGCTTGACGACCTTATTGGCACGCTCCAGCACTTGTTGCAATTCCTCGTTCTTGCGCGCGTTCAGGTCTTCTTGAAATTCACGGCGCTTGCGCTGGAATTCACGGTCTTGATCAACCAAAGTCTTTTGACGTGAGCTGCGCTGCGCTTCAGCCAAGGTGGGCGCTTCACGCTCGAGCTTGTCAGAGGCGTTCTTGAGCGTGTTGCCCATGTCGACGAGCTCTTTTTCGCGCTTGGCGAACTCTTGTTCTAGCTTAACCTGAGCTGCCTTGGCGGTATTGGCCTCACGGAAGATGCGATCCGTGTTGACGTAGCCGATTTTGGATTCTTCCGCCTGTGCATAGGATGGTGTACCTGCGAGCAATGCCGCAGCGCCCACCAGGGCCAACAGGGAACGGGGAAGAGTGGAAATATTCATTAGAAAGCCGTACCAATCTGGAATTGAAGTTTCTGGATTCTATCGCCTGGCTGCTTGCGCACGGGATGCGCAATGGCCAAACGCAAAGGACCTACGGGCGAGATCCAGCTCAACCCAAGGCCAACGGAAGATCGCAAGTCTTTGAACTGGACTTTTTCAGTCTCGCCAAACACGCTGCCCATGTCAAAAAAGCCGTACGCGCGCAAAGTTTTGTCGTTGCCCGTCCCTGGGAACGGACCGATGACTTCGGCATTGAAGGTGATTTTCTTGGCGCCGCCAATCAGTGAGCCCGTCACGTCACGGGGGCCAAGTGTGCTTTGCTCAAACCCGCGTACCGAGCCCAAGCCGCCGGAGTAAAAGTTCTTGAACACGGGGAAGGGTCGGCCGCCCAGACCTTTACCCAATCCAAGCTCTGTATTGAACGCCGTGGTCCAAAGCTTGGTGACAGGGTAATACTGTTGGAACTGGTAGTTTGACCGCACATAGTGCGCGTCGCCCGCCATGCTGGCCTCGGTATTGAAGCGCTGGTACTGACCACGGCTGGGGGCCAATGCACTGTCACGGTCGTCCCGAGCCCAACCAATGGTCAAAGGCAGGGCCGTGCTGGTATAGCCAAAGCGGGTGGCATAGGCCAGATAAGCTGCTGGAATATTGGTACCGGGCTTGATCTGCGTCTGCTCGATACCAGCACCAAAGAAGACGCGGTCAATTTCGGTAAACGGCACACCAAATCGGATGCTGGACCCTGCGGTGATCAACTGATAGTTGCCACCCAAATCGTTATAAGGACGGGATGCGCGGTAGTAGGCATCAATGGTGCGCGACACGCCTTCTTTAGTGAAATAGGGATCGGTCGTGCTGACAACCAGCACTCGGTTATAGCGACTGGTATTAACATCAATGCCCAGATAGTTACCCGAGCCAAAAGCGTTCTCTTGCTTGATACCGAATGAGAGGGAGAGCTTTTCGTAGGTGGAGAATCCCGCACCTACCTGAACACTGCCTGTGGGTTTTTCACTGACCGACATGTTCACATCCACTTGATCCGGCGCGTTGGGCACCTCATCAGTCTCGATGTTCACGTCTTTGAAGAAGCCCAGACGGTCAACCCGGTCGCGCGACAGTTTGATTTTGTCACCGTCGTACCACGCGGATTCAAGTTGGCGGAACTCTCGGCGAATCACTTCGTCCCGCGTGCGTGCGTTTCCGTTGATGTTGATTTTTCGCACATAGGCCCGGCGCGATGGGTCGCCTTGAATGACCATGCTGACGAGCTTTTTCTCGCGGTCGATTTCGGGGCGGACTTCCACTCGAGCGAAGGCAAAGCCGAATTTTCCAAAGTAATCACTGAACGCCTTGGTCGTCTGAGTCACTTGATCAGCGTTGTAGGCTTGACCCACATCAATTTTGACGAGGCTCTTGAATTCTTCTTCCTTGCCCAGGAAGTTGCCTGCCAGTTTGACGCCAGACACCGCGAAACGGTCACCTTCTGTGACGTTCACAGTAATGCTGATGTCTTCCTTGTTCGGGGAAATGGCCACCTGGGTTGAGTCGATCTTGAAATCGATATATCCCCGCGTGAGATAGTAAGACCGAATGGACTCCAGATCGGCATTGAGCTTAGCACGTGAATAGCGGTCTGCCTTGGTGTACCAACTGAACCAGCCACCAATGCTGAGCTCCATTTGGTCGCGCAAAGTGGATTCTTTGATCGCATTCGCGCCAATGATGCTAATGTCTTTGATTCGAGCAGGCTGGCCCTCGGTCACGCTGAAGGTCAGGCTGACACGGTTGCGCTCAGCAGGCGTGACCGTGGTCACCACTTCTGCCGCATACATGCTGCGGTTGATGTACTGGCGCTTGAGTTCTTGCTCGGCCCGGTCTGCCAAGGCTTTGTCAAACGGCCGACCGTCAGTCAACCCTACTTCACGGAGTGCTTTTTTCAGCACTTCCTTGTCAAATTCTTTGGCACCAATGAAATCAAGTTCGGCAATGGTGGGACGCTCTTCCACAACCACAACCAAAACATCGCCATTGACTTCAAGGCGTACATCTTTAAAGAGACCCAGCGCAAAAAGCGACCGAATTGAAGCTGCACCCGCTTCATCGTTATAGGTCTCGCCTACACGCACGGGGATAGAAGCAAAAATGGTACCTGGCTCTACACGCTGCAGGCCTTCAACGCGAATGTCGCGGACCGTAAACGGATCAACCGCCCAGACCGAACTGGCCGTGAACGCCGTCGCGAGCAAAGCGGTGAGCGCTGAAACGCGAAAGCGTTGTATGGTGTTCATCATGAATGTCAGTGGGGTCAGCACCTGCGAAAAACTGCAAAAGCTGCCAAAATTTAGCCAAAAAGTCGGGTCAAATCATTGAACATGGCAATGCTCATCATGAGCAACAAGACCGCAACGCCCGTGCGTTGCAAGCGTTCCAGCCAGCGCTCAGACACGCCTTTGCCCGTCAATGCCTCCCAAAGATAATACATCAGGTGTCCCCCGTCGAGAACGGGCAGCGGCAAGAGGTTCAAAACACCCAAACTGACGCTGATCAAGGCCAGAAAAATCAGGTAACTGTTCAGCCCCATGCTGGCCGATTTGCCAGCGTAGTCGGCAATGGTGAGCGGGCCACTCAGGTTTTTAAGTGAAGCCTCGCCGATCACCATCTTGCCCATCATGCGCAAGGTGAGCGTGGACACCTCCCAGGTTCTGACGGTAGCGCGCCATAGTCCGTCAATGGGGCCGTATTGAACGGTCAACATGGCAGGCATCGCGCCAACATAGGCATCAACACGTCCCACCTTTTGATCGGCGACCAGTTTGACCTCAGGTGTCACAGCAACCTCAAGGCTTTGGGAATTCACACCACGTGAAATCCGCCACATCTGAGTGACGCCGCTGTCCCCGTCAATTGACGCACGGATCAATTCGCGCAACTGCTGCCCGTCAACCACATCCCGGTTACCAATAGACAGCACCAAGTCACCCGCCAGCAGTCCGGCCTTGTGCGCCGCTCCACCCGCCATGACTTCCCCAACGACAGGCTTGGTATAGGGGCTCAAGATGCCGATCTTGCGCAGAAGGGTCGCGTCGGCATCTTTAGACTGGATACGGTCCAACTCAAGCAGCACTTCACGTTGACGACGCCGAACGAGCTCTGGGTTTGCGCCTTCGGGCAACGGCTCCCCCACTTGCAACCGCAGATTGCGGCCATCCAAGGCGCCCTGAGTGAGTTGCCAGCGCAGGCTCTCAAAAGACCGAACAGCCTCAAATTCGTCACCATCAAAGGCGGCGGCGAAAACTTCTTCGCCACCCCGGATGCCTGCACGGTCGGCAATGGATTCTGCGACCGGGCTTGCCAGGATCGCACGAGGTTCTTCCACGCCGATCCAATTGACAGCCGCGTACAACAGCACGGCCAAGGCCAAGTTGGCCAAGGGGCCTGCCGCAACAATGGCAGCACGCGAACGCAGCGGTTGGGTATTGAAGGCCAAGTGGCGCTCTGCGGGCTCAACCGGACCTTCACGCTCGTCCAGCATCTTGACATAGCCCCCCAGCGGGAAGGCACTCAAGACAAACTCGGTGGTTTGGCCGTTTTTTTGATTCTTGGGTTGCCAGGTGTAGAGCACCTTGCCGAAACCCAGCGAGAACCGCAAGACCTTGACGCCACAGGCCACAGCCACGCGGTAGTGGCCGTATTCATGCACAGCAATCAACAGGCCCAGTGCGACAACAAAGGCAACAACCGTCAACATCAATGAATTCCTTTAGACCAGGCGCTTGATTTGCGCCTGCGCCGTCGCACGTGCAGCAGCATCAAGCGCGAGCAAATCGTCAAGCGTTGAAGGCTTGGAGATGGTGGCGGCTTCTAAAGTTGCAAGGTTGAGTTGATGAATCTGATCAAACCGGATTTGTTTGTCCAAAAATGCTGCCACACCGATCTCATTGGCCGCGTTCAGCACAGCTGTGGTGCCAGGTGCGGCACGTAAACTGTCCCACGCCAATTGCAGGCCAGGAAAGCGCACCGGGTCCAAGGGCTCAAAGGTCATGGCACTCAACGTTGCAAAGTTCAAGGTCGACGCGCCACTCTCAACCCGGTCTGGCCAGCCAAGACCATAAGCGATGGGCACCCGCATATCAGGCGTGCCCAGTTGCGCCACGATGGACGCATCGCGGTACTGCACCATGGAATGAATGATGCTTTGCGGGTGAACCACTACTTCGATCCGCTCTGGCGGCAAACCAAACAAGTAGCGCGCCTCAATCACTTCCAAAGCTTTGTTCATCATCGTGGCCGAGTCCACTGAGATTTTTCGGCCCATCACCCAGTTGGGGTGGGCGCAAGCCTGCTCTGGCGTGACGTCACGCAACTTAGCGGGTTCCCAGGTGCGAAACGGTCCACCGGACGCGGTCAGAATAATTTTGTCCACCCGCGAATCCCAGGTCGAGGCATCTTCGGGCAGTGATTGAAAAATGGCGGAATGCTCACTGTCAATGGGTAACAGACGTGCGCCACCGGATTTGACAGCCTCCATGAAGACATCTGCGCCGACGACCAATGCCTCTTTGTTGGCCAGCAATAGGCGTTTGCCAGCCCGCGCGGCCGCCAAGCACGGGCCCAAGCCTGCAGCGCCGACGATAGCGGCCATGACAGCATCAGTCCTCTCGTGTGATGCTACCATTTGAATAGCATTCGATCCCCACAAGACTTGCGGATACAGCCCATTTGCCTTGATTTTTTGAGCCAGCTCGCGTCCAGCAGCTTCGTCAGCCATGACGGCAAACTCAGGCGCAAACTGTGCGCATTGCTGCAGCATCAAATCCACTTGCTTCGCTGCGGTCAGCGCAAAGATCTTGAAGCGATCAGGGTGGCGCGCAGCCACATCCAGTGTGCTGGTGCCGACAGAACCCGTAGAGCCGAGCACTGTCAGGCGGGTCAAAGAAGAGGTCATGAAATCAGCCCAGCAGAGTTTTCAGCATCATGGCGAGGGGCAAGGTGGGCAAAAGCGCGTCAACGCGGTCCAACACGCCGCCATGCCCTGGCAAAAGGCCGCTGCTGTCTTTAACGCCCACACTGCGCTTGATCAGCGACTCCACCAAATCACCCGCAACGCTCATGGCGCCCATGAATAAAACGACAAGTGGCAACAGCAGCCAGCTTTGCATCGCCACACGGGTGTAAAGACTGGGCACACCGGCCTGCCAATGCGCATCGAGATAAGTCCAGACAAGTGCCAGAACCAAAACACCCAGCATGCCACCCCAAACGCCTTCCCAACTCTTGCCTGGGCTGATCGACGGCGCGAGTTTGACCTTGGCAATGCGCATGCCAAATGCACGGCCAGCAAAATAGGCCGCAACATCAGCCATCCAGACCAGCATCAGAATCGATAACAAAAAATTGATACCAACGACTCGGGCCTGGGCCACGGCAAGCCAGGCGGCCCACAAGGCCAGAACGCCGCCGATGACCCGCACGGCCTTAGGCAGAGTCGCCCATCCCGGTACGCCGCGGCGCAAAAGAAAAGCAGCACCCAGCACCCAGGCACCACCCACAATGGACCACAAAAGCGGCATGGATTTGGACATCCAACCCAACTTCCAGGACAAAGCGCAAAGCACCACGCAGTCCATCCCGATCATCAAGGAACTCTTGGGCCCGTAGCCATTCATGCGGCCCCATTCCCAAGCTCCTGCAGCCATCATTACTAGGGTGACCGCACAGAAAGCATCGGGGCTATCAGCAAACAGTGCCGGCAATAAGATGGCCAATAACACCAGGGCGGTGATGATGCGCTGTTTGAGCATGGTGGTTAAGCGCTATCGCCCAGTTGCTCAGAGGTTTTGCCAAAACGACGCTCACGCTGGTCGTAGGCCGCGATAGCGGCGTCCAGCGCCGCTTCGTCAAAGTCTGGCCAATACTTGTCGCTGAAATACAGCTCGGAGTAAGCGGCCTGCCACAGCAAGAAGTTACTGATGCGTTGTTCGCCCCCAGTGCGAATCAAAAGATCAGGATCTGGCACATGCGCCATGGCCATGGCACGGTCCAGGCTGAGTTCAGTGATGGGCTCACCTTTTGCCGCCAGATTGGCTGCCGCCTGCGCAATGTCCCAACGCCCGCCGTAGTTGAAACAGACGTTCAGCATGATGCGCGTATTGTGCGCAGTGACTCGCTCGGCTTCCGTCAGCCCTGCCCTGACCTTGTCGGACAAACCACTGCGGTCTCCGACAAATACAAGGCGCACACCATCAGCGAGCATATCGGGCACTTCGCGTGACAAAGCCAAGGCCAACAAGTCCATTAACCCAGAGACTTCTTCTTTGGGGCGGTTCCAGTTTTCAGACGAAAAGGCGAAAACGGTCAAGACCTTGACGTTACGGTCAGCGCAGGCCTTAACGCATCGCCGCAGCGACTTCACGCCTTGCTGATGCCCGGCAATGCGCGGTAAGAACCGCTTGGTGGCCCAGCGGCCATTGCCATCCATGACGATGGCGATGTGATTAGGGCCGTGAGTCATGTCAGGCAATGCTAACGACCGTGTTTGAGCGACGCAGGGCCGCCCCAAGGCGCGAATGCCCCCTCGGGGGGCAGCGCAGCACACTCAGTGGCAAGCCCCGGGTCGAGCATGGCCGAGAGCCGCAAGGGGGCCTGTGTCATACGGCCATGATTTCCTGCTCTTTGGCAGCAACCAGGTGATCGACTTCGATGATGTGTTTGTCGGTTACTTTTTGAATCTCAGATTCAGCACGCTTCTGATCGTCTTCCGACGCCAACTTGTCTTTAACCAATTTCTTGACTGCTTCATTAGCGTCACGACGCAGATTACGCACGGCAATCTTGGCCGTTTCACCTTCGTTGCGCACCAGCTTGGTCATTTCTTTGCGACGCTCTTCCGACATCGGTGGCAGCGGCACGCGGATCAATTCGCCCATGCTGGACGGGTTTAGGCCCAAGTCGCTGTCGCGAATGGCTTTTTCAATCTTGGCGCCCATGCCTTTTTCCCAAGGCTGAACACTGATCGTGCGCGAATCCAGCAAGGACACATTGGCCACTTGCGTGATCGGTACAGGCGAGCCGTAGTAATCTACTTGCACAGAATCCAGCATGGCTGGATTTGCACGCCCCGTGCGAATCTTAGACAAGTTGTTTTTGAAAGCGGCAATGGATTGATCCATCTTGCCTTCAGCATTTTTGCGGACGTCAGCAATCATCTCGTATCTCCAGTGAAGTCCAGGGCTTCAAACGCTCAAGCGTACACCAAGGTACCCTCATCTTCACCGCAAACAACACGCTTTAGCGCACCGTGCTTGAAGATGGAAAACACCTTGATGGGCAGCTTCTGGTCGCGGCACAAGGCAAACGCCGTTGCGTCCATGATGCCCAAATTGTTTTTGATCGCCTCATCAAAGCTGATGCGGCTGTAGCGTGTCGCCGTGGGGTCTTTTTTGGGATCGGCAGAATAAACACCGTCGACCTTGGTGGCTTTCAGAACCAGTTCTGCACCGATCTCTGCACCGCGCAACGCTGCTGCGGTATCTGTGGTGAAGAAGGGGTTTCCAGTGCCTGCGGCAAACACGACGACCTTGCCCTCTTCGAGGTACTGCAAGGCTTTGGGACGAACATAAGGCTCGACCACCTGATCAATGGCAATGGCTGACATCACGCGAGCAGTCAGGCCCGCCTTATTCATGGTATCCGCCAACGCCAGTGCATTCATCACCGTGGCCAGCATGCCCATGTAGTCAGCAGTGGCGCGGTCCATGCCGACCGACCCACCCGCCACGCCGCGAAAGATGTTTCCGCCGCCAATGACCACAGCGACTTGAACACCCATGCGGGTGATCTCTGCCACCTCTTCAACCATGCGAACAATCGTCGCACGGTTGATACCAAACTGGTCGTCGCCCATGAGCGCCTCTCCCGACAGCTTCAACAAGATGCGCTTGTGGGCTGGGGTCGGTGTGCTCATAGGTTTTCCTTTGGTTTGTTGAGTATTTTCAGGCAAAAGTAAATTAGGCTGCTGCTTTGGCTGCAGCCACTTGCGCAGCGACTTCTGCAGCGAAGTCGTCAACCTTCTTTTCAATGCCTTCGCCGACCACGTAAAGGGTGAAGCCCTTGACGCTGGTGTTAACGCTCTTCAGCATTTGCTCAACGGTCAGCTTGTCGTTCTTAACGAAAGACTGGTTGAACAGCGAAACTTCTTTCAGGTACTTCTGAACGCCGCCTTCGATTCGTTTGGCAACGATTTCCGCAGGCTGTACGGGCTTGCCAGCAGCTTCAGCGACCTTGCGGTCCTCATCTGCCTTGCCAGCAGCCACTGAGCGCTCTTTTTCGATCAACTCTGCGGGCACGTCGGCACTGGTCAAAGCCACAGGCTTCATGGCAGCGATGTGCATTGCTGTGTCTTTTGCAGCGGTGTCGTCACCCGTGTACTCGACCACCACGCCGATGCGCGTGCCGTGCAGGTAAGTTGCCAGCATGCTGTCGCCCGAGAAACGCTTGAAGCGACGGAAGGTCATGTTTTCACCGATCTTGCCGATCAAGCCTTTGCGCACATCTTCCAGTGTGGGGCCAAAGCCATCTTGAGCATAGGCCAGGGCACCCAATGCAGCAACATCAGCAGGGCTGTGCTTGACGATCAGATCGACCGCAGCTTGCGCCAGCGCCAAGAAACTGTCGTTCTTGGTCACGAAGTCGGTTTGGCAATTCACTTCGAGCAAAGCGCCTGTCTTGCCATCAACGCTGGCGACCACAACGCCTTCAGCAGTGATATTTGCAGCAGCGCTGTTGGCTTTGGTGCCAAGCTTGATGCGCAGCAACTCTTCAGCCTTGACCATGTCGCCATCAGCGGCAGTCAATGCTTTTTTACATTCCATCATGGGCGCGTCGGTCTTGCCGCGCAGTTCAGCCACCATGCTTGCGGTAATTGCAGCCATTTTGTTTCTCTCTTCTCAATCAGTTCAAATTCGGTTGAAAAAAAGGGGCTACAAGAGCCCCTGATTCAGCACGACCCGGGATCAGGCAGAGGCGCCTTCTTGCACTTCGACGAATTCGTCAGCACCGCCTTCAGCAACAGCCTTGACAACATCGTTCATGGCGTTGGAGCGGCCTTCGATGATCGCGTCGGCAATGCCACGTGCGTACAAAGCAACTGCCTTGGATGAGTCATCATTGCCTGGGATCACATAGTTGATGCCTTCAGGAGAATGGTTGGTATCAACCACACCGATCAATGGAATACCCAATTTCTTGGCTTCTGCGACAGCAATCTTGTGGAAGCCCACGTCGATGATAAAGATCGCGTCTGGCAGACCGTTCATATCCTGGATGCCGCCGATGTCTTTTTCCAGCTTTTCGAGTTCTCGGGCGAACATGAGCTGCTCTTTCTTGCTCATGGAATCCAAACCCACTTCTTGTTGAGCCTTCATTTCCTTCAAGCGCTTGATCGAAGTCTTGACAGTTTTGAAGTTAGTCAACATGCCGCCGAGCCAGCGCTGGTCCACAAAAGGCACACCAGCACGACGAGCTTCTTCAGCCACCGTTTCGCGGGCTTGACGCTTGGTGCCAACCATCAAGATGGTGCCACGGTTTGCAGACAGTTGCTTGGCAAACTTGGCTGCCTCCTGGAACATCGGCAGCGATTTTTCCAGGTTGACGATATGAATTTTGTTGCGATGGCCGAAAATAAACGGGGCCATCTTAGGGTTCCAGAAGCGGGTTTGGTGACCGAAATGGACACCAGCTTCCAGCATTTCGCGCATGGTAACGGACATAAAAACTCCAAAAGGTTGGTTCTAAAATCCAGTCCGATTTGAGCCACTCCGTCCGGGGTTGCCCAGCACCTTAGGTGGACTGGTTTGCGATTAGCCCTCTAACTCAGCACCTGAATCTGGCACCAAAAATGTAGAGAGCCTTCTATTATAGCATGCCGAGGGTAAACACCGTAGCGATTCATGCGCAAGTTCGTCGCCGTGCATGCTAACGGGGCGTCTTTTGCCCCAGTTGCGCAAGCAATTTCGCAACTTCATCAGGTTTAGGAAAATCCACCGTCCGCAGCACCAGTTCAGCCCGGTGATTGAAAAAATACACCTGCCCTGTGTGTTTATCAGCACCAACCGCTCTACCCGCAAGGAAATCCAGCCAAGGATCGACAGCCTTAGCGGCAGGAATAACCCCATGCCAACGGCTTCCCGCCGAAAACTGCTTCAGCCAAGCTTGCATGGCTGATGGTGTGTCGCCTACGGGGTCGATGCTGGCGGATACCAGCTGTAGTGGCCAATGCGATGTGGCTGCCAATTTGGCCTGGACTTCAGCGAACAAGGCCCCTTGGATCGGGCAAGTTGCGCTGCATCCTGTAAACATCAATTGCAGTGCTGTTGCCCGCCCTTTGAACAAATCACGCATCGTCGTCGCTCGACCCAAGTGATCTTGCACTGGCAACGCGGGCACCACTTGCGGTGGATCCACACGTCCAGCCGCGTTGTGTGCCGTTGCGGGGATTTGCCACAGTGCGCTGACTGTGGCCTATAGACTCAAGGTCTGGCGACGACTCACATAGACCGGGGCTGCAATAAGCGCCATGGCGGTCAGGGGCCGTAGATCACGCTAATGGCATGCAAATAGGTGCCGCTTCTTCCCGCAAAGGCCAGAATTCGGTTACCCGCAGGCACGGTGAAATCAAACGGCGTGTAGGTTGATTGACCTATCCCCAGGCCGTACGGACCAAATACTCGCCCAGTACTGCTAACAAAACTGAGTTGAGCAATCGCCGTGTCCCCCGCTTTGCCATACATCCGAACCAAATGTTCGCCAGGCGCAAGGGTGACCGTATTCAAATTGCCGCCAGCTCCACCATGAACCGGGAGGTTGTTTGGCGTCGCCAGACCTTGTATGGAGTCTAGCCACCATCCACCGCGAACATTCAAACCAGTCAAAACTTGACTGATGTCCCCACCGTTAACAACAACCCCATTCACAATGGTTGGAGCGGTTCTTGCAATGGTGTCAACAAATGCCGTCCCCTGCGTAGTGGAGCCAAAATTAGGTGAACGTCCAGTTGAACCACTAGGAGTGGTCACAACTTCCTCGCTACCGATTTGAGCGGTATATGCCCCCACCGCCGCCAGCTCAGTTGCCGTCAATGTCACATTGTTGTGCGCGCTGATGGCCGCCTCAATGGTCGCAGCAGAGCCGTCATGCAAATACGGTGCAGTTGCCCAGACATCGCGCAAGGTCGGTGTATCCAGCCCAGTCAGGGTCGCATTCAAGCGCTTGCCACTGCTGGGTTTTATGGTCCCTACGTTTTGCAGAACACCGGAAGCACTGTTAGTGAAGTCAGTGCCGCTGTGACAGCTGGCGCATTTAGCTGCGAAAACAGTTTTGCCTGTGGCCGCAACCGTCGTCAACGCACCCGTTGATGTCCGCAGCGGGCTGGGGCTAAAGGTGTTCAATGACCCAACGTAAGCTGCCAAAGCGTCCAAATCGGTACTCAGGCCCGCCTTTTTATCGCCCAAGGGTTGGCTGCGTGTTCCAGTATTGAAGGCGGCGTTTGTCATCAGGCCCGTGCCTTGTGCAAAGTTGCGGATTTGTCCTTCAAAGTCTTGGACTTCATCAAAGTTACCTGTCCAATGCTTGTTGCCCTGCAGGCCCGCTCTGCCCTTCAGACTGATGGTGTTGCGAAGGCCTTCTCCGAAGCCAGTGAAGTCCCAAGTGCGGCCGTCATGCGCGCCGTCGTTGTGGCAAGAAGCGCAGCTGACGTAGCTGTCACGCGACAAGCGTGCATCTTTGGCGTCGTAGAAGAGTTGCTTGCCCAGCAGGACATTTGCTGCCAGCTTTTCTGTGGCGATGGTGGCAAGGGTGGCTGTTTGAGCCACAGTGCGCTCACCATATTGCAGCAAACGGGTCAGGTCGTAGACGCCTACCGCGCGGTCCATGAAGTTATGAACGTACAGCTTGTTGCCGTCTGACGATACCCGCAGGCCTTCCGGCGCACGACCCGCCTGGATTCGCAAGATCTCGCGCTTGCCAGCCACGTCGATAACGGCGACTTCACGGGATGTTTCCAACGCAACGAAAACATAGACACCGTTAGGGTGGTACACCGCAGCACTGGCCAAGCCACTGTTGTCATGATCCACGCGAGCAGCGTAGTCTTCGGTATTGGCCGTCAAGTCCAGGCGCGAGCTGATACTGCGCACCGTGTTCTGGAAATCGAGTTGGTTGCCATCGCGCAGCACACCGCGCTTGATGTTGTCTTGCTTGGAGGGAACCCAGGCACTCTTGCCGTCCGGCGAGATGGCTGGAGCGCCCAAATAATTGGGCACACCGCGACCTTGAACCGTCGAATCGGCCTTGTCGCTGTGCTGTAGAACAAACTGGCGTGCTTTAACCAAAGTTGATGCGTTTAGCTCGACGACGATGCCGCCTGTTTTGACGCCGTTCAAAGATGTTTGAACGACAGCGGTGGCTTCACCTGGTTGAGTGGGCGTCACAAATTGTGTAACGAGCAATCGTGCACCATCGGCACTCAGCGCCAGATGACGCGCACCAGGAACCGTGGCACTGGCCGTTTGCGCCCAGGCACTGCTGAACTTCAAGACCTGTCCTGTGGCCTCCAACGCGACGAAACTGCTGCCGTCGGCAGCTACCAAGACGCCATAAGGCTGGGAAGCCCGTGGCAAGGTAACTGTGCGTGTAACCGCCAATGTTGCGGGGCTGATCACGCTGAGTGTCGCCGCATCTTTATTCGCCACCACAACTTGGCCTGCGTTGACCGCGACGGTGCGCGGTTGTGCACCCACAGCGATTTCTGCAACGCGGGAGTTCATGGCGGTATCAAAGACAGACACGGTGCCAGTGTCGGGGTTAGCTACCCAAAGTCGGTCGCTTGCACCTGTGCGCTTTTCGACTGCAATATTGCTGCTGCCCAAAGCCGTCGTAGCAGGTGCCGCCCCTGAGCTGACGGCCTGCATGAATTGGCGAGTGGTTACCGTGCCATCTGTGGCACGGACGGAGACTGTCACGTTGTAGACGCCTGGATTGGCATAGACATGGCTTGCCGTATTGCTGGTGCTGAACGCTGTCACAGGCGTGCCGTCACCATAGTCCCAGGCGTACTGGAATGCCCCTGTGCCAGCATTGACGGTATAGCTAGCAGAGCTTCCACTTGCAATCACGGGCGCAGCAATCGGCTGAATCACGGGCAAGGAATTGAGCACATTCCAGGTGAAGCTCAAGTTAGCACTACCGCCTTTGCTATCAGTAACGGTCACACTGACGGTGTACGCGCCAGCCGCTGCAGGTGTCCCCGCAATGGCTCCAGTGGTGCTGTTGATGATGGTGCCAGCGGGTAAGCCCGTTGCGGCGTAAGTCAATGCATCGCCGTCCGGGTCACTGGCCGAAACCGCAAATGATGTCAGCAGCCCTGCGTAGCTGGTAGGGGGCGTTGGTGCTGAAATCGTTGGAGCGCGATTAACAGGAGGTGTCGTCGTGGCTTGAGCGTAGACCAGCCCGAGCGCGCTCAAATAGCCGCCCACTCGACCCGTAAAGCCAACGGCCTTCATGCCTTGGGGCACGGTGTAATCAAAAGTCGACGTGCCTTGGGTCGTGCCATAGGGGCCAACAACTCGTCCGAGGTTGGTGACGAAGTTCAGCTGGGTGATGGCCGTGGTGTTATAGGTTCCATACATGCGCACCACATACTCTGTCGCGGGCCAAGTGGCCGTGAACAAGGTTCCACCGTTGCCGCCGTGCAATGACAACGAGGTTGGAGTGGCAATGCCTTGAATGGCATCCAACCAGGAGCCTGCCCGGACATTGATCCCTGTCATGGTCTGTCCTGCAACAGATGTATCGGTAAAGACCGTTCCTGCGGCTGAGCCAAACACAGGACCCACACCGCCTGTTGAAGGCTTGCCAATCTGCCAATCAAATTGCGAACTGACTTTACCGCTGCCATTGGCTGCAGTGATGGTGACACGGCTGGTGCCCTCCACGGTCGGTGTACCAGTGATTTGACCGGTTGCGGCATTGATACTCAAGCCAGCAGGCAATCCTGTTGCGTTGTAAGTGATGGCGCTGCCACCGTTTGCGGCTGCCGTGATGGCCAGATTGACGGCGGTGTTGACCACCGATGTCTGCGTGTCTGGTGGCGTGAGCAAAGGTACGCCGTTGTTACCGATCGTCACCATCTTGGCAATCGATGGTGTGCCGTCGGCATTCATGGCGAACAACATGTACACACCTGGCACAGCCCAGCCAGGATTGCTCGGCACATTGACGTTGTAGCTGTTCGTGCCTGAACTGCTGAACGTCAGTGACAGGCGGCGCTGGTCGTTATTCACTGTGTGAGTGGTAGATGCCACACGCACCAATGAGAAAGAAGTGACCGTCGAATCGGTGTTCACGGTCATGCTGCTACCGTAGGGCCCATAGCTTGGCGCGCTTGTAATGACGGGACGCGTAGCCGCAGTGCCATCAGGCTTAAACAAGTAGTTGGGCGACAGAATTTGTACATCACCATGGTTGGCAGCACAGCCAGCACCACACAGACCGCCACCGGATGAAAGCACCCGGCCATCAGGCAGCAACAATGCGACGCTGTGATAGTTGCGTGGAACCGTCATGGCAGGCAATGTGGTGAACGTCTCCGTGACGGGGTCGAACATTTCAGGGATCAATACCGAGTTGCTGTCTGAGAACCCTTGCGCAACGGTTTGACCGCCCAACACAATCACTTGCCCAGTGGGCAAAACCACTGAATTGTGAAACGCGCGGGCATAAGCCATGGGGTTGATCTTGCGGACAGAAACGCCCGCATTCAAATCAATCACATAGCTCAGTTTGTTGGCTGGCGCACCTTCGTTGGAGACCGCTCCGCCCACTTTCAATACTTTCCCGGTGTCGTACATCACCGTATTGCCGAGAATGCTGAACTCATCATCTGAGCGCATGCCTGCGTCTGTCACAGAGCCATTGCCCTGTGTATTGATCCAGTGCATGCTTTTTCCAGGCCCCGCATGGAACACTTTGCCATTGCCGGCGGGGATCAGCCATAAGTGGCTATCCAGTGCCCAGCCATTGACGGTATTGAGGGTTTCAAACGGTCCAATGGGCACGCCCGCTAGCTTTCGCCAGCCGCCCGCCTCCGTCCAAACCTCAGCATCTTTATTTCCAACGCCGCCATTCCATGAGCCACCCAGTGTCATGACAGATCCGTCTGCCAGAACGGTGTTCGCGTTATACGCTCGCGAAATATTGAGTTTGGCTGCTGCCTTCCAGGTATTGGCAACCGGGTCGTAAAGACTGGTAGCTGAAGCCGCGCTTCCGCCCGTCACCAACAATCGCCCATCGGCCAAATTACTGGTGCCGGAGCAAAACATGCCATGCCCCGTGTTGCTGACAAACTGCTCTGTCGCGGTGTTGGTTGTCGGATCAAACAACGTCGTATAGGTGGCCGTGCTATTGGTTGCAAACCCAAATCGTTGTTCTGCGGACCACAAAACCACTTTGCCATTCGGCAATGCCGATGCGGCGGCAGGCACGATGGATAAATTGGTTACCGCCGACCATTTGGCCTGCGACGGTGTTCCGATGGCCCGCTTGGCTTCACGCTGGTTTTCGTAGTCGGTCACAAAATTGCCGGTGGGCTTGACACTGACCGATTGGGAATCAGACGAGGAATCGCTGGATCCACCGCAAGAAGCCAAAACTGCAGCGGCTGCGACAACTGCAGGCAGAAAAAATACACGCATTCTTTAATCTCCGGTATGACATTGGCTTTACTTGCCAGCGTCATGCAAAGCATTCGAGCACGGCCAACTTCAATCCAAGCGTCTTCAAATAACGAGGCGCGATTATCACTTTAATCAATTAATTTGACATGGAAATAGTTGTCAAATATCAAAATTATCATATTTGTCCTAGACAAAGGCATGACTTGGTTCGTTAGACTTACCGTCCAGTCGTACGAATGAAGAGCCAATGAAAATTGCAGTGATAGGGGCAGGCATCGTGGGGGTTACCACCGCCTATGAGCTCGCAGCGGATGGGCATCAGGTCACCGTTTTTGAGCGCCGAAGTGCGGTCGCCGAAGAAACCAGTTTTGCCAATGCCGGTGTCGTGGCACCTGGCTATGTCACCCCGTGGGCAGCGCCTGGTATGCCGAGCAAAGTGCTCAGCTACCTGTTCAGTAGCCACGCCCCAGTGCGCGTGAGAATGCCCCTGTCCGCCAGTGAAATGGCCTGGATGTGGCGTTGGCTACGGGCTTGCAAGCTGCCGACCTACATGGCGAACCGGGCCCGGATGCAGCGTTTGGCGTTTTACAGTCGGACCAGACTGCATACCCTCAGCCAAGACCTGCACCTCGATTACGAGCGCGCTGAAGGCTACATGGTGTTGCTGCGTTCCGAGAAGGAACACAAATTGGTGCAACCGGGCCTTCAGGTTCTGCGTGATGCCGGGGTAGGATTCAAAGAGCTGAACGCGCAAGCGGCTCGCCAAATTGAGCCAGCCCTGAACCCCGACACAGCCTTGCACGCCGCAATCCATCTGCCTGAAGATGAGGTTGGAAACTGTCGCCAGTTTGCGATGCTGATCAAGGCAGAGGCCCAGCGCTTGGGTGCAGAATTTAAGTTCAATACCTCTGTAGCGGCAATAGACAAGTCATCTCCCGCTACGCTTTGGATAGCAAATGAGGCCTTGCCTCAAAAATTTGATGCCGTGGTGATGTGTGCGGGGCTCGACTCAGCCACCTTGTTGCAAAGCTTGGGCATCAAGATTCCCATGGCGGCGGTTTACGGCTATTCCGTCAGTGCGGCCATCCGGGAGCCTTTGAATTCGCCGCGCAGTGCCTTGATGGACGAACGCTACAAGGTGGCCATCTCTCGCATCGGTCAACGCGTGCGCGTGGCTGGCAGCGCAGAGATTGGCGGGTCATTGGGCGTGCACCGGGAATCTGCCATCCAGACGCTCTACAAGGTGCTGGGCGACTGGTTTCCTGGCGCTGCCCAACTGGCATCCCACCGCCGCGGCAATGCCGTTGGCACAGGCGTGCAGGAATGGAAAGGTGCCAGGCCCATGCTGCCAGACGGCCCGCCAGTCCTTGGCGCCAGTGGCTTACCTGGCCTTTGGTTGAACTTAGGCCATGGCTCCAGTGGCTGGGCCTTGAGTTGCGGTTGCGCACGCGCAGTGACCGATCTGATTGCCGGACGCAAGCCGGACGTGGACCTAGAAGGCTTGAACATCGAGCGCTTGTTGCGTTGATACCCCGCCTGCACGCATCTGATCAGGCACTCTAGCCTTGCAACCATTCATCATTCACATCAAGAGCAGCGGGTGCCCGCAGGCGCGCGGTGGCGTCAGCGTCACTCATGAGTTTTGAGCGCCACCAGTCACTGCTGATTTGCGCCACCACCGCATGATGTGCCGCTTGCTTTTCTCGCGACACAGCTTGTCTGGGCACAATTTCAATCGACCGACCCGTTTGCCCGGCAAAGGTCATGTGATCCGCATTTGCCAAGACCAACATGGCCTTTTGGCCCGCTGGCAATGCCTCATAAACGGCGCGTCGGCGTTCGGGCGAAGCGCCGTTTCCCACAACGTCACCGTCCAAGCTACCCGTCATGCAAAGTGTTGGGCGAGTAACGCCAGAAAATGCTTTGGTCGCATCGACCGCTGGTGCCGCTGGGGATAGGGCCAGAAATGCAGCCAATCGCGGCTCTAGCACGCCCTGGAAACCGGGGTAGCTTTGCCCGGCCATGCCCAGCGTAGTGTGTGCGCCAAAGGAATGCCCACTCATACCCACGCGGCTGGCATCAAGGTCCCGCCAACCGGGCAAGCCCGTGGAACAACGCCGAGCCACCTCATCCAGCACAAAACGGACATCCTCCAGCCGATTGACCAGCTGTCTGGGGGCCATCGCCTCGCGCAGATTTGCTCGCGCTGCGGGCGTGTCGCTGCCAGGGTGCTGCAGGTGAATGACGGCAAAACCAGCGTTGGCCCACGCTTCACCCCAAAGCGCGCCACCGTCGCGAGATCCCCCCAAGCCATGTGAGAACAGGATGACGCTGGTGGATTTCCCTGCGGATTGCATTGGCCAGCGAATGCGCACGGGCAGATCGCGGCCACGTGACAGGTCTGACCAGGTTTCATCATCCACCCGAGTTGCAGCAGACCCAACTGGCGCAAACCCTGTCAAAGCATAGGCAGCGGCCCCCTTCACGAGCATTCTGCGGTTCAGTTCAGCATTCATTTCTGCCCTCGGATCATCACTTCTGCCGCCATATTGCCACGCTATGCTGTCGGGCATGCAACGACTGGATTACACCCAAGCCCTTCCACTGTTCAATGTGAACAGGCTTCGCGCATTGGAAGCCGAACTGGCGGCCAGTTTGCCCCCCCACAGCTTGATGCAACGCGCAGGCTTGGCGGTTGCGCAGCTGGCCATGGCCATCGCACCCCATGCCCGGTGCATTTGGGTGGCTTGCGGCCCGGGCAACAACGGAGGTGATGGGCTAGAGGCCGCTCTGCACTTGCACCATTCGGGAGCCCAATGGGGTAAATCGGTGGTGGTCACCTGGCTGGGCGACGAGCACAACATGCCCGCTGATGCTCGCGCTTCTTTGGCGCGGGCACGCCAAGCGGGTGTTGTCTTCAGCTCCTCCCCGCCCGACAACACAGATCTGTGCATCGACGCCCTGCTGGGCATTGGTGGCACCCGAATTCCAGAAGGCACGATGGGCGACTGGCTGGCCTTGATGGCCCAGTGCCGCGCACCGGTGCTCTGTGTGGACTTGCCCAGCGGTCTGTGTGCCGATACAGGCAGGAATTCATCTATTTTGATAGCAAACAATTCAATCGGGTTATGCCAAAAGCAGGTATTTACACTTACTTTTCTTGGCTTGAAACCCGGAATGTTCACCCACCAGGGTCGCGATGCCTGCGGAGAAGTTTGGTGTGATGACCTGGGGGCAACGCGCCTGCATGGCGACCGATCGCCCAGCGCCTGGTTGGCAGGGCCACCGGCCTCCCAAGCTGTGCTGCACACAAGCCACAAGGGCAGCTTTGGTGACGTACTCGTCGTCGGTGGAGACGTCAGCATGGCGGGGGCAGCCATTTTGGCCGCAGATGCAGCATTGCATGGCGGTGCGGGTCGGGTGTATGTCAGCCTGCTCGACCCGAACGCGGATCAACTCGACCGTGCCCGACCTGCCCTGATGTTTCGTCACTGGGCGGAGCTGGATTTAAGCCAGTTGACTTTGGTGTGTGGCTGCGGCGGTGGTAAAGCTATTCGTGCAGTTTTGCCTCGTGCGATTGCGCAAACCGCTCATCTGGTTCTGGACGCCGATGCGCTCAATCACATCGCAGCGGATGCTGGCTTGCAAGACATGCTCAAAGCACGTGGGCTGGCTGGCCATGCGACCGTCCTGACCCCGCATCCGCTTGAAGCCGCGCGCTTGCTGGGCATTAGCACCGAAGCTGTTCAGTCAGACCGCTTGGGAGTGGCTCAGCGCCTGGCCGATAAGTTGGCCTGTACCTTGGTGCTGAAAGGCTCCGGCACCATCATTGCTAGCCCTGGGTGCATTCCAGTGATCAACCCAACGGGCAATGCGCGTCTGGCCACTGCAGGCACCGGCGATGTGCTGGCCGGGTTGATCGGCGCACGATTGGCACAAGGCCGTTCGCCGCACGACAGTGCGATGGCAGCCGTCTGGCAGCACGGTTGGGCAGCGGACCAGTGGCCAGTAGGCACGGCGTTAACCGCAGATCAGTTAGCGAGGGCCTTGACAAGGTAAGGTGAAGGCGAGGTTGCGCCCTCCCCCAAGCTCTACACTCGGCGGCATGTCAAAAGCACCTGAAGCGGCCAAAGCGCCGGTTAAATCCCTGTCGGGACTCGTCCCCTTTCTGCGCCCCTACCGTGGGCGCATTGTCTTAGCGATGGTTTTCTTGGTGCTGGCTGCGGTCAGTACGCTGATGTTTCCGATTGCTCTGCGCAGCTTGATTGACGGTGGTCTGGCCTCCGGCGACAAAGGCACACAAATGATGGCATTGCAAGGCCACTTTTTTGAGCTCTTCGGCGTAGCGGTTGCATTGGGGGGGTTTTCAGCCGCGCGGTTTTACATGGTCAGCTGGTTAGGTGAACGTGTCACTGCCGACCTGCGCAATGCGGTGTACGGGCATGTGCTGGAGCAAAGCCCTGCGTTTTTTGAAACCACTCAGACAGGCGAAGTGCTCAGCCGCCTGAGTGCGGATACTACGCTGGTGCAGACGGTGGTGGGTTCGTCTCTCTCCATGGGTTTGCGCAACGCTGTGATGGGCCTGGGGGCGTTGATTTTGCTGGTCTGGAACAACCCCTATGTCATGCTGCAAGTGCTTGGCGTGCTGGTGCTGATCGTGCTGCCCAGTCTTTGGTTTGGCCGCCGCGTCAGAAAGTTGTCCCGCGCCAGTCAGGACAAGCTAGCGGATTCAAGCGCCATTGCGGGCGAGGTACTGAATGCCATCAACACGGTTCAGGCGTATACCGCTGAGGGCAGAGAATCAGATCGGTTCTCCCGTTCGACCAATGAGACGTTTAACACCGCCGTTCGTCGCAGCAAGGCGCGCGCGGCGCTGGTGGCATTTATCATCATTGCGACCTCAGGTGCTCTGCTGTGGGGCCTGTACCAAGGCACACAGGCGGTGATGGCAGGCAGCATGACGGCGGGGCACTTGGGTCAGACGGTGGTGTACGTGATCATCCTGGCGGGCGCATTTGCTGTACTTGGCGAGGTGTATGGTGACTTGCTGCGTGCAGCGGGCGCGACCGAGCGTTTGATGGAGTTGCTGGGGAGCTATTCGCCCATTCAATCGCCGCAGCAAGCTGCGCCTGTGCCTCAGTTACAAAGCGGCAGCACCATTGACTTTGATGGCATTCAATTTCACTACCCTTCTCGGCCTGCGCAGGCCGCACTGTCAGCTTTCAATCTGAACATTCGTGCGGGTGAAACCGTGGCATTGGTCGGCTCAAGTGGTGCGGGCAAGAGTACCGTGTTTCAAATGCTGCTGCGCTTCTATGACCCCCAAAGCGGTACCGTACGGATCGATGGCCTGGACACCAAACAGTGGCAACTTCATGACCTGCGCCAGAGAATGGCGGTGGTGCCGCAAGACGCGGTGATTTTCTCGGCAAGTGCCTTGGAAAACATACGCTATGGGCGACCCGATGCCACCGATGAAGAAGTCAAAACCGCAGCCCACGCTGCTTTCGCTCATGAGTTCATCATGGCACTGCCAGAAGGCTATGACAGCTTTTTGGGTGAACGTGGGGTCCGGCTGAGTGGTGGTCAGCGTCAGCGCCTGGCCATTGCAAGAGCCATGCTAAAGAATGCACCCATCTTGCTGCTGGACGAAGCGACCAGCGCGCTGGATGCTGAAAGCGAACGCATGGTTCAAGCCGCGCTGGATTCGGCGATGCAGGGCAACAATGGCGAACGCCGCACCACGCTGATCATTGCGCACCGTTTGGCCACAGTGCAAAAGGCGGATCGGATTGTCGTGCTGGATCAAGGGCTGATCGTGGAGCAAGGTACCCACACGAGCCTGGTGGCCGCCAATGGGGTGTATGCGCGCCTAGCTGCCCTGCAATTCACTCAGTAGTTTTGCAAAAACCAAAAAACGACTGGGCGTACCGATTATTGGATCGTGCCCTTAAGCGCTGCAGGCAGGGGCAAGGGCATGACTGAAATGCCTTCGTCCAGAAGTGCTTCCGTTTCTTCTGGTGAGGCGTGCCCACGTATGGCGCGCTCTTCCGATTCCCCGTAGTGAATCTTGCGCGCCTCTCGCGCAAACTGCTTGCCAACATCTTCCGTATTTGCCATCACGTGCTGAACCATTTTCAGCCAAGCAAGCTGCATGTCTGCCGTCGGGGCTAAAGTGGCCGCCACGCTTTCGGAAGACGTGGCGGCGGCTGTAGGTAGGTTCTCAGGTGCCTTCTCGGGAGTTCTACCGGCCCCCAAGTTCAAGCGCGGGGCAGACAGCATCTTGACAACTTCTGCGCTGCCACACATAGGGCATTCAACCAGACCACGCGACAGCTGACTCTGAAAATCTTCCTCAGAGCCAAACCAGCCTTCAAATGAATGCTGCGCCGCACATTGGAGGTTCAGAACTTTCATGGGGTTGAAGCCGCGCAAGGCTGCCAGTCAAGTTTCCAGGCGCCACTGTTGACGTTTTGCAACCAAAGCGCTGCCACCAGCGTTTTGGCATCAGTCACGCTACCGTCAGCGCACCACATCATCAGTTGCTCTGCTGTGGTGGTGAACACATCCAGAAATTCACCGTCGTCCAACTGCTGGGCACCCAACGTAAGACCCTTGGCAAACCAGATATCAATGAATTCTGTGGAATAGGAGATCACCGGATGAGTCTGTCCGGCTCTGGCCCAATGGGTGGCACTGTAGCCAGTTTCTTCACGCAATTCTCGTTGGGCGCAACTCAGCACCGATTCGCCAGGATCGAGCTTACCCGCAGGAAATTCGATCATGACTTGCTGTACCGGATAGCGAAACTGCCGCTCCATCACAATGCGGCCATCGTCCAGCATTGGGACAATCATCACCGCACCTGGGTGGACGATGTATTCGCGGGTGGCCAGACAATCATTGGGCAAGCGAACCGTGTCCTGCAAGACCTTGAGAAACTTGCCATGCAGTAGCTCGTGGCGCTCCACAAGCAGTTCTGTCAAATGGGAGTCGTCACTCATGCGGTGAGTGTAATCAACGAGATAAAACTTAGCCTGTAAATTTGACTGCCCCACCGAGTTTCACCCGGCAGGCAGTTGTTTACAGTCAAGAACCCAGCGTCTTCACAATGGCGCTGGCGCACAGCGACATCAGGCCATTGGGCAGCAAGCCCAGAATCAGAACCAGGGCGCCATTGATGCACAACACGACACGCACGTCACCGGGAGCGGAAACAGTCGTCACGGTGATAGGCTGGTCAAAGTACATCACCTTGACAACGCGCAAATAGTAAAACGCGCCAACCAAGGACATCATCACGGCAAAAATGGCAAGCGTCAGGTAGGGGCCATAGCCCGTCGTGATCAAAGCCTGCAGTACAGACAGCTTGGCGTAGAAACCAACCAAAGGCGGGATACCTGCCATGGAGAAAAGGCAAATCGCCATCACTCCGGCGTACAGAGGACTGCGCTGATTCAGACCTGCCAAATCACTGATTTCTTCGCTCTCAAACCCTTCACGAGCCAACAACAAAATCACGCCAAAGCTTGCCAGCGTGGTCAGCACATAGGTGATGACATAAAACATGGCGGAACTGTAGGCATTGGCCGCAGACAAAGTATTGCCATTCACCACGCCTGGGATCAAGCCCAGAAGCACAAAGCCCATTTGAGAAATGGTCGAGAACGCCAACATGCGCTTTAAATTGGTCTGAGCGATAGCTGCGAAATTACCTACTAACAACGAACCCACCGCCAATACCACCAACATCTGCTGCCAATCAATGGCAAGCGGCAGCAAGCCCTCTACCAACAAGCGAATGGTGATGGCAAATGCGGCCAACTTAGGGGCGCCGCCAATCATGAGCGTGATTGCTGTCGGTGCGCCTTGATAGACGTCGGGCACCCACATGTGAAACGGCACCACACCCAGCTTGAAGGCAAGACCGGACACGATAAAGACCAATCCGAACACCAATACTTGATGCTTGATTTGACCCGATGCTACTGCCTGGAACACTTTGCCGATGTCTAACGAACCCGTCGCACCGTAAACCATTGAAAGGCCATAGAGCAGAAAACCCGATGCCAATGCGCCAAGAACAAAATACTTCATGGCGGCTTCGGTCGCCGTTACATTGTCACGGCGCAGTGCCACCAGGGCGTAGCTAGACAACGTGAGCAATTCAAGGCCAAGGTAAATCACCAGGAAGTTGTTGCCGGAGATCATGACGAACATGCCCAGCAACGAGAACATGCTCAGCGTAAACATTTCACCACCGCGCAACATGTTGCGGTCACCGGCATAGGGACGCCCATACACCAGCGTGATCATCATGGCAATGGTGGCAAAGCATTTGAGCCAGTTACCCATAGGATCGCTGACAACCTGGTTACCGAAGCCATAAATGGTCTGCTCGCCCGCAGCGTATAGCGCAAGCAATACAGCGACGCTACCCAAGGTGATCAAAGTCAAACCATAGGTTGCAGTGCGTCGTGGACTGGTCACCGCGAGGTCAACCATCGCAATCACGCAGGCCATGACCATCAATACGATTTCTGGGTAAATCGCGATCCAGCTGAGTTTGTCAATCATCTCGTATCCTTCGTTCTCACTGCAGCTTGGACGTTGCAACATGCTTAAGCAAATCGGCCACCGAGGCGTTCATCACATCCGTGAACTCCTTGGGGAAGATGCCCATGTACAGCACAGCAATGGCCAAGAGGCTCAGCATCAAAAATTCGCGGGCGTTGATATCCGTCAGTTCTTTGACATGATCGTTGCCAGCTGCGCCCAGGTAGACCCGCTTGTACATCCACAGCGAGTAGGCTGCACCAAAGATCAGTGCACTGGCTGCTGCAAATCCGAGCCAGAAGTTGGCCTTGACCGCACCCAGAATCACCATCCATTCACCCACAAACCCTGCAGTCGCTGGCAGACCGCAGTTTGCCATCGTGAACAACAACGCAAAGGCCGCAAACTTGGGCATGTGATTGACCACACCACCGTAGTCTGCAATCTGGCGCGAATGCATGCGGTCATACAGCACGCCAATCGACAGGAACATCGCAGCAGAGACAAAACCGTGGGCAATCATCTGAACAATGCCACCGGCCACACCAATGTCATTGAAGATAAAGAAACCCAGGGTGACAAAGCCCATGTGCGCGACGGATGAATAAGCCACCAGCTTTTTCATATCTTGCTGCACCATGGCAACTAAACCAACGTAAATCACCGCAATCAGCGAAAGCGCAATGATGAATCCGGCATGTTGATGTGCAGCATCAGGCGTGATCGGCAACGAGAACCGCAGAAAGCCGTAGGCACCCAGTTTCAACATGATGGCAGCCAGCACAGCAGAGCCACCTGTTGGGGCTTCAACGTGTACATCTGGCAGCCAGGTGTGGACCGGCCACATGGGAACCTTGACTGCAAAAGCAGAGAAGAATGCAAAGAACAGCAGCGTCTGCTCTGTGGCACCTAAGGGCAATTTATGCCAAGTCAAAATGTCGAAGCTGCCACCCGACTTGGTGTACAAGAAGATCAAGGCGATCAGCATCAACAATGAACCAAGCAAGGTGTATAGGAAGAACTTGAATGCTGCATAGATCTTGTTCGGACCACCCCAAATACCGATGATCAAATACATCGGAATCAAAGTCGCTTCAAAGAACACATAGAACAGCATGCCGTCCAGTGCGCAGAACACACCGATCATCAAACCGGACAGGATCAGGAAAGCACCCATGTACTGGTTGACGCGTTCGGTAATCGCTTCCCAGCCAGCAATAACCACAATCACATTGATGAACGCGGTGAGCAGCACAAACCACAGCGAAATTCCGTCAACGCCCAGCGAGTAATTGATGTTGAAGCGCTGAATCCAAGGCATCAACTCCACAAACTGCATCGCGGACGTGCCGAGCTTGAAGCCTTGATAAAGTGGCAGAGTCACAGCCAGACTGACGAGCGCGCCAATCAGTGCAATCCAGCGAACGGTTTTGGCTTGATCATCACGACCCAGTGCCAACAAGACGACGCCGAAAAAGATTGGCGTCCAAATGGCGAGACTTAGCATTCCCATTTTTGTTTTGCTCCTGTATCTGTCAGTTAGCTGGCCAGACGAACCAGGTCATCAGCACAAACACACCCAAAATCATCGCCATAGCGTAGTGATAGATGTAACCGGACTGCACGCGTCGAACAATGCTGGAAATCAAACCCATGAGCTTCCATGAGCCGTTGACGACAGCACCATCAATGATGGCTTGATCGCCAGCCTTCCACAGCACAATGCCCAGGCCTCGCGCAAACTTGGCCAGGATGTTTTCATTGATCCAGTCCATGTAGTACTTGTTTTCCAGCAAGGTGTAGATCGGCTGGAAAGTTGCCTTGATCTTGCCAGGCAAAGCTTTGTTGACCATGTACATGTAGTACGACAGCGCAACACCTGCTGCAGCAAGCCAGAATGGCAACGTACCGAATGCATGCAGTGCCATGGCAACGGGACCATGAAACGCGTGACCAAGCTCTTCCATTACGGGGTGAGCATGCTCGTTGACCTCAATGGCGCCCTTGAAAAATTCACCAAACAGCATAGGCTGAATGGTCATGAAGCCAATCACGACAGACGGAATCGCCAACAGGACCAACGGAACCCAGACGACCCAAGGTGACTCGTGCGGATGCGCGTCGTGGCCATGACCGTCATGGTGATCGTCATGTCCGTGATGTGCTTCCGGATTTTGGTCATAGCGTTCTTCGCCATGAAACACCAGGAAATACATGCGGAATGAATAAAAGGCAGTTACAAACACGCCCGCCAAAACTGCGAAGCTTGCAAAACCAGAGGCAGGCAAATGGCTCTCCAAGACGGCTTCAATGATGCTGTCTTTGGAATAGAAACCAGAGAAGAAAGGTGTACCAATCAACGCCAACGAACCCAATAGCGACGTGATCCAGGTAATCGGCATGTACTTACGTACACCGCCCATCCAGCGAATGTCTTGGTTGTGGTGCATGCCCATGATGACCGAGCCTGCACCAAGGAACAGCAGCGCCTTGAAGAAAGCATGAGTCATCAAGTGAAAGACTGCAACGGAGTAAGCCGAAGCGCCAAGTGCCACGGTCATGTATCCCAACTGCGAGAGCGTTGAGTAGGCCACGACGCGTTTGATGTCGTTCTGAATGATGCCCAAAAAGCCCATAAACAGTGCGGTGATAGAGCCTACAACCAGAATCACGTTCAGCGCAGTGTCTGACAATTCAAACAGCGGCGACATACGCGCCACCATGAAAATACCTGCGGTCACCATGGTTGCAGCATGGATCAGCGCCGAAATTGGCGTGGGACCTTCCATCGAATCTGGCAGCCAAACATGCAAAGGAAACTGCGCGCTCTTGCCCATGGCACCAATAAACAGGCAAATACAGATCACCGTGATCAACAGCCACTGCGTGCCTGGAAACCCAATCTTGGCAATCTCATCCGCTTTTCCAAACACTTCAACATAATTCATCGTGCCGGTATAGGCGACGATCAGGCCAATGCCCAAGATGAAGCCAAAGTCCCCCACACGATTAACCAAAAAGGCCTTCATGTTCGCAAAAATGGCCGTTGGCTTGTTGTACCAAAAACCAATCAACAAATAGGACACCAAACCTACCGCTTCCCAACCGAAGAACAACTGCAGCAAGTTGTTGCTCATGACCAGCATCAACATGGCAAATGTGAAGAGGGAGATATAGGAGAAGAAACGGTTGTAACCCGCGTCTTCTTCCATGTAGCCAATGGTGTAAAGGTGCACCATGAGGGAGACAAAAGTCACCACACACATCATCATGGCGGTCAACCCATCGATCATGAAGCCGATTTCCATCTTCAGGTCACCGACAACCATCCAGGTGTACAGCGTCTCATTAAGACGTGCACCATCGAGTACTTGCATAAGGGTCGAAGCCGATAGCAAGAAGGCGACCAGCACGCCCAAAATAGTCAGGCTATGCGAGACCTTCCGGCCAAAGCGATTGCCCCCAAATTGAGTACCAAAAACTCCGGCCAAAATGGCCCCGACCAGTGGTGCCATGGGCACCGCCAGGAGTGTGCAAGCAGATAATGTTGCGCTCATCGTTGTTCTCTTCTTAGCCTTTGAGCGTGTTAAGTTCTTCGACGTTGATACTGGACTTGTTACGGAACAGCAACACCAGAATTGCAAGGCCAATCGCTGATTCAGCAGCCGCCACCGCCAATATGAAGAACACGAAAATTTGACCGTGCATGTCCCCCAAGTAATAGGAAAACGCCACAAAGTTCATGTTCACGGCGAGCAGCATCAATTCAATGGCCATCAACAGGACAATGAGATTTTTGCGGTTCAAAAAGATACCAATGACAGACATGGCGAACAAAATGGCACCCACTGTCAAATAATGGCCCAGGGTCAGACTCATGCTTTTTTCTCCGCAGGTGCTTCAACCATCGGTACAGATACTGGCGGCGCTTGGGTAGCCTGCATCTTCACAATTTCAATCCGGTCTTTGGCTTTCACACGAACTTGCCAATCGACACTTTGGTATTTGCTGTCTTTGCGCTCACGAAGCGTCAGCGCAATCGCTGAAATGATGGCGACCAGCAAGATCATGGCAGTCACTTCGAGCGGGAACAAATATTGGGTGTAGAGCAACTTACCCAGCTCCTTGCTGTTCGAAATTTCAATGCCTGCATTCATTGCGGCTTGGTTGGCAGCCTGCACCGCTTTAGGTTCTTCGGTCAGTCGGAAACCACCCAACAAGACACTTGCCATTTCCAACGCAATCAATGCACCGATAACAGCGGCAAAAGGAAAGTGTTTCCAGAATCCGCGGCGTAGGCTATCGACATTGATATCCAGCATCATCACCACAAACAAGAACAACACCATCACCGCGCCAACGTAAACCAATATCAGTGAAATGGCCAAAAACTCCGCCTTCAGCAATATCCAAAGGCCGGATGCCTGGAAAAAGGCGAGAACCAAAAACAATACAGCGTGAACTGGATTGCGCGCAGTGATCACGCGAAACGCTGACAGCAGCAGCAGGATCGCGAACACATAAAAGAAACCAGTCTTGACGTCCATTGATTGCTTCTTGAATTGATGCTTTAGAGGAAGACTTAAGTGTTAACGGTATTTGGCGTCAGCAGCTTTTGCAGCTGCAATTTCACCTTCGTAGCGGTCACCCACAGCCAGGAGCATGTCCTTTGTGAAGTACAGATCGCCACGTTTTTCACCGTGATACTCAAAAATATGTGTTTCAACAATTGAATCGACAGGGCAACTTTCTTCGCAAAAGCCACAGAAGATGCACTTTGTTAAATCAATGTCATAGCGCGTTGTGCGACGGCTTCCGTCAGCTCGCACATCCGATTCGATGGTGATAGCCATCGCTGGGCAAACCGCCTCGCACAGTTTGCAAGCGATGCACCGCTCTTCACCGTTTTCATACCGGCGCAGTGCATGCAATCCCCGAAAACGCGGCGACAGAGGAGTTTTTTCCTCTGGGAATTGAACTGTCACCTTACGGGCGAACGTGTACCGGCCTGTCAAGGCCATTCCTTTGAACAACTCAACAAGCAAGAAGCTCTTGAGGAAGTCCTTCAAGGAGAAAGTAGAAGCAGCTGTATCAGCAATGGCAGCCATGTCTTGACCCGGTTAAATCCAGATATTCCACGGCGAGTACATCCACGCGCCGACGATGAGTAGCCACACCAAGGTGACCGGGATGAATACTTTCCAGCCTAAACGCATGATTTGGTCATACCGAAAGCGTGGGAAGGTGGCACGAATCCAAATGAACATGGAGACGACAACAAAGGTCTTCGCGGCCAGCCAAATCCACCCGGGAATCCAGTTGAACAGCACGCTGTCAATGGGAGAAATCCATCCGCCCAAGAACATCAACACGGCCAAAATGGAAACCAACCACATGGCGGCATATTCGGCCAAGAAGAAGATGGCAAACCCCATGCCGGAATATTCGACCATGTGCCCGGCCACGATTTCTGCTTCGCCTTCGACCACGTCAAAGGGATGCCGGTTGGTTTCAGCAACGCCGGAGATCAGGTAGACCATGAAAATCGGCAAAAGTGGCAACCAGTTCCAAGACAGGAAATTCAAACCCATCTGAGCGGCCATGCCTTTGCCTTGCCCTTCCACAATGTCTGTCAAATTCATGCTGCCGGAAACCATCAGCACAATCAACAAGCAAAAGCCCATGGCGATTTCGTAGCTGACCATCTGCGCCGAAGCGCGCAGAGCCCCTAAGAACGCATACTTTGAGTTGGATGCCCATCCTGCAATGATCACACCATAAACCTCTATGGATGTAATCGCCATGATCAGCAACAGGCCAGCGTTAACATTGGTCAGGGCAACATCTGGTCCAAAAGGAATAACCACCCAGGCAGCAAGTGCCGGCATGATGGCCATGACGGGGCCCAAACGAAAAAGACCAGAGCTCGCGGCCGTGGGGTTGATCAACTCCTTGGTCAGCAATTTCAGTGCGTCAGCGATGGGCTGCAACAGCCCCATGGGACCGACGCGATTCGGACCGTGCCGCACCTGCATGAAACCCAAAAGCTTTCGCTCCCACAGTGTCAAATAAGCCACGGCTCCCATCAGCGGAGCCAAGACGACGACGATCTTCAGCAAAATCCACAGGACCGGCCAAGCCATGGTGACCCACCAGCTTGCAGGCAACAGACCCGCACCTAAGTTGTACAACGCGTCAATCATGCGATCTCTCCTGCGCGAACAGCACGCGCATCGGCAGTCAATTGCAATGAGGGCGAGCGCCTGACTAAGCCATCCAATTTGTAGATGCCAGCGGTTACAGGCACGTGATCCACCACGCTGAGATCAATTGCTGCATGCGTCGAATTGCTCATTCGATCTGCGCGGACTTGAGCCCCCTGAACGCCGTCAAGCTTGGCAAGCTCTTCTTGCGACGAGTCTGCATCAAAACCTGGTAGACCAAGCATGGTTCCCAATACGCGAAGCACCTTCCAACCTGGGCGGGTATCACCCAGCGGTTTCACCACAGCGTGAAAGCTTTGAACCAATCCGTCAGCATTGACAAAAGAACCTGAGGTCTCGGTAAAAGGCGCAATAGGTAGCAACACATCGCTGAACGCCATGTTGGTCTTGAACGGACTCAACGTGACACACATTTGGGCTTTAGACAATCCAGCCACGGCAGCATTGCGCGCAGCGCTGTCGTGCTCAGGCTCGGTGTTGAACACGATCGCTGCCTTGAGTTCACCGGCCAGCATGGCTTGGACATTTTTACCTGAGCCCTTTGGTTGTGCTCCCACCAACATGGCACCGACTGTGTTAGCCGCTTCAGTCAGGTAACCAACTGAGGCTCCCGTTTCTGCGCCAATCCAGTTAGCAAGCGCCAACAAGCTTGATGCCTGTGCATGGTGTGCAGCCGCATTGCCAAGCAAAATCGCTTTGCGGTCACCGCTCAGCAAAGAAGCCGCGATTTGCTCGGCTGCGGGATCTAGGCCCGATGTCGGCGCAACGCCTGTAGGCAAATTGACGGCCTTATGCGCAGAGATCGCTCTCACCACGTCGGCTAGCGCATTTGTCCAAGAAGCAGCAGGCGTTGCAAACATGTTTGCAACAGGCATCGCCCAGTCTTGCTGAGCAGCATTGATCACGCTCAACTTAGCACCACGACGCACGGACTGACGAATTCGCTGCGCGAACAAAGGATGATCTTTGCGCAAGCTGGAGCCAATCACCAAAACGCGCTGCAGATTTGAAAGCGACGTAATGCTAGTGCCCAACCAGCGCACACCTTCTGCCTTAGCAAATTCAGCGTGACGCAAACGGTGGTCAATGTTGTCACTGCCCAAGCCACGAATCAGCTTGGTGAGCAAACTCATTTCTTCGAGCGTACTGTGAGGACTCACCAACGCACCAATGCTCTCGGCACCGTGATCTGCCTTGATCTGCTTCAGCCCATTCGCAACGTATTCCAACGCTGTCTGCCAATCAACCGTCTTCCATTGGCCATCTTGTTTCAACATGGGTGCTGTTAAACGATCGTCAGCGTTCAACGCTTCGTAGGAGAAGCGGTCACGGTCGGCAATCCAGCACTCATTGACAGCGTCGTTCTCAAACGGAACAACGCGCATGACTTTGTTGGCCTTGACTTGCACGATCAGATTTGCACCGGTCGAGTCGTGAGGGCTCACCGACTTACGGCGACCCAACTCCCAGGTACGTGCGCTATAGCGAAACGGCTTGCTGGTAAGAGCGCCCACGGGGCAAATATCAATCATGTTGCCCGACAACTCGGAATCAACAGATGCGCCCACAAAGGTTTCGATCTCGGAATGCTCACCCCGGTTGCTCATGCCCAGTTCCATCACGCCAGCCACTTCCTGACCGAAGCGGACGCAACGGGTGCACTGGATACAACGGCTCATCTCGTTCATGCTGATCAATGGACCAACATCTTTACCCGAGACAACCCGCTTTTCTTCTTCGTAACGGGAGGCACCACCACCATAGCCAACAGCCAAATCTTGCAATTGGCATTCGCCACCTTGATCACAGATTGGGCAATCCAGCGGGTGATTGATGAGCAAAAATTCCATCACCGACTGCTGCGCCTTGATGGCTTTTTCAGTCTTGGTGCGGACAATCATGCCGTTGGTCACAGGCGTTGCGCAAGCAGGCATGGGCTTGGGCATCTTCTCGATGTCAACCAAGCACATACGGCAGTTGGCCGCGATGGACAATTTCTTGTGGTAACAGAAATGTGGGATGTAAGTGCCTGCCTTCTCGGCCGCATGCATAACCATGCTGCCTTCGACAATTTCCACTTTCTGACCGTCTAACTCGATTTCAACCATGACAGACAGCTCTGGTTATTGTGGCGCAGAGACCGGACAGGTCTTGTGCTCAACGTGATATTCAAACTCGTGCCTGAAGTGCTTGAGCATGGCACGCACCGGCATGGCTGCAGCGTCTCCTAAAGCACAAATCGTGCGGCCCATGATGCTTTCGGACACATTGTTCAACAAGTCCATGTCAGTAGCCTTACCGTCGCCAGTGGCCACACGGTCCACCATGCGAGACAACCAGCCCGTGCCTTCGCGGCAGGGCGTGCACTGACCGCAGGACTCGTGCATATAGAAGTAAGAAAGGCGCTGCAGGCTTTCGACCATGCATCGGCTATCGTCCATCACGATCACAGCACCAGAACCCAGCATGGAACCCGCTTTGGCAATGCTGTCGTAATCCATCGTGCATTCCATGATGATGTTCGCGGGCAGCACAGGCGACGACGATCCACCGGGAATCACCGCTTTTAACTGACGGCCCTTGCGCACACCACCAGCTAACTCAAGCAGCTTGGCAAAAGGGGTGCCCATCGGAATTTCGTAATTGCCGGGGCGTTCCACATCACCACTGACCGAATAGATCTTGGTGCCACCATTATTGGGCTTGCCGCAGGCCAAGTAAGCCGGGCCACCATTACGAATAATCCATGGCACAGCGCCAAAGGTTTCGGTATTGTTGATGGTCGTTGGCTTGCCATACAAACCAAAGCTGGCAGGAAACGGTGGCTTGAATCGTGGTTGGCCCTTCTTGCCTTCCAAGGACTCTAGCAGCGCAGTTTCTTCGCCGCAAATATAGGCACCAAAACCATGGGCTGCATGCAACTGGAAGTTGTAACTGCTTCCCATGATGCTGTCGCCCAAATATCCTGCAGCGCGAGCCTCTTCAAGCGCTTCTTCAAAGCGGTCATAGGCTTGGAAAATTTCCCCGTGGATGTAGTTGTAACCCACGCTGATGCCCATGGCATAGGCCGCAATGGCCATGCCTTCAATCACGATATGCGGATTGAACATCAAGATGTCACGGTCTTTACATGTACCGGGTTCACCTTCATCCGAGTTGCACACCAGATACTTTTGACCAGGAAACTGGCGGGGCATGAAGCTCCACTTAAGTCCCGTCGGGAAACCCGCACCACCTCGACCGCGCAGGCCAGAATCCTTGACCGTAGAAATGACCTGATCCTGGGTCATGCCTTCGCCGCCGTCTTTGCCCAAAATTTTGCGCAGCGCTTGGTATCCGCCACGGGCCTCATAGTCCTTGAGCCGCCAATTGCTGCCGTTCAGGTCTTTGTAAATCTGAGGTTCGATGTGACGATCATGAAAACAGGTTTCCACGCCACTTGATTCAAACTGAGCCAGGATTTGTTTGGCATCCATTATTTGGCCCCTCGCAAACCGTCGATCAATTGATCCAGTTTTTCGTTACTCATGAAACTGCACATGGCACGGTCATTGACCAATAGCACTGGTGAGTCAGCGCAGGCGCCCAGGCACTCAGAAGGTTGAACGGTGAATTTGCCGTCTTTTGTCGTGCCGCCAGGCGCTACACCCAGCTTATGACAGACATAGTCCAGGGCCTTTTGACCATCGCGCAACTGGCACGGCAGATTGGTACAGACGTTGATTTTGAACTTGCCAACCGGTTTCTGGTTGTACATGTTATAGAACGTCGTGACCTCGTGGACGGCCATGGGAGCCATGCCAAGATAGCCAGCAATTTCGCGCTCGTTTTCGACGCTGACATAACCAAACTCTTGCTGAACAATACCCAAACAGGCCATCACGGCTGACTGAGCTTGCTCTCGAGGGTACTTAGCAACTTCCTTAGCAAAACGTGCCAAGGTAGGCGCTGGCAGTTTGGACTGAAATGAATCTGCGCTCATCGGTCAATTTCCCCAAACACAATGTCCATGGTTCCGATGATGGCGACCGCATCGGCAAGCATGTGACCGCGCGCCATTTCGTCCAAGGTAGAAAGGTGCACAAATCCTGGTGGTCGAATTTTCATACGGTACGGTTTGTTGGCACCGTCACTCACCAAATAAATACCAAATTCGCCCTTTGGATGCTCAACAGCAGCATAGGCCTCGCCTTCGGGCACGTGAAAACCTTCGGTGAAGAGTTTGAAGTGATGAATCAACTCTTCCATGTTGGACTTCATGCTCTCACGGGATGAAGGTGCCACTTTATGGTTGTCAGTGATCACGGGGCCAGGATTGGCGCGCAACCAGTCAACGCACTGTTTGATGATCCGGTTCGACTCGCGCATCTCCTGCATGCGAACCAGATAGCGGTCATAGCTGTCCCCCGTCTTGCCAATGGGGACGTCAAAGTCCATCTTGTCATAGACCTCGTAGGGCTGCTTCTTGCGCAAGTCCCAAGCAATGCCTGAACCACGCAGCATCGGGCCAGTCATACCAAGATTCAACGCACGTTCGGGTGACACCACACCGATGCCCACGGTACGTTGCTTCCAAATGCGATTGTCCGTTAACAGCGTTTCGTATTCATCAACCAAACCTGGGAAGCGACGGGTGAAGTCTTCAATGAAATCCAGCAAGGAACCTTGACGGTTTTCATTGAGCTTGGCCATCGCCTTGGCGTTACGAATCTTGCTGACGCGGTACTGCGGCATTTCATCAGGCAAATCGCGGTAAACACCGCCCGGACGAAAGTAAGCGGCATGCATGCGTGCACCACTGACCGCTTCGTACATGTCAAAGAGGTCTTCACGCTCACGGAACGTGTAAATCAGAATGGTGGAGCTACCGCAGTCATTGCCGTGAGAGCCCAGCCACATCAAGTGATTTAAAAGCCGTGTGATTTCGGAATACATCACACGGATGTATTGCGCACGAATGGGCACTTCAATGCCAAGCATCTTTTCGATGGCAAGGCAATAGGCGTGCTCGTTGCACATCATTGACACGTAGTCCAATCGGTCCATATAGGGGAGCGATTGGATATAAGTCTTGGTTTCAGCGAGCTTTTCTGTCGCGCGGTGCAACAACCCAATATGGGGGTCAGCACGCTGCACCACTTCGCCGTCCAACTCCAACACAAGGCGCAAAACGCCGTGCGCCGCAGGATGCTGCGGTCCGAAGTTCAGGGTGTAGTTCTTGATTTCTGCCATGATTAATCACACAAAGGCCTAGCGCCTCAGTGCTTAAGTCCCCCGTAATTGTCTTCACGGACGATGCGAGGGGTGTTTTCGCGCAACTCGATGCTCACGGGCTCATACACCACACGACGAAGCTCAGGGTCATAACGCATTTCGACATGCCCCGTCATCGGGAAATCTTTGCGGAACGGATGACCAATGAAACCGTAATCTGTCAGGATGCGACGCAGATCAGAGTGACCTTCGAATACGATGCCAAACAAATCAAAGGCTTCACGCTCAAACCAGTTGGCTGAGGCCCAAATGTTACTCACAGAATCAACCACAGGCAGGCCATCATCTGGGCACAACACCTTGACGCGAACACGCTGATTCAAGCTGACAGAGAGCAGATGAGATACCACGCCAAATCGGGGACCGTCAGTTCCAACGTCCCGGTAAGTCGAGTAATCAAGACCGCACAGGTCAATCAACTGTTCAAACTTGCAACCAGGCGCATCAAAAAGGATGTGCATGGTAGCCAGATAGTCAACAGCACGAACGTTTAACGTCACCTCACCCATAGCAATGGTGATGGACTGTGCTTTGTAGCCAAGCGCTGACTGCAAAACCTCTTTGAGGTCTTCAGGTCGAATTGCAATATCTGCCATGTGCTTTACCTCAGACCCGCGCAATGGTGTGTGTGCGGCGAATCTTCTGCTGAAGCTGAATGATGCCGTAAATCAAGGCTTCCGCCGTCGGGGGGCAACCAGGAACATAAACGTCCACAGGCACCACGCGGTCACAACCACGCACCACCGAATAGCTGTAGTGATAGTACCCGCCGCCATTGGCACAAGAACCCATGGAGAGCACCCAACGAGGCTCACTCATCTGGTCATAAACCTTGCGAAGCGCTGGAGCCATCTTGTTGCACAGTGTGCCAGCCACAATCATCAAGTCTGACTGCCGTGGACTGGCACGAAAAACCTCAGCACCAAACCGGGCCAAATCGTACCGCGCCGTGGCGGAATGCATCATCTCGACCGCACAGCACGCCAGACCAAACGTCATAGGCCAGACAGACCCGGTTTTGGCCCAATTGACCACCGAGTCGTACGTCGTGGTGACGAAACCTTCTTTGAGTACACCTTCAATCATGGGCCTGTTTTCCTGAAGTTTTTCCTGAAAGCGTTCCGAACGTCATTCCCAATCGAGGGCGCCTTTTTTCCACATGTAGACAAAGCCAAGGGCCAGTACAACAACGAACTCCAAACCAAAAAGGAATCCCGTCATACCGACATCTCTCAAGGCAGCAGCCCAGGGAAAGAGCAAGGCTGTTTCCAGATCGAACAAGATAAAGAGAATGGCCACCAAGTAGTAGCGCACATCGAACTTCATGCGCGCGTCTTCAAAGGCTTCAAAGCCGCATTCGTAAGGGGAATTTTTGGCCGCATCCGGCCGATTGGGACCAAGAAGGTAGCCCAGGGCTTGCGGCAGGATACCAACCGCAATGCCTACCAAGATGAACAATAAGACGGGAAGGTATTGATCGATGTTCATCTTGTTTATCTTTGTGCTTCAGTTAGTCAATCTAGCACTCAAGGTGCGATGGTTGCCCACACGCACTTTGCTTTTCATTTTGGTGCCGACGGCGAGACTCGAACTCGCACAGCTTTCGCCACTACCCCCTCAAGATAGCGTGTCTACCAATTCCACCACGACGGCCGTTTTTTGTCTGAAATGCATGAGGTCTTTGCAGTTTATTGCAATCTCAGACAGCTTAAGAGTTTACCCTGAAATACCCCTCATTTTGGATACGGGGGCACTTGTTTTCTGGATAAGTGCTGCTACTTATTTACCCGGAATTTGAGCTGCACCAGACGCAGGGGCCGCAGGCACTTCAACAGCTGGGGCCACAGGCGCGCCAATGGCGGCATTTTCCAGAACACTGCCACTGCTGACCGTACGAGCCGAGCCAAAGTAGGCCAGCGCCAAAGTGGTGGCAAAGAAGACCGCCGCTAGTACGGCTGTGGCACGTGACAGAAAGTTTGCACTTCCGCTGGCACCAAACAAACTGCCAGAACCACCGCTGCCAAAGGCTGCGCCCATATCAGCACCTTTGCCATGTTGCACCAGGATCAGGCCAACCATCACCACAGCGGACGCCATCTGCAAAAAAAGCAAAGCTGTTAACACGATTCCCATTAAATACTCCTAAATTTATAGCTAACTTTGAGACTGCTTATGCCGCAGCCGCAATAATGGTTAAAAAATCCGGCGCTTTAAGCGCCGCGCCGCCAATCAGGCCGCCATCAATATCGGCTTGAGCCAAAAGATCTTTGGCATTAGCAGCATTCATGCTGCCACCGTACAAAATCTTGATGCGATCGGCCTTGTCGCTGGCAGCCTTCAACTGGGCACGCAGAACGGCGTGAACCGCTTGCGCTTGCTCTGGCGACGCCGTTTTGCCAGTGCCAATGGCCCAAACAGGCTCATAAGCCACCACGATTTCACTGATGCAGTGCCCATTGGCATGGATGACAGCGGCCATTTGGCGCTTAACCACTGCCTCGGTCTGACCAGCTTCACGCTCAGCCAGGGTTTCACCAATGCAAACGATGGGTGTGATGCCATTGGCCAAAGCCGCTTTAGCCTTGTTGGCCACCACGTCATCGGTTTCACCATGGTATTGGCGACGCTCCGAATGCCCAACCAAGGCATAGCGGACACCAAACTCTTTGAGCATGGAGCCTGACATTTCGCCTGTAAAGGCGCCGCTTGCTTGGGCGGATACATCTTGACTGCCCAGCTCAATCACCGTCCCAGCGGACAGCGCTTGCACTTGTGACAGATACGGTGCTGGCACGCAAACCGCTACGTCGCAAGTCATGACCGCGGGCAGGCCCGCGACAATGCCTTTCAATAAGGATTCATTGGCAGCCAAACTGCCATTCATCTTCCAGTTCCCTGCGATCAACTTTTTCATGCATGACTCCATGTCAACACAATCTTGCCAATATGCTGGTTTGACTCCATCAAAGCGTGGGCTTTGACGGCACCACCCTGCTCTGCCGCAAAAACACTGTGAATCACGGGCTTGATGGCGCCTGACGCCACCTTGGGCCAGACCTTGTCACGCAAGGCCTGGGCAATGGCTGCCTTGAATGCCACAGGACGTGGCCGTAGCGTAGAGCCCGTCACCGTCAAGCGGCGGCGCAAGATCAAACCCGCGTTCACTTCACATTTGATGCCGCCTTGCACAGCGATCACGACCAGTCGGCCATCTTCCGCCAGACTTTCGACTTCGCGCGCCAGATAGCTGCCCGCCACCATGTCCAAAATCACGTTGACGCCAGCACCATCGGTCAGGCGCTTGGCCTCGGCGACGAAATCTTGCGTTTTGTAATTGATCGCGTGGTCGGCACCCAGCTTCAAGCACGCTGCGCACTTGTCATCGCTGCCAGCGGTCACGATCACCGTTGCACCAAACGCTTTGGCAATTTGGATCGCCGTCACGCCAATGCCGCTGGAGCCACCCTGGATCAACAAGGTTTCACCGCTTTGCAAACGCGCACGGTCAAACACATTGCTCCAGACCGTGAAGAAGGTCTCTGGCAGCGACGCCGCTTCCACATCCGACAAGCCAGCCGGAACCGGCAAGCATTGACCGACAGGTGCCACACACCACTGCGCATAGCCGCCACCTGCCACCAATGCGCAAACACGGTCGCCAACGGCCAAACCGGCAGCGCTCAGCGCAGCGGCATCGCCAGATTCAATCACGCCCGCCACTTCCAGGCCTGGAATGTCCGAGGCCCCCGGTGGAACAGGGTAATTGCCAGTTCGCTGCAAGACGTCCGGGCGGTTCACACCGCTGGCTGTCACACGAATCAACAATTCACCCGCGCCCGATACGGGCTTGGGTCTGTCGCACAAGCGCAGCACATCCGGCGCGCCGGGGCTGCTGATCTCAATGGCTTGCATGGTGCTCATGGCGTTGTGGCGTCGTTTGCGACTCAGGCCTGTTGAGGCGCTTGGTCGTTGCGGTCGATCAGCGCCTTCATGGACAGCTTGACACGGCCCTTTTCGTCCGTTTCCAAGACCTTAACCTTGACGATCTGGCCTTCGCTCAAAAAGTCTGTGACCTTCTCGACGCGCTGGTGCGCGATCTGGCTGATGTGAAGCAGACCATCCTTGCCGGGCAGCAAGTTGATCAAAGCACCGAAGTCCAAAATCTTGACCACGGGGCCTTCGTAGACCTTGCCGATTTCCACTTCAGCCGTGATCTGCTCGATGCGGCGCTTGGCTTCATCAGCCTTGGCACCATCGGTGGCCGCGATGGTGATCGTGCCGCTTTCGTCAATGTTGATCTGGCAACCGGTTTCTTCGGTCAACGCACGGATCACCGAGCCGCCCTTGCCGATCACGTCACGGATCTTCTCGGGGTTGATCTTCATCGTGTAGAGCTTAGGCGCAAAGTTGGACACATCGGTCTTGGCTTCGCCCATAGCTTCTTGCATCTTGCCCAGGATGTGCATGCGGGCTTCTTTGGCTTGTGCCAATGCGACTTGCATGATCTCTTTGGTGATGCCCTGGATCTTGATGTCCATCTGCAGCGCAGTGATACCGTTGGTGGTACCAGCTACCTTGAAGTCCATGTCACCCAAATGATCTTCGTCACCCAAGATGTCGGTCAACACGGCAAAGCGGTTGGCTTCTTTGATCAGGCCCATGGCGATACCCGCCACGTGAGCCTTCATGGGCACGCCAGCGTCCATCAGCGACAGGCAGCCGCCGCAGACCGATGCCATGGAGGAGGAACCGTTGGATTCGGTGATCTCAGACACCACACGCATGGTGTAGGGGAATTCTTCCTTGGTAGGCAAGCAAGCCACCAGTGCACGCTTGGCCAAACGACCGTGACCGATTTCGCGGCGCTTGGTCGAACCCATGCGACCCACTTCGCCAGTGGCGAACGGAGGCATGTTGTAGTGGAACAAGAAGTTGTCTTCGTATTCGCCAGACAGTGCGTCAATGCGCTGTGCATCGCGGCCAGTGCCCAAGGTGGTCACAACCAAAGCCTGGGTTTCACCGCGGGTGAACAGGGCAGAGCCGTGCGTGCGTGGCAGAACGCTGTTGCGGATTTCGATCGGACGCACAGTGCGTGTATCGCGACCGTCAATACGGGGCTCGCCTGCCAGAATCTGGCCGCGCACGATCTTGGCTTCGATGTCGAACAGCATGCCTTCGACTTTGACGGCGTCGAATTCAACACCGTCTGCCTTCAAGGCAACCATCACGGCAGCGTAGGCTTCGCGGCAAGCTTGGGTACGGATTTGCTTGTTGCGTTGCTGGTAAGCAGCACGCAACTTTTCTTCGGCGTGAGCGCCAACCTTGGCGATCAGGGCTTCGTCCTTGGCAGGAGCGGCCCAGTTCCAGGCGGGTTTGCCAGCGTCGCGCACCAGTTCATGGATGGCGTTGATGGCAACAGCGCTTTGCTCGTGGCCATAGACCACAGCGCCGAGCATGATTTCTTCAGACAGTTGCTGGGCTTCCGATTCGACCATCAGCACAGCCGCTTCGGTACCGGCAACCACCAGATCCATGATGCTGTCTTTGCGCTGGGTTTGACCAGGGTTCAGCACATATTGGCCGTTGATGTAACCCACACGGGCAGCGCCCACTGGGCCATTGAACGGAATGCCGCTGATGCTCAGCGCCGCGCTGGAGGCGATCAAAGCTGCGATGTCGGCGTCCACTTCAGGGTTCAAAGAAACCGTGTGGATGACCACATGCACTTCGTTGAAGAAACCTTCGGGGAACAGCGGGCGAATCGGGCGGTCGATCAGGCGGCTGGTCAGGGTTTCAAATTCGCTGGGCTTGGCTTCGCGCTTGAAGAAGCTGCCGGGGATCTTGCCTGCGGCGTAGGTCTTTTCGATGTAGTCAACGGTCAGGGGAAAGAAATCCTGGCCGGGCTTGGCGCCTTTGGAAGCCACAACAGTAGCTAGCACCACGGTGCCTTCGATGTCAACGATGACAGCGCCGGTGGCTTGGCGAGCGATTTCGCCGGTTTCCATGACGACCTTATGCTGGCCCCATTGGAATGTCTTGGTAACTTTATTGAACATGGTCATAGGAGTTCTCCTGTTGGTTTGATGTAAACCCGTCAGTCCGACTCAGAACAGAATGCCATTCCAGAAAAAGGCCGCGTTCAACGAGCGCCTGCTTATGGAATGACACAGCTTCGATCTGCAATTCGGCTAAAGGGGATTGAGGGATTGAAGTGAAAAAGCAAAAATCCAGCGAAAAAACGCCTGAGCTAGCGGGCTAACTCAGGCGTTTCGTCATCTGGCGTGATTACTTACGCAGACCCAGCTTGGCGATCAGCGCAGCGTAACGGTCAAAGTCTTTGGACTTCAAATAGTCCAGCAGCTTACGACGACGGCTCACCATGCGCAGCAGGCCGCGACGACCGTGGTGGTCTTTGGCATGTGTCTTGAAGTGAGGCGTCAGTTCGTTGATGCGAGCAGTCAGCAACGCAACTTGAACTTCTGGGCTACCGGTATCGCCGGCGGAACGGGCATTGGCCTTAACGACCTCGGCCTTGATGGAGGATGCAATCATGGTGTTTCCTAGAAAAGTGACTTGCGGTAGGCGCTGGAACTGCCCCTACCGTGCTACCTTGCGAGATGCAAAGCCTTGGAATTATAGCCCGAGCCTTGACAGATGTCACTTTCGCCCCAAAAGGCCGACAATCTCCCCATGCAAGCCCTACTCCCCCGCCAATGGATCATCCTGATACTGCTGACCTTGATCTGGGGCATCAACTGGCCGATCATGAAGCTGGGCGTGACCGGTTACGCGCCGCTCACCTTCCGCGCCTTGTCCATCACCCTGGGCGTGCCCGTGCTGGGCTTGGCACTCTGGCGCATGAAAGTCCCCTTTCGGGTCGAACGCAAAGATTGGAACGCGCTCTTCTGGCTGGCATTTGCCAACATGTTCGTCTGGCACGCCCTGATCATCGTGGCCGTCAGCAAACTCTCCAGCGGCCGTGCGGCCATTTTGGGCTACACCATGCCCATCTTCTCCGCCATCTTGGGTGCAACGATATTTGGCGACCGCCTGCGCCCCCGCGCCTGGGGCGGCGTAGCCACAGCCGCACTGGGCGTAGCCTTGTTGCTCTGGCATGAACTGACCCAGCTGGCTGGCAACCCCACCGCCGTGATGATGGCCCTGACCGCCGCCGCAGTCTGGGCACTGGGCACCCAGAACCTGCGCCGCACGCCCTTAACCATCCCCACCCTCACCATCTCATTCTGGATGACTGCCATGACAGCCGTGGTGATGATTGCCCTGTCGTTTCTGCTAGAGCGCGACCGCTGGGCCATGCCCTCCAGCACCAGCTGGGGAGCCATCCTATTCAACGCCATCATGATCTTCGGCTTCGCCCACGCCGCCTGGTTCTACCTGGCCCGCACCCTGCCCCCGGTCGCGTCAACCCTCAGCGTCATGTTCATCCCCATCCTGGGCGTGTTCTCTGGCGCGTGGTGGTTAGGCGAAGTGCTGCACTGGCAGGATTGGACAGCGGTGGTGTTGATGGTTGTGGCGATTGCGTCGGTGCTGTGGCCGAGCAGAAAATCAGCTTAATCCCAAGAGCTAAAACGACCGGACTCCCTGCGAAACTGAGCCTCGGTCATGCCTACGCTTGGCCCTGGCTCGCCAAGGCGCCACTTGAGTTCAACGGCGGTTCTGAAGCGAATCTGTGCGTCGTTTTCCTTGCGGGCCCTCAGTTCGCGCAAATAGGCGTTGAAGTGCAATTCGATGCACCTGACAAAGCCTCTTGGGTTAATGATGGCGGATTCGAGCCTGCCATCTGTTATGAATTGACCGTTCTTCTTGGGCCAAGTGATCAGCATTGCCTCCTTCCGCATGGTGCTGAAATAGATGCCACTTCGAAACATTCCATCGTGTGCAAAACCACAGCGAAGCATGTCATAGAGAGCATCGGCAATGGCGTCCTGCATGAACTCCGGTCCGCTGACCGTAGCGAATATCCTTTTATACCCCCGTCGAAAGAATTCCTTTGACTTGTTCTTACTGTCTTTTCCAGACGAATAGATCTCGATACCCTCGATGTAGTTGGTAGCCAAGGCGACTGCAGCAACTTCCCCGTGCCGCGCTGAAAGCAAGTACTTTGCAGGCTCTATCAGCCAGTAACGCATGCGGTCCTCAAACACGTCAACTACGTCCTTAAACAGGGGCGGATCAAGCTTCTCAGACGGAAAGTTTGGGCTAACTAGATGCTTCACGTGGGACCCTTACAAAAGCTGCGCGGAAATGGGGTTAGGTTTTGCAATGAGGCGGTCAAATCTATTCGCGATCTTTATCGCGCATGACGGTGGTATCAATACTGCGCAAAAATCCGCGCAAGCGCGTGGCCTCTTCAATCGACGCCTGTTCGATCGAGTTACCCTCGGCAATCCCTGGCTTCTTGCGCCCGTCAATAGAGCCAAGCCCCTGCAATTCAGCGCTGATGTCGTGAATCGCTTCGAGCAAAGCAGTTTTTGAGGTAGCTTTAGTTTTCATAGCAAATATCCTGAAGCGCTGTATCCACAACAGCTTGATCAACACCTGGTGATGTTCAGAGTTGGCGTATCCACACCAATTTCGCTCCAGTTCCCTCACACCCAAGCGACCCCACAGCGACCACCAGATCAGGCGAATGGGGTGCTTTGCCCAGGTAGGTAAAAGGGGGAGGCCGCGAGGCCGGAGGACACGGACTGGGCAGAGTACCCCGTTCGCCTGATCTCCCACAAAATCAAACCACGCAAAGAACCAGAATAACTACATTTTCAATAGCAACAAACACATACCAGATATACCGCAACAGGCATTTTTAGAGCAACAAACGCTCACTGCGACTCAAGCCACCCCCGCAGCCGCTCCACCCCCTGCCCCAACCGCGCCAAATCCTTAGACGCAAAGCACCAGCGCAACCACCCCTGAGCCTCCGGCGCAAACGCATTCCCGGGTGCCAAACCCAGCCCGGCCTCAGCCACCAGCCGCTTGGCCGTGACCAGCGAATCCGCATGCCCTTCCAGCTGAAAAAACGCATACATCCCCCCCAGCGGCGTGGCCACACGCACACCCGGCACCGCTTGCAGTAGTGGCAACAGCGTGTCCCGACAAGCCTTCATGTGCGCGACGACCTTGGGCGTCACCTCGGCTGTACGCCGCATCGCGGCAACGCCTGCACGTTGAGTGAACACACTCAGACAAGAAGTGTTGAACTCAATCAGCTTGCCCATGTGCGGCGTCATCGCAGGTGGCATCACCAGCCAGCCCAGACGCCAGCCCGTCATCAAAAAACTCTTGGAGAAACTGTGCACCACCACCAGGCGGTCGTCTGGCTCGCTCACATCCAAAAATGACGGCGCGCACTTGGCGCCTTCCACGTAGTACAGCCGCTCATACACCTCGTCCGCCAAGATCCAAGTGCCCGTCTTGCGGCAATGCGCCAGGATGGTTTGCTGCTCGGCGCGGGTCAATGTCCAGCCCGTGGGGTTGTTGGGTGCGTTCAGCACCAGCAACTTGGTGCTTGGCGTGATGGCCGCCAAGAGCGCAGGCAGATCCAGCATCCATTGGCCGTCCACAGGCTTCAAGGGCACGCAGGTTAGCTTGGCCCCCATGATCACCGGCTGCGCCGTCAGATTCGGCCAGACTGGCGTGACCGCCACCACCTCGTCGCCCGCATTCACCAGGGCTTGCACCGCCAACATCAGCGCGTTGACGCCGCCGGATGTGACGGCAATGCGGTCGGCCGCCACGTTCCCATGCAGGCCCGACATATAGGCAGCGATCTCGGCGCGCAGCTCCGGCAGGCCCAAGTTATGGGAATAAAAGGTTTCGCCAGCATTCAGCGAGTCGATAGCGGCTTGGCGGATGAAGTCTGGCGTAACCTCGTCACTCTCGCCAAACCAGAACGCCAGCACGTCGCTGCGCCCCATGCCAGCATTGGCAACTTCACGGATTTTGGATTCTTGTAAATCGACGATGGTTTGGCGCATGGTGTAGCTCTGAAACAGTGGAAAAGTGCCTGTTCTCGGTGCAGGCTGATCTCTATCATAGGCTGACACCATTGGAGGACGACAACATGATCCGACCCAACATTGCGCGCAAAGTCAGCGTTGCATTTCTCAGCGCAGCCATGCTGTTTGCGCTAGCCACTCCGGACGAAAGCCACGCAGCCAAGAAACGCAAACCCAAAGATCCCGGGCAGACCGTTGGCAAGACCACGTTTGATCGGGGTTCAGCCGAAAGCGACACGCAGCGGGACAAACGTCTCAAGCGCGAATGCAAAGGTCGCCCCAACTCGGGTGCCTGCATGGGTTACACAGGCTGAAAGCAAGGCAAAAAGCGGGGGCAAAACCCTCAGCTTGGTCGACTCATCTTGCACGTCGTCGGCAACTCAGCTTGGCTCGAGGTCAGCGTTTTGATCACCCGAAAACCAAAGCCCGAACCCTCCACATCAAACGGCACACCAGCACTGCCCTGACGGTCCATCACGCCGACCACCAAAGATTGCTGCAATTGATGGTCAGCCGCCCGCATGGCCGCCGTTTGGCCAAATAAAGTGGCCTTTCCGCTTTCCAGATAAGCCGCTGCAGCTACCATATCAATAGCACTCTCACTTTTAGATTCTGCCCCTGCCTTGTCCAGTGCTTGCGCTAACAACTCCACCATCAACTGCATGCGCATGTGCACGTAGTCGTCTGTGGGTTTGGGAAAGCGTTGGCGAAAGGCCTGGTAGAAGGCTTGCGACTCTTTCCCCGGCAAATTGGGCAACCAGTCGGCCACCGCAATCACTTTGCCAATACCTGCCTCGCCAATGGCCGCAGGCGCACCCAGTGCGTTGCCGTAAAAGGTGTAGAACTTGCCCTCGTAGCCGACATCTTTGGCGGCCTTGACCAGCAGCGTCAAATCATTGCCCCAGTTGCCGGTGATCACCGCCTGCGCACCGCTGGTTTTGATCTTGGCCATGTAGGGTAGAAAATCTTTGACACGCCCAATCGGGTGCAGCTCTTCACCCACCACTTTTATGTCTGGCCGCTGTGCGCCCAGTTGGCGTTTGGCCTCGCGCAAGACCGCCTGCCCAAAGCTGTAATCTTGTCCTATCAGGTAGGCACGCTTTAGGCTTGCGTCGTTCTTCAACACCGTCATCAAGGCGGCCATGCGCATGTCGGCATGGGCGTCAAAACGAAAGTGCCAGAAGCTGCATTTTTCGTTGGTCAGGCTGGGCTCGACGGCTGAATAGTTCATGAACAGCACACGCCGCGCCGGATCGCGCTCGTTGTGCTTTGCAATGGCATCAATCAAGACTGCGGCCGTAGCCGATGAGTTGCCTTGCAGGATGATTTGCGCCCCGTCGTCAATGGCTGCGCGCATTGTGGACAAGGCTTCTTCGTTCTGGCCTTTGCTGTCGTAACGGTCCAGTTGCAGCAGCCGCGCACCGTGTGCAGTGCGGATACCGCCGCGCAGATTCACACGCTCCACAGCCCACATTAGGTTTCGGTAGACGGCCTCGCCCGTGTTGGCAAAGGGACCGCTTAACGACTCCACCAAGGCCAGTTTGATAGGGGCATTTGCAGCGTATGCAAGACTGCTTGCGCATGAAAAAGCGGCGACAGATAGCGCCACGCCAGCCGATTTCAAGAGCTGACGACGTCTAATTATTCTTGGCATAAATCCCTTGAATTACCGCTGGATGAGCGCAGTTACAGGCCATGCGGCGATCACTGTGAAAGCCGCGCAGTGTATAGGAACCACATCATGTTTTTCGCTTCAACCGCCGCCCCTGCTTTCCGCCGCGCTGCCTGCCACCCTGGTGTCAATGGCGTGGACCGCAACTTTGAACGCTTCTTCCGCGACGTGGCATTTGCCCCCGTCGCCACCCCTGGCGTGAAGGCCTGCCAGTTTGAGCAGGACGAGACCACTTTCACCTTGACACTGGATGTGCCTGGCTTGGCCAAAGAACACTTAAGCATCGGCATTGAGGGTGCAGTGGTGCGGATTGAAAGCCTGGCAGACGCACCGCGCAGCTTGAAGGCGGCTTATGAGTTGCCACAAGAGATCGACGCAAGCACAAGCACCGCCAAGTTGGAACTGGGTGTGCTGACGCTCAAGCTGGTGAAGAAGGTGCCCGTGAGCAATGTGGCATCGCTCAACATCAACTGATGTATATGAGCTGATCGCTTCAAGCTTTCAATAGCGCGAGGGGTGTGACCTAAACTTAGGGTCACACCCCTTTACTGTTTTTACGATGCGCAACCTCAGCCCCGCCGACATTGACGCCATTGAGCACGCCACATTGGCCGCAGTGGCCCCGGAATCGATCACCGAGATCGACGGTTGGCTGGTCCCTGTGGACGCCGGCACCATTGGCCGCGCACAAAGCGCTGTTCCGCTTAAAGGCGCCAAGGCACTGGCAGACACGATTCAGAAAATTGAAACGCACTACCAGGCGGCTGGCCTGCCCCCGAAATTTCGCATCTCTGACCATCCCCTTTTTGCGCCGATTGCACAAGCCGTGCAGGCCAGGGGCTACCGGGCCACACGCCCGACATTTGTACAAGTGGCCGATCTTCAAGACATGCAGCATGCAAGCGCAGATGCGGTCTCGGTCGACGATCAGCCCGACGAGGCTTGGCGCACGCTGTTTTTAGGCCCCGGCTTTGACCCAGTGGACGGTGCCAGCCGGGTGAAGAGCCTGAGCAAATCGAGCAGCAATGTTTACGCCAGTCTTCGCGAGAACGGGCAAACCGTGTCGGGCGGCGCAGGGTCGTTCAGCCATGGCTGGGCCAGTGTGCACGGCATGCGCACGGATGCCGCTCAGCGTGGACGAGGATTGGCCGGGCAAGTGCTGAGCGCACTGGCGGGCGCAGCACTTGAGCGCGGATGTGAGCGCTGCTTTTTGCAGGTGGAAGCCAACAACTTGGCCGCACAGTCGCTGTACCAACGCATGGGCTTTCAAACGGTTTGGGCCTATGCGTATTGGTCCAAAGCCTGATCAATTCTTGCGACTGGTCCACAAGCGCAGCGGCACGCCACCGGGAATCTGGCGGCACATGGCGGTGGCGGTGGACTGCGTCAACTCAAAGCGTTGACCGGTCCAGGCCCAGGCCGTGGTTTCCCAGCAGTCACCTATGCCACGGCCCTTAGTGGCAGACATCGCCGTACCGTCAGCCAGCAGTTCCAGCCCAGTAGGCGATGCCATGTCTTTGCCGTCCACCGCGGGAAACTTGACGGGCTCGGGGTTATAGGGCGATGCGGAATTGGCCACCCAAGCCGCGCGGCCTGATTGGTACGCCGCTTGCCAGCACAGGCGAGTGACCATGACGCGGGTTTCGGACAGGCGCACGATGCCGGGCGCGGCGTCTTTGTCTGACGGCACATCATCCCAGCAGTCACGCTTTTTGACAGCGGCCAGAATGGGGGCGATCAGGGCGGCGTCGGACTTGCGTGCAGCCATGCAGGGCACGGGGCGAATCTCAGGCGCTGGCAGGGGTGGCAGCACGGCAGATTCGGGCTTGTCGCCTTTTCGCAGCAGGGCACCCGGCGTGCCCACGCGGCCCTGGACATCGTCCATTTTCAGCAAGGCTGCATTCAAGCCTGACAGCGACACATAGCGCTCGTCTTTGCCACGCCTGAACCCGAGGTTTTGCAACTTGGGCAACACAGTCATCAGCGTTTGCGCAATGGCGGCGGGCCAGGCTTGCTCTGCACTAACGGCGGGCAGCTGGGTCGTATCGGTCAGCACCTGCCACTTAGCGTTGCTGGCACGTTTTGAATTGTCGGCGGTAGGCGCAATCAGCTTGACTTCGACGGGAGCCTGTGGCCCGGCTTCGCGCGTCAGCAGCAGCGCAACGGGCTCAAATTCGACGCCTTCCAGGCCGCCTTCTTCTCTCAAATACCCTGCAACTTGGCAGCGCCGCGTGTTGTCGCAAGCCACTTCCCAGTCTTTGAACTGAAACAACTGACCCGCTGCTTTGACGGGTGTGCCTGCCGCTAGAGCGTTGCCGCCAACACCTCCAGCACTGATGGCGACGGCGAGGCCCAAGTTTCTGACGAAACCAACGCGGCAGATGACGTGCCAGCCCAAAGGTACGGTGGTTTTAAGCATTCAAACTCCAGCGTGGTTTGACATCAAATGCGTAATCGGTATTGGGCTGCTCAATGCCAGCCTGCAGCCGCAACGCTGCCGCCATGGCAATCATCGCGCCGTTGTCGGTGCACAAGTGGAGCTCGGGGTAATGCACCCGCACGCCCGCCTTTTTGCAAGCGGCGTTGAGCTGCTCGCGCAGCAAGCGGTTGGCCCCCACACCGCCAGCCACCACCAGGCGGCGCATGCCCGTTTGCTTGAGCGCGATGAGTGATTTCTTGAGCAGCACATCCACAATGGCGGCTTCGGTGGATGCTGCCAAGTCGGCCTTGCGGTCCTCTAGCGCATCGCCAAGTTTCTTGGCCTGTGTCAGCACCGCAGTCTTGAGGCCTGCAAACGAAAAGTCCAGGTTGCCACTGTGCAGCAATGGCCGGGGCAGCTTAAAAGCTTCGCGGTTGCCCCCTTCTGCCATGCGCGACAGTGCCGGGCCACCGGGATAGCCCAGCCCCATGAGCTTGGCGGATTTATCAAAGGCTTCGCCTGCGGCGTCGTCAATGGTTTCGCCCAGGATTTGGTATTGACCTACAGCGTCGACCTGCATCAACTGGGTGTGGCCGCCCGACACCAGCAGCGCCACAAAGGGAAATTCGGGTGGGTCAGCACTTAAAAAAGGCGACAGCAAATGCCCTTCCAGGTGATGTACACCCAGCACCGGCTTGCCCAAACCCAAGCCCAGCGAGCAAGCAACGCCAGCCCCCACCAGCAAAGCACCTGCCAGACCTGGTCCACGGGTGTAGGCGACCACATCCACATCGCTCAGTGCCACGCCGGATTCATCCAGCACGGTTTGTGTGAGTGGCAACACACGTTGAATATGGTCACGGCTGGCCAGCTCCGGCACCACGCCGCCATAGGCTTGGTGCATTTCAATCTGGCTGTGCAGCGCGTGTGACAACAGCGTGGGGACGCTCGCCCCTTCGACGCGGACCAAGGCCACGCCGGTTTCGTCGCAGGACGATTCGATTCCTAGTATCAGCATGGCAGCAAGTGTAGGCCTTGCAGCGACCTCGCGGCACGTCGCTACAATACGCACGCCCCTGGCAACGGGGGCTCCGCTAGGGGTGTTGCGTGCTGTGCTGTAAGGCTTACCGCGACTGAGAAAGTCCCTTTGAACCTGATTGAGGTAATCCTCGCGCAGGAAAGCGTGTCCACACAGGGCCAGGCGCCGCCTTCTCAGGTGCCGAATCGGCCTTAGGGACAAGCCTTTCTGTCATCACCTGGAAAGAGGTCATGGCAAATTTGAAATCAAAATACCGCTTACGGCATATTGCACGGGCTGTTTCAGCTACTACTTTTATAGCAACAACGGCTTCAGCGCAAACGGTGACGCCAACATCTGGCGTTAACCTGCCCGCTGTCACCATCACATCGGGACCCGGCGCCAGACCCGCCGACATTGCAGGCTTTGGTGACTACCCACTCAAAGACCTGCCCATGTCGGTGCTGGCAATTGACAGCGCACAAATCGAGGCTGCAGGTTCACGCCGCTTGGCCGACTTGAACCGCTTTGATGCGTCGGTCACCGATTCCTACAACTCGCCCGGCTATTGGGACTATTTGTCGATTCGTGGCTTCACCATCGACAACCGCTACAACTACCGCCGCGAAGGTCTGCCCATCAGCGCCGAGACATCCATTCCGCTGGAGAACAAAGAGCGGGTTGAAATTCTCAAAGGCACCAGTGGCATCCAAGCGGGCACCAGTGCGCCGGGTGGCATGGTCAATTACGTGGTCAAACGCCCGACCGATAAGGACGTGCGCAGCGCACGGTTTGAGGTCACCAGCAGGTCGAGCGTCTTGGCAGCCGTCGATTTGGGCGGCCGCTTTGGCAATGACGCAATGTTTGGTTACCGCCTGAACGTGGCGCACGAAGACATGCGCCCCATCACCAATAACTTGCAGGGCAAGCGCGATCTGGTGGCATTGGCCACTGACTGGCGCGTCAATGCTGACTCACTCCTTCAAGCCGAAGTGGAATGGAGCCACAAATCGCAGCCCAGCCAATTGGGTTACAGCCTGCTGGGCAACACCCTGCCCGCCCCGGTGAATCCTGCGACAAACCTGAACAACCAGCCTTGGTCTCAGCCATCGGTCTTTGACGCCTTGACCGGCAGCGTGCGTTGGCTGCAAAACATCAACACCGACTGGCGCTGGTCGGCCCAAGTGGGGAGCCAACGCCTTAAAACGGACGATCGCCTGGGCTACGGATTCGGGTGCAGCGCAGAAAACAATTACGACCGTTATTGCAGTGACGGCACTTTTGATTTGTATGACTTCAGAAGCGACAACGAGAAGCGCACCTTGAACTCAGCCAACATCAAACTGCAAGGCAAGGTAGACACTGCGGGCATCAGCCACGATTTGAGCCTGGGGCTGACCCACAGCCAGCTGAAGAATCGCTTTCAAATGCAGGCCTACAACTACGTGGGCAGCGGCAACGTGCAAGGCACGCTCACCACCCCAGCTGATCCCACACTGTCAGACCAAAACACCCACCGTGACGAAAAATCGCTGGAGTTGTCTGTGCAAGACGTCATCAAGTGGACACCGCGCCTGAGTACCTGGGTAGGCCTGCGGAGTACATCGCTGGCACGTGACAGCATCCGCACCGACGGTAGCCGTGCAACACACTACACCGCTGCACTCAATACGCCTTGGCTGGCTGTGAGTTACGCCTTAGACAGCAGCAAGGCTATCTATGCCAGCTACGGCGAGGGTGTGGAATCTCAAATGGTGCCTAACAAGGCTTCCCAGTACACCAATCCAGGCGTGGCCCTGGCGCCGCTGAAGTCCAAACAGTTGGAAGTGGGGATCAAGGGTTTTCAAAGAAATCTGATGTGGCAAGTGAATGCCTTCCGTATTTCACGCCCCATGAGCAATCTGGATGCCTGCGTGCGACTGGGCATCAGCCCCTGCTTAGGCCAATATGACGGCGAAGCTGTGCATACGGGCCTGGAGGCCAGTGGCCAAGTCACCTTAGGCGCATGGCGACTGAGCGGCGGCGCGACTTTGCTTGACGCCAAGCGCAAGGGCAGTTTGCTGGAGCCCACCACCAACGGCCAGCGCCCCACCAATGTTCCGGCGAATGTCTTGCGCGCCCAGTCTGCCTGGCGCGTGCCCGGCGTGGCGGGACTGGAATGGCAAGCCCAGTGGCAACGCGAAAGCAACCGCGCCGTGCTGCCCGACAACAGCATCATGCTGCCCGCATGGAACCGCTTCGACACGGGCCTGCGCTACGCAACGCGCGTGGCAGGCAATAACGCGACTTGGACTGTGGGAATCGACAACCTGACCAACAAGCGTTTCTGGCAAGAAGCCCCCTATCAATATGGTCATGTGTACCTGTTCCCCGCTGCAGCAAGAACTTTTCGCTTAGCAATTCACATGGCCTTGTAAAAGTACCAAAAATAACGCTATAATCTAAGACTTGTTCCTCGATAGCTCAGTCGGTAGAGCGCCGGACTGTTAATCCGTAGGTCCCTGGTTCGAGCCCAGGTCGAGGAGCCAAAATCAAGCCGCAAGGCCTCTGGAAACCCCGCTATTTAACAGGTAGCGGGGTTTTTTCTTTTGTGCCTTGCAATCTGCTTCCAGCCATTGAAATGAACGACCTCAGCACCCTTGGCTTTCTCGGACTGGAACTGCCCAGCATCGGGTACATCTTTGGCTCCATTTTGTTCGGCATCATCGGCGTACTGGCCTACCGGCGTGGACGCAAGCAAAGCTCTCCGACACTGACATGGAGCGGTGTGGCCTTGATGCTTTACCCCTACGCCGTTTCACAAACTTGGCTGCTTTGGGTTGTTGGCATTGCCCTGTGCGGCTGGGTGTACATGCGTTGGGAGTAAACGTATGAGCAATGCGTACAAATTGCGTTTGACCCCGTGGGGCTAACATGCCCGTTTAATGAGCACCGCGCCGAAAGCCAATGCCCACGCCCTTTTCGGCAGTTAACTTAGTGCTTATCCACAAGGTGCTCCACAGAAAAGCCGAACAATAATTTCGTCGAATGCTGCACCTTCATGCAAGGGTAATGACACTTCACTACAGTGGGGCGGCACCTGCATTCAAGCAGGTGAATTAATCTCATTTTGAAGGCTTTCCATGAATAAAATCTCTGCACTCGTTTTGTCTTTGGCGTTGGCTGCACCGATGGGTGCATATGCGGTAGGCGCCATTGCTGTAGACGACGTGGAAGGGGACGCCGCCAGCGACGTCGGCTTCAACATTGTGGGTGGCTATGACTCTGAAAAAGAAGCAAAAGCTGCTGCGTTGAAGGAGTGCAAAGCGGCGGGTAACAAGAATTGCAAAATTGGTGTCTGGTACACCAAATGCGGTGCTTACGCGTCATCCAAGACGTCTTACGGATACGGCACAGGCGCAACAAAGGCAGTGGCAAGTGCCAAAGCGATTGAAGGCTGTGACGATAAAGCCTGCAAAATAGTCGTTGCAGACTGCGAATAAGGAAATACATGACCCAAACTTTAGAAAAACCCACACTCCCAGATCACCTGTCGGTTGATCCGCGCAGCCCGCACCATGTGGCTGCTGTGTTTGAACATGACATTGGTATTCGCCTGAATGGGAATGAGCGGCTCGATGTTGAGGAATACTGCATCAGTGAAGGTTGGGTCAAAGTACCTGCAGGTAAAACACGGGACCGCAAAGGCAATCCTTTGCTGCTGAAGCTCAAAGGCAAGGTTGAGGCTTTTTACCGCTAGCGATTTCTGATGGTTTAAAGATACGGCAATGGATGGACATGTCTTTTTCAACGAAGAAAACGTCTGGGTGACGGGTGCCAGCTTTATCAATGGCGCAACGTCTTACGCCATTGCCAGCATTCATGGGGTGGCGGTTGTTCAAAACACCCGTCTCCCGATTTTGTGCGTCTTCGGTGCCACCGTCAGTGTTGCAATTTTTGCCTGGTTTCCCTTGACCGCCGCCACGCTACTGCTGGCTTCCGTTGGTTTTGGCCTGCGGCAGAGGACTTTTCATTTCTTGCAACTCAGCGTTGACGGTGAAGAAGTCCAGGCATTAAGGTCGCGCAATGTGGCGTACTTGCAGAAGGTGCAAGGCGCTATAGGCAAGGCCATGATTTTTCGAGATTCGCCCGCTACACTGCCCAGTAAGTTGCAGGATGTCTGAAACGGCACCTGCGCTTGCTTGTGCCGATGCCTAACGATCGTCCGGCAATTCAGTCATGTCACGCAACATTCAATGGATGGAACCGGACGAGCCTTTTCCGCCCGTGGGCGATGCCTGGGGGGCAAACGACCCAGCACCAGGTCTATTGGCCGCAGGTGGTGCACTGAATGTCGAAACCTTGTGCCGAGCCTATAGCCACGGGATTTTTCCTTGGTTTAGCGAAGGCCAACCCATTCTTTGGTGGAGCCCCGACCCGCGAATGGTGCTTCAAACCAAAGCGTTTCGATGGCATCGGTCTTTGCGTCAAACGCTCAAAGCCTTTTTGGCCCAACCCGGTAACGAGCTTCGAATCGACAGCGCCTTTGGCGCGGTTATCCGCGCCTGCGCGGTCAGCCCGCGCACTGGGCAAAAGGGCACCTGGATCGTCCCTGAGATGGTGGATGCCTATGAAGCGCTGCATGCCAGGGGTATAGCCCATAGCTTTGAGGTTTGGTCTAAGGGTGAATTGATCGGCGGCTTGTATTGCATTGGCATAGGGCGGGCCGTCTTTGGCGAATCGATGTTTTCGCGCGCGAGCAATGCGTCCAAGATGGCACTTGCTGGCTTGGTTGCCTTTTGCCTCAACAACAGCATCACGCACATTGATTGCCAGCAAAACACGGCGCACCTTGCAAGCTTAGGGGCCGCTGAAATGCATCGCACGGATTTTCTGGCGCATGTCGACCAAGCCATATTGGCCCCTGCGCCCGTCTGGCATTTTGATTCCGTATACTGGGATACCGTTTTAAAACGCTGATGACCGACTCCGGTGACGCATCTCAAAGACTTGCCGCTACAGACCTTGCAGTTTTATGCAACGGCGCCCTATGCCTGCAGCTATCTAGCGGCCAGGCAAGCACGTTCGCAAGTCGCAACACCTAGCCACTTGATACACAATGCGGCCTACTCAGAGTTGGTGGGCCAAGGCTTTCGTCGCAGCGGTATGTTTACCTACCGCCCCCTTTGCGACAACTGCCGTGCGTGCGTGCCGCTGCGCATCGTGGCAAATGATTTTCAGCCGGACCGAAGCCAGCGCAGAGCCATGAAAAAGCATGCTCACCTGGAAGCGAGGGTGTTGAAACTTTGCTTTGTGCCAGAGCACTATGCGTTGTACTTGCGTTACCAATCGTCCCGGCATTCCGGTGGCGGCATGGATCAGGACAGCATTGACCAGTACACCCAGTTCCTGTTGCAAAGCAGGGTGAATTCGCGCTTGGTTGAATTTCGCGAACCCGCAGCTGAAGGTGAAGTAGGCAAACTGGTGATGGTGTCCATACTGGATGTGCTCGACAAAGGCCTGTCAGCCGTTTACACGTTTTTTGAACCAGATGCAGGCAACAGCTATGGCACCTACAGTGTGCTGTGGCAGATCGAACAATCCAAAGTTCTTGAATTGCCCTATGTTTACTTGGGCTACTGGATTCAGGAAAGCCCGAAAATGAATTACAAAGCCCGCTTTACCCCGCACGAGTTGCTCGTGGACGGGCATTGGCAAGCTTCACCTAGTGACCATGCGCAAGACTGACCCAAATCCGCAATCCGTTCCCACCATCCAGGTGATTGAGCGAATGTTTTCCGTGATGGACGTGCTCGCGTCCAGGGAAGAACCTGTATCGCTGAAAGAGATCAGCGAGAGAACTGGCCTGCACCCATCGACAACGCATCGCATCCTGAATGATTTGACCATCGGCCGCTATGTGGATCGGCCTGAAGCCGGCAGTTACCGCTTGGGTATGCGACTGCTGGAGCTGGGCAATTTGGTGAAGGGCCGCTTGAACGTACGTGATGCGGCACTTGGGCCCATGCGTGAGTTGCACAAACTCATTCAGCAACCTGTTAACTTGAGCATGCGCCAGGGTGACGAAATTGTTTACATCGAGCGTGCCTACAGTGAGCGCTCAGGCATGCAAGTGGTCAGAGCCATTGGTGGCCGGGCACCGCTGCATTTGACCTCTGTGGGCAAGCTGTTTTTGTCGGTGGATGACATACAGCGCCTTCGCAGCTACGCGGCACGCACGGGTCTGCCAGGCCACACCAAAAACAGCATCACGCAGCTACCGAATCTGGAGCGAGAACTGTCTAAGGCGCGTCAGTATGGCGTTGCGCGGGACAATGAAGAACTGGAACTGGGCGTGCGATGCATGGCGGCTGGCGTGTATGACGACCAGTCTCGCTTGATTGCGGGGCTGTCAATCTCCGCCCCCGCTGACCGCCTAGATGAAACCTGGTTGCCTAAGCTTCAAGCCACGGCCGCGCAGATCTCGGAGGCATTAGGGTTTAAGGCAGTCGAGAATCCGACTGCCGCAGCTTAACGCTGATCGAATCCGGGCAGTGTCGCCCGGATTAGCGCTTAATCACCGCCAATATGTCGGGCACCGCTTACTGCATGGGATGTTTCAACCCAGTGGCGGACGCGCTCGGCATCGCCCAATCGGCTGAGTTTGCCTGCCGAGTCCAGAAACACCATGATCAGCTTGCGTCCCGCAATTTTGGCTTGCATGACCAGACATTGACCTGCTTCGGAGATATAGCCGGTCTTCTGAATTCCAATATCCCAACTGGGATTTTTGACCAAGCGATTGGTGTTGTTGTATTGCAGAACGCGGTTACCCACCTCGACCTGATGGCCCGGGGACGTTGACAATTCGCGCAGAACCGGCACGTTGTATGCGGCATTGACCAGGGTGGCCAAGTCGCGCGCGCTGGATTGGTTGTTGCTGGAGAGCCCCGTAGGTTCAACGTACTGCGTGTCTTTCATGCCCAGTGCTGTGGCCTTGCTGTTCATCAAACCCACAAAAGTATTCATGCCGCCTGGATAGGTTCTGGCTAAGGCATGAGCGGCGCGATTTTCACTGGACATCAAAGCCAGATGCAACAGTTCGCCGCGACTCAGCGACGTACCAACTTTCAGGCGCGAACGGCTGCCTTTTTCAGTGTCCACATCGTCTTGCGTAATGGTGATCACTTCGTCCATGGACAACTTGCCTTCATTGACGATGACACCCGTCATCAATTTGGTCAAGGATGCAATCGGCAGTACAGCTTGGTCATTCTTCTTGAAGAGTACTTCGCGGGTGTCCTGGTCAATGACGTAGGCGACGCTGGACTTGAGTTCGAGTGCATCTTGTGCACCATGCAGACCAGCGATCTGACCAAAAGAAGGCTTCGTTGGCACTACCGCCACAGGTGTACGAGATTTCACGGCGTGGCGCGCCGAAGCTTTGGCTGCGGGTCTAGCTACAGTTTTTGCAACCGGTCTAACGGCCTTCACAGTCGTGCTCGACTTCTTGTGAGCTGCCCCTGCAGCATGAGCTTTAGGCGCGGCGCGGCTACGATCTGCCGCGTGAGCATCGGGTTGCGCGCTAAACGCCAACATCAATGACAAAGTGGCAAATCCAACAAAACGGTTGGCAAGAGAGGAAAAAGAGATCATCCGGCGGGTCATTCAGGCGTCTCCGATACGACAAACAATAACGGAGTGTATATAAAAATCAAAAACCACACAATATCAATGACTTGTAAAGGCTTCTTAATTTCAAAATTGATAGCAGTTTTGGACAGTGCCGCCGATTGTAGTCGGCGGCACGCCAAAATGCCGGGGGAATCAACCTAGGTGGTCACGAATCACCCTTGCGCAGCTACCCGGTCAGCTTTGCTGTGCAACTTGTTTAACGCACTGATATAGGCTTTGGCTGACGCAACCACAATATCGGGATCAGAGCCAACGCCATTGACCACGCGACCGCTGTTTTGCAGTCGTACCGTCACTTCGCCCTGGCTTTCCGTGGAGCCGCTGATCGCATTGACCGAATACAGCACCATTTCTGCACCGCTCTTGACATGCGATTCAATGGCTTTCAGCGACGCGTCCACCGGTCCGTTGCCGTCAGACTGACCTTTGACTTCCTTGCCGTCTACAGTGATGACAATGCTTGCCTGAGGACGCTCCCCCGTCTCACTGTGCTGCGCAAGCGAAACAAAACCATACTGCTCTTTGTCGTGCGTCACGCTTTCTTCGCTGACCAACGCCAGAATGTCTTCGTCAAAAATATCGCTCTTGCGATCAGCCAGTTCTTTGAAACGGGTAAACGCAGCATTGATGTCGCCTTCGCTTTCCATCTGAACACCCAAGTCTTGCAAGCGCTGTTTGAATGCATTACGACCTGAGAGTTTGCCCAGCACGATTTTGTTGGTGCTCCAGCCCACGTCTTCTGCACGCATGATTTCGTACGTGTCACGCGCCTTGAGCACGCCATCTTGGTGGATGCCGCTGGCATGGGCAAATGCATTGGCACCAACGACCGCTTTATTAGGTTGCACCACAAAACCCGTCGTTTGGCTCACCATGCGGCTGGCTGCCACGATGTGCAGCGGGTCAATGTTCATATCAAGACCGAAGTAATCGCGACGGGTCTTCACAGCCATCACAACCTCTTCCAAGCTGCAGTTGCCTGCGCGTTCACCCAGGCCATTGATCGTGCACTCCACCTGGCGTGCGCCACCAATTTTCACGCCCGCCAAGGAATTGGCCACGGCCATCCCCAGGTCGTTATGGCAGTGCACCGACCAGATCGCTTTGTCTGAATTGGGGATACGTTCACGCAGGTTCTTGATGAAGTGGCCATACAACTCGGGAATGGCATAACCCACTGTGTCAGGCACATTGATGGTGGTGGCACCTTCGGCAATGACGGCTTCAATCACTCTGCACAAAAAGTCTGGGTCCGAGCGGTAACCGTCTTCCGGGCTAAATTCAATGTCACCCATCAAATTACGCGCAAAACGGGTGGCCATTTTGGCTTGCTCAAACACCTGGTCAGGCGTCATGCGCAGCTTCTTTTCCATGTGCAGCGCACTGGTGGCCAAAAACAAATGCAAACGGCCTGACGCCGCTGGCTTGAGGGCTTCGGCAGCCCGCGAAATATCGCGGTCATTGGCACGCGCAAGTGAGCAGATCGTGGAATCTTTGATCGCTTCGGCAATGGCCTTGACGCAATCAAAGTCACCATTGGAACTGGCCGCGAAACCGGCTTCAATCACGTCCACCTTCAGGCGTTCCAGTTGACGGGCAATGCGCAGTTTCTCGTCCTTGGTCATGGACGCGCCAGGCGACTGCTCGCCGTCACGCAAAGTGGTGTCAAAAATGATCAATTTGTCGGTCATTGTGGTGCTCCAGAAAATGAAAACGCAATGCAGCCAGGAAAAACAAAACGGCCCGCTGCATGATGCTGGCGGGCCGTTTTGAGTAAATCGAAAAGATGTACGCGATCAGCCCGCTTTGGATAGAAGCAGGGCTAGTAGCGCGACAAAGCCGTAAGCAGCAATTTCTGCTTTGGCAAGTGCACTGACAGCGACGCGAACGGGATGAGAAAAGCTCATAAGCAACTACTTTAGCACAAGTTCCACAGATCAGTGCAAGCCGCGCTCATCAGGCTCGTCGGTGGATGTGCTGATCATGCTGGTTTGCAAGCCCTTGGCTTTGCGCCAAGCGTAGATCACATAGCCACTCAAGCCGTAGATCACAAAAACGCCGAATAACACGGTCGGTGGATGAATATTGATTACAGCGATACCCAGGGCAATCATGACGATCGCGGCAAACGGCACACTCTTTTTCATGTGCATGTCCTTAAAGCTGTAGAACGGCACATTCGTCACCATGGTGAGGCCTGCGTACAAGGTAAAGGCAAACATGGGCCATGCCACATCAGCACCTTTCATTTGAGGATCAAGCTCCACCATCAACCACAAGAATCCCATCACCAATGCCGCCGCAGCAGGAGAAGGCAATCCTTGAAAGTAGCGCTTGTCCACCACGCTGGTATTGACATTGAAACGGGCCAATCTGAGTGCCGCGCAGGCGCAGTAGACAAATGCAGCGATCCAGCCCCAGCGCCCTAGGCCTCTGAGCGACCACTCATAGGCAATCAGGGCCGGTGCCGCACCAAAGGAAACCATATCGGACAGCGAATCCATCTGCTCACCAAACGCACTTTGCGTATTGGTCATGCGGGCCACGCGACCGTCCAGACTGTCCAAAATCATGGCGCAAAAAACACCGATAGCCGCCTGATCAAAGCGCCCATTCATGGCCATCACGACCGAATAGAACCCGCCAAAGAGTGCGGCCAACGTAAAAAGATTAGGCAGAACATAAATCCCCTTGCGGGGCTTGCGCTGAACGAGCAGTTCGCCGTTTTCGGTTTCAGTTTCGTTTCCGTCGTGCATAGCTTTGTTTTTGCCTTGAATTTGTGCAGTGTAAGTCAATGCGCACTATTGGCTTTCCTCAAAAACAAAGGCCACCGAAGTGGCCTTTGTTTGCAACGCCCTCACATTCAATGAAAGGGCGAAGAGCAACAGATCAGTTGCGGGTCTGGTCAACCAGCTTGTTCTTGGCAATCCAAGGCATCATGGCGCGCAACTTGGCACCCACCACTTCGATTTGGTGCTCTGCTGTCAAGCGGCGGCGAGCCGTCATGCTGGGGTAACCTGTGCGACCTTCCAAGATGAACATCTTGGCGTATTCGCCCGTCTGAATGCGCTTCAACGCTGCGCGCATGGCTTCGCGGGACTGGGCATTGATCACTTCAGGGCCCGTCACGTATTCGCCGTACTCAGCATTGTTGGAGATCGAGTAGTTCATGTTGGCGATACCGCCTTCATAGATCAGATCAACGATCAGCTTCAGTTCGTGCAGGCATTCAAAGTAAGCCATTTCGGGTGCGTAGCCGGCTTCGACCAGAGTTTCGTAACCCATTTTCACGAGTTCAACGGCGCCACCGCACAGAACGGCTTGTTCGCCGAACAGGTCGGTCTCGGTTTCTTCTTTGAAGTTGGTTTCAATGATGCCAGCCTTGCCGCCGCCATTGGCCATCGCGTAAGAGAGCGCCAGGTCACGGGCTTTGCCAGACTTGTCTTGATGCACAGCCACGAGGTGAGGCACGCCGCCACCTTGGGTGTAGGTGTTACGCACGGTGTGGCCTGGGGCCTTAGGTGCCACCATCCATACGTCCAGGTCAGCACGTGGCACGACTTGGTTGTAGTGCACGTTAAAGCCGTGGGCAAATGCCAAAGACGCGCCTTGCTTCAGGTGCGACTCAATTTCTTGGTACACGCCGGCAATGTTTTCGTCAGGCAACAAAATCATGACCACGTCAGCGGAAGCAACTGCTTCGTTAACTTCTGCAACTTTCAAGCCAGCCTTGGCCACTTTGTCCCAAGAAGCGCCACCTTTGCGCAAACCCACGACCACTTTAACGCCGCTGTCGTTCAGGTTTTGTGCGTGTGCATGGCCTTGGCTACCGTAACCAATGATGGCAACAGTCTTGCCCTTGATCAGGCTCAGATCACAGTCTTTATCGTAAAAAACTTTCATGGTATCTCCGTATGAAAACAGTTGGGTTGGATGAAAAAGGAACTGCGTTTTCAGACACGCAGGATACGTTCGCCACGCCCGATGCCGCTGGCACCAGTACGCACGGTTTCTAGGATGGCGCTGCGCTCAATGGCTTCCAGGAAGGCATCGTTCTTGCCTTGGTCGCCCGTCAGCTCAATGGTGTAGCTCTTGTCGGTCACGTCGATGATGCGGCCACGGAAGATATCCACCATGCGCTTCATTTCTTCGCGCTCTTTGCCTACCGCCCGCACCTTCACCATCATGAGCTCGCGCTCGGTGTAGGCACCTTCGGTCAGGTCTACCACCTTGACCACCTCGATCAGGCGATTCAGATGCTTGGTGATTTGCTCAATGACATCATCCGAACCAGTGGTCTGGATGGTCATGCGCGAGAGGCTAGGGTCTTCAGTGGGGGCCACCGTCAGGGATTCGATGTTGTAACCACGGGCAGAAAACAGACCCACCACACGGGACAGGGCACCGGGCTCATTTTCGAGCAGAACAGCAATGATGTGTTTCATGATATGAAGATTCCTCTTTTCGGCAATGTGAAAGCTTGCACTTTCAGCACCCTCCTCTGCTGCCGGTAAGCAGCAGATTTGGTGGCCAATAGATTCGTCAAATTAGTTAAAAAAGAATAGCAATAAAGCCATACTGGACATGCCAGAACAGCTTAATCACACTACAAATCTTCCGCACCCAGGATCATTTCCGTGATGCCCTTACCAGCGCGCACCATGGGGAACACGTTTTCGGTAGGATCTGTACGGAAGTCCATGAACACCGTGCGGTCCTTGAGCTTACGGGCTTCGCGGAGTGCGCCTTCAACGTCTTCTGGACGTTCAATCAGCATGCCCACGTGACCATAAGATTCAGCCAGCTTCACAAAGTTGGGGAGCGCGTCCATGTAGCTGTGGCTGTAGCGTCCGGAGTATTCAATCTCTTGCCACTGACGCACCATACCGAGGTATCGGTTGTTCAGCGAAATCACTTTGATTGGCGTGTTGTACTGCAAACAAGTGGACAGCTCCTGAATGCACATCTGTACCGAGCCTTCCCCGGTAATACAGAAGACTTCACTCTCTGGCTTGGCCAACTTGATGCCCATGGCATATGGAATGCCCACGCCCATGGTGCCCAAACCACCGGAGTTAATCCAGCGGCGTGGCTCATCAAAGCGGTAGTACTGCGCCGCCCACATCTGGTGTTGGCCCACATCTGATGTGATGTAAGTGTCGGTGTCTTTGGTCATGTTCCAAAGCGTCTCGACCACGTACTGGGGCTTGATCACGTCCTTGTTGTTGCGGTCATAGGCAAGGCAATCGCCTTTGCGCCAACCGTCAATGGTCTCCCACCAGGCGCCCAAGGCATGGGCATCCGGCTTGATGTTGGACTCCTTGATCATGGCGATCAATTCGGTCAGCACTTCCTTCACATCACCGACGATAGGCACGTCCACACGGACGCGTTTGGAGATGCTCGACGGATCAATGTCGATATGGATGATCTTGCGTTCGTTTTGCGCAAAATGCTTGGGGTTGCCGATCACGCGGTCGTCAAAACGCGCACCGACGGCCAGCAACACATCGCAGTTTTGCATGGTGTTGTTGGCTTCCACCGTGCCGTGCATGCCCAACATGCCCACAAATTTGCGGTCGCTCGCGGGATACGCACCCAAACCCATCAAGGTGTTGGTGACGGGGTAGCCCAGCATGTCCACCAAGGTGCGCAGCTCTGCGGTCGCATTCGACAGGAGCACGCCGCCACCGGTGTAGATGTAGGGGCGCTTGGCCGCCAGCAACAGTTGCAAGGCCTTGCGGATCTGCCCGCCATGGCCCTTGCGCACGGGGTTGTACGAGCGCATTTCAACGCTCTCGGGGTAGCCGGTGTAAGGCGTCTTGTTGAAAGACACATCCTTGGGGATGTCCACCACCACGGGGCCGGGTCGGCCACTGCGTGCAATGTGGAAAGCCTTTTTCATCACCATGGCCAGATCGCGCACATCCTTGACCAGGAAGTTGTGCTTGACCACCGGGCGAGTAATGCCGACCGTGTCGCATTCCTGGAAGGCATCTTGCCCAATGGCGGCTGTCGGCACTTGGCCTGTGATCACCACCAAGGGGATGCTGTCCATGTAAGCGGTGGCAATACCGGTGACCGCATTGGTGACACCAGGGCCGGACGTGACCAGCGCAACGCCGACATCACCCGTGGCACGGGCATAGCCGTCTGCCGCGTGAACAGCCGCCTGCTCATGGCGTACCAGCACGTGCAACATGGTGTCTTGCTTGTACAGCGCATCGTAAATGTGCAATACAGAGCCACCGGGATAGCCCCAGATGTATTTGACGCCTTCGGCCTGTAAGGCTTTGACGAGGATTTCCGCACCGCGGAGTTCTTGAGTGTTGCCTGCAGCAGTGGCTGCGGCGGCCGAAGCGATTTCGGCTTTAGAGATTTCCATGATCAACCTTTCGAGAATTTCTCTGACGAAAAACCTTGGGTGCTCCTTTGCGAACTCTTGTGGAGTCGCGCCGGAACTTAGAGCCAAAGCCATGAGCAGCAAGTTATTTCGCCGCCGGACCAGGACCCGTTTGCCTTTTTGACTGAGTTGCAGATTATCGCACTGCAGCAAACGAAAAGACATAGCTTGCCAGGTCGAGTGCCATAATTGCGCGCCCAGAAAGCCGAAATTCGGCCCAATTCGGGGCAAAAACGAGACAACTCACCCTTAACGTCTACTCCGAGCAGCTGGTTTTGGCGACTGAACAAGAACTATCCGATTTTCTCAAGAGCGTCGAAAAACGAGCGTTCAAGCGCAGCGTTTACCATGTTCGAAACGAGGATGCCGCGCTGGACATCGTGCAAGACAGCATGATCAAACTGGCCGAGCACTATGGGGATAAGCCCATCGAAGAGCTTCCGATGTTGTTTCAGCGCATCTTGTCCAACACGACCTTGGACTGGTTCAGGCGACAGAAGACGCGAAATGCGCTTTTTTCGAACATGTCAGACTTCGAATCCAGCTCTGAAGACGGTGATTTCAATATTCTGGAAACTTTAGAGTCCACTGACGACTCTCAACGTACAGAAAGCGCTGAAGATTCAACGAGCCGGGCACAAACCTTGCATTTGATTGAAGCAGAAATCCAGGAATTACCAGGACGTCAACGGGAAGCCTTCCTCATGCGTTACTGGGAGGAGATGGATGTTGCGGAAACAGCGGCAGCCATGGGCTGCTCGGAAGGCAGTGTCAAGACGCACTGCTCCAGAGCGGTCCTGGCCTTGAGCAAGGCGCTGAAATTAAAGGGAATTCGACTATGACAACACAGGCAGAAAACAGATCCACCATGCTGCAAGCTCAGTTTGCCAGCAAGGTTGTGGCGCGTCTCGCCCATGGTGCAGACGATGTCCCACATGACATTTCCGAGCGTTTGCGTGTGGCCCGCATGCAGGCTTTGGCTCAACGCAAAAAACCACAATTGCAAAGCCAATTGACGACGGCACCGTCGATCCAGATGTCTGGTGGCGCTGCTGTGTTTGGCTTGGGCGGTGGCTCAAGCGATGAAAAATTCAGCTTATTCAACCGCTTGGCGTCGTTTTTGCCCATTCTTGCACTGCTGATTGGCTTGGTTGCCGTTAACAATATGCTGAACGATGATCGCACCAATGAATTGGCTGAAGTAGATTCAGCCCTTTTGACGGACGATCTTCCCCCATCGGCGTATGTAGACCCTGGATTTGCGCATTTCCTGAAAGTCACACAAGACGTCGCCCCTTAATGACTCACCGACGTTTGCGATTTCCTTTGATCTGATGGCACTCTACTTGGCAAAGACTATTTCTTATACAAACGCCCCACGTCATGTACTTGGGGCGCTTTTCTTCGCTGGCTGCGCTTTGCTTGGCGGCACAGCGTCAGTCCATGCGCAGGAACAACTTGCCCCCGCTGGGGCAAATGCCATCGAACCGAAAGTTGCTGCACCGGTTGTGAACAAGAAACGCGTCACGCCGACCATTCCCTCGGTCAAAGCACCCTCCAAACCTGACTGGAGTGAACTCACGCCCAGCCAGCAACAAGCCTTGGCACCTCTTGCCGCCAGTTGGGCAGGCATAGACGAGTCCCCAAAGCGGAAGTGGTTGGCCATTTCTCAAAATTTTGCCAATTTACCCGCCCAAGAACAGGCGCGCATGCACAGCCGCATGAAGGAGTGGGCAGCCCTTAGTCCCCAGGAACGCATCCAAGCCAGACTGAACTTTGCTGGCGCACGTGAACTTCCTTCCGATAAGCGGCTCGAAAAATGGGAGGCTTATCAGGCATTGCCGCCCGAACAGCGTCAGCATCTGGCCGCGACAGCACCAGGCAAGCCCACGGGCGCAGCGACTGCAGTCAAACCAGTTCCGACAAAGAAACTGGCCGTGACCTCACCACAGCCCGCAGCATCTGCCCCAAAACTGACATCAATTGGGCTGATTGCACCTGCAGCGAACACCCATACGCCCAAAATTGCAGCCGGCTTGCATCAAGTTGACCAGCACACCCTGCTCCCCATTCCGCATGCCGCCACGCCCGAGGCGTCTAAGTAGCCTTGAGCACGCAAGCTGAACTGTCGGCGAGCCTGACCAGATTGACAACTCCCAGCATCGGACGCCGCATGGCCTGCTGGGCGTATGAAGGCATATTGCTGTTTGGCGTTGTCTTCATTGCAGGTTATCTTTTTGGAACCCTCAGCCAAACCCGTAACGCCATGGATAACCGCCATGCCTTACAAGCGTTTTTGTTTGTCGTGTTTGGCATCTATTTCACTTGGTTTGGTGCCAAAGGACAAACATTGGCCATGAAGACCTGGCATATCCGCCTGGTGGATGATCATGGCCGCCCCGTCACTCAACTTCGGGCTTTGGCGCGATATGTGCTGAGCTGGATTTGGTTTTTACCCCCTTTGCTTGCCGCTCAGCCATTCGGTCTGAACGCGATCGAAACAACTGTCATCGTGCTGGGATGGGTCGCGATCTGGGCGATACTCAGTCGCTTTCACCCACTACGCCAGTTCTGGCATGACGCACTTGCAGGTACGAGATTGATCAGCAGCTTGCCCTGATCAAACTGAACCAACAAATCAACCGCGTGGTGTCAGCGCCTCCGTCAAAAGCTTTCAAATGACTCCTGCATTTTCTCTTTGCGTCTACTGTGCATCACGCCCCGGCAATGAACCCGCCTATACCCAAGCCGCCATCGACACAGGGCATTGGATTGGCGAACATGGCGGCCAACTCGTTTATGGCGGTGGCCGCAGTGGACTGATGGGGACGGTGGCCAAAGCAGCACTAGAGGCTGGTGCCCGTGTTGTTGGCATCATTCCCAAAGTGCTGGTTGACCGGGAAATGGCCAATACCGATTGCACCGAGTTGCATGTGGTTGAAACCATGCATGAACGCAAGGAGATGATGGCCACCCGCGCAGACGCCTTCGTCGCTTTACCAGGTGGCATTGGCACGTTTGAAGAGTTTTTTGAAATCTGGACCTGGCGGCAACTCGGCTACCACAACAAGCCTGTGGGCATGCTTAACACGGCTGGCTACTATGACAGCATGCTGAGCTTTATCCATCACTGCATCCAATCGGGCTTGATGACTGAATCCCAACAAAATTTGATCCAGACGGGGACCGAAACACGCCCTCTCTTGGCGGCTTTGGTGCAAGAGTCAACTCGTCTGCGGACGGACTAACAATAATCGGCGAGCCTTAACGGCAGTCGCCATTGCTATCAAAGCAATAGCTGAAGATGCCCAGTACACAGCCGAAAGACCAAGTTTTGAGCTGATCCAGCCGCCAGCAAAGCCCCCCAACACCCCTGTTAAACCGTAACCAATCACAGTAAACAAGGCTTGGCCCCTCCCTCGCAGACGTCCCGGGAAATTCAGAGACAGAATTGAAACGCAAACCGTGTGATGGGCAGCAAAGCTCAATCCATGGAGAAGTTGCGCAAAAACCAGCAACAGCAAGACATCTGCACCGCCAGCGGTGATGGCCATGCGTACCACCGTGGCACCCGCACAAATCACCAGCCAGGTAGGTAGTGGCCACTTTGGCAGCCATTTGCCTTGGGTATAGAACCACGCAATTTCAACGATCACGCCCACCGCCCACATGAATCCGATCAAGGTCTTGCTGTAACCCAGTTCGTCTAGAAAGAGTGACAGGTAAACATAGACGCTGATGTGCGCCAGCACATGAAAGAACAGCGAAATGAAAAACCAATAAATGGCAGGCTGACGGAGCACTGGCCAAACCGGGATTGCCGCCTCATGTTGATGTACGCTTTCCTTGGCATCAGGCAAACGCCAGACGCTGACCAGCACGGCCCCCATGGTGAACGCAGTCCAGGCGGGGAAGTGCCCCATCCCAAAAACCTCAAACCAGCTTCCAGCAGCAAAAACAGTCACTAAAAACCCGACCGATCCCCACAGGCGCACCCGTCCGTAGCGCCGGGCGTCAAAGCCGCCTTGGCTTGTCACCAAATGCGCCATCGCCGCCTCGCTCATGGGCATCATGGAACTGGTGTGCGTGAACATCACAAACAGCACCACCCCAAGCGTCCACGGTGCTAGGTGAAACATCAACGCCAAAGAGACAACAAAAGCCACGGTGGCGCTGTAGCGCAGCAGCTTGACGCGTTCGCCCGTGTGGTCACTGATCATGCCCCACACGTACGGTGCAAACAGACGGGTTGCCGCCTGTACAGATGTCAGCACACTGATCGCAAACAGGCCAAAACCCAGGTCTTTCAGCCACAGTGGCAAATACGGGTTAAAGAACCCGATATGCGCGAAATAGCTGGCCGAAAGCGCCGCAAAAGGAACCAGCTTAGGACCTGGTCCGGCCATCAGGGCGCGCGTGCAGCTATGGCTGGGCTGTTAACGACCACATCACCACATTGAGCGCGGTGCTGCAGAGCGTGCTCCATGACGACCAGGGCCAACATGGCCTCGGCTATTGGGGTTGCACGAATGCCTACGCAAGGATCGTGACGGCCCTTGGTCACCACCTCGGTCGGGTTGCCGTTCACGTCAATGCTTTCGCGCGGACTCAGGATCGAACTGGTGGGCTTGATGGCGATCGAAATCTCCAAATCCTGCCCCGTGCTGATGCCACCCAAGACGCCGCCCGCATTATTGGATTTAAAGCCTTGAGGAGACAAAGAGTCACCATGCTGAGTCCCCCGCTGGGCAACACTGTCAAATCCAGCACCAATCTCCACCCCTTTGACCGCATTGATTCCCATCATGGCAAATGCGATATCTGCGTCCAGCTTGTCGAACAGGGGCTGGCCTAGCCCCACAGGCATGTTGGTCGCCACCACACGAATGCGAGCGCCACAAGAGTCGTGCGACTTGCGCAGGGCATCCATATAGGTCTCAAAGGCTGTCACATCCGCCACAGGTGCAAAAAATGGGTTGTTCGGAACATGGTCCCAGCTCTCAAAACCAATGGGCAGTTCGCCAATTTGGGTCATGCACGCCATGAAGCGCGTGCCGTGCTTTTCAGCCAACCATTTCTTGGCAACAGCACCGGCGGCCACCATGGGCGCTGTTAAACGCGCCGATGAACGACCACCACCGCGTGGATCGCGCAAGCCGTATTTGTGCAAATAGGTGTAGTCGGCGTGGCCAGGTCTGAAGCTCTGGGTAATCTCGGAATAATCTTTAGATCGCTGATCGGTATTGCGAATCAGCAGGCAAATCGGCGTGCCCGTGGTCTTCCCCTCATACACGCCGCTCAAGATTTCGACTTGGTCGAGTTCGGCACGTTGCGTCTCAAACCGATTCTTGCCAGGACGACGTCGATCCAGATCAGGCTGAATATCAGCTTCCGATAAGACCATGCCGGGGGGGCAGCCATCAATCACACAGCCTATCGCTGGACCGTGGGATTCACCAAAGTTGGTGACTGCGAAAAGGGTTCCAAAAGTATTGCCGCTCATAGACACCGATTATCCCTGAGCGGCGCGGTCACTCACTCACGGTGTATTGGCTTCGCCCTTGCCCACGTCTTCGCCGTCAACCGGCCAGTCGCGGATGTAGGCCTTGAGCATCTTGTTCTCAAAATTCTGGCTGTCCACTACGGCCTTGGCCACGTCGTAGAAGCTGATCACGCCCATTAGCATTTTCTTGTCCATCACCGGCATATAGCGCGCATGGCGGTCCAGCATCATGCGGCGGACTTCGTCCATTTCGGTTTCCATGGTGCAGGTGAGCGGTGCGTCGTCCATGGCGGTGCGCACCACCGTCGTGCCCATGCTGCCTTTGTTCTTGACGATTTGGGCAATCACTTCTCGGAACGTCAGCATGCCCACCAAGTCGCCATGCTCAATGACGACAAGGGATCCAATGTCTTTGCTGGCCATCAAATCCACGGCATGAGACAGGGGCTCATCTGGGCTGGCCGTAAATAGCGTGCCACCTTTGACTCGAAGGATATCGCTGACTTTCATGCTGAACTCCAGAAGAACAGGGTTAGAACCAAGACAGCCACAATATAGCCCACAATGCTCGCTAGACACTACTGTAGGGTGATCAAAATCACTGGGGAATGCACTCATAAAAGCGTGTTCTGGCCCTACACACAACAGGAATCACAGGAGATCTTGAATGCCCGGCTACTCTGACCCCGGATTTGACACACTGGCCCTGCATGCCGGGGCTGCCCCCGACCCCACCACGGGTGCACGCGCGGTGCCCATACATCTGACCACGTCTTTTGTCTTTGAATCGAGCGATCATGCCGCCAGCCTCTTCAATCTGGAGCGCGCCGGGCATGTCTACAGCCGCATCAGCAACCCCACCAATGCAGTGTTTGAGCAGCGCATGGCCGCACTGGAAGGCGGCATCGGGTCGATTGCCACCGCCAGCGGCCAAGCTGCCCTGCACATGAGTGTTGCCACATTGATGGGAGCAGGTTCGCACATCGTGGCCAGCACGGCACTGTATGGCGGCTCGCAAAACCTGCTGCACTACACCATGCGCCGGTTTGGCATTGACACGACCTTCGTACAGCCTGGCGACATCGACGGCTGGCGCGCCGCCGTGCGCCCCAACACCAAATTATTTTTCGGCGAAACCGTCGGCAACCCGGGTCTGGACGTGCTGGACATTCCCACCGTGTCAGCCATTGCCCATGATGCAGGCGTGCCACTCCTGGTGGACTCCACCCTCACATCGCCCTGGCTGATCAAGCCTTTTGAGCACGGCGCAGACTTGGTTTACCACTCGGCCACCAAGTTCCTCTCCGGTCATGGCACGGTGATCGGCGGCGTGGTGGTTGACGGCGGCAGCTTTGATTGGGAGCGCAGTGGCAAATTCCCTGAATTGACCACAGCGTATGACGGTTTTCACAACATGGTGTTCAGCGAAGAAAGCACGGTCGGAGCCTTCTTGCTGCGGGCCCGGCGCGAAGGCCTGCGCGACTTTGGCGCTTGCATGAGTCCCCATACGGCCTGGTTGATCCTGCAAGGCATCGAGACCTTGCCCTTGCGGATGGCACGCCATATGGGCAACACCGAGCGCGTGGTGCAGTTCCTGTCCGGTCATCCCATGGTGTCTCGTGTAGGCCACCCGCTGCTGGAAAGCCACCCCAGCTATGCATTGGCGCAAAAGCTGTTGCCACGCGGGGCGGGTTCTGTGTTCAGCTTTGACATCAAAGGCAACCGCGCACAAGGCAAAGCCTTCATCGAAGCGCTCAAGATATTCAGCCACCTGGCCAATGTCGGTGACTGCCGCAGCTTGGTGATTCACCCGGCCAGCACCACACACTTTCGCATGACGGATGAAGCGTTGGCAGGCGCGGGCATTGCTGCGGGCACGATTCGCCTGTCCATTGGACTGGAAGATCCGGACGACTTGATTGACGATTTGAAGAAGGCTTTGAAGGCAGCCGAAAAGGCCACAGACAAGACAGGGGGGGCAGCATGAGGATCGACGTCAATGGTCACAGCACTTATTGCTACACGGGCGGCAAAGCGCTGGACCCAGCCCGACCCACCGTCGTGTTCATTCATGGCGTGCTCAATGACCACAGCGTATGGATACTACAAACCCGGTATTTCGCCAACCACGGCTGGAATGTACTGGCCGTTGATCTACCCGGTCACTGCAAAAGCGCGGGCCTTGCACCTTCCTCGGTGGAAGAAGCGGCAAGCTTCATCGTCGCTCTGCTGGACGCGGCAGGTGTTCATCGTGCGGCGTTGGTTGGGCACAGCTGGGGCTCCCTGATCGCGTTGGAAGCAGCTGCCCGTTTGGGTGAACGTGCGACGCACTTGGCACTGGTCGGTACGGCCTACCCCATGAAGGTCTCCCCTGCCTTGCTGGACGCCTCGCTCAACAGCCCAATGGACGCCTTGAAGATGATCAACGTCTTCTCGCGCTCCACCTTGGCAGCACCCCCATCAGCCCTGGGACCAGGCACCTGGGTGTACGGCAGCAGCATGGCACTGGGCCGCCGCGTGCTTGCCAGCAATTCCGAGGTGAATGTTTTTCATCGCGGCTTTAAGGCTTGCGACAGCTACGAGGGTGGTGAAGCGGCCATGGCACAGGTCAAATGTGCGGTGCTCTTCTTGCTGGGACAACAGGATCAAATGACGACGCCCAAGGCGGCGCAAACCTTGGTCAAAGCGGCAAGCCTTGCGCATGTTCGACATGTCACGGTAACGGTGCCTGTGGGCCACCATCAAATGACGGAAGCACCTGAAGAGACACTGTTGGCGTTGGGAAATTTCTTGCGAATGGGCTGATCCGTCAAAAATCTGGCACATCGGAATTGTTTACGAAATGTAAATAAATCACACGTTTGCCACAGTGTCTTTCATGCCGACGTAGCATTTGGGCCTCTCCGACCTAATTCAGCCTCCGTTAGCCCTAAGACCATGCCTGTAACCCCCGAAATGAAGTCGCCACCTGCCTCGGGAGGAGGCATGGTGCTGAGGCTTCGCTCGGCGATTTGGTCATTGCTGTCAAAGTTAAATCTGACGTTGATCTCCCTGCTGCTTGCCGCCGTGGCCCTGGGTTTCGCGGTGGGCGCGTTTGAGCTCCGCATTGACTCTGAAGGCGAAACCATTCCACTGAAAATCTGGGAATCAGATTCAGCAACTGAACCAGCGTCCCGAAATGATATTTTGAAAAAACTGGACAGCGCATCCGCCGTAGCGCACCTGGACACTCATCTTTCAACCAGACCGTTTTGGTTTTCTTTCAACTTATCGACGACACAAGAAGGCCCTTGGGTAGCCTACTTACCCTCCAGAGATGCCATCAGCATGGCCTGCTGGGCAATGCCAGCGGGCGCATCAATCGGCAGCGGTGACCGGTCCAGCGCCCTGGGCAAAGTGGTTCAAAGCAGATCGGGCTTTGCGATTGAGATGCCAACAGCTGGTGCCGAGCAAGTCATGTGTCGCGCCTTGTTCAGGGGGCCTGCGCGGGTTTCTCTAGAGAAATGGCCCCAAAAGGCCTTTGCAAAATCTGAGTTGGCACACCAAAGCACCGGGGCTGCCATCGAGGCTGGCATTGGGATCTTGGCCCTATTTATGCTGCTGACGGCGGCTGTCAACCAAAGCACGCTGTACCTGATGTTTGCGGGCTGGTTGCTGCTCAGCATGCGAATGGCCGCCATCTCTTTTGGAAGTGATTTCCACTTCTTTGGCAACCCAGTTGACGCCGCATATCTGACCCCGCTGCGACAGTGGACCGTGAGCCTGTACTACGCCACCGCCGTTTCACTCTTCTGCCAATTGTTTGAAGACAACTTACGGAAAATCAAGGCTGGCTGGCCACTTGCTGTATTTCAGCTGAGCGCCTTGGCCATCTTGTTGGTGTGCGCGGTGTCATCATTTGAAACCACTTTGCAAGCCGTGTGGCTGTGCACTGGTTTTTCGGTGTGCCTGATGCTGTTTTACCTGGTTCGAATCCTGCGCCGCACCCAATCGCGGGCGGCGTTTTGGTACGGCATGGCCGTGTTGATGACGGTTGCAGCCAATTTGAACGAAGTAGTTGCAGCGTCCATGGGCCACCACGGTTTCATTTTTGGCCTTAACAGTGTCACAGCAGCCATCGGATCGGCCCTGCTGACCTGTCTTGCTGTGGCTGAACATTTGCGCTCTGATCGGCTGCAAAGAGTGGCCGCCCAGAAGGCATTGGAAAAAACTTATCTGGATTCACCGATTGGTCTGTTTACTGTCATGGACGGCCAACACATCGTTCACAGCAACCCTGCGTTTCAACGGATGGTTCAGGGTGCTGAGGTGGCTAGGCGAAACTTGCTTTTGGAGCTTTTTGGCCCAACGGTTCTGAAAGAAATCAATACATTGCGCGGCCCCGACAAGGCCAACACGGTGACTTATCTGGAAACACGCCTTGCCACGGTGGGTGCCACTGGCGAGCTTGAACAGTGGTTTGCCATTCAAGCCTCCACACCAGATGGGTTGGTCGTTGAGGCTTCTCTGCAAGACATTACCGAAAAAGTACAGGCAACTCGCAAGCTGAATTTCTTAGCCGATCACGATGTGCTGACCAAATGCCTGAACTGGCGAGGACTGGCGAGCCGATTCCATTCCCCCTCGCCTCCTCTTGCGCTGGCTTACCTTGATCTTGACCGCTTCAAACTCATTAACGACTTGTATGGCCACGCAGCGGGTGACAACGTTTTGTGCCTGGTGAGCAAGCGGATTCAATCCGTGCTTGGCGCAGGCGATTTGATTGCGCGCATCGGCGGGGATGAGTTCTTGATTGCCTTTCGAAGCACTGGGATACAAGGCGCAGAAGTCGCTTGCCGTCGAATTGTGGATTTGATCTCAAGCAACCCCTTTGCCATTGAGAGCAGGCGGTTTGTCCTGGGCGTGTCGTGTGGCCTTGTCGAAACGGCCAGCTTTGGTCAAGTCGACATGAAAGAGATGGTTTCCGCGGCTGACAGTGCTTGCCGGATGGCAAAAAAACGTGCACCTGTTCATTTGGTGACCATCGACAAGAATTCGTCTTTCTTTGATGACCATAAGGACGAGCTCGAACTGATTGAGCAGCTTGAACAAGGCATCACGCCAGAAGGTTTGTTCCTGGTCATGCAGCCAGAAATTTCGTTGACCGATCCAGGAGCATCGCTGAACTTTGAAGTCCTTTTGCGCCTTCGCAAGTCTAATGGGGGCATCTTGTCGGCGGGCGTCATCATTGAAGCGGCCGAGGCGCATGGCCGAAGCGCGCTCATTGACCGCTGGGTGGTCACCGAGACCATTGCATGGCTGGAACAACACGGTCACAAACTGGTCAAGACCCAGTTTGTGGGCGTCAATTTATCTGGCGGATCTCTGAACGACCAGATATTCGTTGAAGAATTATTCTGCCTCTTCGAGCAGCACAAAACAGCGCTGTCGATGATCTTTTTGGAGATCACCGAAACGGTGGCCTTGACTGACATGGGGAATATGCAGCGCTTCATTGCCCGTGCCCGAGCCATGGGTGCACGGGTTGGTCTGGATGATTTTGGTGCGGGGTATTCATCCTTTGGCTATCTGAAGCACCTGTCGGTTGACGCCATCAAGCTTGATGGCTCCATGGTGAGAGATGCACCCACCAACGCATCTGGCATGGCCATCGTCATGGCGGTAGGTGGATTGATCAAGGGCTTGGGGCTCAAGTCGATTGGCGAATTTGCTGAGTCCCTTGAGATCATCAAGATCTTGGTTGCTGCAGGCATAGATTACGCGCAAGGCTACGCGATATGCAAACCCGTGCTACCAGAACGCATTCTGGAAGCCGACTCAGCGCTGGATTTGATTCAAGACATCAAGGTTTTGGATTTTTTCATGAACCTTGCCGAAGAAACCGAAATCCTTCGAGAGTTGATCTTGGGCTATGAAAGCCTTGACAGCGTGGTATCCCGGAAATTGCTGAGTTGAGCTGGTTTGCGCTGCACAGCACGACTGCAGCACGCCCAACTCAGCGCACTAATGACCTCTCGCCCCATTGGGGAAAAAGGTCTTCACTTAATGGCTCAGGCGGCCATTTCCTCGGCGCACATTTCCAAGGCAGACTCACTAACAGCTTCTTCACCAAGCACGGCTGTTTGACCGTACCAAGTCATGGCGCGCAGATCTTGGGCCAGTGCCAGGTCGATGTCAGGGTGCTGGGTATGAAGCAAGAAGTTCGTTATCGGGTGATGGCGCTCAAGGCAACGTGGCTCAATCGCCGCAGTGGGCAAACTCATGACACGGTGTGGGATGCCACATCCATGAGCCATGGGGTAGAAGGCATGGGGCTCAAGCACATCCTCAAACGACAAAGACTCGTAAAACCGGTCCATGGGTCGCCGCCCCACAATCACCATCCACTCGACGCCCTGGGTTAAACAGTATTGGTACAAAGCTTTAAACAAGGCACCACGCACAACCGAAGAGTTGACGCCACCCACCACGCACAGGCGCACAGCTTCGATCATCCGCTTGCCGCTGTAGGCGCTGGGCAACTGAACGGAGGCTTGCAAAGGCAAAGGTTTATACGCGTTTGAGTGGAGCCTGAAAGTGCCCAGCACGCTGCCGTCAAGCTTGGCACGCGCCACAAACACCTCACAACCTGGTTCGTAGTCAGCCATTTCAGGCTTGTTGAGGGTCTTTGCAAACTCCGGTAGATGCTTACCGTACGCCGCGATTCGCGTCTTGGCAATCTGGTCCAATTCAAGCTTGGATGCGATCTCTACTCGGAATGGCAAGATTTCGACAGAAGAGTTGATATTTTCCTCAAATGCGTGCATTTTTCACTCCCAAAACATGACGAAAAAGTCAGTCTAGGAGTTAGCTGGCCGAAAGTCTTTTTGAATTGACGGGTAAATACCGCTCTATTCTTTGCTTTGACTTCGCTTGGCCTGGGTAGGCAAGTTGTGGGTCAAACCGAATGCCGTCGGAAGGCCATCACCGCTTGGTCGCGAAGTGTTCCGAGCTGCTTGAGGACCCTGTCTGTCAGCACTACGCCCCCCGGACGGGTATGGTCCGCATAGATCAAACCCATGGCCTGCCCCTTGTGATGCAGCGGTAGCAACAAGTAGCACCCCGTTTGAAAAGCTTGGCGGTGCCAATCTGGGCGCTTGCCGTCGCGCGCCGCATCAGCGATCCAGGTATCTTGTTGATTCAGGACAGCGACCACAAACGGGTCTGCAGGGTTGTCGAGCGACATGCTGAACGTTGACGCCTCCGGCTGAATCATCGGGCCCACCGCCATGCGCCCTGTCATCTGGTTGCTCTTGGTATGGCGCAGGATCAGCATCACTCGCTCAAAGCCTGTGGCTTCTTGCAGCGTTTCAAGGAGCAGCTTCAATACTTTATTCAGATCAACGGTTTCGTCGCTCAGCTTCAATGCCAAGTTCTGAATACCCTGTGTCAGAAGATTCAAGCTGTGCTGGACGCCGTCTGCGCCCTTTCCTGGTACGGGCGGCACCGCCGGTACCGCCTGGGTATCTCCCGTGTGGGTGGGACGCCCCAAACGCGGGGCGCTTGGTCTGGCCACCATACCGATGCGCTGCGCCAGTAAGCTGTGTTGCAAATCTTGCCGCATGGCCTGGCTTTGGGCCTGCAACAGCTGCTTGACCTTGCTGCTTGCCACTTGAATAGCGTTTTGAACACCCCCAGCACTCAAGCCCAGGGCCGTTGCATAACGCTGGATCACCTGCTGGGTGCCCGAGGCCTCACTGGCAGGATGGGTTTGCAGCCAAACGTGCACCAACTCCCACGCAAAGTTACCCAGAGCCCGCAGGTATTCAGCGCGCGTATGCGTGATGGCAACCAGCCCTGTGGGCTCCCCGTCGTCCGACTGCCCCAAGGCATAAATGCTTTGAACCAAAATATCTGGCAGCCCCCATTGGCGGGCGGCCCCCGTGGCGAGACGCTCCATTCCGATGCCCAGCACATGCCGTGCAGCGCGTTCACGGTGGCCACTCAATACCGGCAAGTGCTCAGACAGCCCCAAAGGAGCATGCCCACCAAGCGGGGCGTAATGGTCTATCAATTGGCCTTCAGCGGCAAAACAATTCGATACCAGCATCGCCCCCAGCCACTGCAGGCTGCCACAAACAAAGGCTTCTTCACCGTCTCGCTCATCCAGGCCAGACACCTCACGCGCGACCGTGCCGCACCATATGGCCAGCAAGCTGTCATCCAGCAGTCTGGCACGCTGAATTGAGTCGGTCTGCATGGCAATCGATGCCATCGATGTTGATGCGGTGCGCACAGCGGCGTAACCCAGCAATTGAATTGCCGTCGAGACCACGCTGACCGTCCCCTGCCCTAAGCCACTGTAAAGGCTTGAATTGACCATGCGCAGCAGCTTCAAGCTGAGCGCGGTATCGCTCAGAACCGCCTCGCTGAGTACAGCAACCTTTTGGCGATCAGACGATGCCAGTGGCAAAACCTGCCCCATCGTGGACGCCAGCATGGGGTAGTCGCGCTGGCTCTGCACCCGCCTCAACAGCAAGCGCAATTTGTCCAGCGCACGTTTTTCTTGCAGGACTGCGGCGCGCAAAGGTGTGGTGATTTCAGCCGCAGGCTCTCTTGGCGCATTTGATACTGTTGTGACGCTTGCGGCAGAAGGGGCCGCCACCGCCACCGCTGTTGCTGGCGGCTCAGGGGCTTTCAAAGCTGCAACGGCTTGTGCCAAAGCTTGCTTGGTTTGCGTGGCATCCGGTGCCGCAGCAGCAACTGCTGCCTTTGTCGCAGCAGGCTGAACAGGTATCCCTGCTTGCCAGTCATGCAAGGCATCGACCAAGGCGTCCATGGAAGCATAGCGCTTGCTGCTGTCACGCGCCACGGCTTGGTGAACGATGGCACGCATCTGATCATCCACCGGGTGCGGCAGGATATCAGGCAAGCGCACGTCTTGATGCATCAAGTACAGCACGGCCTTGTAACCCATGTCATCAGGTGCTGCCCGTTGACCCGTGAGCATCTCAAACAGAATCAGTCCGGCAGAAAACACATCCATTTGCGGGCTGGTACGCCCGTCTTGAGCGTATTCGGGGGCCATGTAGGCGGGCGTGCCCATCAAGGCCGTGCTGCCCAAAGCGTCCGGATCCTCGGTTGAGGCTGGGCTGACGGGTTGAACCAGCTTATCTGCGTTGTGCACCGCAATGCCAAAGTCCATCACGCGAGAATTGCCGCGCCGGTCCATCAAGATATTGGAAGGTTTCAAATCGCGGTGAATGACCTGACGGGAATGGGCGTAGGCCACGGCCTCTAGCGCGGGAAGCAGCATGCGCACGGCCAACGCGGGGGCCAGTGCGCCCTGCTCTTGCAGCACATCGGCAAGGGTCGGGCCCGCCACGTATTCAAAGACCAAGTAGGCCCCAGTTCGCCCACCACTGGTGGCATTGTGCTGGGCAGGGGACGCCTCGCCCACTTCAAAAACCGGAACGATGCCAGGATGACTCAAACGCCCCACTGCGCGCGCCTCGTTCAGCAAAGCTTCTGCGGTGCTGGCCGAGCCACGCAAAGCCTTGATGGCCACCTCGCGCTGCAATTGCGGGTCCAGCGCCAGATAGACAACGCTTTGCGAGCCAGCACCCAATTGGCGCAGTATCTTGAATCGGCCCAGAAACTCAGGCTGACTTGATGGGGTGGGTTGGGAGGGAGATGTCACTGCGTTTTTTATAGCACGTCAGATAGCCGCAAACTGCGCAAACGGGCATTTTCCCAAAGATTTCGAAGCGCTGCATCGTCCGGCAGCAGCAGGCGCTGCACCAGTGGGGCCAATGGGGTCTGGGCAGGGTCCGCCAACAGAATTGCCCGCGACTCGGGCTGCTCGTCAGTCGCTTCGATCAAACCCACCCAGTCCAGCAAGCGCAACTGCTCCAACACAGGGCCAATCTGCACCGCCTCGATCCGAAGTCTTGGGGCCAAGTCTGCCACCGCTATGCCAGCAGCATCCCCCGGTTGGCGCAAACGGGTGGCGGACTGAAGAACTTGCATCAACTCCAGCGCCAATTGAAACTGCCAGCCCGGGGTGTCACCTCGCCTGGCTACGCCGCTGAGCAAGCTGGGCAAATAGGCGGCCAACACCGCACCTAGCAACACAATCACCCACACCACATAAATCCACAGCAGCAAAATCGGCAGCGTGGCAAAGGCACCGTACACCACAGAATACGTCGGCACAGCTGACAGATAGGTGGCCAGCACGCGCTTAGACACTTCAATGCCAAGGCCCACAAAGATGCCGCCCGACATCGCGTGGGTCCAGCGCACAGGCGCATTGGGCACAAAGTGAAACAGCGCGGCGCTGCCTGCACTCAGCGCTGCAAATTCCAAAAACCCCAGAAAAAACCTAAACCCGCCACTCACGCCGCCAGAGTTACCCAGCAGCCCACTCGATGCCGACATCAAATAGGAGGTCGCCGTCAAACTCGCCCCCAGCAGTAGGGGCCCCAGCGTCAGCACCGCCCAGTAAATCAGTACCCGCTGAGCAATCGGTCGAAGCCGCTTGACCCGCCAGATGGCATTGAGCGTGTGGTCGATGGTCAAAATCAAAAGCAGCGCCGATACCAACACGCCTAGCAAGCCGACCGAGCCCAATTTGCTGGCCTGGCTGGCAAATTGCGTCAAGTAGCCCAGCACTTGACGGGCAATGTTGTCGGGCACCAAGCTTTCCACCAACCACTTTTGCAGCACGGTTTGAAGCTTGCCAAACATCGGGAACGCCGTAAACACAGCCAGCGCCACGGTGATGATGGGCACCAAGGCCAGCGTGGTGGTAAAGGTCAAACTGCTGGCTGTCAGACCCAGGTGGTCTTCGCGAAAGCGCTGGCGCATTGCCCACGCGGTGTTGCGCCAGGGAAAGTGGCGCAAGGTCTGTATTAATTGCTGAGCGAACAGCTTGAACTCGGGAACAAACTTCATCACCGCTATGATGCCACCGCCATGACAACAAGCTCCCCCACCACGCCTTCGCCGGATTTAGCGCCGCCTTCTCCCCTAGCATCACAGCCCGACGCCGGGCCGCCCCAAGGCGGGCGACACCCCCTCGGCGGGCAGCGACCCGCGCAGCAGCGGAGCGTGGGGGTATGACAGTCAACCTGACCCGGTGGATGGCGGCCGGAAGTCTGCTGGCCCTGATTGCCCTGTGCATGGCATGGGAATTGTGGCTGGCCCCCTTGCACGCAGGTGGCACTTGGCTGGCCGTCAAAGCGCTGCCGCTGTGCATTCCCCTGGCGGGAATATTGAAGAACCGCATGTACACCTACCGCTGGGTCAGCCTGATGGTCTGGCTTTACTTTACCGAAGGCGTGGTCCGCGCCTGGGGCGACAAGGCACCAGGCAACTACTTGGCCATGGGTGAGGTGGCCCTTTGCCTGATCTTGTTTACGGCATGTGCCCTCCATGTGCGACTGCGCTTGAAGGCGGCACGCGTGACACAATTACCAGCATGATTGCGAACTCGAACCAATACGAAACCTTCATGCGGCACGTCTACGAGACAGGCACGCCGAAAACAGATCGCACGGGAACAGGCACCAAGAGCGTGTTTGGCTACCAGATGCGCTTTGACCTGAACGAAGGTTTTCCGCTGGTCACCACCAAGAAGGTGCACCTCAAATCCATCATTCAAGAACTGTTATGGTTTTTGACCGGATCCAGCAACAACAACTGGCTGAAAGAGCGCGGCGTCAGCATTTGGGACGAATGGGCCAAGCCGGACGGTGACCTTGGTCCTGTCTATGGCGTGCAGTGGCGCAGTTGGCCTACCTCAGACGGTGGCCATATTGACCAAATCGAGCAAGTCATCAAGACCCTCAAATCCAACCCCGATTCGCGCCGCATCATCGTCAGCGCCTGGAACGTGGCAGATTTGGACAAGATGGCACTGATGCCCTGCCACGCGTTCTTTCAGTTTTATGTCGCCGACGGTAAGTTGTCCTGCCAGTTGTACCAGCGCAGTGCCGACATCTTTCTGGGCGTGCCCTTCAACATTGCCAGCTACGCGCTGCTGACGCACATGGTGGCCCAGCAATGCGATCTGGCCGTGGGCGATTTCATTTGGACGGGTGGCGACTGCCATATCTACAGCAATCACCATGAGCAGGTAGAACTGCAACTCAGCCGAGAGCCCTACGCTTACCCACGCCTGAACATCAAGCGCCGCCCAGATTCCATCTTCGACTACCAGTTTGAGGACTTCGAAGTGCTGGACTACCAGTGTCACGCCGCGATCAAGGCGCCTGTAGCTGTTTAAGGAATTGACAATGGCGCTGAAACTCATTTTCGCCCGCGCGGCCAATGGCGTCATTGGCAAAGACGGCCACCTGCCCTGGCATTTGCCTGAGGATTTGGCCCACTTCAAACGCACCACCTTGGGTTGCCCGGTCATCATGGGCCGCAAGACCTGGGACTCTTTGCCGCCACGCTTTCGCCCCTTGCCTGGGCGCACCAACATCGTCATCACCCGGCAGACGGATTGGGCTGAAAATGGTGCTCACCGCTCATCCAGCCTTAATGATGCGCTACGCATTTGCGAGCAATCTAGCCCTCAAGGTACCGATGTGTGGGTCATAGGCGGCGCACAGCTTTACGCACTGACCGAGCCGCTGGCCAACACGGCCGTGGTAACAGAAATTGAGGCCGACTTTGACGGCGACGCTTTTGCGCCACAATTCGGCCCCGGCTGGCAAGAAGTGACACGCGAGCGTCATTTCGCCGCCTCAGGCTTGCCGTTCAGCTTTGTGACTTACCAACGAATTTCAGGAGATTGATTTATGTCCGGACACGGATTTCACGTACATGGCCCACACGACCACGAACTTGAGCACGCGGCCCAAGGTGGACACGGGGGTGGGCACGGCGGCGGCCATGAAGAAGGCGGCAAGGGCATGATTGGCCAGATCGCGGTCGTCACAGCCGTCATCGCCACCGTGGGTGCCATCTTTTCGTACATGGGCGGTGCCACGCAAGCCAATGCAGGTTTGTATAAGAACAACGCCGCCATCAAGAAGACGGAAGCCTCCAACCAATGGAATTACTTTCAGTCAAAAAGCACCAAGCAGTCGCTTGCTGAACTGGCCCGCGACTTGGCCCCCGCCGACAAGCAGGCCAGCTACCAGGGCAAGGTAGACCGCTACGAAAAAGAAAAGAACGACATCAAAGTAGCCGCCGAAAAGCTGGAGACCGAAGCCACCGAATGGGATCACCAAAGCGATGAACAAATGCACCAGCACCACCGCTGGGCGCAGGCCACCACGGTACTGCAAGTTTCCATTGCGTTGGCAGCGATTGCCTTGTTGACCAAAAAGAAGTGGCTGGAGTACGGCATGTTTGCCTTGGCAGGCGTAGGCGTGGTGATTGGCGCGCTGGCAGCACTTCACATTTAATAGCAAACTATTGTTTACTGGCATGCCGGAATAGGCATTTTTTATTGAATTTTTGCTGTCTCAGGTGCGACGTGAGCATGCTCGCCGCGCTGGCACCCAGTCACTATGATGGACCCTGAACCGGGTCCATTTTTTTTGCCCTTGCGTTGGCACATGACAAGTTGGAGACAAGCAGTGAATCAAGCAAACCAAAACAAAGTTGTCCGCATCGGCGGCGCTTCGGGCTTCTGGGGCGACAGCAGCCTGGGTGCCCCACAACTGGTGGGCAGCGGCCAGATCGACTACCTGGTGTTTGACTACCTGGCCGAGCTGACCATGTCCATCCTGGCGGGCGCTCGCCTGAAGAAACCGGAGCTTGGCTACGCCACTGATTTCGTGTCCGTCGCCATGAAGCAGGTGATGAAAGACGTGGTGGACAAGGGCATTCGCGTGGTCAGCAATGCGGGCGGCGTGAACCCACAAGGTTGTGCAGCGGCGCTGGAGGCCTTGGCCAACGAGATGGGCTTGAGCCTGAAGATTGCGGTGGTCACGGGTGATGATGTGATGGCCTTGCTGCCTGCGCTGCGGGAACAAAACCCACCGGTGCGCGATCTGCAAAGCGGCAAGCCTCTGCCAGAGAAAGTGGTGTCTTCCAATGCTTACCTGGGGGCCCTGCCGGTCAAGGCAGCACTGGATGCGGGCGCACAGGTTGTGATCACGGGGCGCTGTGTGGACTCAGCCGTCACGCTGGGCGTGCTGATGCACGAGTTTGGCTGGACCAGCGAACAGTTTGATTTGCTGGCAGCCGGGGCTTTGGCGGGCCACATCATCGAGTGCGGCTGCCAGGCCACGGGCGGTTTGCACACCGACTGGGACTGCGTGCCCGACTGGCCACACATTGGTTACCCCATCGTGGAATGCATGAGCAACGGCGACTTTGTGGTGTCCAAGCCCACAGGCACTGGGGGACTCATCAATCCGGCAGTGGTGGGGGAGCAAATGCTCTATGAAATTGGTGACCCACAAGCCTACTTTCTGCCCGACGTGGTGTGCGACTTCACCGCTGTCCACATGGTGCAGTCTGGCGAAAACCGGGTCTTGGTGAGTGGGGCGATAGGCCGTGCACCTACCCCCTTCTACAAGGTAAGCACCACGTACATGGAAGGCTTCAAGATTTCCGCCCAACTCACCATCGTGGGTCTGGACGCTGCGCGCAAGGCACGTCGCACGGGGGAGGCCATCCTCACCCGCACGGGTGAGATGTTGGCGCAGTTGGGGCTGGGGCCGTTTACTGCATCCAACTTGGAAGTTGTCGGTGCGGAATCCTGTTATGGCCCCCATAGCCAGGCGATGGGGGCTCGTGAGGTCAATTTGCGCGTCACCGTGACCCACCCACGCAAAGACGCTTTGGATCTGTTTGCGCGAGAGGTGGCCCCTGCGGGCACATCCTGGTCGCCAGGCACCACCGGATCCGGCGGTGGCAGGTCGTCTGCCTCGCCGTCGATTCGGCAATATGCTTTTCTGCTGGAGAAATCAGCCCTCTCGCCACAGGTGCTGCTGGACGGCAACGCCATCGCCGTCCACGTGCCAAGTGGCCAAACTTGGACTGCACCAGCTGCGCCAACCGTACCTGCATCATCAGCAGAAACCTATGCTGGCGATTGGGTCGAAGTCCCGCTGGTTCGCTTGGCCTGGGGGCGCAGTGGGGATAAAGGCGACACGTCCAACATCGGCATCATTGCCCGCCATGCAGACTTGTTGCCTTGGCTCAGAACCCAGCTGACCACTGAACGCGTGGCGCAGTGGCTGGCGCACCTGGTGAAAGGTCCGGTCACCCGCTTTGAAGTGCCTGGCATTGGGGCCTTTAACTTCTTGTGTGAACAAGCCTTGGGCGGCGGCGGCATGGCATCGTTGCGCAACGACCCGCTGGGCAAAGGCATGGGGCAGATTTTGCTGTCCATGCCCATCATGGTGCCCACTAGCCTGCTGGCCAACCTGTAGGCAAGGAGGCCGCCATGAGCCGGATTCATTGGGCCGTTATTGCGTCGCTGGGTCTGGCGTGTTGGCCTGCGGCAGCACAAACCTACCCCAGCAAACCGATCAAACTGGTGGTGGCGTTCAGCGCAGGCAGCGGCAACGATTTAACGGCGCGGGACTTGGCGCAAGCCATGTCCGAGACCTTGGGCCAAAGCGTGGTGGTAGAGAACCGAGTGGGCGGCGGGGGTGCCATAGGCACGGCAGCCGTGGCCAAGGCCGCGCCAGACGGCTACACCCTGGGCCTGGGCACCAGTTCGCAATTGGTGATGAATGTGGCACTGCTTAAATCTCTGCCCTTTGATGTGGACAAGGATCTGCGAATGGTGGGCCTGGTGTCACGCACACCTTTAACGCTGATTGCCAGCGCCAGCGCCCCCAGCACACTCCCGGCCTTGCTGGCCTACGCCAAAGCCAACCCTGGCCAGCTTAACTACGGCTCAGGCGGCACGAGCTCCATCAGCCATATTGCGGGTGAGGCATTCAGTCAGGCTGCAGAGGTTAAGCTGCGCCACATTCCATACAAGGGCAATGCTGCAGCTCTGGCAGATTTGTCAGGGGACCATGTCCACCTGCTCTTTGACAGTTTGAGCAATGGCCTGGCTTTGACCAAACAGGGGCGTGGCCATGTGATTGCGGTGGGCAGCGCCAAACGCAACCCTAGCGCACCCGATGTGCCCACCTTTGCCGAGCAGGGTTTGCCAAACTTTCACACCTACACGTGGAACGGCTTGATGGTGCCCGCCAAAACACCGCCGGACATTGTGGCCCGCCTGAATGCCGCGCTGAATAAGGCATTGACCGTGCAAGCCGTCAGCGACCGATTCAAACAAAGCTCTGGCGAAAATCTGGGGCCCAGCACGCCTGAGCAGGCAGACGCGTTTGCACTGGCCGAGCGGCAGCGCTGGGTTCCGTTTGTGCGCGCCATGCGAATCGAGGAAAACTGACCCGCAGTCATCGATCCGCATCAATCGTTAACGGTTTTCAGCCCACGCCATCAGCGCCAATTTGAACTTGGGGATCAGCCAGGTCAGTTGCTCCACTTGGGCAGACGCGGCATGTGCGTCTTTTTCTTTGGCCACTTCAATCAGGTGCCGCAGCGCCATATCGACGCTGGTCGCGGACAAATTGCCGGCCGCGCCTGACATGCTGTGTGCAATAGCATCGACTTCGGCGAAGTCCCTTTTTTGGATTGCTCGAAGTACACGCTCCAAGTTATCGGGGGCCTCGTCAGCAAACTGAAGTGCAAGTTCATGCACCAAATCGGCCTCGCCGCCCCAGCGCTTCAAGGCTTCGGGCGCATCAAAGTCCGGAAACGCAAAACTTTCCAACAGCACGGCAGATTCGGGTTCAACGCCCAGGTCTGCCGGTGCACTTAAGTTAGTGGCACTCCAAATATTGCGGCTTTGCTGCTTGACCACCACGCGGTTGATTTCTTCAATCAACTGGTTCTTGGTGATGGGCTTGCTGACGTAGCCATCCATGCCCGCCTCCAGGCAGCGATCGCGGTCACGCTGCATGGCGTTCGCGGTCATGGCCACAATGATCTGGTGTCCACGCCCTTCCCGCTTCTCACGTTCACGGATGGCCAAGGTGGCGTCTAAGCCCCCCATGACGGGCATTTGCATGTCCATCAAGATCAGGTCAAAGGTTTCAGACTTGCTGCGCGCTACAGCTTGTGCGCCATCTTCTACCACGGTCACCGAGTGGCCTAATCGCTCCAGCACCGTGACCGCCAGCTTTTGGTTGACCTTGTTGTCTTCGGCCAGCAACACCTTCAAGACAGAGGTTTCCGACCCCAGCAAATCGCCAGATAAAGATGAATCAGCGAACGCTGAAGGCGCTCCCATCGTCAACATGAAGGCATCGACCAAATCGGCCTGGCTGACAGGTTTGGTTAGCGTGCCCCCCAAACCCAAGGCTTTGCACCTGGCCAAGTCTTTGGCAGAGCGGCTTGGCGGCAACATCAGGATGGTCTTCGCGGCCACATCGGGGTAAATGCCCAAGGCCTCGACCACCTCAAAGCCCGACATGCCCGGCATTTCCGAATCCAACAAAATGAAATCAAACCGCCTGGCGTCGTCGGTCATGGCACGCAAGGCGTCAAAGCCCTTGGTAGCGCGCTCCGACGCCATACCCCAGCCATCGACCATTTCAGACAACCATTGCAAGTTGGTGAGGTTGTCGTCAACGATCAATATGCGTTTGTCGCTCAGCGTTACGCTTTGATCCAAGGGCATCACGGCGGACTCGGCCAAGGCCAGTGGCACCGAAAAATAGAAATGGCTGCCCTGCCCTGGCTCGCTCGTGACACCAATGCGTCCACCCATCAAGGCCGTGAGTCGGGCACAGATGGTGAGCCCCAGTCCGGTGCCGCCGTAATGACGTGTGGTGGAGGCATCGGCTTGCGAGAACGACTCAAAGATCTGACGCTCTTTGCCCTTAGGCACACCAATGCCTGTGTCTTCGACGGAAAACTGGAGCGTGACGCGTGACAGCGCAGTCGCCAGCAGCTTGACCTGCACGGCCACCTGGCCATGCTCCGTAAATTTGATCGCGTTGCCGACCAAGTTGGTCAGAATTTGTCGCAGACGGCCAGGGTCGCCACGCAAGGTGTCTGGTACGTCCGAGGCCACGCGCGCCAGCAATTCCAAATGCTTTTGATGCGCCCGGACCGACAAAGGCTTGAGACATTCGCTGAGCATCTCTCGCACAGGGAAAGAAATGCTTTCAATGTCGAGCTTGCCCGCCTCCATCTTGGAGAAGTCCAAGATGTCATTGATGATCACCAACAGCGAATCGGCGGACGACTTGATGGTTTTGAGGTAGTCCCGCTGTTCGGCATTGAGATTGGTTTCCAGGGCCAAATCGGTCATGCCGATGATGCCGTTCATGGGCGTGCGGATTTCGTGGCTCATGTTGGCCAAGAATTCGCCTTTGATTTGACTGGCGGCCTCCGCTGTTTCTTTGGACTGGATCAAACCTGCCGTCTGCTCTTTTGCCGCAGTAACGTCGATGTAGCGGCACACGGTCAAGCCGTCTGGTGTGCGGGCTTCGGCAATGCGCAGCCAGGTTCCACTCAGGTCGCCGCCGAGCTGAATCTCGGGCGAACCCTCTTCGTCGCGGTAGCGCAAGCGCTTGGCCAGCCAGTCCGCCTTGCTGAGGCCATCGGCAGCGCTGTGGCCGTCTCCTGGGTACAAGGCTTCGAGCATCTGGCGGTAGCCAAGCCCCGGCGTCAGCTGATCTGCAATTTGGGGATAAATCGCGCGGAATTTGACATTGCAGAAAACCATTTGGTCCTGCGCATCAAAAATCGCAAAGGCGATCGGCAGCGAATCCAAAGCGCTGACAGTCTGCGCCTTGAACAGAGTCAGGCTATGCACCTGCTGCTTGCTGCGTTGGTGCGCTTGACTGTAGGCGTCGTAATCTTTGTCCAGTCGTGTCAGAAATACTGGCAACTGCTGCGCAAGTTGTGCGAGTTCAGGGCGATCTTTCCCGGCCTGCGTCAATCCACGGAGCAGTTGGCTAAGCTCATCATCGCTGCCAATGCCTAATGCCTTGGCAAGCTGGGCTTTGAGTCTTGCGTTTTGAATCACCTGGATCACTGCTGAGAAGAAGGTACTGGTTTTAGGCCCTGAAAATGGGGCGATTACGCTTGGGGTCGCCCATACAATGGCTCTGATTTTTGATAGTACTCGCCTTCCAAGGCGGCACGCATCGCGCCCTGGCATGACCTTGGTCAGTCATGGGTTTTATTGAACCTATTGCTGGCCCCCGCAGGCTTTGACCCCATGAAAATTGCCACCTGGAATGTCAATTCCTTGACAGTTCGCCTCCCCCAAGTGCTGGATTGGCTGGCAGCCAATCCCGTAGACGCCCTGTGCCTGCAAGAACTGAAGATGACGGATGACAAATTTCCGTTTGAGGCCTTTCAGGCTGAGGGCTACCACGCCACTGCCTTTGGCCAAAAAACCTATAACGGTGTCGCGGTGATCACGCGTGAGCCGGTGGCATCTGTGGTGAAAAACATTCCGGGTTTTGAAGATGAGCAAGCCCGCATCCTTGCGGTCACCTTGGAAACGCCTCAAGGCCCGCTGCGAATCGTCAACGGCTACTTTGTGAACGGCCAAGCACCTGACTCCGACAAATTCATCTACAAGTTGAAATGGCTCACCGCCTTGCAAGACTGGCTGAAGCTGGAGCTGGCCAGCCACCCACGACTGGCCTTGCTGGGCGATTTCAACATCACCGCAGATGACCGGGACTCGTACGACCCTGAAGGTCTGCGCGAGACCATTCACCACACCACGGTGGAGCGAGAGCACTTGCAAGCGCTGATGGGTTTGGGCCTGAATGACGCGTTTCGATTGTTTGATCAAGCTGAAAAGAGCTTCAGTTGGTGGGACTACCGTGACTTTGGGTTTAGGCGCAACCGAGGGCTTCGGATCGACTACGTACTGCTCAGCGACGCGCTCAAGGCGTCTCTGAAGAGCTGCATCATCGACAAAGCCCCCCGCAAGAACGAACGCCCCAGCGATCACACGCCCGTTGTCGCTGAGTTTTGAGCAATTTGGCGAAGTCTTACTGCAGAAAATGTCCCCGGAATGCTGAGGGGAATGGTGCATGAATTGTGTTACTTCTTGTTAATGGCTCATAGAGTGCCTTCATATTTGCAATGTGAAAGTGATGGGCACCATGCGCCTGATTCAACGTCGAATCCTCACCGCTTTTTTTTCAATCTTGGGTTTTTTGCCAATAGCAAACTCAGCTGAGGGTACAAAGATCATGTATCCCAAGGCGGATTCGGGCTCGGATACCTTCATCAACTACTACTGGAAGCTTGCTGACACGGCGCTGGCCAAGACTGTGGCTGAGTACGGACCCTATGAACTGATGGAGACCGACGCCCGCATGAACCACCTGCGAGCCATGCAAGAGCTGGCAGCCGGCAACATACAGATTTACTCGCGCAGCCTGCTGCCCCCTGAATTTACCGACAAGCTGGAGCTGGTGCCTTTTCCACTGGACTAGGGACTGCTAGGCTACCGCATGTTCCTGATCCATAAGGATTCGCAGGACAAGCTCCGCAACGTCAGCACGGTCAAAGAACTGCAAAAATTTATCCTAGGGCAAGGTGCTTGGTGGGCCGATGTGCCGGTCTTGACCAACGCAGGGCTCAATGTGGTCAAGGCCAGCTCCTACGACAGTTTGTTTCCCATGCTGCAAAACAAGCACATTGATATTTTCCCTCGCGGTGCGAACGAAATTTTTGCCGAGTACAACAACCACAAGACCAAAGAAGTTGATCTGGTGATCGAAAACAACTTGATCCTGGCCTACCCGCTGTCATTTTTCTTTATGGTGAAAAAGGACGCCAATGGCGAAAAACTGAAGGCCCGCTTGCAACTGGGGCTTCAGCGCATGAAGGCTGACGGCAGTTTTGACAAGGCGTATCAAGACCTCAAGAAAGCCACGCTGACAGGCCTACAAATGAAAGGACGGACCGTGATCCGGATTGACAATCCAAACTACGGACCCGCCGTTTACATGCGTGACCAAAAAGACATGTGGGACACGCTAGAGACTGAAACACGCAAATAGCCGCAACCCGTCAGACCACTACTCCAGGCCCAGCTCCTGGATTTTGCGGGTGATGGTGTTGCGGCCAATGCCAAGCTTTTGCGCCGCCTCAATCCGCCTGCCGCGAGTATGGTTTAGCGCAGTCTGAATCAAACGGGACTCAAACCGACGCGTGAGCACATCCCACACATCGTGTCGCCCTGCGTCAAGCAGTGCCAGAGCTTCGTCCACCAAGCCGCGTTCCCAGTGGCTTGCACCCGCTGTAGCCACTTCGGTCAATGGCTGATGCTCACCCTGCGCTTCATTCGCCGCATGGCTGATCGCAACGGGCACAACAGACTGCCCACCCCCTACGGAGGAATCCGGCCCTACAGTAGCGGGTGACATCAAAGGCACATCGCTATCACTGTGCGGCGTAGAGCCTTCCAGCCCATTTGCCAGCGCTGACGCTTGCATCTCAGGTGTGGTGCCAGCGATCACTTCAGGTGGCAAGTCTTTCGTTTCAACCAACTGGGCTGGTGCCATCACCGTCAGCCAGTGACAGACGTTTTCCAATTGGCGCACGTTGCCAGGAAAGGCGAAGCACGCCAGACGAGCCAGCGCAGCATCAGAGATGCGTTTGGGCTCTACACCCAGTTGCTGCGCGCTTTGCTGCAAAAAGTGTCGCGTCAGCATGGGCACGTCTTCACGGCGTTCGCGCAGTGCGGGCAAGCGCAAGCGGATCACGTTCAGGCGGTGAAACAAATCCTCGCGAAAGCCACCGTCTTTGACACGTTGCTCCAGGTCCTGATGTGTCGCGGCAATCACGCGGACATTGGTCTTAACGGCATTGTGTCCACCGACCCGGTAAAAATGACCATCGCTAAGCACGCGCAGCAAGCGGGTTTGCAGATCGAAAGGCATGTCGCCAATTTCGTCCAAAAACAGCGTGCCGCCATCGGCCTGCTCAAATCGGCCTCGGCGCATGGTTTGCGCACCCGTGAAGGCGCCGCGTTCATGGCCAAAGAGCTCACTTTCTAACAAATCTTTGGGGATTGCTGCAGTATTGATAGCAACAAATGGCCCATTGGCGCGCGGTGAGTGCTTGTGGAGTGCCCGGGCGACCAGCTCTTTACCCGAACCCGACTCGCCCGTGATCATCACGGTGACATTGCTTTGGCTCAATCGACCAATGGCGCGAAACACGTCCTGCATGGCGGGCGCCTGGCCCAGCATTTCGGGCGAATCGGCCATGCGCTCTTCGGCCACCTCTTCACGCTGGCTTTCCTCCACGGCACGACGAATCAGCTCCACCGCTTTGGGCAGATCGAAGGGTTTGGGCAGGTATTCGAACGCGCCGCCCTGAAAGGCTGACACGGCACTGTCCAAGTCTGAGTAGGCCGTCATGATGATGACGGGCAGGCCGGGTAACTTTTCTTTGACTTTGGCCAGCAAATCGAGGCCTGAGCCACCGGGCATGCGAATGTCGCTGACCAAAACCTGTGGCGCATCCTCATCGGCCATGGTGGCAATGGCCATCAACACATCGCGCGGATTGGTAAAGCTACGGGTGGGCAAGCCTTCGCGAAGCAGGGCCTTTTCCAGAACGAAACGGATGGACTGGTCATCATCTACTATCCAGATCGGCTTCATGGCGTCTCTCAAAACCTGGGGTCACACGCCAACATCGGCGCAGCTATCGTCTCAGGGCAAGGGGATCAGGATTTTGAAATCCGTTTTCCCCACGACGCTCTCACACTCGATCAAGCCATGGTGTTGCTGAACAAAGGTTTGCGCCAATGTCAGCCCTAGGCCAGAGCCGCCTTCACGCCCGGAGACCAGGGGATAGAAGATACGGTCTTTGATCGAGTCCGGTACGCCGGGCCCGTTGTCGATGACATGCAATTCCAATGCCAGTCGGTAACGTTGCTTGCCAAATGTGACTTGTCTGGCAATGCGGGTTCGAAAAATCAGCTGTGCATCGCTGGACGCCATGCGGTCAGCCAGCGCGTGAGCCGCGTTGTGCGCGATGTTGAGTACCGCTTGAATGAGCTGCTCGCGGTCGCCCCGAAACTCGGGAATGGACGTGTCGTAGTCACGCACCACCTCCAGGCCGCGCGGAAATTCCGCCAAAATCAAGGAGCGCACACGTTCGCAAACTTCATGGATATTGACGTCGCCCACCACATGCGGGCGTCGGTGCGGCGCAAGCAGGCGGTCCACCAGGGTTTGCAGCCGATCAGCCTCGTGGATGATGACCTGGGTGTACTCCGTCAACTCGCGTGACTCAATCTCCATTTGCAGGAGCTGCGCCGCGCCACGAATGCCCCCCAGCGGGTTCTTGATCTCATGCGCCAGATTGCGAATCAGTTCTTTGGTGGCCTGGGCTTGGTCTATCAAGCGCTCTTCTCGGTCCTGCTTGGCTTGAGCCTCCAGCGGCAGAAGTTCAATGATCACTTCGCCGACCTTATCTGTCTGGGCCAAGACCACATGCACGGGCAGCGGATCATGGGCAACGCGTTTCAGCCAGGCGTCATAGCGGATGGCGGCAAATTCGTTGCTGCCCGCGCCATGGAGTGCATTGTGCAGGCGCTCGGGTTCGGTAAAGCTGTCTGGGAAATGCGAGCCTTCAATCGTGCGGCGCGATGTGCCCAGGGCATCTTCCAGTGCAGCATTGGCAAACAGCACCATGCCATCGCTGCGAACGACCACCACCAATGTGGCCAGCAGGTCAAAAGCTTGAAAACGATGTGGCGGCGACGGTGGAACGGGTGATGCCTTGGAACGCACGGTCATTTTGAGCTTGACGCGCCACCAGAATTGCGGGTCAGCTCACGCTTGATACCCGCAATGTCTTCCTCATTGCGGGCAATAGCGGCTTTGAGCTCGGCCACGCGGTCCAGGTATTTTTGATGGTTGCGAGCTTCAGCGCCTTGCTTTTCAGGTTCGCCGTTGTTGTACTCTTTGATCAACTCAGCTTGGCGGGCCTGGGTGCGGCGCAGCTCTGCATCCAGAATGGAACGCGCATCGGAGTCACGCGTCTTCTGATCATTGGCATCAACTTTGGGGCTGTTGGGTGGCGAACTGGCCGTCGCGACCCGGGTTCCGCCCTGAGCGGTATTGGATTTAGCAGGTGCCGCAATCACGGTCACATTGCCGCCTTGAACTAACTTGCAGCCACGTGATTTGGCTTCTGTGGCGTTGTTGGTGTATTCGTTACCGCAGCGGTAGATGGCGTCTTGGGCAAAACCAGACAACGGCACAATTAAGGTCAAAAAAGAAATAAAGAAGGCTGTTTTCATAGTGATTCCTGCCTTTAGGCGGTGCAGGTTGAGGGTTAGTATCGCGCAAACCCTGACAAGTTCAAAACCTGAACCCTTACATAACGCGCCAAAAGCAAAAAAGGACGGCTTTCGCCGTCCTTTTTTTCGAGAAGCAGTGAATGCTTACAGCGAATAGTACATGTCGAATTCGACAGGGTGCGTCGCCATACGGAAACGCGTGACTTCCTGCATCTTCAAGTCGATGTAGGCATCGAGGTAGGAGTCAGTGAACACGCCACCCTTGGTCAAGAACGCACGGTCTTTGTCCAGGCATTCGAGCGCTTGGTCCAGGCTGTGGCAGACGGTTGGGATCAACTTGTCTTCCTCTGGGGGCAGATGGTACAGATCCTTGGAAGCAGCTTCGCCTGGGTGGATCTTGTTTTCCACGCCGTCCAGACCTGCCATCAAGAGGGCGGAGAAGCCCAGGTAAGGGTTCATCAATGGATCTGGGAAACGTGCTTCAACGCGGCGGCCCTTAGGATTCGCAACGAAAGGAATGCGGATCGAAGCAGAACGGTTTTTGGCGGAATAGGCCAACTTGACCGGCGCTTCAAAGCCTGGAACCAAACGCTTGTAGCTGTTGGTGCCTGGGTTGGTGATGGCGTTCAGGGCACGTGCGTGCTTGATGATGCCGCCGATGTAGT
>ERZ724523.11-NODE-11-length-121540-cov-7.728222_pt1 | contig 121540 bp, 112 predicted proteins | sample MGYA00376056_ERZ724523 | MGnify/ENA primary metagenome ERZ724523 (study PRJEB28724, sample SAMN07190888) | wastewater metagenome | isolation source: influent of sewage treatment plant in Hong Hong | place: USA: Christiansburg, Virginia | collected 2016-03-01 ... | reverse complement strand
TCGCGGTGTACAGCCCACACCGTCAGGTTGCCCCAGTGCAGCCAGCCCAGGTTGTGACTCGTCACGCGCCCGGTAAACAACTTAGCACCCGCCGCCCACGTGTCCCCTTGTCGCAGCTCTGTTGACGCCCAGCCAATACCCTCAATAGCCGCTGGCACTGACCACTTTGCGATCACCCCAGCCGCCTCTACCGACAGCGTCAAACCCTGCACCCCCGTCACGCCTGGCACATCTACCGAATGCACAGTGCTGGCAATGGTCCCCATGCGCCCCAGCGCATCAAAGGGCCGGACCTCAATCGTCCAACTGTCACCCGGCGTTGCACGCCAGCTCGCACGCAGTCCATTGGTCTGGGTTTGCAGTGTCAAAGCTGCGTTGCCCACTGCCCCCCAAATTTGCGCGTGATCGTAGTTACCGGAGACGTCAAACGTGACCGTGATCGTCGTGTACCAACCGTCCCCCTGCCGCGTGCGCTCTTCAGTCACCACCAATCTGCTCGCAACCGGGAGCTGCCTGCTGAGCAAGCTATTGTTCGGCGCTGGCACATATTCGCCATTGAGCACATAGTTCCAAAACTCTGGCCCCTCGGGCACCAGCGTTAGCTTTGCTCCCTTCAGGTTAGCGCTTGGCGTCACGCCAACTACCCGCATCTTGTTGCCCGGCGTGGCTTTAAAGTCAAACATCCACAGCGCGTCATGTGCGGCGTCTCCAGCCGTCCCCGGCATAGCCACGCCCGCTGGCCAAGCCCCTGATGCCTGCAAGCTCATGCCATCTGCACCCACTTGCGCCACGCTAAAGACCCGCATCTGCGCTTCACCCGCCAGTCGCAGGCCCAGATACCGCGCACCGCCAGGTGGCGGATCAACAGGCACTGCCGCATCAAGCTGCACCACAAAACCACCACCCCCAGCCGTGATGCCCAGCACTCGGCCACCGTAGCCCCACTGAGTCAAGTCATGGCTGATCGACAGCAAGCTATAGCGCCTGTAGGTCAAATGCTCCAGATCCAGCTCAAAACTGACCGTCTTACGCCCGTACACGTTCTGCCCCATCGCAAACCGCGCCAATGCAGCAGCGTGATCCCCTTGCGTGATGCCCAGCAAATTGCTACGTGCGCTACGTTGGGGCGTGACCACGCCCGGTGCTTTCACTCTGACGGGTTGCCATGTCCAGTTATTGGTCGGGTCAAAGTACTCAAACTGCAGCTCATCCGCAGTTGCACCCAAGTTGTACTCAACACCAAAGGTCTTGGCCTTCATCGCGCCCATGTTCACCACGCCCTCAATCGGCTGGTCTTCGGCCATCCAGATCACACCCACCTTGCCCGTGTGGCGACTGATAGAGCCAAGGCCCGCGTAGGCCACCGCCTCCAGCAAATCCCCCAGGCTCATCGTGTCCTGAATCACGGCGTCAAAGCGGTAGCCCTTTTGAGCGCAACGCACCATGAAGCCCTTCAGGCTCTCGAGGTCAATGCGCGTGTCCGGCAATCCAGCGCCCCACAGCCGCCGCCCATCGCTGGCACGGTATGCCCCACGCAGCAGCGCCAAAATGATGGCACCCGGATTACTGATACCCGTAGCGCCGGGCTGGGTCGCCACAACCCAAGCCACACCGTTCCAAATTGGCACCGCCGCGCTGCGGGCGATCCAATTCACCTCGTCCAATGCGCCATTCAATTGGCCACTGGCTTTGATCTCAATTTGTACCCGAGGCTGGCCGCCGTAGTCAGCGTTGTCAGGCTGGTAACTCTTTAACACCGTCCATGCGATTTGGCGCACCGACCCTGCATCAGACGATGGGCCGGAACGCCGCCGCATACGTACTTCATATTGCCCTGCAGGCACTTCACGCTTTAAAGTCAACCGAAGCGGTTTGGTCCCGGTATGTGTCAGCAAATAGACTGACGTGTTGCCTACCAGCGGAGCCCACGCCCCACCGGGCAACAAGCGGTATTCCTGATCAATATGGCAGCCCTCTTGCTGCTGTTGCCCTTTGTCATTGACCAGGGTTAAAGAACCTTCAATATCCACGGCCAACAACACCGTGCCTGGGCTGCTGGTGCGCACCACATAAGCCCCGAAGCTACCGTCTGTCGCTGTGTTCTCCAGCGCGGCCCCGGCAATCGAATCAACCGACGTTCGCAGCACAGCATTGCCAACGTCATTGCCCTCTGCAAATCCTGCACGCCACACCGTCACATTCTGGTAGCTGCTAATGTCGGTCGCCCCCACCTTGATCTGCTGAACCGACGCGCAATTCAACCCGGCGTGGAAGGTACAAATCAAAAATTGCTCATCCCCTTCAAACCAGGTGAAGCTCTGGCTCGCATAGTCCGGCACCATCTTGGTCTCGCCCAACACCAGCGCCAGCGCTGAATAAGGCCGCGCCTGGTTGCGCCCACCAGCAAGTGCATAGGTTGGGTTCTCTGCCGCTTGTGGGTCGGGGCCACGCTGTTTGGGAGGGCCGAGCACCTTGTTGATGATGGCTGTTCCCACCATATAGGTCGCCGCCGCAGCCAAGAAACCACCACCGATAGCACCCCCAGCGGCAAACAACCCGCCAGCAGCCATGCCACCTGCGCCCATCGTGAAATACATCAGCGCTACTAGCGCCACGATTTTCAGCACGCCCTTGCGCACCACGGCTCGCGCCTCAATCACCTGGCCATGCTTCACCCGCACCCGTGGCCACCAGGCAGCGGGCACATCGCGCCCACCCACTGACACCACCCAGCCGCTGCCCTGCACGCCCTCGCGGGCCAAAAACACCGCCAGCGTCTCGCCAGGGTGCATCAGCGCAGGCCGCACCTCGTCTGCCGCCTGCAGCGGATGCCTGGCCAGCGCCAGCGTGGCTTCCATCAATCCTGGATTTGTGGGTTTCACATCCATTGGTAAAACCCCTCAACATGCAGGCCAAACCGCCCCAGGTCGGGCAGGCGATGCAACACCGCACCCGCTTGCACCGTGCTGTGCAATACCCACACCTCCCCGTTTTGCAAAAACGCCGTGCCGATGTGCCACTGCCGATTCGCGCCTGATTCAATCGCAGCGCTCTCCCACATCAGCACCCCACAGCCGTGCGCCGGAGCTGCAATCTGCTGGACCACCTTCGGGGCAAAGGCTGCTATTGCCCTGGCTTGCGCCCGGGGGCTGTGCGGCCTGGCGCGCTGTGTGGGCAGCTCGATCACCACGCCAAACAGCTCCCACTGCACTTGCGCCGCCAGGTCAGCACAATCAAACACACCTTCGATGTAGGGCTTGCCCACATAGCGCTCAGCATCGGCCAGCGTGGGGCTCTTTAAATCTTGGTTTAAAGCTTGGGGGTGGGCAGTCATGGCGCTCATCCTGCAAACAGCCCAGGGCTGGTGTCTGGGTCGTGGCGCAGCGCTACACAGGGCTGCCTAAAGAAGTCGTCATCCCCCAGGCTGAACGTAATCACAGGGCCGCTGGCGCTGGCGCGCTGCATGTCGGTTGTAAATTCCCACTCCACCAGGTCAGGGTTAGCCCGGCTCACCAGTCGCAAGGTCACCTGCAGGCTCACACCGGGTGGCAAGGCCTCCAGCTCAGCGATCAGCGCGCCACCATCGTTAGCCACCTCTAGCTGCGCCTTGGCCGCTTCCTTGGCTACATCTTGGGGCAAGGTCACAGCCATTGGCACGCCGATATAGGGCACCCCGCTAATCACCCAATCCTGCACATCGTTCACCACATGCACAGGGCCTGCCAGGGCCGCATTCACGATCTCGACCAGCAGCAGCACGCCGTCCGCGTCATCTACCGCCTGCAACTGCCGCCTAAAGCCTGCTGTCATGCTCATGCGGCACCTCGCAGGTATTCCACCGTCAGGGTGCGGTTGGCAAAGCTAAAGGTCTTGTTCTCGGGCACCAGTGCGCCCAGCTCGCCGCCCACCACACGCACCAGGCGTGGGGTGGCAGGGTTGGTGCGGGGGTCATTCCAGGTAAACCAAGCGGCACCACCATTGGCACCCGCAGCGCTGTAAAACCAGTCTTCAAAGGATTCAGATTCGGCGCGGGTCGCAAAGTACAGCACCAGCGGCACCTGCACCACGGGCAGCGTGGCCGTGCGGCGTTGCTTGGCCAGGCCGCGCTCCATCTCGCTGCGCTCAATGACAGTAGCGGGCTTAGCCTTCAGCTCGCGCCAGCCAAATGCAATGTTAGGGGGGAATGTTGCCATCCCGCCATGGTCACGGCGAGGGCTGAAAAACTTAAGGCTGCACCCGTGCAGCCCCAAAGCAAAAGGGGCCTAGCATCTCGCCTAGGCCCCTCTTTTTTTAGACTAACACAGGCCGCGCGGCGCTGTCAAATCACGCCATACTGGGCCGCAAGTTATAGCGGCTGCTCAGAGCCGCATTCACTGGCCCTGTGCCATTGCCAATGTCCTCGGCAATCGACTCTTTAACAGCCGTCAGCAGCACCTCAATACCACCGCCCTCAGTGTGGCGCGCGGTCGCATTCGCCGCCTGTCCTGTCTGGTTGACAATGGTCACGCTGATCGGCCCCGCATTGCCGCCGCCTGCCCCCACGGGGGCTAGCGCCCTCATTTGCGCAGGGGTAAACACGCCTTCGCCGCGCTGGGCGATGATGGGAACTTCATCCCCTGTGATGCCACCCGAGTGAAAGCGAGGCGCTCCGCTGAACAGGTTCTGGTCTACCTGGCCAGCCTGCAACCGACGCCCACCAAGTCGGCTACCAGACCTGTACCACCCAAGAGCCCTTTGGAGCGCAAGTTTTGGGCGCTGTGGTTCAAGCTGGAAAGCGATGGCAAGGTAGATGTACCAGCCTCCAAACAAGCCCGCACCCAAGCCGTGCGGGGCTTCATCAAACGTCAAGTAGGCGTCGATTCATTGAGCTTTTGCAGCAACGACCAGCTGCAGGCACTGGTTGAGGCTTTAAAGAAGTGGGGTGGACGGTGAGTCTGTTAACAACTTTTATTGCTTTAAGTGTGGCTTTTCTCTTGGCTTGCCTTATGGCTTGGCAAGCTTCTAAGGCTCAAGAAGCCGTTAGACCGAGGAAGTCTTCTCCACCACCAATGCCAGAAATTGAGGCGGCAAGGCAGGCGCTATTTGATGCCAGGGACTCGCTTAAAGAAATTGAATATTGCTGGTGTCCCTCACACGTACAAGACTTGATTCTCAAGGTTCAGTTCTCACTAGACCAATCTGAACGAATGCTTGAGCGCGATAGGGTGAGAAGGCCAGCATGAGTCATCCTGAAATTTCTGTTGAATTGCTGCCCCCAAAGCTTCAGGAGTTTGTCCGCTTAATCGGTGTTGCTGCCACTTTAAAGATGGTGGAAAAGTACGGCGGTTTGCGGATTTACATTCCAGTTAAAGCCACGCCTGACCATGAATTTGCAAAGCTGATCGGCGTTGAAAATCTGGCTAAATTGGGCAAGGTTTTTGGCCTTGAGGATCACTTTCAACTACCCAAGGCCCAAGCAGCTTTGAGGGCGTTGCGAGATACCAAAATTGCCACTGAATACGGCCCAAAATCAGTGCGAACCTTGGCAGCCGAATTCAGGCTAACCGAGCGTGGCGTCTGGGCAATATTGGCTAAATCCAGCATCAAAAATGAGTTTCAAATGGAGCTTTTGTAATGCGCTAACCGCATCAATCCAGCCCCATTTAAAGCAAAACAGCACCGATCAAGGTGCTGTTTTTTTTCGCCCCGCCACTTTGTTTAAAGTCGGAAGGCGCTTCCATCTTTAACTTTATTGCCGCCCATTTCTGGCAACTTCCGACTTCCAACTTGATCAAGATGGAAGTCTAAGATGGAAGTCACCTAAATTCACGTAAGTGACTGACTCCATTAGGCTTTTACCCAGTTCTGCCTATTTATCAGGCAAAGTGTCAAACTTCCGTCTTTAACTTTATTGGCCGCGTGAGCTGGCGCTGGAATTCTGATCCTTATTCGTGCCGCCACAAGGGCCATTCCCCAATGAAAAGAGGCCCTTAAGGCCTCGTTTTCAGTCCCACCCACCTTTGCCCCGTTCTGGCTCGCTATTCGGCCAGATTCGCCCTATTTCACGCTCCAGCGACCCATTTACTGCCAAAACGTTCGGCAGCTTTAAATCGGTGCCCAATTGGTGTAACCTCGCGTCAACATTAACCTTTTCCGCTTTTGGCCTTGACTTCCATCTTTGCCATAACGGTCAGTCCCCCATACGCTCAGGGTCTCCTTGTCACATTGAAATTTGATTAGCGGGGACGGCAGCCCCGCAGCTGCCAAGATGATCAAACTGGGCGAGCGCTTTGCTTACTCGCCCACAGCCAAAGCCCTGCACCGCCCAAAATCATAGGGATGCATAGCCACTGCCCCATGCTGAGGCCCATGCTGAGAAGCCCCAAGTGGGCATCGGGCTCGCGAAAGTACTCCGCCACGAAGCGGAATATCCCGTATCCCAGCAAAAACGCCGCAGCCACCTGCCCTGCCTTGCGGGGCTTGCGCGCATAGAGCCACAAAAGCACAAACAGAAGCAGGCCCTCCATCAAGAACTGGTAAACCTGTGACGGGTGCCGTGGCAAGTCGCCTGCCCCGCGAAACACCATGCCCCAAGGCAATTCGGGGTCAGACAAGCGGCCCCACAGCTCGCCATTGATGAAGTTGCCCATTCGACCACACGCCAAGCCTGTGGGCACGCAAGGTGCCACAAAATCCGCCACCTGTAAGAGGGGGCGCTTGCGAGAAACTGCGAACCAGATTTCAGCCACCACCACGCCCAGCATGCCACCGTGAAAGCTCATGCCGCCTTGCCAGACCGCAAAGATCTCTAATGGGTGAGATGCGTAATAAGCGGGTTTGTAAAACAAGCAGTAGCCGATGCGCCCGCCCAGCACCACACCCATCACGCCCAAAAACAAAATGTCTTCAACATCTTTGCGTGTCCAAGCACCCGCACCCTTGATGGACGCATAGGGCTCGTGCGCGAGGCGCTGAAATCCCAAGAACATGAAGAGGCCGAAGGCGGCCAGATAAGTCAGGCCATACCAGTGGATCGCCAAAGGGCCCAACTGCAGGGCGACAGGATCAATTTGCGGATGAAGAAGCATGCGGAATTTTTTACTGTTGAATTTAGCGGCGTTTTTTAAGGCCTGGGGTGATGTTTTCGCGGGCAGCCTGAAGTCGATCCGCCTGTTTTTTGTTCATTCGCTCGACGGCTTTTTTCTTGGTGTAACCCGTGGAATCCGCAATGGCCCACCAAACAGCAGCCAACGCGAAAGGAATCAGCACCTGCCACCACTCCAGCTTGGCAACGGGGCCAATCTCAAGATATTTCAAGGCCATCATGACCAGACCTAAACCTAAAAAGTACATGTCAATCTCCAGTCAACCGCAGTGGCTACAATCGCGTTAAACCAATGTATATTAGTTCACACTGATTTTTCAACTCACTGCTCTCAAGAGGTCAATTATGAAACGTGTTCTTCTCGCCGTTGCCGCCACTTTGACTTTGGCCGCCGCCCCTGCATTTGCCGACCAGGCTTTGGCCACCGCCAAAAATTGCATGGCTTGCCATGCGGTGGACAAGAAAGTTGTGGGCCCAGCCTATAAAGACGTTGCTGCCAAGTACAAGGGTGACAAGGGTGCCGTGGACAAATTGGCCGAAAAGATCATGAAGGGCGGCTCTGGCGTTTGGGGTGCTGTGCCTATGCCAGCCAATGCACAAGTCAACGCTGATGAAGCCAAGAAGTTGGCTGCCTGGGTTCTGACAGCAAAATAATTTGCTGCGGGGCTTGCCCCCGTTTTGGATTCGCTTTGAAAAGCCCGCACAATGTGTGGGCTTTTTCTTTTTTTGGATGACCCATTGCCATGAAACTTTCACACAAACTTGCCTTGACCCTCAGCCTGATCACTGTTGCCGCCAGTTCAGTCATGGCGCAAGGCAAAGAACTGATCGTCGGTTCCAGTGCCACCTATCGCCCCTTCGCGTATGAAAGCCCGAGCAAAGAGATCGTGGGCTACGATGTGGACATCATCAAGGCTGTCGCGCAAAAAGCAGGCTTGACCATCAAAATCGTCAACACCCCTTGGACAGGCATTTTTGCAGCGCTCAACAATGGCGATGTGGACTTGGTTATCTCTGGCGTCACCATTAATGACAAGCGCAAGCAGTCTTATGACTTCACCGCCCCCTACTTCGAAGCGCGCCAGCTCATGGCAGTCAACAAGGACAGCAGCGTCAAAAGCCTCAAGGACTTGGCTGGCAAAAAGGTCGGCGTGGTGACAGGCAGCACGGGTGACGACATGGCTTCGCGCGAATTTGGCAAAACCAACCCGGACATTCGCCGTTTTGAAAGCACTCCCGTGGTCATTTCCGAACTGGCGAATGGTGGTGTAGACGCAGCCATTGGCGACAACGGCGTAATCGCCTTTCGCACCCAAGAGCATAAGCACCTCAAGACGGTGAGTGACGCCAACTTCCCCAAAGAATTCTTTGGCATCGTGGTCAAGCAAGGCAACAAAGACCTGCTCGATAAGCTGAACAAAGGCCTGGCTGCGGTCAAAGCTGATGGCAGCTACGCCCAGATTTTCAAGAAATGGTTCCAGGCGGAAGCGCCCACGTTGCCAGCGCAATAAATCATTTACTGATTCATTGAATGGAACCGATCCTCTGGTTCGGCTGGTTTCGCGCGGACATCATTGCTGAATACGCCGAAATGTTTTGGCGTGGCTTGCAGATGACGATGATGGTCACCGTCATCTGCATCATCCAGGGCACCTGTCTGGGCTTGGCCATTGGCATGGCGCGCCTTGCCGACGCCCGACATTCCCCCGCCAAAGCGCTGTGTAAGTACCTGCTGCGCTGGCCTGCCACGGTCTATGTGAGCTTCTTTCGAGGCACGCCGCTGTTTGTGCAAATTTTGTTGATTCACTTTGCGCTCTTGCCTGTTTTCATCAACCCGACCGACGGTTTGCTGATCTCGGGCAGTACAGCGCGTGAACTCAAACAAAACTACGGTGCCCTGATGTCGGGCATTTTGGCGCTCACGCTGAATGCGGGCGCATACCTGTCGGAAGTTTTCCGTGCGGGCATTCAGTCCATCGACAAAGGCCAGGTTGAAGCGGCCCGAAGCTTAGGCATGAGCTACAGCCGCACCATGCGCTTTGTGGTGCTGCCCCAGGCGTTCAGGCGCATGTTGCCGCCCCTGGGCAACAACGCGATTTCGCTGCTGAAGGACTCTTCGCTGATTTCAGCCATTGGCTTGGCAGAGATGGCCTATGCGGCGCGTACCGTGGCCGGCGCTTACTCACGCTACTGGGAACCCTACCTCACCATCTCGGTGATGTACTGGGTGCTGACACTGGGCTTGGCCTGGTGCGTCAAGAAATTGGAGGCCCGCTTTGGACGAGGTGATACGCGTTAAGGCTTTGACCAAACGTTTCGACAAACTGGCCGTTCTGCAAGGCATCGACTGCAGCATCCGTGCCTCTGAAGTGGTATGCGTGATCGGCCCGTCGGGTTCTGGCAAAAGCACGTTTTTGCGCTGCCTAAATGGTCTGGAAGACGCGAGCAGCGGCGAGGTCTGGGTCAACGGGGTGTCGGTACACGACCCCAAGACTGACCTAGACGCCGTGCGCGCCAACATCGGCATGGTGTTTCAGCGCTTCAACCTGTTCCCGCACATGACCGTGCTGGACAACATTGCCCTTTCTCCCAACAAGATTAAGGGCCTGCCGGTTGACCAGGCTCAAAAGCTTGCTATTGATTTGTTAGCAAAAGTGGGCTTGCAAGACAAGGTCAATGCCTATCCCAATCAGTTATCGGGCGGCCAACAACAACGCGTGGCCATCGCCCGGGCGCTGGCCATGCAGCCCAGCATCATGCTGTTTGACGAACCCACGTCGGCGCTGGACCCTGAAATGGTGGGCGAAGTGCTGGCCGTCATGCAAGCTTTGGCAGAAGACGGCATGACCATGGTGGTGGTAACGCATGAGATGGGTTTTGCCCGACAGGTTGCCAAACGGGTCCTCTTCATGGGCGAAGGCCTGATGGTCGAAGAAGGCACGCCAGTAGAGCTGTTTGACAATCCCAGAGAAGAGCGTACGCACCACTTCTTGAGCAAAAGCCTCTAACAGCACCACAGCAGCGACTTAGCGACTTAGCGGGTTGGCGGGTTGGCGGGTTGGCGGGTTGGCGGGTTGGCGGGTTGGCTAGGCCGCGCTCGTACTTAAGGCTTGGCTCGTGGGTCGGTGTAAGCGTTCATTGGACTGGGTGACAGTTTTTCCCGCTGAGCCTGGATCAATTGCGAAGATTCATCCGCTTGCTCAACTTTGGCCGCGCTCATGTCGCTCAAATCACGGACATCATGAACAATTCGTGGGCTAATGATGACAACGGTTTCAGAGTTGTTGACCACATCTGTCGTTGTAGAAAACAGCCGCCCAAGTACTGGAATATTGGCCAATCCAGGAATGCCGGTGGACTCCGTACCCCCCGAATGCTTGAGCAAACCACCAATAAAGATCGATTGCCCATCCTCACACAAGAACTCGGTGGTGACCTCGGTGCTCTTCTTGCTGGGTATGCCCGCGCTGACCGTTGCCGTACTGACTTCAGGATGAACTTTTAACAAGATACGTCCTTTTTGATCAACCGAGGGGGTCACGCGCAAGATCACACCTGACTCCAGAAATTGAATGCTTTCTGTGGTGACCATGTTAATGGTCGTGGTGACTTTGTAACCGGTGCTGTTGCCAATGACTGTCTTGGCTTCCTGGTGCTCGATCGCCAGTAACTTAGGTGACGAAATCGTCCTCACTCGACTGCGGGTGGCCTGAGCTTCCAGGAACAAATTGAGGTTCTTGTTAACCAGTCCAAAGAAGAATCCACTGCGCGCAGGACCGCCACCGGCATTGCCTTGCGATAACCCATTGGTGCCAAAGCTGCCGCTTGAACTGTTGGGCCCAGATCCACCGAAGACTTTGCTCCAGTCAACACCGAAAACTTCGCCGTCATCCAAAATAATTTCTAGCACACGTGCCTCAATCATGACTTGGCGTGGCTGCCGGTCCAACTCCTCCAACAGCTTAGCTGCGCGCGCGATGTGATTGGGCAAATCTTCAACCACAATCATTCGCCTTTGCAACAAAGGCGTGACCTTGCCAACGCGCGACATGTGCTTGGTCAGTATCTCCGCCACCTGGCGCGGATCGCTGTAATTCACGTTGAACGTTCGCATTTGGACATAGCTTGCCGGGCTGTCCAGACCAGCATCTTTGCGCTCCAAGATCACATAGTCGCCATTGCGCTGCTCAACGGTGTAGCCGCCCGCCTCGGCAATCCGGTAAATCGCATCGTGAACTGTGACGTCATACAGATTCACCGACACATTGCCTGTAACCCCGCGAGAAAGAATGATATTCACGCGGTCTTTTCGCGACAGCACGTCAAACGCCTCGTGAATGGAGGCATCGCGGAAATTTAGCGTAACGCGTTCAGCGTCTGCCTTGGGCTCCGCAGCAATGGAAAGGCTTAAACCAAACCAAATGATCGCCAAGCCGCCCATGAGCGCGCGAATTTTTCTCATTGCCTATCCTTTGCCTGAACCGTATTGCCAGGGCTTGAGATTCTTTTCATATTCACCACAATTTGCTCGCCATCTTTTGAGAAGACGGCTTCACCCAGCCCGACCTGAATCAATTGAAAGCCATCAATGCTGTCATTCAACTTCATGACAGTTCCATTCACCACAGCCATCGAGTTTTTGCCGGCACTGACAACCGAACTCAATCTGGGCAGCCAAACTTTGGCTTCTTGCACAACGACATCTACTTCGGCGGGAACAGCTACTTTGGCAAGCGCGGAATTTGTCTGCGAAAAAGCGGTCGGGGGCGCAAAAACATCCCTTCGCAATACTGTCTGCGCGTTGACACCGCACACGACCAACGCCAAAACAACGCACACAGAATCACGCCAATTAGTCATTTCCCACCTCCGACCCGAGTGGGCAAAATCATCGCCAACTTGATCGTCACGCTCAAATCAGTTTCGCCTTCATTGGTACGGATATCCAGTTCACTGACAGAAACTCGATCGCCAAATTTTTCACTCAAACTTAACAGCCAGTTCGCCAAAGGAAGGTAGGCCCCACTTAATGTGACGTCAAACGTCATTTCGTCGAAACCAGCTACTGCCCGTGTGGTGCCAGGATGCACGCTTAAGAGCTTCAAGTTAGCAGCACGTGCCGACTTATCAAGCATTTCAACAAGCGGCACAACTACGCCATCACCCGAGCGGTCCAGGTGCATTTCGCCTTGGAGCTTGTCAGTGAGCCGCTGGTTTTCTCGCTCCAGAAGATCAATTTCACTCGATGGGCCACCGCGGACAGTCAGCGATTGACTCAATATCTGCGCACTGGTAGACAACCTTTTGTACTCCGTCATCGGCTTTTTGAGCACAAACATCCAACCTTCAATGCACAAAAACGCAATCAACAAACAACCCACCAACGGCGGCAAGCGTGGGTCGCGTTCAGCAAGTGCCCTGAATATTTGATTCATCATGGTTGATTGCCGCCCGATTCCAGGTACATCAACACCGTGAAGCCCACGCTGGTGGATTCACCCCATTTTTGACCTTTGGTTTCAACCAAATCCACACGCCGTACACCATGCTGGCTGCCTAGTGAGCGCATAAAGGCCGCAAGCCTGGTGTGGTCAAGCGCCTGCCCCGCTAACTCCACGTCGAAACTGGTGTTGCGCTCCTTTGGAGAATCCTTTGTAACGCCAACAACCATCGCTTTCAACGGTGAAATGTCTTCAAATCGCGCCGGGTTTTGCAAATGCATTGAATCGAGCCAGACGCCCTCCGTGAGCGACGCATCCAGTGATCGCAATAAAGTAGACGCCTTTTCGCCGCCACGCAGGCGACTTAAGGTAAGCAACTGCTCTTCGAGTTTTGCCTTTCGCTGACGCAATTCGCCAGCCAATCCCTGTTGCCGCTGCGACGTTCCATCTTGTTCCCGAAGTCTGAGAATCTCCTTCTCTTTTGCTGCAATCAACTGAGCCAAAATAGCCCAGACAGCACTGACAATCAGAACAACGGCCACAACAGCTATCGCGAACGCACGAAGCATCCGCTTTGCCTTTCGCCCCTGCCGGAACTCTTGTGGGATCAGGTCCATTCCGACCTTTCAGAGAAAGCTCTCAGCGCGAGGCCTGTTGCCATCACTATGCCCGATTTCATGCCAAGCGCAGGATCGATGCTGCCAACGCCGGAACGTACATCGAACATCCCGATAGGATTGATTGCTTTGATAGGGAGTTGCAAGCCCTTTTCAAGATTTGCCAGCAAACTGGGGTAGCGAACGGCACTGCCTGCCAAATGTATGGCGTCTACCGATTTTCCGCGCGTCTTGGATGCCATATAGACGAGCGTCTTATTGAGCTCCTGCTGCAAAGCCTGAATCTCGGGATGCAACACTTCAAGCACCGCCTGCTTGGTGTCTTGTGCGTCACCACTGGGAGTCTCTAGGTTGTGCAGCAGATGACGCGCCAGCGTTTCAGGCATGCCCAGTACGGTAACTAGGCGGGCAACGAGTCGACTTTCCGAGAAACCAATTGAGCGATCCAAAATCAGTCTACGCCCCCAGATGACAGACAAAAAGCTGGAACGCTCGCCCACATTGATCAGCAATGCGTTGGGCAAGTTAGGAAACTCCTTCCAATTCTGAGCTCCGGAGTGGCGGACCACCCTGGCTAAGGCATTGGGGCCGACATCAAGCGCACTGACCTCTAATCCAGCATGGGTCAAAGCATTCAAGTACGCCAGGACGTCCTGCTTGGGTGCCATGGCAACGAGTGCTTCACCTGAATCATTGTCCTGCTCATTTTGCCGAAGATTGATGAAATCGACCACCATCTCATCGAGCTCATTGGGCATACGCTCTCGCAAAGCCGAAACCAATGATTGCTCATCGCCTTGACCTTTTTGGCGACGATAGGCCATGGTGCTGATTTTGACAACGCTGGCTGACAGGCTTGAAACAACTTGACTGCCAGCAAACGGCTGAGAGTCCTTGGCGCGGCGAACAGCTTCGCGCAGCAACCTAGGGTGCTTAATCGAATCCTCGCGGGCGTTTGGCATGGGGATTTGGGCCAATGCACGAATACGAAGGTAGTGATCCGTCTCCTCCATTTGCACTAGATTTACCGCATCGCGCGCGAGGAAAAGCCCAATAGACGAAGGTGCTGCAAACCGATTGGCAAGTTGCCGGGGGATGCTGAACAAATCTCTCAGGGCAAAGCTCATGTCAAACCATCAAGTGATGAATTGATAATAATACCCAGCGAGTAGCCTGACACGGTGCGGGGCATTGTTATCCTGGCCAATTGGTCCCGCAGGGCTGCCAGTATTGAAAATTCAGAGTCGGCCTGCGGCTGTTGTTGGCGTTCTCACTCATAACCAAATTCCCGTTGCCATTTAGGTTAATTCGGAAACCGTAGTTTGGGTAGCGATTAGACATCCAAGCGTGCGCAACTTGAGTGACATCCAAATTTATGTTCTGTGAAGCCCCCTGATTCTTAGTATTGACGACAACCGGGTGGAAACTGAAAGTTGGCCAAGGCGTAGACGAATCACTTGTAAACCAGTTTGCGCCGTCAATGGGCACACTATTGCCCGTCCCTTCAATCCAATCACTATTCATGCGATAGGCGTTGGCATTTGTGATGTTGCTTCCACCTTCCGATCGCAATTGCAGCGTAGCCGTATCAGGGATAGTCCCAACCGGAAAAGTTATCGTTGTAAGGTCGAATTTGATCAGCAATGCATTGGCACCCAGAATAGGCATGACATCGCTTCCACCATAGTTAAATGTGCTATTTGGAGCCAAATATGTATCGGTGCCTGTTACCTCAGTTGGCTGAAGCTGATAGCCTTGAGTTGAATTCTTATAGGCATAAGTGTTAGACCTAACGAGCCTCACCACGGTCTGGTCAAATTTTGTCGGGTCATAAACATTGGTCGGGTCATATCGACCAATGGATACCAAGATAATTGGAGCACCAACGCTGCCGCTAACCATTGAATACGCTGAATATCGAGCCCCAAAAAAAGTGTCGTTGGTCAATGGATTTACTGACGTCGGAAAGTTATTGCAATCACGACTTTGTATCCGCGCATTAACGGCAAGCAAGCCCGCCTCAGCAGCGTAGCGCGCGCGGTCTGTATCGGCAATGCTGCGATCCCGGTTCGCCTGAGTACCGTTTTCACGGTTAAGCATATAAGCCAACACAGCCACAAGGCTCATGGTCAACACTACCGCCAGTAAGATGAATCCGCCACTCCTTCTCATTGGACTCCCCCACCCATTCTCAGTTGCATGCTCAAGGTAAGTGAGTGGCCGGCATTGTCGTCAAGCGTCAACACTACGATGGCGCTGTGCCGGTCGATGGGTCCTTTGTTGGGATAGCCTCCCATAGCGGGCAATACTGCCGTAAACGCGCTGACGTTTTCCGCGATGACGCCAGTCCCACTGCAGGTTGTGTCAGCAACATTTGTTTCAATGAGTTTTTTACTCGTCGCATTGCGGCAATACATCGTCGGAGTAAACCAATCGCCAGTGGTCCCGGTTAGCGGTGTTGACACCGACCAGTAGGGTGGCGGCATGGCTCTGACCTTCTCGGCAATTCTGTCAAGCGCAAACTGCCCTTGATAAGCTAACTCGTTGACGCGATGCCCCTCTTTGCTGGAATCAAGCGCCAAGCCGACCAAGGCATGCATACCCCCCAAAAGTAAAGCGCCAATCGCCGTCGCCAGCGTCAACTCCAGCAACGTCATGCCTTTTTGCTTGCGCGACATCCGTGCTACCACCACTTTCCTGTCAAGGTATGCAGTGCCGCTTCTTGAGCATCACCGTCAGCCTCGTAGTACACCTTGACGAAAAGCAAATCGCTGTCATTGTTCGTAATGGCTCCAGATGAATAGCTGAAGCGGTACAACACAACCAAACGTCGATTGGCAGCACCCATCAGGTCAGAATATTTGAGGCTGACTGAGGTGGTGGTATTGCCCCCCGACAGGTAAGTCTCAGCATAGAGATCTGAAAACGGTCGACTCAACACGTCTTCCATCTTGTTTCGCAACTGCAGGTGTCGATCAACAATCCGAAACGAACCGGTAGAAAACTGATTTGCACTTGCGCGAACACCTGCCGTTAGCGCATCCAGTGCAGGTAAGAGCAAGATGGCCAGCAACGCCATGGAGACCAACACCTCAACATAGGAAAATCCAAGCAAATTCACACGGCGAGGACTCATTGAAAAGTTCATGCGTTTGCTTCAAGGGCGCGTCACCATGCCAGTCAGTTCATTGAACGAAACAGTAACCGTATTCGCCCCCAAACTAAGCAGCACGCCGCTGTTTGCTTGCAATAATCCTTTGTCATTGCCGACACCATCGAACACCCTGAATTGGGTTGGATTTTGTGAAATCAACAATTGTCCCCATGGCTGCGCACCTACTTTGAATTGGGGCGCTAACGTGATACCTTGAAGTGAGTTTGCAGTGACCGGATCAACCACAAGGGCGCGCTTGGTCAGAGGGTCATTGACGACGCTAGTGCCGCTAACAGGCGGAATCTGTGCGCTCGCGTTTGACACATATACGCGAAGTTTTCCAGCGTTAGTTTTGCCGTCCACCAATACGTAGGTCGAGAGACCATTGGATCCTATTCGACGGGACTCACTCACCGCAAATCGTAATGCAGTGGCAACTTCTTCAGCGGCCAACTCAAGTCGATGCGGCTCGTTCGATGAAAGGGTCGGCAATAACGCTGCAGCCAGTATGGCAACAATCGCCACTGCGATGGTCATTTCGGCCAAGCTGTAACCGGATGGGCGACACCGTCCTAGTCCAGCCATGGCACTGTCTAGCTAAAACAATCAGTGCGCCGAGTAAGCGGCTGCAGGCGTCTTGCTGTCATTCGCATTGCTATTCATCACAATTTGTCCCGATTTTGTATCGTAAGCCCATCCGCCAGTTGCTGCAGTTGGGGCAAGAGGAATACCTGCGGAAGTCACAACAATGGTCGCTATTCCATTGATTGGCTCTTTGGGAATGCCTTTGCGCAAATAGGGGCCATAAGGCACCACTGCAGAATCGACGCCAGTACATGTCGCTCCTGCAGCATTGCTGTAACGGGTGAGTTGATCGATAACCGCTGTCTCAGTACCGACCGCTCCCGTACCTGCAGTGCCTGCAGAACCGCAACTTGCACCGCTAGATACATTCGCACCAGGATATACCCCGTTATGTTGCGCCCGGTACAACTCAATTGCAGAGCGCATCACGTTCAAGTCCGCATCCAAGGCCGACTCCTTGGCATCAGTCGTGGAGCTGGAAAACTGTGGAATGACAATAGCCGCCAAAACAGCAAGGATGATCGCCACAATCAACAGTTCTACGAGGGTGAAGCCTTTTTGTGCGGCTTGCCTACCGATTCGAATAACGGAATGCATTTCCAGTCCTCTACTTGTCATATAACCATGAATTATTGCTGATATTGTCATTTTTTGCTTAATGGAAACTGAATACCAGTCCAGCGCACTCAACCAGCCGCGCGGGACAATTTGAAGATTGGCAATATCAGCGACGCGACGATCAGCCCAACCACCACCCCCATAACCAAAAGCATGATGGGCTCGACAGCCTTCGAGATAATTTGAATCCGCTTGTTGATATCTTTTTCATAAAAGGCGGCAATTCGGGTAAGAACTAAGCCCAGATTTCCGGTGTTTTCCCCGGTAGTCACCATTTGTTTGACCATAGGAGGAATGAAGGCCGCCTGGGTAAAGCCAATGGAAATTCCACGCCCTTCATTGACATGGTTACGCACATCCTCGATGAAGGCACCAAATACTGAATTTTTCACGACATCCTGGCACGCCTTTAGTGCCACCGTAATAGGAACGCCATTGCTGAGAGATAGGCCAAGAACGCCTAACAATTGAACCAGCGCCCCCATCACATAAATATGACCAACAATCGGCATTCCAATTTTTAGCCTGTCGACATAAATCCGACCACGTGCGCTTTTTATCCAGGCAAGCAAGGCCCAAACAAAGACAGCAAATGCGCCTAAAACATGTGGCCAATACACGATGAGAAAGCGCGACGTCGCAAGCAAAACGATGGTCGTGGGCGGAAGCTCCTTTTGAATCGATGAAAAGAGGTCTTCAAACTTTGGAAAGATGAACATCAGCACAAAGACGATCACTGCAATCGAAAAACTGATCAGAAAGGCAGGGTAAGACAACGTGGAAATGACGTTGCTTCGAAGGTGTATGGCCTTTTCGTCCATCTGTTGCAACTGATCAAGAACAGCCCCCAGAAAGCCCCCTTCCTCCGCCGCACTGACCAAGCTGATATAGGGTGTCGAAAACATGCTCGGATGCGCCGCCAGCGCAACTGAGAATGATTTCCCCTCACTGATCGATTTCGCAAGCTCCGCAATGACAGCGGCAACGGCGGGTTGCTCGGTCTGATGCTCCATTGCCCGCAAAGCTTCTAACAAGCTTACCCCTGTTTGAATCAAGAGTGCGAGCCGCTCAGAAAAAACCATCCTGTCGGTCAATCCAATTCGCTTGCTTCCAAATACGACAGGATTGAGCTTGCGCTTTTGAGTGCCGCTTTGAGAAACGGTTGCTTTGAGTGGTGACTTGAGATCAATCGCCACAGCCGTTAGTCTTCCTGGGTCACTCGGGCGACCTCTTCAAGTGTCGTGTTTCCTCTGAGGACTCGAACCAAGCCATCATCAAACATAGAGGCGTAGCCAGAGCGCCGCGTAAATTCAAGTAGCGCATCTTTTGTGGGACTGCTTGCCATTAAACGCTGCAATGCGTCATTGGTTTCGATGACTTCGTGAATCCCCATTCGCCCACGGTAGCCAGAGTCATAACAATTGGAGCATCCGCGTCCGCGCGCCAAGCGAACATTGTCAGGCCAGTGATAGCGAGCCACAATTTCCGGCTGAGGAAGGTAGTTGGTCTTACAGTTCGGACAGATGCCACGCACCAGACGTTGCCCAACCACCCCTGCCAGAGCCGACGACAGCAGGTAAGGTTCTACGCCCATATCGAGCATGCGTGATATCGCACCAACCGCACTGTTTGTATGCAATGTTGACAAGACCAAGTGCCCGGTCAGCGCAGCTTGCACCGCAATTTCTGCGGTATCGCGGTCGCGTATTTCACCGACCATGATGATGTCTGGGTCTTGTCGCAAGACGTGACGCAACATACGTGCGAATGAAAGTCCCACCGCGTTATTTACCTGATTCTGGTTGATCAGATCAATCTGGTATTCCACCGGATCTTCAATGGTGACAATGTTCTTTTCAATCGTCCTCAGATGATTGATGGCCGCATAGAGCGTTGTAGTTTTTCCGCTACCGGTCGGACCTGTCACCAGAATTAAACCGTTACTGCGGCCAAGCAGCTTTTTCAACAATGTCAGATTATTGGAGCTGAAGCCAAGTTTCTCGACATCAAGTATCGACTGATTTTTGTCCAGCACGCGAAGGACCAACTTCTCACCATAGATGCCCGGCAATGAGCTGAGCCGCAAGTCCACAGTTCGACCTTGTGTCACAACCTGGATTCGCCCGTCCTGAGGCAGTCGTCGTTCTGCTATATCCAGATTGGCCATGACCTTTAGTCGCGACACAATGGCAGGGTGAAGGTCATTTCGAGACGACATGACCTCATAGAGCAAGCCGTCGATTCGAAAGCGAACGAGCGACCGAGTCCGACCAACTTCAATGTGAATGTCGCTTGCGCCATCGCGAACTGCGCGCTGAATCAGTCCATTGACGAAATTGATGACCGGACTTCCTCCTGCCATCTCGTCAATTTTGTTGAAATCTGTCTTCTCCTGTTCGACCAACTCGATATCGGTGGCCATGTTTTCAACCATACCCGGGATGAATTCGGCGCCACTGTACGCATCAAGTTGATACTTCAAGATATCCTGGAGATCCGTCAAAACCAGGTGCAACTTACAGCCCGTAATGTCCTGAATCTGATCGAGTTCGGGAATAGCTTGCGGGTCGTTCGTGGCAAGTGTCAGATAGTTATGAACCCGGAACAGTGGAAGAACTTCAAACCGAAGAGCCAACTCACGGGGTAACAGCTCGGTAGCTGACTTTTCAAATAGGCCCGTACGCATGGGGATATAGGGGATACCCATTTGCCGGCTCAAAGCCATCAAGCGATCCGACGAGGTCAGCATGCCCGTTTCAACAAGCAATGCCCCCATGCGCTTACTGCTCTTGGTCTGAAGCGCTGATATTTCGTCCAGTTGATCCTGCGTTATCAATTCCATTTCCAGCAGGATGTCACCAAACTTGAGCGCAGATGGCTCGATAGCATGCGACCCAATGTCATAAAGCCGCCCGAATTCGCGGCCAGAAAAACTGCCTGAATCTGCCAAGCCATTGGCAATCAGAATGTCACGAACAAGATCCGATGGATTTACAAACTTGAGCGATCCCCCTATGAGGCTCAATCGTGAACTGGCGTCCAGCATGACTTCCATCGCTCGACCGCCAAGTTGGGCAACCTGCTCAAAATCCAGAACAAGCTGAAACTGCCCCGTGGCAATGCAATCCGAAAGTATCGCTTCAAGCTGCGCGCAGCTTTCAGAGTTAACCAGCGAATCGTCGGGGACCAGATAGGTCATGGTCCCGATCATGCTTCGGGATATTGAACCACTCATGACGTCGACACTTCACGTCGAATGTTGAACCGTTTGAGCCACTCCGGCTCACGTCCCACGATGTCAACAAAGACTTTGACAATCGACGGATCGAGTTGTTTGCCTGTCACGCGCTCTAGCTCTCGCATGGCGGTTTCATGGGTGCGCCCCGCTCTGTACGCCCGCGAACTGGTAATGGAATCGTAGGTATCTGCAACCGCAATGATTCGTGACAGGAGGGGAATCCGTTCACCACGCAGTCCGTGTGGGTAGCCCATGCCGTCGAATTGTTCCTGATGGTGCCGCGCAGCATTTGCAGCCATTTCAAGCTGCTTCATGTGCTTGAGAATGTCATAGCTTCTCTCTGGATGCACCTTGATAAACGTGTATTCATCAACTGACAGCCCAGAGGGTTTACAAAGAATGGCGTCTGGTATGCCAATCTTTCCGACATCATGGAGCAGTGAACCCCACTGCAATTCATCCATTTCATCTGCGGTCAAGTCCATGCCTTTACCAATTTCAAGTGAGATGAAATTGACCCTGTCGCTATGCCCGCGAGTGTAGGGATCTTTTGCCTCGACGGCTTCAATCAAAGACCGGGCGATCTGTTCATTAAAGTCTTTCAAGCGGCTGACCAACATATAGGAGTTGCTGAGACTGGAAAGTTGATTTGCCAGCACCTCGGCAAGCTTTCGGTCGCTGTTTGTGAAGTCGGCTTTTTGCGAATGGTTCAGCAGCACGATCATGCCGTTGACTTTTTCACCAGATATGACCGGGCATGCGAGCACTTTGTACGGCATATCTGTGAAAACATAAGCGCGTTTTGGGTCATCACTCCTATTCAGCACAAGCGTTTGCCCTGACGCTTGAACAAATCGGAACAAATCACCCCGCATTTCAACCAGAACCAAATCAAGGTTGTGAATCGGATGACTCAATGACGTTGAATGAAGGCTGCGCTCTTCATATGGCAACACAAATGAAACGACGTCGACGTTCAGATGCTGTGCCGTCGAGTCAAGTAAACCTTGAAATATCTGCTGATAGTCCGCTCCGTGTGCCTGGATATGCTGGTCCACGGTATAGATGAGGTGCAGCTCCTCGTACCTGGCACCCAATTCCTCAGTCATCATGTCCAACTCAATGCGTCGGTTAAGCTCCTCGCTAACAGTGTTTAGCATGTCAGTAAAGGCTTCTGCTAATTCGTCCAGTCTGGTGGGTTCAGCCTCATAGGGTTGAGGGTCGTAACGGATGCAACCCCAAGCCAGCAAATCACCAGCGCTAGTCACCAGAGGTCGACATATCACCGATAGACTGTCCTCAAGGTGTATCAGGTGAAGCGCTGTTGGCTCTGCCAAATCAAATTTTTCCAGCGCAGCAGGCAATTCTGAAGGGATCGAACTTTCGTTTGGCCAGACACCTTCGCAGGACTTATCCAGCAGCAAGAATTGAACATCGTTGCCTATGGCCTTGTCCAGCCAACGCTGACAGCGAGCATAGTCAACTTCGCGCAACGCTTCGCTATTCACGCCACGCCTCCTGCCGTCCGCTGTTCTCGCAGCTTGACCTCCAGTTGCTGCAACAGAATGCGCATGCTGAGTGGTTTCTCGAGAAAGAAAACGTTGGCCAGTTGGGCAGACCATTCGCGATGTTCTCGATCCGTCATTGAGGTCATGACAAAAATTGGAAAGCTGCGCAGCGGAAATTCGTCATGCAGCTTCATGCAGAGTTCCTTTCCAGTCATCTGCGGCATCTGGATATCAGTAATCAGAATTTCTGGCGCGCAGTCTCTGATGGCGTTTAGCGCTTCAACACCGTTGCGACAGGTCAATACGTCGTAGCCCACCCTGTCTAACGCCAGCTTCAGAACTCTTGTGATGTGAGGTTCATCGTCGACGATGATGATTCGAGTCATCCCGTTCGCCCTTCTTCAAGCGTCATGGGTTGGACCTTGAGCGTCACGGTCATTGCAGTGCCTTTCCCGATTTCACTGTCAACGGCAAGGCTTCCCATGTGCAGCTCAACAATCTGCTTGGCCAAGTACAGCCCCAAACCGTGTCCGCTACGAGAAACTGTCTCAGAATTGTCGGCGCGGAAATATTTTTCAAAGATATGTGTGGTGTCGTCCTGAGATATGCCGATGCCTTGATCTCGAACACTGATCTTTATCTCATTGCCATCCAATAGTTCGGCCGAAAGCGTAACGGTACCACCGGCATTGCTGTATTTGACGGCGTTCCCGAGAAGATTGTCCAAGGCTATTCTGAGTAGGTCTTTGTCCAATCGAGCAGAGCCTAGATCAACCGGTATCTGCAGCTTCAACGCCACGCCTTGCTTGCTCGCCGTAGGAAGTATTGTTTGATAGGCGTCCTGCAGTAACTCGTGCAGTTTGACGCGCTTACGTACCAAGTGGAGCGTGCCCGCCTCAAGTTTAGAAATGTTAAGGAGGTTATTGACCAGGTGCGCCATGCGGGCAGCTTCATCGTGAATCACGTTCACTGCGTTGACACGCTCGACTTCATCGAGAGACCCATAATCCAGCAGCAGCTCGCTATAAACAGCCAACGTATTGAGCGGTGTTTTTAACTCGTGCGATACATGGGAAACAAATTCGGTCCCAGCTTGCCGTGCCAAATGCTCTGGTGTGACATCCCTCATCAGGATAAGCCGCCCAAAGAGGGTAGTCCTGTCGCGGGGAGAGAACAAGGGAAGCGCAGTAACGCAGATCCGGCGATCTGTCATAGGGTCTGGGGCGTAGGTCATGCTGGAAAGGCTCAACGATGCTGGTCCATTGCGAGATCGCATCAAGAAGGCAAGCACATCTGCGTTCAAACACCATTCTCTTGCCTGGTGACCAATGATTTGATCCAGCTTCACACCCAATATAAATTCAGCCCGCGCGTTTGCGAACGAAGGAATGCATTCTTCATCCACCACGAGTATGGCGTCAGGAATAGCGTGTAAGACTGACTCTGCCTTTTCCTGCTTATAGGTCAGCATATGTGTCGCCGTTTGAGCAGCAACAGAGGAATTCAATGTCTGCCGGATCCAGACCTGCACCAAGTCAATAAATTGCTCAAAGTGCTGCATGAAATCCGAAATATTCGAACCCTGAATGTTCAAAACATGAACCGGTCCAATTGAACGTGATGTTTCCGAAATCTTGCCACTCAGCCGCCCCAAAAGCCGGAGCTGATAACGCCCGATCAAATACGACGCGACCATCAACAGTGCAACAGGAAATATCATCTTGGCCAGGTCAGAAAGTTCACCTTGCCAGCCTCCACCCGGATCGTCAAAATACCCAATGCGGACAAAGCCCTTAAGACTTCCGCTTTGCATCAACGGTGCGTGAAACTCAAGTACATCTCTTTGCGGCGCCGTCAAAACGACTTTGCGCTCACCAAACCATGCATGCGGCTCAGCGGGTAATTCAATCGTAGGAGCCGAAGCCACTGGTCCAACGGAATATCGGATTCGACCGTCTGGATTAACCACTACACCGTAGGCAAAATCTTGATTTCCTTGGGCGGAAATCATTCTGGTCAGCAACCTTTTGCCAGTCATCTCTTCTGACAACCATTCATACTCAGTTGTCGATAACGCACGCGTCAGCGCTTGCCCAAGCGTTTGGATTTTTTCCTGATGTAGCTTGTTGCGGTATTGATGGCCCACACCGCCAATGAAGGCCATTACCAGCACGGAGATGGCAATTAGCCCTAGCCCCAGTCTATCGATCTTCATTGAGGTATCAGGTTAGGTAATCGGGAGTTCTTTCGATAGCATACACACAAAGACTTGCTCACACTTTTCAGTCGAATCCCCTTTGCCTTTGATCGGGATTAGACAAACAGTTTCCACGCCAACGCCACCAGTATCAATGTCGCGACAGAAATCAAAACTATGGACATGCGTCGAGAAATGCCTGTTTGATTAACGTCACCAGATGCGGAATCGTTGAGCGATTGACCCGATGCATACGGGACACCATGGTGATCCAAAGTGTGACCCTCACCCTTTACCGGTGAGCCCAATCCTTCAGTAAATGCGGAGTCTGCGAAACTTCCGGCGACACCACTCATTTCACTCGAGTCTACGAATACAGAGTCCGGAAACGCCGAACTCGCAAATTGAGTTGACTGATCCGAAGCACTTTCTGCTGTCCTGGCCTTGCGCTTGGGACGAAGATCATGCTCAACCAATGTGACGCCAAGCGAACGCATCGCCCTGACCAAAGGACTTCCTAATTCAGCGCGCCAGTTGAAATCATCCATATTCGCGACGGATTTCAACGCCATCATCCGAACAAAACTCTGGACGTCCTGTGTTCTTTCCTCTGGTCGTATTACCAATGCAGAATCTATGGCACTTACAAATTCTGGCGAATACTCGATCCTGTTTTTGATCCCCGCAGACCGAGCCACTTTTGAAAACGGCACCATCCGATCTTCAAGAACACGATGTGTAGCAGGCGGCGTGGCGCGGCCCCCAACGCACTCATAGACGACTGCAGCGAGCGCATACAGATCAGTCCAAGGTCCCTGCAACATTTCCTGAGAATCGCCGTATTGCTCAATGGGAGCGTAATTGACCTTCAGGATCGCTGTGTGCTTTTGCGTGTAATCCTGAATGGTGCGCCGTGCGGCCCCCAGATCCAGCAATACAGGCGGGCCCTTGTCTTGCAAAAATATATTGTCTGGCGCAACATCTCGGTGCATGGTTTGGCTTTCATGCAAGACCTTCAATGCCTCTGTCACCGACCAAAGCACCTGCCGCAACCATGCTTCATGTGGCGGCGATTTCATGCCCTCACGAGCCTGTTTGAGTGTCATGCCCTCATACAGCGGCATAACCATATAGGCGGTATTGTTTGCCTCCCAGATTCGAAACACCTTGACAAGCGAAGCATGCTCAAATTGAGCAAGTAGTTGAGCCTCATCTACAAACGATCGCAATCCGGCGCTGAAAATCAACCTATCAGGAGGTGAGCGAACAAATACGGCCAGGCCATCTTTGCGTTCAGCCATGCCGGCAGGCATGAACTCCTTAATCGCGACACTGCGGCGTAAAGAATGATCCCACGCGCGGTAGACCATGCCAAAGCCCCCCACGCCCAAGAGGCCTTGAACCTCAAATTCAGACAGGAGAGTTCCAACCGCTAGGGCATCGCGGTGGCTTATTGGCGTGTCGTCTGAAGAACGTGACATGGGATATTAAAGAACAGTGAGCAAAGTATAGGCGGGCACATTTAAGTACTTGTCCACCCAAACCCAGCATGGGGAAGACACGAACCAGAACAGCCACGACTAAAGCTCAAGTATTTGCTGTGCCACTCGTTGCTGCAAACATTTTCGCTAACATTCACACATCATGGATGACAAAAAGACAATTCGACTAGGTCGACCAAATACTCCGGAACAAGAGCAACCGGCGACAGCCCGTGAAGCTAAACCGTCATCTGTCCAAACGAAGGTGTGGATCGCTGTCGCGATTTTGGCCTTGCTTTTCGTTGGATGGATGGTGCGTAGAGGCTAGTTTTCTCAAAAGCCTAAATCAGAAAAAGCCCCGCAGGAATCGCATCCTGCGGGGCTTTTTGTCTGAATAGTGCCTAACTTAGTAAGCTTGGCCCAACTGATCCAGAATTGCTGGATTCTCTAGCGTAGACGTATCTTGCGTCACAGCCTCGTTCTTGGCGATCGAGCGCAACAGGCGGCGCATGATCTTGCCGGAGCGGGTCTTGGGTAGGTTTTCACCAAAGCGGATGTCCTTGGGCTTGGCGATGGGGCCGATTTCTTTGGCCACCCAGTCACGCAGTTCTTTGGCAATCGCCTTGGCTTCGTCGCCGCTCGGCACGGGGCGCTTGAGCACCACGAAGGCGCAGATGGCTTCACCCGTCAGGTCGTCTGGACGGCCCACCACGGCGGCTTCGGCCACCAAGTCGGCCTTACCCACCAAGGCGGATTCGATTTCCATCGTGCCCATGCGGTGGCCAGACACGTTAAGCACGTCGTCGATACGGCCGGTGATGCGGAAGTAGCCACGGTCGGCACTGCGCACCGCGCCGTCGCCAGCCAGGTACAGCTTGCCGCCCATTTCTTCGGGGAAATAGCTCTTCTTGAAGCGCTCTGGGTCGTTCCAGATGGTACGGATCATCGAAGGCCAGGGACGCTTCACGACCAGGATACCGCCCGTGCCGTTGGGGATGTCGTTACCCACTTCGTCCACGATAGCAGCCATGATGCCGGGCAGCGGCAAGGTGCAGCTACCAGGAACCAATGGTGTCGCACCCGGCAGCGGCGTCATCATGTGGCCGCCGGTTTCGGTTTGCCAGAAGGTGTCCACAATCGGGCAACGCTCGCCACCGATGTGCTTGTAGTACCACATCCAGGCTTCTGGGTTGATGGGCTCGCCCACGCTGCCCAAAATGCGCAGGCTGGTCAGATCCCAGTTCTTGGGGTGCACTTTTTCGTCAGACTCCGCCGCTTTGATGAGCGAGCGAATAGCCGTAGGTGCGGTGTAGAACACCGAGCACTTGTGCTTTTCGATCATTTGCCAGAAGCGACCAGCGTTTGGATAAGTAGGTACACCTTCAAACACGATTTGCGTCGCACCAGCGACCAGCGGGCCGTAGGCAACATAGGTGTGACCCGTGATCCAACCGATGTCGGCCGTGCACCAGAACACATCGTTGTCCTTGATGTCAAAGGTCCAGTCCATGGTCATCTTGGCCCACAGCAGGTAGCCGCCAGTGCTGTGCTGCACGCCCTTGGGCTTACCAGTGGAACCTGATGTGTAGAGGATGAACAGTGGGTGCTCGGCGCCCACAGGCACAGGTGCGCATTCGGTGCTTTGACCTGCCAACACTTCGGTGAAAGTTTTGTCGCGGCCCGCCACCATGTTGCAAGGCGTTGCTGTACGCTGGAACACCAGCACAGTCTTGAGCGTATCGCAGCCACCCAGAGCAATGCCTTCGTCAACGATGGACTTCAGGGGCAGTTCTTTGCCACCGCGCATTTGGCAGTTAGCCGTGATCACGGCCACAGCACCAGCGTCAATGATGCGCTCTTGCACCGCCTTGGCCGAGAAACCACCGAACACCACAGAATGGGTGGCACCGATGCGTGCGCAGGCTTGCATCGCCACCACGCCTTCAATGCCCATGGCCATGTACACCAAGACACGGTCACCCTTTTTGATGCCCTGTGCCTTGAGCGCATTGGCGAACTGGCTGACCTTGGCCAACAGCTCTTTGAACGTGACCTTGGTCACTGCACCGTCATCGGCTTCAAAAATGATGGCGGTTTTGTTTTCGTTGGGGGTGCCGATATGGCGGTCCAGGCAGTTGGCGCTGGCATTCAATTCGCCATCGTCAAACCACTTGTAAAACGGCGCATTGGACTCGTCCAGCGTCTTGGTAAATGGCTTGTCCCAGTTCAGGTTAGCGCGTGCGCGCTTGGCCCAAAAGCCTTCAAAGTCGGCGGCGGCCTCGTCGCACAGCGCGTTGTAGCCGGCCATACCTTGAACACGTGCAGCCTTAACGGTAGCTTCGCTGGGCTCAAACACACGGTTTTCAACCAGGGTTGATTCAATCTTTGCACTCATGAATTTGTCTCCTCAGACGACTGTGTAAGCGGGATTTGCTAAACGCCGAACTATCGTGCCTGGCTCTTACGGCCTACTGACTGACACGAAGCTTTCGGGCTAGGATTACTACCTAGCCAAATCTCAACCGGGTCAGGGCGAAAAAGGTAAACGGCCATCAAATTTACAATGCCGCCATGTCTACACCTACGCCTCCCAACGCCCCATCGCCGCGCAAGTCCAATTTGCAGGCCTTGCCCAACTTTATTTTTGCAAGCCGCTGGCTGCAACTTCCTCTGTATTTGGGACTGATTGCTGCCCAGGGGGTTTACGTATTTCACTTCTGGGTAGAGCTTATCCATCTGCTGGAAGCCGCTTTTGGCAGCCAGACGGCGCTGCAGGCGCTGGTGAGCAGCATTGGTTACAAGGACGGCACAGAGGTAGCGCACCTGAACGAAACCATCATCATGTTGGTGGTGCTGGCGCTGATTGACGTCGTCATGATCTCCAACCTGCTGATCATGGTGATCGTGGGCGGCTACGAAACCTTTGTCAGCCGCATGAACCTGGAGGGCCATCCCGACCAACCCGAGTGGCTAGACCACGTCAATGCATCAGTGCTTAAGGTCAAGCTGGCCACCGCGATCATCGGCATCAGCTCCATTCACTTACTGAAAACGTTTATCAATGCGGCGAATTACGAAGAAAAGGTGCTGATGTGGCAGACCATCATCCACGTCGTCTTCTTACTTAGCGCGCTGGCCATCGCATTGACCGACCGCTTGCTCAGCCATTCGCACGCGTCTCAGTCGCATTGACCAAAATCAGGCTGCCGATCACGCCTGAAGCCAGGGAGCCCAGTAGTACACCTAGCTTGAGGTGGGTGTCCAACGCAGCGCTGGTGCCTTCAAAGGCCAAGCTGCCAATGAACAGGCTCATCGTGAAGCCAATGCCGCACATCACGCTGACCCCAAACAGTTGACGCCAACTGGCCCCTACAGGCAGTTGGGCGCCAGCACATCGAATCAACAGCGCAGAAGCCCCGAACACACCGGCCGTCTTGCCAAGCAGCAGCCCCAACGAAATGCCCAGTGGCACCGTCTGAAGCAAGGTGCTGAACTGAATCCCTGCCAAAGACACGCCGGCATTGGCAAATGCAAAGACGGGCAACACCAAAAAGGCCACCCAGGGGTGTAACGCGTGCTCTGCAGCCCGCAGGGGCGAGCCTCCACGCCCGTCGCTCAGCGGTATGGCGAGCGCCGTCACCACGCCAGCCAAGGTGGCATGCACACCTGATTTAAGTACGAAAACCCAAATTAGCAAGCCAACCACCACGTAAGGCCCAATGGCCATAACTTTGGCTCGGTTGAGCATCACCAAGACAACGCTCCCCAAGGCTGCCGCCACCAGCATCGTCACCGATAGTTGGTCTGTGTAGAAGAATGCAATGATCAAAATCGCGCCCAGGTCATCGATGATGGCAACGGCCATCAAAAAGACCTTCAAACTGGGTGGCACCCGACGACCCAACAAGGTCAGCACACCTAGCGCAAATGCAATATCGGTCGCGGCCGGAATCGCCCACCCCTTCAGAGCCACCGCATCAGCCCAGTTGATACCCGCGTAAATCAGTGCGGGCATCACCATGCCACCCAGGGCAGCCACAGCGGGAAGCAGGGCCTGTTGCACGCTGGCCAGCTCACCATCGAGCATTTCGCGCTTGATCTCCAAACCCACCAAAAAGAAGAACACCGCCATCCAAAGGTCATTTACCCAAATCAGCAGTGGTTTTGAGATGACGAGCCATTGCCCCAGCCGCACCTCTGCAGTCATTTGCAGCAATGCCTGGTAGCCTCCTTGCCAGGAGGAGTTGCTCACCAGCAATGCAGACAAAGCGGCAAAGGCAAGCACCAAGCCACCGGCTGCGGGCGATGCATATAGGGAGCTCAGTCGGCGAAGAAGTGAAGCGATCAATGCGGTTCCAGTGCGGGGAGGAAATTATCGAAAGCGCACAGTTTAGGTCAATGGGTCTTGCCTATGTGGGGCACCCCCGCGCCTGTGATCGGTGCGCAGACCGTCAAATCCGCGTCAAGCATGGCTAGTAAACTCTCCGCCTGCGGGCCTCTACCCGACACCAACCATCAAGACTTTCGAATCATGACCACCATCCGCCAATCCGACCTGATCGAATCCATCGCTGCTGCCCTGCAATACATCAGCTACTACCACACGCCTGATTTCATTGCCCATTTGGCAAAGGCCTATGAGCGCGAGCAAAGCGCCGCCGCCAAAGATGCGATTGCGCAAATTTTGACCAACAGCAAAATGAGCGCGATAGGCCACCGCCCCATGTGTCAGGACACGGGCATCGTGAACGTCTTCCTCAAAATCGGTATGGATGTGAAGTGGGAAGGTTTTACGGGCGGCTTGCATGACGCCATCAACGAAGGCGTGCGCCAGGGCTACAACCACCCCGACAACATGCTGCGCGCCAGCGTGGTGGATGACCCTCAGTTCGCCCGCAAGAACACCAAAGACAACACACCCGCTGTGATCTTCAGCGAAATGGTGCCTGGCGACAAACTCGAAGTCACCGTGGCAGCCAAGGGCGGCGGCAGCGAAAACAAGAGCAAGATGATCATGCTCAACCCCAGCGACTCGGTGGTGGATTGGGTGCTCAAGACCGTGCCCACCATGGGCGCTGGCTGGTGCCCGCCCGGCATGTTGGGCATTGGCATTGGCGGCACGGCCGAAAAAGCGGTGTTGATGGCCAAGGAAAGCCTGATGGACGACCTGGACATGCATGAACTGCTGGCCAAGGCAGGCAAAGGCGAAAAGCTCAGCCAGGTCGAAGAAATGCGCCTGGAGCTGTACGAAAAGGTCAACGCCCTGGGCATTGGCGCCCAAGGCCTGGGCGGCCTGACCACCGTGCTCGACGTCAAGATCAAGATGTACCCCACCCACGCGGCCAGCAAGCCCGTGGCCATGATTCCTAACTGCGCCGCCAGCCGCCACACCCATTTTGTGATGGACGGCAGCGGCCCCGTTTACGTGACGCCGCCAAGCCTGGACCTGTGGCCCGACGTGGCCTGGACGCCTGACTACCAAAAGAGCAAAAAGGTTGACCTCAACACCTTGACCAAAGCCGAAGTGGCCAGCTGGAAGCCCGGCGACACTTTGCTCCTGAGCGGCAAGATGCTGACCGGTCGTGACGCCGCGCACAAGCGGATCCAAGACATGCTGGCCAAGGGCGAGAAGCTGCCGGTGGACTTCACCAACCGCGTGATTTATTACGTCGGCCCCGTGGACCCCGTGCGCGACGAAGTGGTTGGCCCTGCCGGCCCCACCACATCTACCCGCATGGACAAGTTCACCGAGATGATGCTGGCCCAGACGGGTCTGATCGCCATGGTGGGCAAGGCCGAGCGCGGCCCAGCCGCCATCGATGCCATCAAGAAGCACCAAAGCGCTTACCTGATGGCCGTGGGCGGCGCGGCCTATCTGGTGGCCAAAGCCATCAAGGGCTCCAAAGTGGTGGGTTTTGCCGATTTGGGCATGGAAGCCATTTACGAATTTGACTTGCAAGACATGCCCGTCACCGTGGCGGTGGATGCAGGCGGCACCAGCGCACACATCACCGGCCCGGCCGAATGGGAAAAGCGCATTGCCACTGGCGAATTCAAAGGCATCAAGATCTCCTGATCGGCTTAGCCTATGCAGTTGAGAGCCCACGCGCTGGCCGTGCTGCTGTGCGCGGACGCTGACGAAAAAGCGGCGCTGGGGCGCAGTGCGGTGGAAGGCTTTGCCTTGGAACTCGCGCCCCCTATCAGCATCCCAGCGGGGATTCCGGGCCGCCCTGCCCGACCAATCCTTGTGGCGCAGTCAGCCGTGAAGTACAGCGCAGTCGCTACCCGAGAAGGCCGGGCGGCACTGCTGCACGCGCTGGCACATATTGAACTCAACGCCATTGACTTGGCAGCTGACGCGGTTTGGCGGTTTGGTGACATGCCGCCTGACTACTACCGCGACTGGACACGCGTGATGCAAGAAGAGGCCCTGCACTTTCAGTTGATACGCGATCATCTGGCTACACTGGGTTTTGGTTATGGTGATTTTTCAGCGCACAACAGTTTGTGGGACATGGCTGAGCGCACAGCGCATGATGTGCTCGCGCGGATGGCGCTGGTGCCCCGCACCATGGAGGCCCGTGGCCTGGATGCTTCACCGGGTGTGCGCAACAAGCTGATGTCGGTCGGCGACAAGTCCGGTGCGGCGATCATCGACATCATCCTGCGTGACGAGATTGGCCATGTGGCTGTGGGTAACCGTTGGTATGGCTGGCTGTGCACACAACGTGGCTTGGACCCGATCAGCACCTACGCAGAATTGGCCGCCAAACACCAGGCGCCTCGGCCAAAGGGGCCTTTTAATTTGCTTGCCCGCCAGGCTGCAGGTTTCAGTCAAAGAGAAATGGACGCCCTGACCAGCGTCTAAAGCAGGTTTGCCAACCCGGCAAACGTCGACTCTCCTCAAATTTGCTACACTTAATGCAGCAACAAATCATTACCATACATGCCGAAACTGCCTTTTTCGACATCAAAATGATGATCCCGGATCACTTTTAGAAACCAGACTTGGCACAGCGGGTATTCAATCTGCTCAAAATGGTCTGGCGTATGGCTCACAAAACACCCTCGCCCACCTCCTCAACAGTGCCAGCCAGGCATGCTGAAATCGGCGACGGTGATCCTTTTCCTCCTCTGCTGCTCACGGGTTTACTGAAGGTCGTCATCGCCGTCTTATTTGGCGGGGCCATTGCGGCGGCCATTGGCTTGCGAGTCTTTGCACCAGAGCAAACCATCCGGTTACTGGGGCCGTTCTTCATGCTGATGCTGTCCGTAACGGGCGGCTTCTTTTTGTTGCGCGGTCAGATCCAGGTCACCGTGCGCATCCTCGTTTTCGGCTCATGGTTTTCATTGACGGGCATTTTGCTGATCACTGACGGACTGCGGGCCCCTGCAGTCGTGGCGTTTCCGCTGGTGATTTTGGTGACAGGTTGGCTCATCAACGCCCGCGCAGCCATCATCAGCATGGTGGCTACCATCGTCCTCACGCTGGCCTTGTGGGCATTGGAGATCAGCGCTGTCTTGCCGCCCGGTGTGTCGTCTTCGTCCCTGGTTCGCGTGGCGGACCAGATCGTCATTTATCTCCTGTCTGGCGCACTGGCCGCCTACTTTGTACGCAACTTCCAGCAACAACTGCACACACTCCGCAAAGTCAGTCGCGATTTGTCCCGGAGAACCTGGGAACTGGAGGCAAAGACAACCGAGTTGCAACGAGCCCAGGCCGTTGCCAAGGTGGGCAGTTGGGTCTGCAACATTCACACGGGCGTGCTCCAACTCTCACCCGAGAGCTGCCGAATTCTGGGCTTGCCACTGGGGACCACGGAAACGCTGGAGAAATCGATACAACGGATTCATCCAGAAGACCAGGCCAAGATGGCCAGCGCGTGGCAAGCCATGCTAACGGGCACACCATTGCAATGTGAGCACAGGATCCAAGAGCGCGACCGCATCAGGTGGTTGCACCAACACGCTGAGCTGGACCATCAAGGCGAAGAGCCCGGTTCGCGCGTGGTGGGGATTTGCGAAGACATTACTGATCGCAAGCTGGCGCAAATCGCGCTGCAAGACAGCGAGCAGCGCTACCGCACGATGATTGAATGGACACCCGAAGCCATTGCAGTTCACCGTGAATGGAAGGTGTTGTACGTCAACCCTGCCGCCATTCGCATGTTGGGTGCCACCTGTGCAGAAGATCTGCTGGGCAAAAGCATCATGGATATGGTTCATCCAGACTCTCATGCGCAGGTGCGCCAACGGGTGCAGAGCCAGCAGAGCAATTCAAGCAGCGTCCCCTTGGTGCAAGAAAAGTTTATGCGACTGGACGGGATTGCCATTGACGTGGAGGTGCAAGCGGCCAGTATCGTCTTTGGTGGCCAGGCGGCGATTCAGGTGGCGATGCACGACGTCACAGAGCGTACCAAGGCAGAAAAAGAAATCAACACCTTGGCGTTTTACGACCCTTTGACCCATTTGCCCAATCGACGGCTCTTGATGGACCGCTTAGGCCAAGCCGGTGCTGCCAGCATGAGGCGCAAGCATTTCAGTGCAGTCTTTTTAATTGATCTGGATGATTTCAAAGCACTGAATGACACCCGTGGCCACGCCATGGGCGACCGGCTACTGGTGCAAGTCGCACAACGCTTGAGCGCCAACGTTCGACAAGTCGATACCGTTGCTCGCCTGGGGGGCGATGAGTTCGTGGTGTTGCTGGAAGATTTGGGCAATTCGCTCGCTGAAGCCACCCTGCAAGCCCAAGCTGTAGGCGACAAAATATTACAAGCACTCAACCACCCTTACCCCTTAGACGCCCACGCGCAACACTGCACCACCAGCATTGGCGTGACGGTGTTCGGGGAGCAACCCGTCTCCGTGGACGAACTGCTGAAACGTGCCGATTTGGCCATGTACCGAGCCAAGGCGGCGGGGCGCAATCGGCTGCGTTTCTTCAAGCCTGAAATGCAGACAGACGTATCGGCACGCGTGGCTCTGGAAAATGATTTGCGCAATGCTGTAGAGCTGCAACAGTTCACACTGCACTACCAGGCACAGGTCGTGGGGAACGGGAGCCTTACCGGGGCGGAGGTACTGCTGCGTTGGAACCATCCCGTGCGCGGCGTTGTCTCGCCAGTGGATTTCATCCCATTGGCTGAAGAGACTGGCTTGATCCTGCCCTTGGGGAATTGGGTGCTGGATCAAGCGTGCCAGCAACTTGCCAAATGGCACCAGCAACCGGCTTTGGCAGATCTGAAAATTGCCGTGAACGTGAGTACCCGGCAATTTCACCAAGCCAATTTTGTACAACAGGTACTGGATGTGCTGAACAGCACGGGTGCCGATCCCAAGAATTTGAAACTGGAGCTGACCGAAAGTTTGATGGTTGAAAACGTCAAGGATGTGGTCGCCAAGATGGCCACACTCAAAGCGCACGGTGTGGGGTTTTCGCTGGATGACTTTGGCACGGGCTACTCATCATTGGCCTACCTCAAACGCTTGCCCCTGGATCAACTCAAGATTGACCAGGGCTTTGTGCGCAATATCCTCACAGATGGCAACGACGCCGCCATCGCCAAAATGGTGATCGCTTTGGCCGATAGTTTGGGGCTGGCCGTGATTGCCGAGGGCGTAGAGATCGAGGCGCAGCGTGTGTTTTTGGCGACACAGGGCTGCCACGCTTGCCAGGGCTATCTTTTTGGCAAGCCTGTGCCGCTGGCAGACTTTGAAGCCTACGCGGCTCAGGCGCTTTCGGCCTGAGGCGTTCAACCGATACGAAGTGCTTACTTCTTGTCGTTGCTGAAATGCAGCAGCGACATGGCGTCACCAGGCTGCAGCAAGCCGACCTGCGTGTAGGTGGCCAGCTTGGCGCGGGTATCTACGATGTCCAGGTTACGCATGGTCAACTGGCCAATGCGGTCTTGCGGTGAAAATGGTGCGTCTTCCACTTTTTCCATGCTCAGACGCTCAGGCTGATAGGTGAGGTTTGGCGAATCGGTATTGAGCAGCGAATAGTCGTTACCGCGGCGCAGTTCAATGGTCACTTCACCCGTGATAGCGCGTGCCACCCAGCGCTGGGCGGTTTCGCGCAGCATGATGGCTTGTGGGTCAAACCAACGGCCTTGGTACAGCAAACGGCCCAAGCGGCGGCCGCTGTCGCGGTATTGCTCGATGGTGTCTTCGTTGTGAATGCCTGTCACCAGACGCTCGTAAGCAATGAACAGCAATGCCAAACCCGGCGCTTCATAGATGCCACGACTCTTGGCTTCGATGATGCGGTTTTCGATCTGGTCACTCATGCCCAGACCATGGCGGCCGCCGATGCGGTTGGCTTCCATGATCAGGTCTACCAAATTGTCGTAAGGCTGGCCATTGATGGCTACAGGGCGGCCTTCTTCAAAGCGCACCGTGACTTCTTCGCGCTTGACTTCAACATCGTCACGCCAGAATGCCACGCCCATGATGGGGTTAACGATCTTCATGCCGCTGCTGAGCAGTTCAAGGTCTTTGGCCTCGTGTGTGGCTCCCAACATGTTGGAATCTGTGGAGTAAGCCTTTTCGGCTGACATCTTGTAGCCAAAGCCTGCCTTGGTCATGAAGGCAGACATTTCTGCGCGACCACCCAATTCATCAATGAAAAGCTGGTCAAGCCAGGGTTTGTAGATCTTCAGGGAGGGGTTGGTCAGCAAGCCGTAGCGGTAAAAGCGCTCAATGTCGTTGCCCTTGAAGGTGCTGCCGTCGCCCCAAATGTTGACGTCGTCCTCCTTCATGGCCGCCACCAGCATGGTGCCTGTCACGGCACGGCCTAAAGGCGTGGTGTTGAAGTAGGTGTTGCCAGCAGTGGTGATGTGAAATGCGCCGCTTTGCAGCGCAGCAATACCTTCCGCTGCCAACTGTGCACGGCAGTCAATCAAACGTGCCTGCTCGGCACCGTATTGCATGGCTTTGCGGGGAATTTCATCGTAATCTGGCTCGTCTGGCTGACCCAGATTGGCCGTGTAGGCGTAGGGAATAGCGCCTTTGTTGCGCATCCAATGCAAGGCGGCGCTGGTGTCCAGGCCACCGGAAAAGGCAATACCGACCTTCTGGCCGACGGGAAGATGTTGGAGGATGGTGCTCATACCCGTGATTTTAAGGCCTGCATTCGCAGGTACGCCGACGTAGATTTCAGGCATTGCCTACAATGAAGCAGACACTTACGCCAAACTTGGCGCCAATCTGAAAGCGAACGCAGTTTGTCCATGTCCTCCGCAACTGAATCGACCGAAAACTCCACCACCTCTGGCGGTGACGACCCCGCAGAAATGATGACTGCTTTGGCCCGCCAATCCATCCTGGATGAAAAAGGCGATGTGTTTGGCTATGAGTTGTTTGACCGCTCTACCAAGGGTGCGCACCACGACGCACAAACCGACGCGACAGTGCTTTTTCGGGTGCTGTCCAATGCGGGCGCAGACGCGCTTTTTGGGCGCAAGAACCTCTTTATCAATTGCACCCATGAAAGCCTGACAGGCACACACCTGGAATTGGTCAACCCCGAACAAGTGGTGCTGGAAGTGCCGCCCGTTGATCAACACACGCCCCTCGACATTGAGGCCATCTCCGTCACGCTGGCTGATTTGCGTAAACGGGGCTTTCGCCTGGCCTTTGATCACACCGCACTGATGAAGCCCTATGCCTCTTGGCTGGCACTGGCGTCATTTGTGAAGTTGGATTCGACCCAAGTCAAACCCGAACTTCTAGAGCCACTGGTGAAACATGCCCAGCGCAGCGGCACGGTCAAGCTGATTGCTGACAAAGTTGAAACGGCTGAGCAGCAGGTTTTGCTGAAAGGCCTTGGCGTCAAGTTATTCCAAGGCTATTGGTTCTCGCGCCCTGTGCAAGTCACCGCCAAGCTGGTGTCGCCCGCACAGGCGACCATTGTGGAACTGATCAATCTGGTGCGCAAGAATGCCGAGTCTTCTGAGATCGAGGCCTTGCTCAAGAAAGACCCGACACTCTCATTCAATCTGCTGCGTTTCATCAATTCGTCTGGCTTTGGTTTGAATGTAGAGATCACGTCATTTCGCCATGCCGTGATGATTTTGGGCATGAAAAAGCTGTTTCGCTGGGCGGCGATGCTGCTATCGGCAGCGCGCAAAGATGGCACACCGTCAGCCCTTGGCCACATGGCCGTGCTGCGCGGGCGCTTGATGGAAAACCTGGTCGGTGACTTCCTGTCCAAAGAAGATGCAGATAACGCCTTTGTGGTGGGCGTTTTCTCACTGCTTGATGCGATGCTTGGCATGCCCCTTACTCAAGCGCTGGAGTCTTTGTCCTTACCCGAACCCGTCACCGATGCGCTGCTGCATGACACCGGCGTGTTCGCGCCCTTCTTGCGCATGGCTAAGGTCTGCGAAACGAATTCAGAAGACGAAGTCAACGCAGCGGCCGCTGCACTGGCCATGACCAGCCATCAGGTCAATATGGCACACCTTGAGGCTTTGGTTTGGACCGAAGAATTGCTGGGCGGTAGCATGGGCTAACCTCGTGGGTGGTGTTCTGCATGCAGGTTCTTAAGCCGCTCGCGCGCCACATGGGTATAGATTGTGGTGGTTGAAATATCGGCGTGCCCCAGCAGCATTTGAACCGCACGTAAATCCGCGCCGTGGTTCAATAAATGGGTGGCAAATGCATGCCGCAGGGTATGCGGAGACAAAGGGCTGTGAATATGCGCCGCCTCTGCATGCTTTTTGACAATCATCCAAAACATGACGCGGGTCATACCAGAGCCGCGTTGCGTCACAAACATGTCTTCGGTTTGCTGCCCACCCAATATGGCTGGACGTGCATCCGCCAAGTAGCGCACCAACCACTCACGAGCCACTTGCCCAAAGGGCACCAGTCGCTCCTTGGCCCCTTTACCAAACACGCGCAAGACGCCTTCGTTCATGCCGATATTGGACACGCGCAAATCCACGAGTTCGCTCACACGCAAGCCGCTGGCGTACATCAATTCCAGCATGGCGCGGTCTCGCAAACCCAGTGGCGTATCCACTGGCGGTGCAGTCAACAAAGCTTCAACTTGCGCTTCCGTCAAAGTTTTAGGAACACGCAGCGCCTGTTTAGCGGCCTGTAGTTTGAGAGTTGGATCGGCCTGAACCAAACGCTCGCGCAGCGCCCAGCGGTAGTAGCGTTTGAAAACGGTCAGCCGCCGATTGGCCGTTGTGGCTTTGGTCGCCAGGTGCCTTGCCGAAAAATAGGCATTGATGTCCGCTTCGGTTGCATTGACCAGCGTTTGCTGGCGCTGAGTCAGCAACCACAGGGCAAATAGATTCAAGTCGCGCCGGTAGGCTTCCAGCGTGTTTTTGGCCAAGCCTTCTTCCAACCAAAGCCCATCGACGAAGCTGTCGATGGTGACCTCGGTGCCGGGATCAAGTACGGTTTGATCGCTCAATCGATGCGAAGTTTTTGCTGGTCCACAACCTTTTTGTAGACGTCAAACTCAGCCTTAATCTGCGCGGCGAACTGCTCGGGTGAATTAGCAATGATCAGGGACCCCGTGTCCTCAATGCGCTTGCGAACAGCCGGCTCGTCCAAGGCCTTGCGCACCGCCGCATTGATCTTGTCCACAATTTCTTTGGGCAAGCCCTTGGGGCCATAAATGCCGTAATAGGCCATGCGATTGACAGGCTCAAGCCCCACCTCTTTGAAGGTCGGGACGTTGGGCAACATGGCCAGACGTGTAGGCGCAGCCACGATGATGGGGACAAGTCGGTTGTCCTTGATAAACGGCATGCTGGACGGCAGGTTGTCAAAGGTCATGGGGACCTGACCAGCCACCGTGTCGTTCAACGCAGGGCCTGCGCCGCGGTAGGGAATGTGCGTGACAAAGGTGCCACTCAAGTTCTTGAATAACTCCATTTGCAGATGGCCAATGCCACCGGTGCCAGAAGAGGAATAAGAGTACTTACCCGGCGATTTTTTCAACTCGGCCAAGAAACCTTTGTAGTCTTTGGCCGGAAAAGAAGGGTTCACCGCAATCACGTTGGGCGTGGCTGCCACGTTGATGATGGGGGTGAAATCCGTCAATGGGTTATATGGAATTTTGGGATTGATGGCGGGGTTTGCTGCAGTAGTCGATACCGTGGCCATGCCTAAAGAGTAGCCATCGGGTGCCGCACGGGACGTTTCCAGCGCACCGATCACACCACCGCCGCCAGCCTTGTTTTCGACCACAACAGTCTGCCCGAGCGCTTTGCCAAGAGGGTCGGCGATGGTGCGGGCAATGATGTCGGTGGTGCCGCCTGGCGCAAAAGGCACCTGCAGTTTGATCACCTTAGTCGGGTAAGCCTGGGCATGTGCGGCTCCAACACCGGCCAAAGCCGAAATTGCTGCAACCGTGGCAACAAGCGCAAAACGAACTGTCATTGAATATCTCCTAAAAAACATCTAAATGTGACGAAGCTATCATGTTCCCGGACTTCAGGCTTACCGACGTGACCATCAATTCGACAAGCCAAGCAGCCCACTTTTGAGGCGGGCATCGACGGGGGCACTTCCAAGAAAAATCGCCAGCACAGCATTGAAAAAATCAGCGCCTGCAATGGCCTGCCCTTTGGCTTGATTGTTCAAACTGACCACCAGGCCGCGACTCGGTATGAAATCCAGCGTGATGGTATCGCCTTTCTTGACGGTGCCCACCTCGTTGATCGCCAATTCAAACTGTTCTATGCGGGATTGCAACTTAGGCCAGTCGCTTTGGGGCACGTTGGCGTGGATGCCATTGATCAGTGCTTTGCGAAAGTCTGCAGATGTGGCCTGCACCAGCATCTTCATTTGGATTCGTTTGGGGCCGCTCAACTGATACACAGATTGGGCGGTACTCGCCTTTTCGCTTAAGTACAGCCCTGCGACATACCCTTTGAGCCACAGCACGGCTCGCATTCCCAAACCGTTCAGACGCAAATCGGTGTCACTGAGCTTGGCAGAGTCGTCAAAGTGAACGCCTTCGAAGCTGGCCGCCTGGGCCGTTGACATCAAGGCAAGCGCCAGGGATGTGGCGGCCAGTAAGCGTGTAAAAATCAATTTCATCAATCCATAACGCAAAGGCATGAAGTGTCGCCGACATGATCATGGCCCAGGCTTGGGCCATTTCTGGACGGCTTGCCAGCCTTTATGCTCTCGGGTGTGAACTATGCCCAACTTCTGATTCCCGACTTTTCCTTGATCCTGTGCGGCTATTTGGTCTGCCGCTATACCGCGCTCAATCGCACCGTATGGGAGCAAGTCGAAAGCCTTGTTTATTACTTTTTGTTCCCGGTGCTGCTTTTTCAGTCCATTGTGAAGAGCCCGCTTGACCTGGGCGCGGCGTCACATTTGATCGCGGCAGGTGTGCTGATGGGCTTGACGGGCATTGCAGCGTCCTACGCCCTTCCCTACCTGCCATGGCTATCGACCCACATTGATAGGCGCGAGCATGCCGCCAGTGCCCAAGTAGCGTTTCGCTTCAATTCATTTGTTGCCTTGGCTTTGGCTGACAAATTGGCAGGGCCAGAGGGCTTGTCGCTGATTGCTATTCTGATCGGCGTGTGTGTACCTATATTTAATGTGGCTGCCGTGTGGCCGATGGCACGGCACAGCGAGCAACACTTTTTGGGGGCCTTGATGCGCAACCCATTGGTGATTGCGACGCTGACCGGGATGATTGCCAACCTGGCCGGATTTTCAATACCGCGCTGGTTTGACCCCACCGTCACGCGCATTGGCGCTGCATCCCTGGCGTTGGGGCTGATGGCCGCTGGTGCAGGCATGGATTTTTCGCACCTGGCTCGGGCCAAGGCCTTGGGCGTATCGGTGTTGTCCATTCGGCACTTATTGCTGCCACTGGTCGCATGGGGTTTGGCGACGGCCTTTGATTTACCCCCCGTACAGCGCAACGTCCTTTTGGCCTTCAGTGCCATGCCCACCGCGTCCAGCTGTTATGTGCTGGCCACCAAGATGGGTTACAGCGGGTCTTACGTGGCCGCTTTGGTGACCCTGTCCACCGTACTCGCGATGTTCAGTTTGCCGTTTGCCCTTAGTCTTGGGAGATAGCCCACCGAACATGCTCCCGCACAAGCTCGCTTTTGCTTTCCACGTGTTCGGACAAGGCCGCTCTTAACGCATCGCGCTCGGGCGAGCCTTGGGCGATGGCATTGCCTGCGGCCACGGCCACGTTTCTCAGCCAACGTTCGTGCCCAATGCGCCGAATGGGCCCACCTTCTGTGTAGCGCAAAAACTCATCTTCACGCCAGCCCAGCAGCCTGACCAAACTTTGACCTACAAAGCCAGGCCGTTCGTCAAAGTCTGGCAAGCTTGCTTTCTGGGCAAATTTGTTCCAGGGACAGACGAGTTGGCAGTCGTCGCAACCATACACATGGTTACCCATGAGCGGCCGCAGCTCAAGTGGAATCGGGCCAACATGCTCGATCGTCAGATACGAAATACATCGCCTGGCATCTACCCTTTGCGGGGCAACAATTGCTTGCGTGGGACAGACTGTCATGCAGGCGTTGCAAGTGCCGCAGTGATCAGTGGCCGTAGGCGTGGCGGGCAAATCCCGGTTGATGAATAACTCACCCAAAAAGAACATGGATCCAGCGTCACGGTTGAGCACCAAGCTGTGTTTACCGCGCCAGCCCTGCCCGCTCCGGGTGGCCAATTCTGCCTCTAGGACGGGGGCCGAATCGGTGAACGCTCGGTAGGCGATGGGGCCAGATGCTTCCTCAATTTTTGCAGCCAGCGCCTGCAGTCGACTGCGAATCACTTTGTGATAGTCCCGCCCTCGAGCGTAAAGTGAAACGATGCCGGCCTCCGCACACTGCAGTCGGTCGAACTCTATTTTTTGCCAGTCGTCGGGCGTCGCGCGTGGCAGATAATCCATGCGCACCGTGATCACGCTCAAGGTGCCAGGCAGCAACTCTGCCGGTCTGGCGCGTTTGAGTCCATGTGTGGCCATATAGGCCATGTCGCCATGGCAGCCTGCGGCCAACCAGGCAAGCAGCCCGGCTTCTGCGGAAGATAAATCCACAGGGGCCACGCCAATTTGGGAGAATCCCAGGGATCGTGCCTGGTTTTGAATGAAAGTTAGCAGTTGCCTGTTGTCCATGCTCCGCCCATTGTAGAAAGCCCATCCGGGCAGACGCTTACTGTGCTTTGGCATGATGAGGGCGACACGCTGGCGTTTGCCCAAAAACTGGCGGCACACCCCGGTATTGCAGATGCCTTTATCGAGCTGCAAGGCGATCTGGGTGCAGGTAAGACCAGTTTTGCGCGGCATTTGTTGCGATCCCTGGGCGTGCAAGGACGAATCAAAAGCCCAACCTACGCTGTGGTGGAGCCGTATTCATTGCCAAGCGTTGGGTTGAGTCCGTCGCTAGATATTTGGCATTTTGACTTTTACCGATTCAATGACCCGCGAGAATGGGAAGACGCTGGCTTTCGCGAGCTGTTTGCATCCTCTGGTCTCAAGCTTGCCGAGTGGGCTGACAAAGCCCGCGCTGTGTTACCCCTGGCTGACCTTCTGATTCACATTGAAGCGCAGGAAGACGACAGCCGACGCGTCAGCTTGACAGCGCACACGCCCAAGGGCATGGAGCTATTGGCTTGAGTACCCCACGCCCAACACCCCATACCGAATCAGGTTCAGAACTAACGGGTGATTTGTATGGCAGCCGCCTTCTGGCACGTCTTAGCGGCCCACGAAGCCGTCGTCAGATTTTGCAAGAAGGGGCCGTGGCGCTGCTGCTGGGCGCCAGCAGCCTGGCCAGAGGTGCCAGCATTGTGGCAGTGCGGGTGTGGCCTGCACAGGATTACACCCGCGTCACGATTGAGTCAGACACCGCGCTGGTCGCACGCAGCCAGTTTGTGCCTGACCCTCCTCGTCTGGCGGTGGATATTGAAGGCCTTGATCTCGTTCCGGCGCTGCGCGGCTTAGTTGCCAAGATTCGCACCGATGACCCTTTTATTGCGGGCGCGCGGGTTGGCCAAAATTCGCCCGGCGTGGTGCGCATGGTGATTGACCTGAAGCAGCCTGTATCGCCACAGGTATTTGCCTTAGACCCCGTCAATGCCGGCCCAGCCGCCACCTATGGCCACCGATTGGTGTTTGACTTGTACCCAGCGCAGGCAATCGACCCACTCGAAGCATTGATCGCAGAACGGCTGGCCGAGCAAAAGCCTGCACCAACGCCCATTCTGAAAAAACCCATTGATCCCTTGGACGATTGGCTGGCGACCAAGTTGCCGCCAGCACAAACACCGGCGCCAATCCATTTGCACCCCAGCCGTCCGGCAGTTACCGCAGCCCCCGCGCCTACCACGGCGACCGCGGTTACTGGGCCAAGAATCAAGCCAACCGCTCCTGAAATTGCAGCAAAGAATGACACCAATACTGCCGAAGATGGCTTTTTGGAACCACTTCGCGAGCGCAGGGCTGCCACGGACCGCTTGATCATCATTGCGCTGGATCCGGGCCACGGTGGCGAAGACCCCGGTGCCATCGGTCCGGGCGGCACGCGCGAGAAAGATGTGGTCTTACAAATTGCCTTGCGCTTGCGCGACAGGATCAATCAGGCGGACGTTATTCTTCAAACAGGCCGTGGCACAGGCCAGGGTGGCCGCGCCGCCATGCGTGCCTATCTGACGCGGGATGCCGATTTTTTTGTACCGCTGCATGTTCGGGTTCAAAAAGCACGCCGAGTCCAGGCGGATTTGTTTGTCAGCATCCATGCCGACGCCTTTTTGACGCCCACCGCCAAAGGTGCGAGCATCTTCGCGCTGAGCCAAAGTGGCGCGTCCAGCTCAGCCGCTCGGTGGATGGCCGACAAAGAAAACCGCGCCGATCAGGTGGGCGGACTGAATATCAAGGCTGCAGATGTACAGGTGCAGCGGGCCTTGCTCGACATGAGCACCACCGCCCAAATCAATGACAGTTTGAAGCTGGGTGCGAGCATGCTGCGCGAAATGGGCAATGTCGGGAAACTGCATAAACCCAAGGTAGAACAAGCCGGTTTTGCTGTGCTGAAGGCACCGGACATTCCAAGCGTGCTTGTAGAAACAGCCTTTATCAGCAACCCGGAAGAAGAAGCCAAACTGGGCAGTGACGACTACCAAGACCAGTTGGCGGACGCCATCATGCGGGGCATTGCGCGCTACTTTGCCCGCAATCCGCCGCTGGCTCACAGTCGAATGCTGTAAATAAATACAGTTAGATTATCTGTAAATTTTTCACAGTCTGCGTCAACGGCAGATGAACTCAAGGCGTTGTAAAGCTGCCAGATCCCTGGCGCACACCCTGAGAGGTCAGCCCCATGTTGAAGAAGATTCTTGCCGTTGGATGTTTGATGTTTGCCGCCATGTCGTATGCCGCAGTGGACGTCAACAAAGCCACGCAAGCAGAACTTGACGCGATCAAAGGCATTGGCCCTGGCACCGCTGCCGTGATCATGGCCGAGCGCAAAAAAGGCGATTTCAAAGACTGGGCAGATTTTGAAAGCCGCGTCAAGGGCATCAAAGACAAACGCGCAGCCAAGTTGTCCGACGCAGGTCTGACCATTGGTGGCGCCAGCTTTTCTGCAAAACCGACAGTAGCAGTTGCGAAGCCAGCGGCAGTCACCGCGCCAACAGCCCCCGTCGCGGCGCCCGTTGCTGCCGTCGCTGTACCGGCACCGAATGCTGTTGCGCCAGCCCTTGCCGCTAGCGGCACCAAAAAATAATTGGCATTGACATTGGCCTATACAGGATACCCCGCCATGTACGCACTCAACACACTCTCTGTCCGTCGCGCTACCCTGGACGACGACATATCCATTGCTGCCTTGTGGCGAAATGCATGGGCCAGCGCTAACCGCTGGGCCACCGAAATTGCTCCCGTCGAACATTGGTTGGAACGTGTTCGCGCTGAATTTCGCGCCCCCAAAGACGTGGTCTTGAGCTTGGACGAGCAAGGCGAGATCAATGGCTTCATGGTCATTGACCTGCTGCGCGGATACGTTGACCAACTGTTTATTGACCCCGCGCACCAAGGCCATGGCTTAGGCGGCGCGCTGCTGGATTTGGCCTGCGAGCGCATGCCGCATGGCTGGACCTTGCATGTGGGCCGCGCCAACATGGGTGCCCAGCGCTTTTATGCGCAATATGGCCTGAGCCGTGGTGCACTGAGCGTGGATCCCAAGTCTGGCCGTGAGCGTTTGGCTTACCGCTGGAACTCGGACAGCGAGTTCAAATCGTACTGAGGTCAAAACCCGGTTTGAGCTGATACCTCAGCTTAGACGGGTATAAACGCCGCCAATTGCGGCCAACTGTGAGCCAGCCTGGCGGCATCCGCCCCGGCTGGCTTCATCATTTCAAAGTCGTCAAATTCAAATCCCGGCCCCACAGTGCACGCCACCAGGGTATAGCCAGCACCATGTTGCTCAGCTTGAGGCTTCGCCGCTTGCCAGATGCCTGCAGGCACCGTGTGTTGTGGCCGTATATGCGCATTCAGAGGGCCAAGGTTCACGCATTTTGCTATGTTATTTGAAGCATCCCAGGTCCACAGATCAAGCGGATTGCCCTCCAAATAGATCCAAACCTCATCCGAGAGAACCTTGTGCCATGCCGAAAAATGGTCGAGCTCCAGCAGGAAATAGATGGCCGTCAGTGCAGAACGTTGATTGCGTCCATCTGCCACCGGCGTGACCCGGCTGCTAGAGCGGTGAACTTCGCTGTACCACCCGCCCTCTGGGTGGCGATGCAGGTTCAGTGTGGTCACCAGTTCGTGAATTCGGGCGATGTGTGTGTTCATGTACTGCTTGCAAGAGCGATCAGGTCGGTCACACCCACATCAATACCCGCCTGTATCAACAGGGTGGTGACCTGACCGCGGTGGTGCGTTTGGTGATTGAAAAAATGCGTCATGGCCTGCCACATGGGATGCTCGCGAGCGACGCCTTTAGTGTTGCTGTAGCGCATGGTACGCCTGGGGAAGTCAGCAGGCAATTCATTCACCCAGCGCTCAATCGCCGCGTCTAGACGGACTCGATGCGTACGGAGCGCATCAAAGCCTTCAAACAATACCGTTTCATACCGCGCGCCATCCGGCAAGTTCAGCAATTCTGGCGTCAATGCCTGCTGGCAGCTTACGTCCTGCGCCCAAAACCTGCCCAGCCACAGGGTGTCACCCCACACCAAATGATTCAATGTGACATGGATAGAGCCAAAAAACGCGCCACGGTCTGTCTTACGAGCGTGGTCATCAAGCCTGGCACAGGCGTCATACAAGCGGGCGTTAAACCAGCCGTTATACCGGGCCAATAACTGATAATTTTCGAGCATGCTTACCTCTTATTCAGCCCACAAAACCGACGTTGACATCTTTTCCCTGCAGCAATGACTTCAGGCATGAGCGATGACAGCGCTGCGACTTGCGCACAACTGTAGTGGCGTTCATGGCATTTTCGCCTGCGATAAACTGGATTAACTTTAATTGAATCGTCACCTGTTGGCGCTCCCTGCCCATGATCAAGATCATCCTACTTTCGTTGCTGGTTGTTGTTATCGCCGTTCTTGGATTTGCCGCCACAAGGCCCGACAGTTTCAGAGTCGAGCGCAGTATTCAGATTAAAGCTGCGCCTGGCACCGTCTTTACGGCCATTGAAGATTTCAAGCGCTGGACCGAATGGTCACCATGGGAGAAACTCGACCCCAGCATGAAGCGCGGCTACAGAGGCCCTTCAAACGGCACGGGCGCCGTCTACACATGGGAAGGCTCTGGCAAAGTTGGCGCTGGTCGCATGGAAATCTTGCAAACCGTGCCCGCGAGCAAGGTTCAAATCAAACTTGACTTCTTCAAACCATTTGAAGCGCACAACACGGCTGAATTCATGCTTGCCCCAGTAGGCGATCACACACAAGTCACCTGGGCGATGTTTGGGCCTAGCCCGTTCATCTCCAAACTGATGGGTCTCTTTTTCGACATGGACAGCATGATCGGCAAGGACTTCGAAACGGGATTGAGCAACCTGAAGTCTGTTTGCGAAAAATAAAGCGACAACCTACCTGCCGGTTGCTGAGTTCAGGCGAGTGGCCTGGGTGAGGCCTGTAGCTTGCTGCCACGCCTCACGCCAAGGCACCTCGGGCTTAGCGGGTCATGTACCACTGGATGATGAACTTGGCGACAAAGCCCACCATGCCAAATGCCAGTCCCAGAAACAAGACAAAAGTGCCAAACTTGCCTACCTTGGATGTCCAGGCCAAGTTGCCGATGATGAACAGCATGTACAGCATGAATGCGGCCACGCCAAAGGACAGGAAAAAGCCCGAAATTTGCTCTTCTGAATAGCCAAACATAGCCGCTTACCCCCTCGCGCCATGGGCGGCAGTGTCGTCACGCGGAGCCAATCCGGTCACATCCACCAGATCGCGGTAAGCATGCCAGCTGGCATGCCCCAGTAAGGGCATGGCTATCACCAGGCCTATCATCAAGGTGCCCATTCCCAGCATGGTGATCAGCATGATCAATGATGCCCAAGCAGCCATCGGCACAGGGTTGGACAAGACCGTTTGCCAACTGGTCAGCACAGCCTGTGTCAATGTGATGCGGCGGTCCAGCAACAGCGGCATGGACACGGCGCTGGAAGCAAAAATGGGTGCGGCCATCAGTCCGCCCAAGGCCAACCAAACCTCAAACAGCCAACCGTTTCGCGCCAGCACGACGTGACGGATGAAATCTTCCGGGGTATTGATCGGCACGGGCGCCAGCAGGGTAATCAAGGCGGCCGAGGTTAAAACCCAACCCGTCGCCGCCACACCCAGCAGCACCCCAAACTGAACCATGCCCCAGTAATCATTGCTGAATTTGTTGATGTGGTTGTTCTGCCAGTTCAGCCAGGTTTTCAATACCACCTGCAGGTTAGCGGCTTCGCCTTTTTCCATGGCGCGGCTCAAGGCGTACAGACTGGTGGCCAGCACAGGAGCCACCACCATAAAGCCCGAAACAGCTCCGGCCAATAGCCAAAAGCGCTGGTGGGCAATAGCCACAATGGCCCACCCCGCCAATGCAAGCGCCAAGCCATGGGCATAGCTGATCCAGCCTGCGCGTGTCATGTCCAACCAAGCTTTGCTCAGCCATGTCAGAGGCTGGGTCAATTCAATACTGCGTACGGTGGGATAGGTGGTGACAGGTGTGGGCATGCTCATGATCGGTTGAGGACCTCAGTGTAGGCACACTGCCCACGGTCTGCCTTGATTATCGTCAAGTGGGCACCCGCCGCACTTGACATCAGCAACGCCATCAACCCTACTGGTTTGCAGCCATGAAGTTGCTGATCAATTCCAGCTGACTTATCGTATTGAGCGCTGGTGCGTGACCGCAACCCGCAACTTCAATGACTTTAGCCTTCGGCCCCCGCTGCTGCATCGCTTCAGTGGTTTCACGCAAAAGCAGATCAGACTCAGCACCCCGCAAGCAGAGTACCGGCAAGCTCAGCGTGTCATAAACGGGCCAAAGATCGTAGTCGTGCGGATGATGAATCAGTTGCCCCGTGATGGCCGGGTCGTAGTGCGGCATCACACGCCCATCGGGCAAGCGCCGAGTGCTGGTTTCTGCCAGACGCGTCCACTGCGCATCGCTCAGAGCACCAAAAGGCTTGTATGCAGTTCTCAGAAACGATTCCAGCTCGGTCACACAGGTAAATGCAGGGGGGTTCCCGGCATAAGCCTTGATCCGCTCGATGGCAGCAGAGGCAAGGCTGGGGCCGTTGTCGTTGAGCACCAGGCTCAGCATGCGGCCGCGCAAAGCGCCCGCCGCAGCAACCGTGCCAATTGCACCGCCCATGGACGTTCCGACCCAATGAAACGTCTTCAAGCCCAACTGATCAACCAAGGACGTCGCCAACTTGGCATAGAACGACAGCTGGTATTCGTTAACGGGGTCTGGGCTCCACTGGCTCAATCCACGACCAATGGTGTCAGGACAGATGACCCGGTAACCCAAGCCCATCAGGTGTTCTGCCAGCTCGTCCATGTCACGGCCCGTGCGCGCTAAGCCGTGCCATGCAAGCACGGCGGGAGAATTGCTCGAGCCCCAGTCCATGAAGTGGACTTCACGACTCTCACACTTCAAGTACCTTGAAACGGGTGTTGGAAAGGAATTCATAGGCCCTCGCTCTTCAATGCGCTGACGCGCAAACGCCCCACAACGCCAGTGGGAAAGTAATACACCGACAACACAAACAGCACGCCCAACCAAAGCAGCCACCGGTCTGGCGACAGCAAGGCCGACAACCAGGGCAAGGCGCTGGCGGCCTCACTGGCGATCTTTAGCAAATCTTGCAGATAGCTTTGGGCCACCACAAACAAAACGGCCCCTACGGCTGCGCCGTAAATGGTGCCCATGCCGCCGATCACGACAATCAATAACACGTCCATCATGATTTCAAATGACAGCGACGTGTCCGGCCCGTTGTAGCGCAGCCAGATCGCCAGCATGCAGCCTGCCAAGCAAGCAAACAAGGCCGACAAAATGCTTGAAATGGTTCGGTAAACCACCACGCGATAGCCAATGGCCTCCGCACGAAATTCGTTCTCGCGAATGGCTTGCAGCACCCGGCCGAAAGGTGAATTGACAATGCGCAGGAGCATCAGGAACAGCACCAAAGCCGTCACAAACAGCACGTAGTAGCTAATTAGTCGCCCATCCAAAGATGCACCCAGAATGGATGTGACGCCTTCGCCAAAGACTGACTCGCCCCACTCAAACCCTGGCGTCAGCACCTCGGGCGTCTTGAAGTTCAATCCATCTTCACCGCCTGTCCAATCTGACAACTGCGCTGCCAGATTCTGAAAGGCAGAAGCAACGGCCAGCGTGATCATCGCAAAGAATATGGCGCGTACCCGTAGCGAAAAAAGCCCAATCGCCAGCGACAGCACAAAAGACAGGGCTAGAGCACACAGCAGCCCCACACCCACAGCGGTCCACGTGGCTCCAAGCACCGTGCAGGCGATGGCAATGCCGTATGCGCCAATACCAAAGAACATGGTGTGCGCAAAGCTCACGATACCGGTGTAGCCCAGCAGCAAGTCAAAACTGGCCACAAGCACCACAAACACCAATATCTTGGCCGCCACGCTGAGCGCCTTCACGCCTGGGAACACAAAAGGCGCAAAAGCCAGACCAATCAGGATGAGCACGAGCACCACGCTCAAGGCCTTGCTGCGAGGGAAGTCGTTCGAAATGATTCGGTTATGCATCTCTTGCCCTCTAGCGGTTCGCAACCGGGTAGACACCTTGCGGCCGCCATAACAGGACTGCGACCATCAAGCCAATACTGGAAAACATCGCAGCTTTGGGCAGCAAGAATCCTACGTAGTTGGTCATCAAGCCCACCAGCATGGCACCGATCAGCGCACCTCCGGTAGAACCCAGACCGCCAATGATGATGACGATGAAGATCAGCACATTGACCTGTGCGCCAATCTGCGGAATGACGCTCTGCTGAAACAGGCCCCACATCACGCCACCCAGGCCAGCAAGCGCACTGCCAACCACGAAGACGCCAACGAAAAGTTGACGAATGCGGTAGCCCAGCGACTCGACCATCTCCCGGTCTTGCACACCGGCGCGAATGAGCAGTCCGATTTTGGTGCGTGACAGTGTCCACGCCAGCAGACCAAAAACAACTGAGCCCACAACGACTGCGAGTAGGCGATATTTGCTGATCGCTGCATCGCCTAAAAACAGAGACCCTCGTAAGGCAGCTGGCAGTTCCAGTGCAATTTGGGCAGGTCCCCAGATCACCTTGATAAGCTCTTCGCCAATGATCATTCCGCCCATGGTGATCAGGATTTGTTTGAGGTGCTGCCCGTAAACCGGGCGCACAATGAATCGCTCAAAAGCCAGTCCCACTGCGCCCGCCACGGCCATGCCGATGAGCATGGCTGGAAACACCGCTACCAGATTGCGCCACAGCTCATCAGACGCTGTCCAGTCACCCATCGCGCCAAGCACACTGGTCGCCACAAAGGCACCGAGGGCGATGAATACGCCATGCCCAAAGTTAAGGACATCCATCAAGCCAAACACAAGCGTCAGGCCAGATGCAATGATGAAGATGATCATGCCCATGGCCAAACCTGCCACCGTCAACGTGACCCAGGTTGAACCCGATCCAATGAACGGTAAAACCGCCAGAGCAAGCACCGGAATGAGTGCCAACGGCTTCCAGTCGAATGTTGCCCCCACGCTTGCCACTTCGTGCGCTGCGCTGCCCCTGGGCGGGGAAGGGGCCCTGCTCACATCAGGACGTGGGGCCTTCGCGACTTGGGTCGCCCCGGCGTCGCTCAAATTTTCCGCTTTGATTTCAGAACTCATAGCGACAACCCCAACAGCGTTTGCTGCAATGCTTCATCTTCGGCCAAGGCTTTCATGCTGCCTGCATGCACAACGCGGCCGTTGTCCATCACGGCCACCGAGTCACCCAGACGTTTGGCAAAAGTCAGGTTTTGCTCCACCAATAGGATGGTGGTGCCACTGGCCTTGAGTTCGGCGAAAGCTTCAATCATGTTGTTGATGATGCTGGGTGCCAAGCCCTTGCTGGGTTCATCCACGATCAACAACTGGCGCGGCTCCACAATGGCGCGGGCTACGGCCACCATTTGTTTTTGACCGCCGGACAACTTGCCTGCAGGGTGATTCCAAAATTTCTCCACTGCCGGAAAGAGTTTGAAGATCCATTTGAGGCGAGCATCGTCCATGTCCCCTGCCCGCTTGGCGCTACGCGCAGCCAGCAACATGTTTTCCTTCACCGTCAAATCCGAAAAGATGCCCATGGCTTCAGGCACATAGGCAATGCCAAGCATGGCGATGTCGGGCGTCGTCATCTTGGTGATGTCTTGCCCCGCGAAAGTGACTGCACCTTGGCTTGCCGTCCACAGGCCCATCATGGTCCGCAGCGTCGTGGTTTTACCCGCGCCATTTCGCCCCAACAGCATGGTGAGCTGGCCTTTGGGTACGACAAGGTCGACACCGTGAAGGATGTGATACGCACCGATGTGGGTGTGTACACCCTTCATGGCAAGCAATGATTCGCTCATGCGGCCTCCTTGACGATGCCTAAGTACGCTTCTTGCACGACAGGTGACGCGATCACTTCGGCGGGTTCACCGTCTGCCACAAGTGTTCCATTGGTCAGCACAATGATGCGGTCGGCCAGTTCACGTACCACGTCCATCTTGTGTTCCACCAGCAAAATGGTTTTGCTTTTGTCCGCTTTGAGCTTGCGGATCAGGTTCAGGATGACGGGCGCCTCATCGGCACTCATGCCAGCAGTGGGTTCATCAAACATGAACACCTGCGGCTCCAGCGCCATCAACAAGGCCACTTCCAGCTTGCGCTGGTCGCCATGCGGCAGACTGGCTGCCGTGGCATTGGCTTTGTCCAACATGGACACATCCTTAAGGATCGCGCGCGCACGCTCCAACAGATCGTGGTGATCGCTCCAAATGCTGGTCAGACGTAATCCACGGCGATGACTCCCATCGCGGGTGGCCTGAACCGCCAAGCGCACGTTTTCCAAAACGGTCAGATTCGGGAACAGATTGGTCAGCTGAAATGCTCGCCCCAGACCAGCGCGCGTGCGCTGTGAGGTGCTCAGCCCTGACAGGTCTTGCCCATTGAGTTTGACGCTGCCCGCTGAGGCCTTGATCTGCCCCGAAATGAGGTTGAAGTAAGTGGTTTTACCCGCCCCATTGGGGCCAACGATGGCGGTTAGAGTGCCTGGCTGAAAAGTGCAGGACACAGCATTGACCGCCACGTGTCCGCCAAAGCGGACCGTGAGTCCTTCTGTTTGCAACATGGTCCGCTTTTGCGCGTGCTTAGCGCTTGTTCTTGATGGGTACGTTCATTTCCTCGGCCTTGATCTCGCGCACGAGCTCAGGCACGCCCCAGGCAAACGCCGGGTCCACCTTGATCTTGAAGTGGTACATGCTTTGCATTGCCTGGTGATCTTCCTTGCGGAAGGTCATCTTGCCCTTGGGCGTATCAAAGCTCATGCCTTCCATGGTCTTGATCAATGTCTCAGCCTTGGTGTCGCCCTTGCTGTTTTTCAGTGCAGTCACGACGGCCATCGCAGCGGAGAACCCGCCAGCTGTAAAGAAGTCTGGGGGTGTTTTGAATTGTTTGTAATGCTGGGCAACCAGCGCTTCATTCACAGGATTCTTGGGGATGCCAAAGTAGTAATAGGTCGCGCCTTCCATGCCGGGGAAGTTTTTGTACGCGGCCATCGCGGGCAGAATGTTGCCACCCGTGGCGATCTCAATGTTGTAGCGCTTCAAATCCAGATCAGTAATCTTGAAAGGATTGCCCGCACCAGCCCAGATGATCCAGATCACTTTGCGGCCCGGAATGTCTTTCAGCTTGTCAATCAGGCGCTGGGCACCCGCGGTGAAGTCGGTCGTGGCAGCGGGCAGGTATTCCTCATGGACGATCTTGGCGGTCTTGATGCTTTCCTTGAATGCTTTGACGCCATCGCGACCAAAGGCATAGTCTTGCGCCAAGGTTGCAATGGTCACGCCAGCTTTGTCGAGTGCTACCGCATTGGAGATAGCATCTTGCGAACTGTTGCGGCCAGTGCGAAAAATGTATTTATTCCATTTGTCGCCGGTAATGGAGTCGGCCACAGCGGGCTCCACCAACAGAATCTTTTTGTATTCTTCCGCCACAGGCAGCATGGCCAGTGCAACACCGGAACTGGTTGGACCGACAGCGATGTCCGCCTTGTCGTCAGAGTAAGCCGCAGCTAACTGCGCCTTGCCGACGTCGGGCTTGCCTTGGCTGTCGCGCTCAATCACTTTGATTTTTTTGCCAGCCACTTCCATGGTGCCGCCAGTGGCGTAATCCAAGCCCATCATGAAGCCTGTTTGCGTCTGCTTGGCATAGGCTTCGAGCGCACCCGTCTTATCGTAGACATGGGCAATACGGATTTCATTGGACTGCGCGATAGCGCCGACAGAAACAAGCGCCAAAGAGGCCAGAAGTGTGCGACGGAACATAGGATTTGTCTCCAATAGGTGTGTAGAACCTACAGACTATCGCATTTTGCGTGCCAGCGCCTAAGCCATTGATTTATTTGAGAAACTCAAAATCTCAAGAAACAATATGCCTATGTTTCAGACATTATTTTGTCTAAGTCTTAGACAATGTCCGTTTTTCAGGCATTTCTTGAAGTCGCGCATACAAGGTTGCGCGCGATATGTCCAAGAGTTTCGCTGCGGCCACTTTGTTTCCATGAAAGTGCGCCATCGCTGCGCGAATGGCGTTTTGCTCCACCTCGGCAACCTGATCAGCAAGTGGCCTCAGCAGCTCTCCTGCGACATTGAACTCGATGCCAGGTGTTGCAAGTTCAGCCTCAACTTGCTCCACACCGCTTTCAGCCAAAACAGCCTCGACCAGATCCGCACTGATCCAAGGCGACTCGCTGCGCATAACCACCTGCTCGAGCACATTGCGAAGCTCCCGAATGTTGCCGCGCCAGACCTGTGCGCACAGCAGGGCTTGCGCCTCGCGTGACAACTCAGGAATTGAAACCTCCGAATTTTGGGCAAGCTCTTCACCCAATATCTCCAAAAGTGCTGGAATGTCTGACCGACGCTCTCGCAGTGGCGGCACCCGCACCGGCAAAACATTCAAGCGATAAAACAGATCTTCGCGAAACCGCCCGTCTCGGACCATGGCAGACAGATCGCGGGAGGTCGCTGCAATGATGCGCACATCAATGGCAATCAAGCGATTGGAGCCCAGTGCCTCAATTTCCCCTTCTTGCAAGGCGCGCAGCAACTTGGCTTGCAAGGATGCGGGCATGTCGCCAATTTCATCCAGAAACAAGGTGCCACCGTCGGCTATTTTGAATTTGCCATCGCGCCCTTTTTTGTCTGCCCCGGTAAATGCACCAGGTGCGACACCAAAAAACTCGGCCTCCAGCAAGGTATCAGGCACGGCGGCAATGTTGACACTGACAAAGGGCTTGTCGACCCGTGACGATGCCGCATGGATCGCATGGGCTAACAACTCTTTGCCAGTACCGGTTTCCCCCAACAACAGCACCGGACTGCTGGACTGCGCGGCGCGTCGAGCTTGACGCTTGACTTCAACCGCTGGCTCACTCGTTCCCACAAAGCTAGCAAAGGTGTACTTGCTGCGCCGCCCAGTGACGCCCTTTTGGCCCGCCAGCTCACGGCGCAATGCAGCATGCGTTAATCGCGCCTCGTCCAACTCACGGGCCAAACGGGTGAACTTATCCATGAGCGGCTGAAGCGTTGTCTCAGCATGGTCAAAAAGAACAATGCCCAAAACCCCCATGACGCCGCCCGCATCATCACGCAAAGGAATTCGACTGACGACAAATGTCCCAGCGCGGTTGGATAGCAAATCAATCAGGATGGGCTTGCCGGTACTTAGCACCTGGTGCATTTGCGTGTTTTGCACGACGGAAGCAACAGGGTGGCCCACAAAATCTTCTTCGCGCTCAAATCCAAGTGCAGGAAGAAATCGACGGTACTGATCATTGATCCACACCACTTTTCCAGATTTGTCTACCAGCATCATTCCCTCGCTGGCACTGGCAAACAAGTCAAACATGGAGCGCGCCGCCAGTTCAAGAATGCTCTGTGCGTCGCGCGGGAGAATGTCAGTGGAGGTCATATGCAAATGGTAGCGCGCATGAAAAAGGGAGCCGAAGCTCCCTTTCTACATCTGCCTTGAAAACTCAGAATCAGAATGCGTGACGCAGGCCGATTTCAAAACCGGAGCTGCTGCCGCCAGCGTCGGTCACACCATTGCCACCGCCAACCACAAACTGCTTGCCCGTACCCTTGTTCTTGACTTGAGAGTAATTGGTGTATAGCGCAGTGCGCTTGGACAAATTGTGCACATAGCCCAATGCCCACTGATTTGCATCGTTAGCAACGCCTTCTGCTTTCAACACGGTGTAGGCAAAGCGAACTTCGCCAGCGCCCACGGTGTACTGGGTACCGAGCATGTTAGAGGTCGTCTTGGTGGAGCCCACCTTGTTTTGACCCCACAAGTACATCAGCTTGGCTGGACCAAATGCATAGTTGGCTGCGAAGTTGGTTTGTGTGTAGTCACCAGTTGCGTAGTTAGTCTTACCGCTGGCGAGTGCAGCGCGCAAGGGGCCTGCAGCATAGCCGAGGCGGAAACCGAGGTGCTTACCATCAGATGAGGTGCCACCAGCAGCATTGCTGGCTTGCTCGCCCAAGGCATACATGATCTGGCCGTTGAAGCCGCCCATGTCTGGCAAAACATAACCGATCGAGTTAGACGCACGAACATGGGTGCGAACTGTGGTGCCACCGGTATTCACTGGGTAAAACAGTTGTCCGGCATTGCCCACACCGTTGGTACCAAACGGATGCATGGCAACAGTCAAGTTGTTGAAACTGGGCACGTAGTCGCGACCCAAACGCATTTCACCCCATCCACCAGACAGGCCAACAGTTGAACGGCGGCCAAAGGTCAACCCATTGGAACCAACAGAATCCTTATTGGTTGTGCTGGTGCTGCCACCCACGCCGGAATCAGGCGCAACAGCGGCTTCCAGCCAGAAGTTGGCCTTCAAGCCTCCACCCAGGTCTTCGGTACCACGGGCACCAAAGCGGCTGGACGTATTGCCATCCGAATTAACGGAAGACACTGAACCCGAGCCACTGGCGCGGACGTTGAGGTAACCCAAGTCCAGCAAACCGAAAACGGTGACATTAGATTGCGCTTGAGAGGCAGCGCCGCTGAGTGCTGCGATCGCCAGAGCGACATAACGAATTTTTTGCATTGAGATATCTCCAAAGTGTTCAAATGCTTAAGGTTTGCAGATGTTAGGTAAAGAATATGTGAATCAGATGGCAACCCTACGATTTGTAGGCAAATAGCACCAAAAAACAACATTGAGTCACCCACATGCGTTTGGATAAATGGCTTTGGGCCGCAAGATTCTTTAAAACCAGGGCTCTGGCCACTGAAGAAGCGTCGCGTGGCCACGTGCATGTCAACGGCCAACTGGCGAAACCTGCGAGAGACATTAAGGTCGGAGACACCTTGGCTTTGAGATACGTTGCTTTCAATGTGAGTTTGACCCGTACTCTGACAGTAATTGGACTCGCCGCCACCCGAGGCTCGGCAACCGTCGCTCAAACCCTTTATTCAGAAACAACAGAAAGCATTCAAGCGCGTGAAAAGGCCTTTGCGGAGCGTCAACTGCACAGCGAACCTGCGCACAGCATCACAGGCGGGCGGCCTTCCAAGCGCGATAGACGTGATCTGAGCCACCTCCAAAGCGAAGGCCTTCCGAACTGGGACGACCGCTGGAGCGCCACTTTGGATTGAAGTATTGCGCTCCACTCAAATCCGGCAAAAGTTCATGCCATAATACGAGGAATCCGGAGCGATGACCGAGTGGCCGAAGGTGCTCCCCTGCTAAGGGAGTATGGGGTGTAGAGCCTCATCGAGGGTTCGAATCCCTCTTGCTCCGCCAGATCCAAGCCCCTTAAGTTGCAAGACTTAAGGGGCTTTTCTGTTGATGGCTATTCAACTTAGGCATGATCCATGCGCCCTATCGAACTGTCTTATGCGTTAAAGGAAACCACAAGCGGCAAAGGCTTGATCAAGAACGCCTTGATGGATTTGTTGCAGGCGGTTCGAAATGCAGGCTCCATCTCGGCTGCCGCGAAAGATCTGAATTTGTCGTACCGGCATGTTTGGGGCGAACTCAAACGCTGGGAGATTGAGCTCGGACAATCTTTGATCGTTTGGGACAAGGGGCAAGCGGCTCGTCTAAGCCCCTTTGGCGACAAACTGCTATGGGCCGAACGGCAGGCACAGGCGCGTCTGGCACCCCAAATTGAAGCCCTTCATGCTGATCTTGAACGCGCAATTGCTCAGGCGTTTGATGCAAATACTCAGGTGCTGCCATTTCATGCCAGCCATGACGAAGCCTTAGCCATGCTCCGAAAGTATTGCACTCAATTGCCGACACCTTTGCATTTGGATATCCAGTTCACTGGCAGCGTAGACGCCATCCGTGCGTTGAACCATGGCCGCTGCACCATGGCAGGGTTTCACACGCTTGCGCAACCGGCCGTGGGCACACTCGCACAGACAACCTATAAACCTTTGCTCAAACCTGGCCTGCACAAAATCATTGGCTTTGCGAAGCGTTGGCAGGGGCTCATCGTCGCAAAGGGAAACCCTTTAAAGATAAAAAGCTTGGCAGACGCAGGCCGGCACCGATTTATAAACAGAGAACTCGGCACGGGCACGCGGTTAATTTTGGACGAATTGCTTTTCCAACAAGACTTGAAACCAGCGGACTTCCAGGGCTACGACAAAACGGAACCATCACATGCTGCCGTTGCGCATGCTATCGCCAGCGGGCAAGCAGATGTTGGGCTAGGACTGGCATTTGCCGCTGACGCCTTGGGCCTGGACTTTATCCCTCTGATTCAAGAACACTACCATCTGGTTTGTTTGAAGGCGACACTTGAGCAGCCCGCTGCTCAAGCCATGCTTGCTGTACTACTCAGCCCGATATGGAAAGCCATGCTGGACGCAATGCCAGGATATGGCGTGCAAGATTGTGGCCAAGTGCAGTCCCTCAAGAACATTCTCCCTTGGTGGAGTTTTAAACCTAAGTGACCGTTTATCGCTTTAACAGGCTAAATTATTTGCTATCAATTTCATTGCACAAAGCAATGCGAGTGAACGCTAAGTGAGCCGTGGTTATTTCTCGCATGGTGTTTACCCTCGTCACATGGAATTTCAAGTGCCATTCAAGAATTTTCATGATCAATTCGCATCGCAGCGCACATAGAATCTGGCTTCGTGCGAACAGCCCATGCGGCCTTTGGGTGCGCCGCATGATCGCTAACCGTTTCATTTTGCTGGAGACAACATGCAATTCTTGCTTTCATTATCTCGAGGGATAGACCGATTCAGTGAATGGATTGGCAAGTCAGTCGCTTGGTTTGTGTTATTTGCCGTGGTGATCAGTGCGGTCAATGCCATCATCCGACGTGGCTTCAACATGAGCTCCAATGCCTTTCTGGAGATCCAGTGGTACCTATTCGCTGCCGTATTCTTGCTCGCATCGGGCTACACCATGATGCGCCAGGAACATGTGAAAATTGACGTGTTGTCGGGGCGGTTTTCCAAGCGCACCCAGATCTGGATCGACATCATCGGTATCTGCTGCTTCTTGTTCCCATTCGTCTACATGGTTATCAAGTTGGCCATGCCCCTGGTAATCAACGCCTACGACATCGGTGAAATGTCCTCTAACGCTGGTGGTTTGATTCGGTGGCCAGTTTATGCCTTGTTGCCATTAGGTCTGCTCTTCCTTGGCATGCAGGGAGTTTCTGAATTGATCAAACGCGTTGCATTTTTGCAGGGCTTGGTGCCTGACCCTACCCAAAAGCAGGGCAGCAAAACGCCAGAGGAAGAATTGGCTGAATTCCTCTTGCAAAAAGAAGTGGCCGCACGTGAAGCCGCCCTGACTGGAGCCCAAAAATGATTGAATTTCTGACAGCCAACATGGCTCCGATCATGTTCGTGAGCCTGATTATCTTTTTGCTGTTTGGCTATGCTGTGGCGTTCTCGCTGGCGGCCTGCGGCTTGTTCTTTGGCGTTGTCGGCATAGAGCTTGGCATGATCCAGCCTGCCTTCTTGCAGAGCCTGCCACTGCGCATGTTTGGCATCATGCAGAACGACACATTGCTTGCAATTCCGTTCTTCACCTTCATGGGGCTGATTCTTGAGCGATCCGGCATGGCGGAGGACTTGCTCGACACCATTGGGCAACTGTTTGGCCCCATCCGCGGTGGCTTGGCCTATGCAGTGATTTTGGTTGGCGCCATGTTGGCGGCCACAACCGGTGTAGTAGCTGCGTCGGTCATCTCCATGGGTTTGATTTCCCTGCCCATCATGCTGCGCTATGGTTATGACCGTCGCGTAGCTACAGGCGTAATCGCAGCATCAGGAACCTTGGCCCAAATTATTCCGCCGTCCTTGGTGCTGATTATCTTGGCTGACCAATTGGGCAAGAGCGTGGGCGATTTGTACGCCGGGGCGTTTGTTCCAGGCTTTGTGTTGACCGGCTTGTACGTGGGCTACATCTTCTTGGTCACCATCATCAAGCCAGAGTACGCGCCAGCCTTACCACCCGAAGCCCGCACCATTCGCGAAGACGATGGTACCTCCGGCATGCGCTCGCTGGGTATTTTGACTGCACTGTCCGTCATCGCCGCCGTAGTGTTTGCCAAGACTCGCCCTGCTGAAACGCCGCTCGACGAAACCATTGTGATTTCGATGTGCGTTGGCGTTGGTATTGCATTTGTGGCAGCTGTCGTCAACAAGGTAACTAAGTTGGGCTTGCTCTCCAGAATGGCTGAACGCGTTACCTTTGTGCTGATTCCGCCATTGGCGCTGATTTTTCTGGTGCTGGGCACCATCTTCTTGGGGATTGCGACACCCACGGAAGGCGGAGCGATGGGTGCGGTTGGCGCGCTGATCATGGCACTGGCCCGTGGCCGCATTGACATGAAGCTGATTCGCCAAGCCATGGACAGCACCATGAAGCTCTCCTGCTTTGTGCTGTTCATTTTGGTTGGCGCCACTGTGTTCAGCCTGGCCTTCCAGGGCGTTGATGGCCCCAAGTGGGTTGAACATTTGCTCTCTGGTTTGCCTGGTGGTCAGCTAGGCTTCTTGATTGTCGTGAACTTGCTGGTATTCATACTGGCCTTCTTCCTTGACTTCTTTGAACTGGCCTTCATCATCATCCCGCTGATTGGGCCGGTGGCAGAAAAGCTTGGCATTGACTTGGTCTGGTTTGGCGTGCTGCTGGCCGTGAACATGCAGACATCATTCATGCACCCACCATTTGGCTTTGCGCTCTTTTATCTGCGCAGTGTGGCGCCACACCAGGACTACACCGACAAGGTCACCAAGAAGCCGATTGCCAAGATCACCATCGAGCAGATTTACTGGGGTGCGGTGCCTTTTGTGATCATCCAGGTTCTGATGGTGAGCCTGATCATTGCCTTCCCAGGAATCGTTTCCACCGGAACCACGGCTGGCAACGAACTGAATGCTGAGCAGGTGATGGAGCAAATGCAAGTGAGCCCAGACGTGAACGCCAACGAGAGTGGCGAAGCCCCCAAAACAGATGCAGGCACCCCGGAGTCTAAAGAGGAGGATCCCATGAAGGCCTTGACCGACTCGATGAAGCGCGACGAGGCCAAGAAACCCTGACGCTCTAACGCTTGAAAAAATGCCTCCGCTTGGAGGCATTTTTTTGCGTCTATAACGCCGATGGCATTGAGCAGTACCAGTACCAACAAAAAACCCGCCTAAGCGGGTTTTTTGTTGGTGCAATGAAAAGCGTTTTACAGCTTTTGAGCCTGCATGAAGGAGTCGAAACGCGCTTCGGTGAAACGGAACCACAGGTTGGCTTCCTTGCGATAAGCCGCGTAGTCAGTGTAGATCTTCTTCCAGGCAGGGTTGCTTGCGCTCAATTCGGAATAAACCTCTTCGGATGCCTTGAACGCGGCAAGAAGCACATCATTGGGGAATGAATGCAGTTTGGTGCCTTGGCTTACCAGTGCCTTCAGGGCACCGGGGTTCTTGTAGTCATACTTGGCCTGCATGTCGGTGTGTGCATAGGCAGCAGCAGACTCAATGATGGCTTTGTACTCAGGGGTCAAGGTGTCGTAAGCCTTTTTATTGACGTACAGGCTCAGCTGAGGACCACCTTCCCACCAACCGGGATAGTAATAGTGAGGTGCAACTTTGTTGAAACCCAGTTTTTGGTCGTCATAAGGACCAACCCACTCTGCCGCATCAATCGTGCCTTTTTCGAGCGCCTGGTAAATCTCGCCACCAGGAATGTTTTGTGGCACCACACCGATGCGCTCGGCAACCTTGCCACCAAAGCCACCCACGCGGAACTTCAAACCTTTGAGGTCTGCCACGGACTTGATTTCTTTGCGGTACCAACCACCCATTTGAGCGCCGGTATTGCCCATGGGGAAGTTGACGATGCCCACATTGCTGTAGAACTCTCGCATCAGCTTCAAGCCATTGCCTTCATACATCCAGGCTGTCATCTGACGGCTGTTAAGTCCAAAAGGAATAGCGCAGTCCAGCGCGTAGGTAGGATCCTTGCCGAAGAAATAGTAAGGGGCAGTGTGTGCCATTTCCACGGTGCCATTAGAAGCACCATCCAATACGCCGGGGCCAGGCATCAACTCGCCAGCGGCATGGGTGGAGATGACAAATTTGCCACCTGTCATATCACTGACTTTTTTGGCAAATACATCGACAGCGCCAAAAATAGTGTCCAATGATTTTGGAAAGCTGGAGGCAACGCGCCACCGAACTGCACCTCCTCCAGTAACTACCGCTGGGGCGCTGGCAGTCGCGCTGGGAGTTTCATCTTTTTTTGAGCAGGCCACAACGCCAGCAGCCAATACGCCAGCAATACCAGCGTTTTTAATGAGGGAACGACGATCCATAAACAACTCCATGGTTAGCAAACACGTTATCCCCGGATGACCTTGAGTCACCCTGGATGAGACCTCTGGATTTTAGGAAGGCCTCAGACGGCAAACCGTGGGGGTTTACCCTTTCCGATGCGTCCTGATGCTGAAATTTATTCAGCTATCGCGAAATGAATTTCAGACGACAACTTTCAACGAGGGTGCGCTAGTCAAGACATAGTCACTCAATTTTTGTCGAATGGTATTCAAGATACCCGCTGCGTCCAGGCCTTGCATGGCCAGGAGCTTGGCCGGGTCGCCGTGTGCAGTAAATTCATCGGTCAGCCCCAATTGAACCAAGCGTTTTTCGACACCAGCGCGCGCAAGGCATTCACCCACAGCGCTACCGGCACCGCCCATGATCGCCCCCTCCTCCACAGTGACTAGCGCGTCGTGCGTGGCGGCTACCTCAAGCAGCAGCGCCTCGTCAAGCGGCTTGGCCCAACGCATGTTGACGACTGTGGCATTCAACTGCTCTGCAGCCTCCAGCGCGGGATAGAGTAGCGTACCGAACGCCAAGATGGCTATACCTTTGCCTTGGCGGCGAATTTCGCCTTTGCCAAATGGCAATGCATCAAGGCTTGGTGAAACCGCTACTCCGGCACCCGATCCGCGCGGGTAACGCACGGCAACCGAATGGTCTTGTTCAAACGCACTGCTGAGCAATTGGCGACATTCGTTTTCGTCTGCTGGGCACGCAATACTGACGTTAGGAATGCACCGTAAAAACGGGATGTCGTAAGCGCCAGCGTGTGTTGCACCGTCAGCCCCCACCAAACCCGCACGGTCTAAGGCAAACACAACCGGCAAGTTTTGAAGCGCGACATCATGAATCAGTTGGTCATATGCGCGCTGCAAGAAAGTGGAATAGATCGCCACCACTGGCTTAAGCCCTTCACAAGCCAAACCTGCTGCAAATGTCACGGCATGCTGCTCTGCAATGCCCACATCGTAGTAGCGGCCAGGAAAGCGCTTTTCAAACTCAACCATGCCCGAGCCTTCGCGCATGGCCGGGGTAATGCCGACCAAGCGTTGGTCTTTTGCAGCCATGTCGCACAGCCATTGGCCAAAGACCTGGGTAAACGTGGTTTTGGTCGGTGCAATCGACTTTTGCAGGCCAACCGCCGGGTCAAACTTACCTGGGCCGTGGTAGGCCACCGGGTCAGCCTCGGCCAGCTTGTAGCCCTGCCCTTTCTTGGTGACGACATGCAAAAACTGCGGACCCGACTTGTCAGCGAGCAGGTGCTTGATGTTCTCCAATGTGGGGATCAGTGACTCCAGATCGTGACCGTCAATGGGGCCGACGTAATTGAATCCAAATTTTTCAAACAAAGTGGCAGGTACCACCATACCTTTCGCATGCTCTTCAAAGCGCTTGGCCAGTTCAAACAAGGGCGGGGCAACCTGCAAAACTTGCTTGCCTACATTCTTGGCTGCAGCGTAAAACTGGCCACTCATCAGTTGTGCCAAATACCGGTTCAGCGCCCCAACAGGTGGGCTGATCGACATGTCGTTGTCGTTCAAGACGACCAGTAATTTCCCGCCGTCATGCAACTGCACGCCCGCATTGTTCAAGGCTTCGAAAGCCATGCCAGCGGTCATGGCACCGTCACCAATCACCGCCACAGCATGGCGATCTTCACCCTTCAGTTTGGCGGCCAATGCCATACCCAGCGCGGCAGAAATACTGGTGGACGAATGTGCCGTGCCAAAGGCGTCGTACGGGCTTTCTGAGCGCTGCGGAAAGCCGCTCAAGCCATTCAGTTGACGCAGCGTAGGCATGCGTTCGCGTCGCCCTGTCAGTATCTTGTGTGGGTAGGTTTGATGGCCCACATCCCACACGATGCGGTCATGAGGGGTATTGAACACATAGTGCAGTGCAATGGTGAGTTCTACCGTTCCCAAATTGGAACTGAGGTGCCCACCCGTGGCGGCCACATTGTTCAACACGCACGCGCGCAACTCATCTGCCAAGAGGGGCAGTTGGGTGCGTGGCAGGCGACGCAAATCTGCCGGATCATTTACGCTTTCAAGCAATTTGCTCATCTCAAGTATTCCGGTTGACGACCATGTCTGCCAATGCCTCTAGCGCATGGGTTGCACCAAGCCCCGATGCCCGAAGCGCCACCAGCGCCTGTTGCAACAGGGTTTGGGCGTAGTCTTGTGCGCCAGTCAGGCCCAGCAGTGAAACGTAAGTCGGTTTGTCGTTCGCCGCGTCTTTGCCGGCAGTTTTGCCTAAAGTGGCTGCGTCTTGCGTCACATCCAAAATGTCATCCACCACCTGAAAAGCCAAACCCAGTGCTGAGCCAAAGGCTTTCAGATTGCTTAGGGCTTGTTGATCGCAGTGGCCGCACGCAGCCCCCATCATCACACTGGCCTGCAACAATGCTCCCGTTTTGAGTTGGTGCATATGCTGCAACTGCGCCTGGGTCAGTTTGACGCCAACACTCGCCAAATCAATGGCTTGGCCACCCGCCATGCCAGATTGCCCTGCGGCAACAGCAAGCAATCGGCAAAGTGTGGCCTGAATCTCGGCTGGAACGGTATTGCCTTCTGGCGTAAGCAATTCAAAGGCCAATGCCTGCAATGCGTCACCTGCTAGCAAGGCCTGCGCCTCGCCATAGGCGACATGCACTGTTGCCTTGCCACGCCTCAAGACATCATTGTCCATGCACGGCAAATCATCATGCACCAGCGAGTAGGCATGAATTAGCTCAACCGCACAGGCTGCGCGTTGTGTGGCGTCAGCGTTACCGCCGACAGCTTCACTTGCAGCCCAAACGAGCAAGGGCCTAAGCCGCTTGCCACCATCCAGCACGGCATACCGCATTGCGGCACCTAGGTCCGCAGGAGCATCAGCTTTGACCCAGTCAGACAGCGACATTTCGACGGCAGCCAGATGGGCGCCACTCCAGGCTCGCAAATCAAATTTCGAGCCAATAGCAATCGCGGCAGCATTGTTCATTCAGGCTTCCAGGGAGTCAATGCGCCTTTGTCCAACAGGCTTACTTGCTGCTCGACAGCGCTCAGCCGGTCGCGGCAAAATTGCAACAACAAGGCACCGCGCTGGTAGGCTGACAGAAGGCCATCCAAAGGCATTTGGCCAGACTCAAGTTCGGTGACCAGTCCTTCCAACTCCTTCAGCGCCGCCTCGTAACTCTTGGGCGAGTCTTGCAGCGCTAGCGATTTGGCCGACGCAGCGGCGGAAGGGGACGAAGCCTTAGGCATGTAGGAATCTTGATTCTGACAGAAGAGCGTGCATTTTAAGGGGCGCGCAGCCGAAGGCATTGGGGGCATAGCCTCAAAATATGAAGGCCACAAAGGTACAATTGCCCCCTATTGTTCATTGCCAGCGCATCTGACACCCCTGTTGATCGACGCTGGTGTTTCTTTTTTACCTCCTGTCCCTCGATACGCGGGGGGGAGTCTTGGTCAGGATATCCATGTCTGATTTAAGTCTTCAACTGCAACAGGCACGAAGCCAACTACCAGTTTCCAGCTACTTTGACGAGGCGCTCTATGCGCGTGAGCTGGAAGTCATATTTCAAGGTGGTCCCCGTTATGTGGGGCATCAACTGGCCGTGCCCAACGTGGGCGATTACTACGCTTTACCTCACGAAGGTGAAGGCCGCGCTTTGATCCGCACTGCGGAGGGCCCCAATGGGGTAGAACTGATCTCCAATGTCTGCCGGCACCGCCAAGCCGTGATGCTGAAGGGTCGCGGTAGCCTGAACAACAAAGACGGTGGCAACGTGGTTTGCCCGCTGCACCGCTGGACATACAACCGTCAGGGCCAGTTGATCGGCGCGCCGCATTTTGCCCAAGACCCTTGCTTGAGCCTGAAGAACTATCCGCTTCAGGAGTGGAACGGCCTGCTTTTTGAAACCAATGGCCGCCAGGTGATGGACGATTTGGCCAACATGGGGCCGCGCCAAGCGCTGGATTTTTCTGGCTATGCCCTGGACCGGGTCGAACTGCACGAATGCAATTACAACTGGAAAACCTTTATTGAGGTCTACCTAGAGGACTACCATGTCGGGCCATTCCACCCAGGCTTGGGTGGCTTCGTCACTTGCGACGATTTGCGCTGGGAATTCAAAAAAGACTATTCCGTGCAAACCGTGGGGCTGCATCAAGGCATGGCCAATCGGCAGGGCAAGGCTGGTAGCCCGGTTTATCAACGTTGGCAAGATGTTCTTCAGAAATATCTTCGAGAGAACAAATCCGATGCGTTACCAGCCCATGGTGCCATCTGGCTCACCTATTACCCGCACATCATGGTGGAGTGGTATCCGCATGTGCTGACGGTTTCGACCGTGCACCCTATCAGCACTCAAAAAACGCTCAATATGGTGGAGTTTTACTACCCCGAAGAAATCGTTGCATTTGAGCGCGAGTTTGTCGATGCCCAACAGGCAGCCTACATGGAAACCTGCATTGAAGACGACGAAATCGGCGAACGCATGGACGCAGGCCGCAAGGCGCTGATGCAGCGGGGCGACAACGAAGTAGGCCCCTACCAAAGCCCCATGGAAGACGGTATGCAGCATTTTCACGAATGGTATCGCCAAGTCTTAGGGCTCTAGCGCTTCGCTTTTGATAGCAATAAAGCCACGTCAATCCTGCCGAAAAGCCAATATTTGTCCATAAATCCTTCTCTGCAAGCACTGTGGATGGTGCTGGCCTCCTTTTTGTTTGCCACGATGGGGGTATGTGTCAAGCTGGCGTCTGATGATTTCAACAGTGCCGAGATCGTTTTTTGGCGCGGCGTGATTGGCGTTGTTTTCATGGGCACCTATGCCAAGCAGCGCGGCATTCCGCTGGCAACATCGGTCCCATGGATGCATACATGGCGTAGCGTGATCGGCGTCACATCGCTCAGTGCATGGTTCTACGCCTTAACCAAGCTGCCATTGGCCACCGCGATGACGCTCAATTACATGAGCAGTGTTTGGATTGCCGCATTTCTTGTGGGTGGAGCCCTGATTTACAAGAATGCTGAGAAGCAAGGCATGCTGGTGATGACCGTGCTGGCAGGTTTTGCTGGCGTTGTGCTAATTCTGCGCCCGACCATTGAGCAAAACCAAATGTTTGCAGGCCTGATCGGCTTGCTATCGGGCATGGGGGCTGCGCTGGCTTACATGCAGGTCATGGCACTGTCGCGCATAGGTGAGCCCGAAGCAAGGGTTGTTTTTTACTTCGCTGTCGGCACCGTGGTTGCTGGCGGTTTGGCCATGGTCGTGACAGGCATTTCGCCAACAGATCACTACAGCAATTGGCGCACCGTCTTGTGGTTATTGCCCGTGGGCATACTCGCGTCTGTTGGTCAGTTGTGCATGACCCGAGCGTATGCTTCAGGGGCCACACTTGTGGTCGCCAATTTGCAGTATTCCGGCATTGTGTTTGCCGCCATTTACAGCTTGGCGTTCTTCGGTGACCAGATTTCCTGGATGGGTTGGCTGGGAATTGCCCTGATCGTGGCCAGCGGCATTACAGCCACGGTGCTGCGCTCACGTGCAGCACCGGACTCACCGGCCGAAGAGCACTAGTCAGACTAGCGCCTAAACCTTCACACAATCGGCGTAATAACGCACGACGCCATGCTCATCGGCTTGCTCCACAAGACCATGAATATCCGTCTCAAAGCCCGGGCATTCTTTGGCAAATTCGCGTGAGAACTTGAGGTAGTCCACGATCTTCTTGTTGAAGACTTCCCCGGGGATCAGCAAGGGAATCCCAGGCGGGTAAGGCGTGATCATGCTGGTGGCAATGCGGCCTTCCAGGTTGTCGATCTCGACTCGCTCGGTGCGCCGATGCGCAATATAGGCGAACGCATCACTGGGCTTCATGGCTGGCACCAAGTCGCCTAGGTACATGTCCGTCGTCAAGCGCGCAATATCGTATTTGGCGTACATCTGGTGCACATGCTGGCACAAATCCGCCAAGCCCATGGCTTCATAGCGGGGAAACTGCTGGCAGAACTCAGGCAGGATGCGCCACATGGGCTGGTTCTTGGCGTAGTCATCTTTGAACTGTTGCAATGCCGTCAGCAAGGTGTTCCAGCGGCCTTTGGTGATGCCAATGGTGAACATGATGAAGAAGCTGTACAGGCCCGTCTTTTCGACAATCACGCCGTGCTCAACCAAGAACTTGGTCACGATGCTGGCGGGAATTCCGGTCTTGGCGAACTTGCCGTTCAGGTCCAAGCCAGGCGTAACGATGGTGGATTTGATCGGGTCCAGCATGTTGAAGCCGTCGGCCAAGTTGCCAAATCCATGCCAGTTGCTCGGTGCATTTTTGGTGTTTTTGGCGGTGCGTTTTTCGCCTTTGATGATCCAGTCTTCAGCGCGGCCTATGCCCTCTTCCACAAGTTTGTCAGGTCCCCAAACCTTGAACCACCAATCCAGGCCATATTCCTCATCCACCTTGCGCATGGCACGGCGAAAGTCCAGTGCTTCCATGATGCTTTCTTCAACCAAAGCTGTGCCACCGGGCGGCTCCATCATGGCGGCGGCCACATCGCAACTGGCGATGATGGCGTACTGAGGACTGGTGCTGGTGTGCATCAGGTAGGCCTCATTGAAGAGGTGGCGGTCCAGCTTGCGGTTTTGAGAGTCCTGCACTAGCACGTGGCTGGCCTGGCTGATACCGGCCAGCAGTTTGTGGGTGGACTGGGTGGAAAACACCAAGGCCTCCTTAGGCCGAGCGCGCTTCTTCCCCATGGCGTGATAGGGACCATAGAACGGATGGAAAGCCGCGTGCGGCAACCATGCTTCGTCAAAGTGCAAGGTATCCACATAGCCATCAAGCATGTTCTTGATGGTTTCGGTGTTGTAGATCACGCCATCGTACGTGCTCTGTGTGAGCGTCATGATGCGTGGCTTGACCTTGGACGCGTCCACGCCTTTGAGCAGCGGGTTGGCCGCGATCTTGGCGCGGATGGCAGCTGGCTCGAACTCGCTCTTGGGGATCGGACCAATGATGCCAAAGTGGTTGCGCGTGGGCTTCATGAAGACAGGTATGGCCCCGGTCATGATGATCGCGTGCAGGTTGGACTTGTGGCAGTTGCGGTCCACCACCACCACGTCGCCTGGGGCCACCGTGTGGTGCCAGACCATCTTGTTGCTGGTGCTGGTGCCATTGGTCACAAAGAAACAATGATCGGCGTTAAAAATGCGCGCCGCATTGCGCTCTGACGCTGCCACGGGGCCGGTGTGATCCAGCAGTTGGCCCAATTCTTCCACCGCATTGCACACGTCAGCGCGAAGCATGTTCTCGCCAAAAAACTGGTGAAACATCTGACCCACAGGGCTCTTCAAGAAGGCGACGCCGCCTGAGTGTCCTGGGCAATGCCAGGAATACGAACCGTCTTCGGCGTAATCTAAAAGCGCTTTGAAGAAAGGTGGTTGAACGCCTTCTAGATACGCCTTGGCCTCCCGAATGATGTGACGCGCCACGAACTCTGGCGTGTCTTCAAACATATGAATGAAACCGTGCAGCTCGCGCAGGATATCGTTCGGGATGTGGCGGCTGGTTTTGGTTTCGCCATAGACGTAAATGGGAACGTCCAGGTTCTTGCGACGAACCTCTTCAATGAAATTGCGCAGGTTCAGCACGGCCGGGTCCAGATCTGGCCCAGGTGTGAACTCTTCATCGTCAATCGACAAAATGAAGGCACTTGCGCGACTTTGCTGCTGGGCAAATTGACTCAGATCGCCATAGCTTGTGACGCCGAGAATTTCAAAGCCTTCTTTTTCAATGGCGTCGGCTAGGGCACGGATACCCAGGCCTGACGTGTTGTCGGAGCGGAAATCTTCGTCAATGATGACGATAGGAAAGCGAAATTTCATCTAAAGCTCCAAAGAAGGACCAGATTTGTAACCAAGGGGCGAAGTGTAAGAAATAAATGCGACCCACCTCTTGTGCATCTGCTCTATTGGCACAAAATGTCGTGCATTGCCCACAACTGGAGCCCTGAATGAGCCTTTCGACGCTTTGGTGGATCGCTTGCGGCGTTGCAGTCGGGCTGGAGCTGCTGACCGCCAGCTTTTATTTGCTGATGCTGGCACTGGGCTTGGCGGCTGGTGCGATAGCAGCACACCTTGGTTGTAGCAGCATGGCACAGGTGCTTAGCGCGGCAATCGTGGGAGGTTTGGCGGTATCTGCACTTTACATTCAACGCAGCCGTTCACCTGCACGCAAAGGATTCAGCACGAACAAGGATGTCAATTTAGACATTGGCGAGACGGTGCATGTGCTTCAATGGGACGCCGAGCAAAATTGCACAGTAAGTTACCGCGGTGCCGACTGGCAAGCCAGCCTGGCTGCTGGTGCCATCAGCCAAAGCGGTGCCCACCGCATTGTCGAAGTGTTGGGTAGCCGATTGATCCTTCAACCCATTCAGTGAAAGTCCACCATGGAATTCGCCATTATTCTGTTCGTCATTGTGGGCATCGTCATCGTCCGCGCGCTCAAGGTCGTGCCGCAGCAAAATGCCTGGGTCGTAGAGCGCCTGGGCAAATATCACAGCACACTCACACCGGGCTTGAGCCTTTTAATCCCCTTTGTGGACAGCGTAGCCTACAAGCATTCGCTCAAAGAAATTCCACTTGATGTTCCCAGCCAAGTTTGCATCACACGTGACAACACGCAACTGCAGGTGGACGGAATACTCTACTTTCAAGTGACAGACCCAATGCGGGCCAGCTATGGGTCCAGCAATTACATCATGGCCATTTCGCAACTGGCTCAGACCAGCTTGCGTTCTGTCATTGGTAAGCTCGAGTTGGACAAAACCTTTGAAGAGCGCGCAACCATCAATCATTCGGTGGTCAGCGCGATCGACGAAGCCGCCCTGAACTGGGGCGTCAAGGTATTGCGTTACGAAATCAAAGACCTGACGCCACCCAAAGAAATTCTGCACGCCATGCAGCAGCAGATCACTGCGGAGCGCGAAAAGCGAGCGTTGATTGCCGCCTCAGAAGGACGTCGCCAAGAGCAGATCAACATTGCGACAGGTGAGCGCGAAGCGTCCATCGCCCGGTCTGAAGGTGAAAAACAAGCCGTCATCAATAAGGCGCAAGGGGAAGCCTCCTCCATCTTGGCGGTAGCCGAAGCGAACGCGCAGGCCATTGAGCGCGTTGCATCCGCCATTCGTCAGCCAGGTGGCGCTGAAGCAGTTCAGCTCAAAGTAGCTGAGAAGGCTGTCGAAGCCTATAGCCGCGTTGCCGCCGACGCGACAACAACTTTAGTTGTGCCCAGTGACATGGGCCAAGTGGCCAGCCTTATCTCGTCTGCCATGAAAATGGTTCAGACGACAAAGCAAATCTGAGTCGATACAAGCTTGTGCGGTCTAGGCCACGCGAAAGGCCTGCTATAATTGAAGGCTACACCTAGGAGCGGTGGATGAGTGGTTTAAGTCGCACGCCTGGAAAGCGTGTGTGGGTTAATAGCCCACCGCGGGTTCGAATCCCGCCTGCTCCGCCAGGTAACTTGTTTTCCAGCAAGTTGAAAACACGAGACCCGCATTCAAATTTGAATGGCGGGTTTTTTGTTTTCTGGCGTATATTCCTTCGCCACTTCAAGAGACTCAAAATCACCATGAAAAAGGCCACCCGAAGGTGGCCCATTGTTGGGTTTGAAAAGACTTAGTTCAAAGCACTCTTCTTGCCATCTTTGTAAACATACAAAGTCATAGCGGGGTTCTTCAACTCACCATTAGGCTCAAAGGAAATCGTGGAGGTCACGCCCTTGAAGCTGGTTTCGCCGATTTTGGCAGTGTAAACCTTAGGATCAGTCGAACCAGCACGCTTCATGGCGTCAACCAGGACGAAAGTTGCGTCATAGGTGTAAGGGCTGTACACCTGGAACTGTGCAGGGTACTTGGCATCGTACTTAGCCTTCCAAGCAGTACCGCCTGGCATTTTGGCAAGTGATGCGCCACCTTCAGCGCAAACCACATTCTCTAAGGTCTTTGCACCAGCTGCCAGCTTGGCAATTTCGGAAGTGCAGATGCCATCGCCGCCAAAGTATTTGACGTTAGAGAGGCCCAATTGTTCCATCTGGCGCAGCATGGGGCCAGCTTGTGGGTCCATACCACCGAAGAAAATACCGTCTGGTGCTTTTGACTTGATGGCGGTCAGAATAGCCATGAAATCAGTTGCCTTGTCGGTCGTGAACTGCTCGTCAACGATTTGGATGCCCTTGGAAGCAGCGATCTTCTTGAACACATCAGCAACACCTTGACCGTAAGCGGTACGGTCATCAATGATGGCAATCTTCTTGAGCTTCAAGGCATCAGCTGCATACAAAGCCAAGCCGGCGCCCAAAGCGTTGTCATTGGCAATGATTCGGAATGTGGTCTTGTAACCTGGCTTGGTCAGATTAGGGTTGGTCGCAGCGCCCGTTACGTGAGGAATACCGCAATCGTTGTAAACCTTGGAGGCAGGAATAGTGGTACCAGAATTCAGGTGCCCCACAACGCCAGCGACTTTGGCATCGCACAGTTTTTGTGCAGCAGCCGTGCCCTGCTTTGGATCAGCAGCATCGTCTTCAGCCACGATTTCAAAACGGACTTTTTTGCCTGCAATGGTCACGCCCTGAGCATTCAGGTCTTCAATTGCCATGCGAACGCCGTTTTCGTTGTCCTTGCCGTAGTGCGCTTGTGCGCCCGACAGAGGGGCGACGTGGCCAATCTTGACCACTTGCACGTCTTGTGCAGCGGCAGTGCCTGCAACAGCAGCAAATGCTGCCAATACGGTCAATTTCATTTTGAATTGCATAAAAGCTCCAGAGGAAGGGTCTGTCTTTGAATAATTGAGCGATTTCGAGGTTTCACTCAACGCCCGAGACCATAACGCAAAAATTGCGCCTGACACATAGGGAACACGCTAGTTTGACTCAAATCAAGCTTACTCGCCGTGCAGTTCCTGAGCGACGGCGGCGCTGACAGCATCTCGGACCACCAATTCGATCTCCTGGCGCAACAGCGGTTCGATCGATTGGGTGTGCGAAACCACCAACTCAGACAGCGCCTCGCGCAAACGTTGATTCAAAACAAGATCCACCCGCTGCAAAACGCGGTGTACCAGTTGCTCTTGCATCTCTGCAGTGAATTCGGGCTGGGCCACCGGGGGAGGAGGTGGCTCCAAGGGCACAACAACTTCTGTTAGCGTCGGCACAAACCTAGGTGGCATTCGAGCCACCGGGTTTGCCATGAGCTTCGATTCATCCAAATTAATCAATCTCAGGCTCCTTGCAGCGCAATATCATGTCTTGTAATGGTAAAGCCTAACTCGGTATAGCGCTTCCAACGCTCGCGCGCCTGCTGACGATCATTGACATCCAGACTGACAATTTCAATGACTCGCTTGAACGCGTCAAACCCGAGAGGCACCCCATCCAGCAAATTGAGCATCACGTCTTGGTGTGGGTATTCTGGCGACTCATCACAAAGAATAACAGGCGATAAGGCAAGCATGTTCTCGGTAACCCCTGGAGCACCCATCACGCCGTGCGAAACAAATTCAAGTGGAGAAAAAGTCCACAACATGCGATCCAACTGCGCAACGACTTGAGCGTCAGCCAGCACCATCACCCGGGCCCCCGCAGCGACCGCTTTACGCAACAAACGACACGCGTAGTGCAGTTTGTCGACGGCAGTCTCCCCGACATTGAAGTGAAATGCGATCTCAGCCATGCTAGGTCAAACTCAGGACGCCGTTTTTTAAGGTGCTGCGATCGGTCTTACTTTAACAGTCGAAGCTTTTGACTTCTTGCCAGACAGGTTGATTGGCGCGGCTTGGCCCACAAGGTAGTCAAGCAAGAGCCCGACTGGGCGCCCCGTTGAGCCCTTGGCCGCACCGCTCTTCCAGGCGGTTCCGGCAATATCCAAGTGTGCCCAGGGGAATTTCCCTGCAAATCGCTGAAGAAATTTGGCCGCAGTAACCGCACCACCTGCGCGCCCAGCCACATTGGCCACATCTGCAAAATTCGACTTGAGCCCTTCGGCGTATTCGTCGTCCAAAGGCAAACGCCAGCAGGGGTCCAACGCCGACTCACCAGCAGACAACAGAGCTGCGGCCAGCGCATCGTCGGACGCAAACAGACCACTGCGAACACCGCCCAACGCCACCATGCATGCGCCAGTCAACGTGGCCACATCAATGACAGCCTTGGGCTTGAAACGCTCGGCAAATGTCAGCGCATCACACAAAATCAATCGACCTTCAGCGTCTGTATTGAGCACTTCAATGGTTTGACCACTCATGCTGGTCACCACATCACCAGGCTTCAAAGCTGTTCCGTCGGGCATGTTTTCGCAAGAAGCGATCAGGCCAATCACGTTGATTTTGGGCTTGATCTCCGCTAACGCAGCAAACACACCCAACACGCTGGCGGCACCGCACATATCGAACTTCATTTCATCCATCTCAGCACCTGGCTTTAGCGAAATGCCGCCGGTATCAAAGGTGATGCCCTTGCCCACCAAGACCACTGGCGCATCTGACTTTGCACCGCCAAGATACTTCAGCACAATGAACCGCAGAGGCTCCACTGATCCACGGGCAACGGCCATGAATGACCCCATGCGAAGCGCTGCAACCTGTTTCGGACCGAGCACATCGCACGAAACACCGGAGTGCTTTGCAACGGCTTGCGCCGCTTCACCAAGCATCGAAGGCGTTGCGTAGTTGGCCGGGCGATTTCCCCACTCTTTGGCAAGTTCGACACCCATCGCCAAGGCTTTGGCGTAGACAAGGTCAGTTTGAACCAAGGTGGCGTCTGGAACCCCTAAAGTCACCGCTCGCAACTTGCGTGATTCAACCTTGCTCTTTGTGTGGGTATAGACGTAACTCGCTTCAGCTGAAGCCGACACCGTCGCTCGAACGAGGGCACCCATGGTGCTGGCGGAGGTGCCATCAAGCAACGAAAGGCTGATCATCATCTTTTTAACATTGGCACCTTTGGCGACCCCAACCGCGCCAAGAACTGCAAGGCGAACCTGTTTTGCGCTCGCCTGACCCGCGCCAATCAAAATGACACGGGTTGCCTCGAAAAGCGAATGGCGATACAGCTGCAGGCTCTTCCCCGCTTTTAATTCCAGGTCGCCCGCCTTCACTGCCAAAGAAATGAATTGGGTGACTTCGTCTTGACCGGGTTTGAATTGCTCACCGACCAACAATACAAGCAGGTCACACTTGGCTGACGCACTGTCGGCGATGTTCACGGAACGAATATCAAATTGAAGTGCGCTTGTCATAGAGTTTCTTTTCAAAATAGAGATCAACGGTGCAACATGGTAAAGCCTGCATGCTGACGCACCACTTTCCAGCCCGAAAGCTGCTGCGGCGTCAAATCATCAAGCCAAGGTTGTTCTACAACAAGCGTAACGTCGCCTGTCATGGACGTCACCCGATCAAAGTCGGTTGGGTCATCCACCAATTGGGCCTGACCTGCGGTGTAGAAATTTGCTGACAAGGGGCGAACGCCCAAGTAATAGATCGAAGATTTAGGCTCCCAAGCTTCAAGCAGCGCCTTTTGGGACCGCAAAGCAGGCGTCTCGGGGAACCACAAAAGCATGATGCTGGCCCAAAGTGGCATCAATACCGCCAAGGCCCACACAGACCTGACCACTGCCCTCTGTTGAAAGGCAGTCAACATCAAAATGGAGGATAAGAGTGCAAAAGCTGGTAACCCCGGTAGCACATAGGCCTCCAAGATGTTTCGCGCCATCGTGAAAAAAAGAATGGGGGCCAACGTCCAGGCCAGCAAGTATTGCCATTCACCTTTGAGCCACACACCTGCCAATCGCGCCTTTCCGTCGCCTCGACTGAAGTGCAAGACCAACCACGCCAGCGCCGCCACTGGCGTCCAAGGAAGAAACCCCCCAAAGCCAAACCACCAGATCAATCCTCGCGGCTCAGCGTGGCCTGCACCATACAAGTCGCCCGTCCAGCCACTGACCAGGAATCGCTGAAGATGTTCACCCACTATAAAGTACTGCAAAAACCCGGGCGTGCGCTGCTCAGCCAGTAAATACCAGGGCAGCGTTAGTACAGACATCAGCAACAGGCCTCTCAGCCACGGTAACGAATGCCAAGCCTGCTTCCACCTAGAATCAGGGCTGCCCAATACCCAAAGCGTCAGTGCCAAGCCCGAAATTACCGTCGCCACCGGGCCTTTGGCCAGCAAGCCGAGTGAAAGCCCCAGAAAGAATGCCCAACGCCAATAAGTGCGGCCAGTCGCGTCATTGATACTTACCCAAAACCCGATCATGGACGCCGTCATGCCCATGGCCATAAACATGTCGGTCATCACAGCGCCAGAGGCGACAAATCCGACCAAACTGGACAGCATCACCAAAGCGGCTGCCATCGGCAAAACACCGTCAAATCGATCACGTCGCGGCCAAGCCCGGAACATGGCAATAATGGCAAGCGTTGCCAAAAATGGCGCAAGCCGGGCACCAAACTCATTGACACCAAAGATCGCCATGGTGGCGGCACTACCCCAAAACGACAAGGGCGGCTTCCCCCAAAAAGGCACCCCATGGTCAAACCAAGGCGTAACCCAGTTGCCAGTTTCCAGCATCTTGCGTGCAATTTCGGCGTAGCGGGGCTCTGTGGTCGCAAAGAACGGATAGGCGCCAAGGGTAGCCAATCGAACGACCAGCGCCAGGACAAAAAGAAATAGGATCCAACGCCGCACGTTAATACGCGGGCCGATTAAAGTAGGCACGAAGCTGTTACCGTCTGCTAGTTGATGCAGCGATTTTCCTTCAAAATACACGCCCCCCCCCCGCAAAGCTCTCATCCGTGCTCTTTCAATCCACATTACGCAAAGAACTTGCGCGCAGTTTTGGTGCCACCCTGGTGGTCTTGCTCACCATTGTGATGACCATGATGCTGATTCGCGTCTTGGCACAAACGACACGGGGCGCCATCAATCCATCCGAAGTAATGATCGTGATGGGCTACACCGTGCTGGGTCAACTGGCGACCATTTTGGCCTTGAGCCTGTTCATTTCCATTGTGAGCACCATTTCACGCATGTACCGGGACAGCGAAATGGTGATCTGGTTCTCCGGCGGCATTGGCTTAGCGGGGTTTGTGCGCCCACTTGCGCGATTTGCCTGGCCCGTCTTGCTGGTCATCGGCGCCTTGGCGCTGGTGGTCTACCCGTGGACCAATCAGCAAACGCAAGACATGAAAGAGCGCTACGAAAAAAGAGGTGACCTTGAACGGGTTTCTCCGGGGCAATTTCAAGAATCTGCAGCTGGCAACCGTGTTTTCTTTATTGATAAAGCTTCACCCGATGAAAAAACGGGAAAAAACATCTTCATTGCCGCCAGTGAAGGGGGTAAGGAAGCGGTGACCAGTTCGCAGAAAGGGCACATAGAGTCCATCAATGATTCACGCTTCTTAATGCTCCAAAATGGCCAGCGGCTCGAAAGCAACACCCATGACAAGCGCACCAAGATCAGTCACTTTGAAGAATACGGCACCCGCATAGGTGCAAGTACGGTTGCTGACAGTGCCCCTCCACCAACCCATTCGTTGAGCACAAGAACTCTGCTGAAAGACCCCAGCAATCCCAACCTGGGGCAACTGGCATGGCGAATTGGTCTGGCCCTGGCTGCGATTAACTTCATTGGCCTAGCTTTGGCCGCGTCTACCAGCAACCCACGGGTTGGCAGAAGCGGGAATTTGATGTTTGCCATCTTTGCCTTCATCCTTTACTACAACCTCCTTAATTTGGGGCAAACCTGGATTGCCCTTGGCAAGATTCAGTTCGCGAACCTATTGCTGGGACTGCATGGTTCGGTGTTTTTGCTCGTCATTCTCTGGATCACCAAACTGCACTTCAATTGGTCAATCCGTTACTTGCTACCCAGAGGCGCAGCAAACAAGCCATGAAGACCGTCCGCCGCCTGATTTATCGCGAAATTTTGAGTTCCGTTGCTTTTGTAGCGATGGGATTTTTAGCGCTGTTTTTCTTTTTTGACTTTGTGGATGACCTTCAACACATTGGCAAAAGTGCGGCGGCTGGCTACACCTTGGGCGTATCCGTTTTTTATGTGGCATTGCAGATCCCCAATCACCTGTACGAATTGCTCCCCATTGCGGTGCTGATAGGCACCATTTTTGTGATGGCTCGCTTTGCTCAAAGCTCGGAGTACACAATCCTACGCACCAGTGGATTGGGGCCATGGCGGGCACTCGGGACACTGCTGACGCTGGGTGTTTTTTTTGTGGTGCTGACGTTTGCTTTTGGCGACTACATTGCGCCCATCAGTGACCGTGCGGCGCAACTATTGAAATCCAAGTACCAGGGAAACATAACCACCGGGCAAACAGGCGCGTGGCTTAAAGAGCGTCAGCAGTACCAGTCTTACGCCGTCAACGTGGCTGCCATCGCGCCTGACGGCAGCCTGCGCGGTGTTCGAATTTTTGAATTTGACAGCAAAGGAGCCATGGTGTCCCAAACCTTGGCACCGACTGCCAGATTTGGGAAAGACCAAGCCTGGATTCTTGAAAAAGCTGAGCGCAGTGAATTTGGCACAGAGGGCAAATCTCCTGCACAAATCACACGCAGCCAATTGCCTGACTACCGCTGGCCAACTGAAATCAGTGCAGAGATGGTTTCCACGGCATTGTTGAAGCCAGAACGGATGGCTACCTACGACTTGTTTCAGTACATCCGACACCTGGACGCGAACGGACAAACTTCCCAGCGTTACGAAATCGAATTCTGGAAGAAGGTTTTTTATCCGCTTGCATGCCTTGTGATGGTGGTCCTTGCCCTGCCCTTTGCGTATCTGCACTTCCGAGCAGGCGGCATTACCTCCTATGTCTTTGGCGGCGTCATGATCGGCATCAGTTTTTTCCTGGTCAACAATGTGTTCAGTCATGCGGGTAACCTACAAAACTGGTACCCGTGGCTCACGGCGGCAGCGCCTGGCATGTTGTACTCCGTACTGTCGCTGGCCGCCTTTGGCTGGCTTGTGCTCAGGCGTTAAGGCTTAACAAATGTCTCAAGGCATCATCATTTTTGCGCATGGATCCAAAGATGAACTTTGGCGGCAACCTGTCGAAGCTGTCGCAGCCAGTGTTCAATCAGCTTCACCAACAACGATGGTGCGGTGCGCTTATCTGGAATGGACCCAACCTAACTTAGCCTCGGCCTTGAGAGAATTGGTCGAACTGGGAACAACATCGGTGCGAATCCTTCCAATGTTTCTCGGCATTGGTAAGCACTTGAGAGAAGACTTGCCGGTCCTGATCGAAGACTTGATCAAGAAATTTCCACAAATACAAGTCCATGTTTTGCCCTCAGTTGGCGAAAACACTGACGTCATTTCTAAGTTGGCGCGCATTGCGCTTGGCGCAGAAGCTATAGATGATTGAGGCATAATAAATTTCTTCTTTAGCCGAAATTTGTTATGAACCTACATCAATTCCGGTTTGTGCAAGAGGCCGTACGCCGCAACCTGAACCTGACTGAAGCAGCCAAAGCGCTTCACACCTCGCAGCCAGGGGTTTCCAAAGCCATCATTGAGTTAGAGGAAGAACTTGGCGTCGAGATCTTCAGCCGCCACGGCAAACGATTGAAGCGCGTCACGGAGCCGGGTCAGCACGTCCTAAAAAGCATTGACCTGATCATGCGCGAGCTAGGTAATTTGAAACGCATTGGGGAGCAGTACAGCGCACAGGACAGCGGCACCTTATCCATTGCCACCACGCATACCCAAGCACGCTACGTGCTTCCCGCACATGTGGCCAAGCTTCGCGAAGTCTTTCCCAAGGTAAACGTCAGCCTGCACCAAGGTGCCCCCGACCAAGTCGCTAAGATGGTGTTGGACGAAGTCGCCGAGATAGGCATCGCCACCGAATCGCTGAGCGGCTACCCTGATCTGGTCACGCTGCCCTGCTACGAGTGGCAGCATGTACTGGTGATTCCAAGCAGTCACCCTCTTGCACAAAAAGAGCGGATCACGCTGGAAGACATTGCCGCCGAGCCCATCATCACTTATCACCCGTCGTTCACAGGTCGGACCCGCATTGACGCGGCATTTGCCCACAAGCAGCTGACACCGCGCATTGCGTTAGAAGCCATTGACTCCGACGTTATCAAGACCTACGTGCGACTAGGCCTAGGGGTGGGCATCGTCGCTGAAATGGCTGTACGCGAAAATCTCGCCGGAGACCTGAGTGGTGACGGTAAAGGTGATTTAGTCGTTAGACCAGCCGGAACACTTTTCGGCATGAACCTGGCCCGCGTAGCGTTTAAGCGCAGCGCCTATTTGCGAAACTTTGTTTACACCTTTGCCGAACTGCTCAGCGACCGACTGGACCGCCACTTGATCGCCAAAGCCATGACCGGCACCAACACCGATTACGAACTATGACCACAACAGAACGTACCCCCACGCTGACCACTAAATTGCCCGCCGTTGGCACGACAATCTTTACCGTCATGTCCGCACTTGCGAGCGAAACTGGCGCGGTCAACCTGGGGCAAGGTTTCCCGGATTTCAATTGCGATCCAGCACTGGTCAATGAAGTCACCAAAGCCATGAACGCAGGGCTAAACCAATACCCGCCCATGCCAGGAATCTTGCCCTTGCGCCAAGCCATTGCTACAAAAATTGAAGCAATGTATGGCCGCAGGTACAGCCCAGACACTGAAATCACTGTCACAGCGGGTGCGACACAAGCGATCATCACCATCATCCTTGCCGTTGTGCGCCCTGGCGATGAAGTGATCGTGCTTGAACCCTGCTACGACAGCTATGTCCCCAATATCGACTTGGCGGGCGGAACTGTGGTCCGCGTACCACTGACCCCTGGCACTTTCCGCCCAGACTTTGCCAAGATCAGTGCAGCGATCAACGCCAAAACACGGGCTATTCTGATCAACAGCCCGCACAACCCGAGCGCCACCGTTTGGACAGAAGCCGACATGCGCCAACTGCAAAACCTGTTGGCCCCCACAGACGTCTTACTGATCAGCGATGAAGTTTACGAGCACATGGTGTTTGATGGTGCCCTCCACCAAAGCGCAGCACGCTTCCCAGGTTTGGCTGCCCGTGCGTTCATTGTCTCCAGTTTTGGCAAGACCTACCATGTCACAGGTTGGAAAGTTGGTTACGTGGCAGCCCCCGCGGCCTTGAGCCAAGAGTTTCGCAAGGTTCATCAGTTCAATGTTTTTACGGTCAACACGCCGATGCAACATGCGCTTGCAGCGTTCATGACGAAACCTGATCCCTATTTGGAATTACCCGACTTTTATCAACGAAAGCGCGACCTGTTCCGCGCCGGTTTGGCAAAAACCCATTTCAAGCTTTTGCCCAGCACGGGAAGCTACTTTCAGTGCGTGGATATTTCTGACTTGACGGTGCCCGAGCGCAACTTGCCAGAAGCCGATTTCTGCCAATGGCTGACGCGCGAGATCGGTGTCGCGGCTATTCCACTGTCCGCGTTCTACGGCAATGGGTTTGATCAGCACGTGGTGCGGTTCTGCTTTGCCAAGAAGGATGAAACGCTTCAGCTTGCGCTGGAACGGTTGGCAAAGCTTTGAGTCAGCAATCCGCTCAGGGTTGCACCATCAATTGATGCATGCTCGAATACAAGGCATCGGAACCGAATTGTCGATTCACCGCGTCAAATGACATAAAGTTTTTGACGAGTTTTGTATCTTTTAAGGGTTCGGACCCCGTTCCTTCCATAAAGAATGAAATAAATCGTGCTCCGCTTTGCTGGTGACGTTGCAATACCGATTGCAATTCACTCGCATCCATCGCACGCAATGGATGAAATTCCGTCACGCCGTAGCCACCCCGGCGGTTATCACGCTTCCAAGAAAAGAATGAATCGCCATAGGTTGCCTCACCGTACAGGCTTACGCCGAGTTGCATGTCGCCGACCGATCGCAAGGAAGCGTCAACAGCATACTTTGAGGCATCCCAACTGGAGTTCGGATAAGGGAATAGCTGATGTACATATTTAGGGACCGTTCCTAAACAAGTTGCTTGCAATGGTTGCTCCAGAAACTTCAGATAGTTAACTACCTGCTGCCGTCTGAACTCAGTCCACAACTCAACTAACGGATTGTGAAAATAAGTCGCTTTGTCTTTTGGTTGATCAAAACTACCACGGGTTTGGATTACTTCCACTGGAGGCAATGCCTTGGTTGAAACAAAAACATCAGAGCCATTCCGTCGTTGAATCTTGATTTCCCTTAGTCCCATACTTACAAAGCCACGATTCACCTTTTCCGCAAGTACTGCAATTTGGTGCACACCTGTTGCCAATTGCCGAAAGTCGAGGTCATAGCGCCACCCCACATCGGCTGTGCCAATATCTGGCAATGCACTGAGCACATCCTGCCGCCCTAAGCTTGCACGAGTTCTGCCGACAAGCACACCGTCAGCGAATATCTGAACCCAACCCGTCAGATGGGGATCAGGTGCCAGCCAGCCCTCAACGGGCATTTGCCCTGCTGCATATGAATCGATATGCTCTGAAAAATCTTGCATGGCGTCGTGCCGAATGTCTTTGGATGGTGGGGAAACGAATTCAAAGTCTGTAAAAGCAGATCCGCCCAGAGCAAGATTCAAATCGGAAATATCACGAAATCTTTTTCGAAGAAAACCTCGAAAAGCAACGACAGAAGCGTTTGAATAATCACTGACGCGATAGCGCCCATCAAACCCCATCCCTCCCTCAAACCCAGGAAAATGATGGTGCGTCTCGCCCAAAACTGAGATGCCCACAATTCGGTCACGTACTTCTGGAGCCTGTTCACACAATGCCGTACTGATGGAAGTGAATACCTTCATGCGCAACGCGGTTATCGCATTGTCCGTTCGCGCAATGCTCCAAGGATAGACATCCATCCCATAGTATTTGTCTTTAGCTAACGGGCCTTGAACTGTTGCAGCCAAATTAGATGCATCTTGAGCAAGTAAGTCTTCAAGTGGTGTAGGAAGTGAAAAATGAGTGGAGAAAAGATAGAGCACCACCCGACGATCAGTGTCACGTAACGTCTTCATCAAACGCTTAAGTGCTACCTGATCTATCTCCCAACGATTTTCAACACTCTTCAAAAAACTCAGAACTGGAACGACAAGCGTGTAGCCCAATTCATAGCGTCTGTCCAAGCTGACCTTTGGACCCAGTCGGTTTAGTGTCGACTCGATGACGGGTTGTGCCGAACCATCTTCACGACTACAGGCTTGAAAAATTGAATCATCCACATGTTCAGCGACTAACGCTGTGCCAAAAATGCATGGCGCTAGACCGCCAATAAGTGGAGTCAAAAGCAAGCGTTGGTGAATCCTTGCTGGGTTGACCCACAAAATGAATAAGGCCATCAATAGCAATAGGACGCCAACTGCCCCTGAAAGTCTCATCAAGCAAGCTGTTCTTCTTGACTTCATTGGCGCTCAAACCCTTCCAGAACATTGACTGTATTCGACGCCAGCTGCTCGCAAGCATACCCGCCTTCAAACACAAAAACACTGGGCAGATATGCTAGAGCCAACCGCTGCCCCATTGCACTGAAATCGGTGAACTGCAGCGCAAACTTAGATATTGGGTCACCCTCAAACGTATCCAATCCCAAAGAAACCACCAGCGCATCAGGCGCATACGTCTGAATTCGTTCGATGGCCACATCAAGCGCACCGAACCATGCCGCCACATTGCTCCCTGCTGGCAAAGGCAAATTCAAATTAAACCCCGCCCCCGCGCCCTGCCCCATCTCGTCGGCATGCCCCAGATAAAACGGATACTCTGTGCGCGGATCGCCATGGATGCTGATAAAAAGCACATCCGATCTATCGTAAAAAATGCTTTGGGTGCCATTGCCATGGTGATAGTCCACATCCAAGATGGCGACGCGCTTAGCACCTTGATTCAGAAATGTCTGCGCGGCAACCGCTGCGTTGTTGATGAAGCAATAGCCCCCCATAAAGTCTGCACCAGCATGATGCCCTGGTGGTCTGGTCAGGGCAAATGACGCTGCGGCCTCTTGCTTGGCCACTGCCAAGGCTGCGCAGTGCGCTGCATCTGCACCGCCTTTCACGGCTGCCCAAGTGCCCGCCAAGATTGGCGCTCCGTTATCCATGGAATACAGCCCCAACTTTGCGGTGAAGTTTTCTGGTTCTAGATCGTCTCGCAGGGTGCGTACTGGCCACACGGACGGAAACGGGGCCAACGCCGCATTGCCTGCGTCTAGCGCGGTCCATTGCTGCCAAGCAGTTGACAAGAACTGCAGATAGCGTTCGCTGTGCACTTGGTGCATGACAAGTGTGGCGTCAGCATGGGGTTCGCGCAACATATGCCCGCGCTCGCGCAAGCGTTGCGCCACCCAATCGGCGCGTTCAGGCTTTTCAAAGGCGTCCACCTTATCGCCTCTGAAGAATTCATAGGGTGCGGCGTGCAGGCTGTGGGCTTGATTAAAAAATGTCAGCATCTCAAGATATCAAAAACGGGTATTTGCTCACAGGCTCAACTGCGCCCACACTTTTTCCAGGCGTTTAACACTCACCGGCTGCGGCGTGCGTAACTCCTGCGCGAAAAAGCTCACGCGTAACTCCTCCAGCAGCCAGCGGAATTCCATAGCACGCTCATCCTGCACGCCTTTTCGCTCGGACACCAGGCGCCAGTATTTTTGTTCCAACGGTCGCAACTCGGTCAGCTTAGCAGCGTCACGCGCTGAATCGACTCGGGCCTTGTCCAGCCGCAGGGGAATAGCTTTAAGGTAACGCGGAAAATGTTGCAACGGGCCCCACGCTGTTTGCGCCAAAAATCGCTTGGGCATCAGGCGCTGCAACTGTTGAGTGGCATCTGCTGATGCATCGGCCAAACCTTTGCTGTCCTTGATTTTTCGCATGGCCGCCATGTAGTCGCTGAGGATGCTGCTGCACAAGCGTGCCACCTCGTTGGCAATCAATGTCAGGCGCTGGCGCCCCTCGTCGGTGCGACGCTTAAAGTCCACTTCGTTGACGGGCATGGGGTCGATTAGAAAAGCACGTGCCAAAGCCACGCCGATGATTTGCTCGCGCAATTCATCGGCAGTGCCTAGCGACATGTACTGCACACTCATGGCTTGCAGGTCTGGGATGTTCTTTTCTAAATACTTGAGCGCGTCTTTGATCTGCAAAGCAAATAGGCGCGCCAAGCCTAGGCGGTGCTTGGCAGCGGCAACCTCGGGCTCGTCAAACACTTCGATACTGACCGCGTCTTTGTGGTCAATCAGCGCGGGAAAGCCGATCATGCTTTGCTTGCCCTGGTTCAACTCCATCAGCTCGGGCAGTTCACCAAATGACCATGTGGTGAAGCGCTGGCTCAAATCGGCCTGCGGGGCTGGCGCGCGTACTGGCACCGACGCCCGCGCTGGCTGAGTTGAAACAGGCTGCAGCGTTGCGTCCTGCTTTTGCTGGTTCTCTTCGATACGCAAGGCTGCCAAAGCCTGAAATGCCCCTCGTGCTTGAGAGCCTAAATCGGCCTTTAACGCACTTAGGTTGCGCCCAATGCCTAGCTGGCGACCATGCTCATCCACCACCCGAAAGTTCATGAACAGATGCGGCTTCAACATGTCCAGCTTGAAGTCTGTTCGCTTGATGTCCAAGCTGGTTTGCTTGCGTGCCATATTCAGCAATGCGTCGGTGAGTCCCACATTCGGCAAGACTCCACCGGGGGCCAGCTCACCCACCAAACGCGCAGCGGAGTCAGGCAAAGGCACAAAACGCGATCGTGGACGCTGGGGCAAACTTTTGAGCAAGGCCAAAATCTTGTCTTGCAACATGCCGGGCACCAACCATTCGCAGCGGTCCTCGCCCACTTGGTTCAAGGCAAACAAAGGCACGTCCACCGTCACGCCATCTTTGGCGTCGCCGGGCTCGTGCAGATAGGTGGCTTTGCAATCGACACCACCCAAACGAATCGTGCGCGGGAAGGTCTGAGCGGTGATGCCCGCAGCCTCATGGCGCATCAGTTCATCGCGCGTCAGAAACAGAAGTCGCGGCGCGGCCTTGGATGCGTCGCGGTACCAGTTATCCATCAGGATGCCGCTACAAATCTCTGGCGGAATCTGCGCGTCGTAATAAGCGTAGATCAGCTCATCGTCTACGAGCACATCTTGTCTACGCGCTTTGTGCTCCAGGTCTTCTACCTGCCCCACCAGCTTGTGGTTTGCAGCCAGAAACGGCAGTTTGCTGTCCCACTCCCCGCCGACCAAGGCCTGCCGGATGAAAATTTCGCGTGCCCCCACCACATCGACGCGACCATAGTTGGCCTTGCGGTTGTTGTAGACCACAAGGCCATACAAAGTTGCGCGTTCCAGTGCTGTCACTTCTGCTGATTTTTTTTCCCAATGCGGGTCTAGCAACTGCTTCTTAAGCAGGTGCGCGCCCACCTGTTCCAGCCACTGCGGGTCAATGTTGGCAATGCCACGCCCAAACAGGCGGGTGGTTTCTACCAGTTCGGCGCAAACGATCCATCTGCCAGGCTTCTTTTTCAGATGCGCCCCTGGATGACGGTAAAACTTGATTCCGCGCGCACCCAGATACGCCTCGTCGTCCTCGGGCTTGTAGCCGATATTGCCCAGCAAGCCCGCCAGCATGGACATGTGCAGCTGCTCGTAACTGGCGGGCAGGCTGTTGATGCGCCATTTGTGCTCAGTCACCACCGTCAGCAACTGGCTGTGCGTGTCACGCCATTCGCGCACACGGCGAATGTTGATGAAGTTCTGGCGCAACAAGGCCTCGTACTGGCGATTCGACAGCTTGTGCTCATGTGCAGGTGCGCCCGGTGCGGACTTGTGCTTACCGCCTCTGGCGGTGTCCAGCCACTGCCACAGCTGCAAATAGCCACTGAACTCACTTCTTTCGTCATCAAATTTGGCATGGGCCTGGTCAGCCTGGGCTTGCGCTTCCATGGGTCGGTCACGCACATCTTGCACGCTCAGGGCGCTGGCAATCACCAACACCTCGTCAAGCGCGCCACGTTCGCGCGCTTCCAAAATCATGCGGCCCACGCGCGGGTCCAGCGGCAACTTGGCCAGCTCGACGCCCATGGGCGTGAGCTCATTGGCGTCATCCATCGCCCCAAGTTCAGCCAGCAGCTGATAACCGTCTGAAATCGCTTTGGGGCGCGGCGCTTCCAGAAACGGAAAGCGCTCCACATCCCCCAGTCGCAAAGATTTCATGCGCAGAATCACACCTGCCAGTGACGACCGCAAAATTTCAGGGTCGGTAAAGCGCGGGCGGCTGTTGAAATCCTTTTCGTCATACAAGCGGATGCAAATCCCGTTCGCAACCCGTCCGCAGCGCCCGGCGCGTTGGTTGGCAGCCGCCTGGCTGATGGGTTCCACCAGCAGCTGCTCTACCTTGCTTCTAAAACTGTAGCGCTTAACCCTTGCCATACCAGCGTCAATGACATACCTGATACCCGGAACGGTAAGCGATGTCTCGGCCACGTTGGTCGCCAGCACAATGCGCCGCCCGTTGTGGCTGTCAAAAATGCGGTCTTGCTCAGCCTGACTCAGCCGCGCAAACAGAGGCAGCACCTCCGCGTTGCGCAGCACCGGGCTGTGGCTCAGGTGCTTGCGGATGTGATCAGCTGCCTCGCGAATCTCGCGCTCGCCCGGCAAAAAGACCAGGATGTCGCCTTGCTGGCTGGGCTCTCGCCAAAGCTCGTCCACTGCGTCGGCAATGGCTGCGTTCAGGTCGTAGTCGCGGCTTTCTTCATAGGGGCGGTAACGCTGTTCTACCGGAAAGGTCCGCCCGGACACCATGATGATCGGCGCAGGCCCCTGCTTGGATTCAAAGTGCTTGGCAAACCGATCCGCATCAATCGTGGCAGAGGTCACCACCACCTTCAGGTCTGGCCGACGCGGCAGTATCTCGCGCAGGTAACCCAGGAGGAAGTCAATGTTCAGGCTGCGCTCGTGCGCCTCATCAATGATGATGGTGTCGTAGGCTTTGAGCAGCGGATCGGTCTGGGTTTCAGCCAGCAGAATGCCGTCTGTCATCAACTTGACCGAGGCGTCACGGCTCAGGCGATCCTGAAACCGCACCTTGTAACCGACCACATCGCCCAAGGGCGTATTCAGTTCTTCGGCAATCCGCTTGGCCACGCTGCTGGCCGCAATACGGCGCGGTTGGGTGTGTCCGATCATCCTGCGCAAATGTGCAGGTGTTCCCTCTGGGGCGTTGCATTTTCCGCGCCCCAAAGCGAGCGCAATTTTGGGCAATTGGGTTGTCTTGCCTGAACCTGTTTCACCACACACGATGATGACTTGGTGGGCTTGCATCGCCGCCATGATGTCTTCACGTTTAGCGGAGACAGGCAGGGATTCGGGAAACTCTATCTTCAAAGGCATGGGGCAATTATCGACTGCCCCTTCTCTTGCCCTGCTGGGCCTGCAACAAATACGTCACGGCCCAGCTTGGTTCACGGTTTCAGTACTTCAGGATAAGTTTGTCCATTTGCTCTTTGGTAATCGCGGGTACATCGCCGCGCGCTGCCATGCGGTTCAGGGTCCAACCGCCTTCGCCAACCCAGGCCTTCAGCACCGTCAGGTTGGCCGCACGTTCTGCATCGGTTTCACCCAGGTACTTGTACATATTGCCTGGCTTGCCCCCCGCATATTGGCTGGTGCCGTCGTCCAGGCGACGCATGAGTGCCCCCATCGACTTGCCGTTGACCAACTGAAGCAGATGCTCAAAAGTGTCCGTCAGCGGACCAAGCTTGGCTTTTTTGTACTTCTCCTGGTCTAAATTGAATTCAGCCATGGACGGCGCATCTGCCGAAGACGAATGGCACTCAGCGCAATACTTTTTGATCATGGGTGCCACGTCCTTGCGATAAGTCACATCGGCAGCAGCGGCAGGCAAAGCGATGGCGGCACATGCGGCCAGCGTCCAAACAATCAATTTCATCTCGTCTCCTACGTTGAAAAAACGCCGAATCATGGCGACTTAGCACCAGGCGCGCTGAACAACTCAGCAGGTCCCGGGCCTTCGGGCTCATTGTGAGCAATGCCGAAATGGCACTCAATGCAAGTCTTGCCCTCTGCTTTGCCCTTGGCATGGCGGGCCTGTGCCTTGGCAGTTTGCAGCTCCACATTCATCTTGTCGGCCCTGTGACAACTGCGACAGGTGTGCGAATCGTCAGCCTTCATTTCCCGCCAGATTTTCTGAGCCATCGCAGCGCGTTTGGCTTCAAACTTTTCAGGCGTGTCGATGGAGGGCGAAATGTAGGTGTAATAAAGGTCTTTGGTTGCCTTGATTTTTGCCAGCACCAAGGGCCCTGGCTCGTGCGGAACATGACAGTTGGTGCAGATCGCCCTCACACCGGTGCGGTTAGTGTCATGAATGGTGCCTTTGAACTCCACCTGGTTGTAAGACATTTCGTGACAGCTGACGCAAAACTCCTCCGTGCTGGTGTGCGCCAAAACGTAGGCCCCAGAAATACCTACTGAGACGGAAAACACCATCAGCGCCACCGCCAAGCCAAGTGACAGTTTCCAGTGCGCCAGCACCCATCGAAAAGCGGCTTTCATCGACGGTTACCGCGTCAAGATGTACTGCACCAAATTCTTGATGGCCGCAGCGTCTTTGCTCTTCACGATCTGGTGCTCTTCCTCAATGCCATCAATCTTAATCTTGGGGCCGGTGGTGATTTGTTTGGTCAGCGTCGCCTCGGCGTCTGCCTTGCCCTTGTACTTGCCAGCGGATTCCTTGAACGACGGCCCGTCCTTCTTTTTGTCAACCGAATGGCATTTTGTGCAGCCACTCGACTTGGCCAAGGCTTCTGCAGCCGCCACGTCAACCGTTTGAGCTTGAACAGCCAACGCCCCAAAGAGCAAACCACCAGCCACAGTGAACTTTATCCAAGTGCAAAGCAAATTTGTCTTCATTCTTTTCTTTCAAATCATCAGTAATTTCATCCTACAGCCAATGGCGACAGGCCTGCTGCCCAAAGGACATTTCAATGTTTAAGATCAATAAACACCTTGTTTTCGTCACTTCGACTCTATACACCGAGGGTCGGGTCACCCTTCACGGGAAAAATTGGAATAAATACCGCCTTTCGGCATATCCATAATCAATTTATAGCTATCATTTTTGAAGTATTGATCTCTCACTTCTTGCGTAATACTTTTGCTTTCACCGCATCGCTACGCAATTCACGCAAAGCGTCGGCCGCAATCCAGCGTGCAGCTTTGTTCCCTTTGCTTTGAATGTTCAAGGCTGACTGAATGGCGGCAGCGTTCAGCACTTGGTTGCGTTTGCCAATGTTGCGCAGCGCCCAGTTCACGGCCTTCTTGACAAAGTTGCGCTCATCATTGGCGGCGGACTCGATCAGGGGCAGCGCGGCGACGAAGACGTCATCACCCGATTGCTTGTCGTGCACAGCCAAAACTGCCAGTAGCGCAAACGCGGCCCTGCGTACAAATTCGTGTTCGCTCAGGTGCCACGCCTGCACCTTCCCCCAGGCGAGTGGCGAGGCAGAAAAAGCGTTCTGGCAGACCTGATCGCACACGTCCCAGGCCGCAAAGCCATTCGACCAGGCATCCATCTGGCGCGATGTGAACTTGGCAGGCTCGGCCACCATGCTGGCGACGATGCGGGCATCCGGGATAGTCGTCTCCCACAGCGCCTGCGCCAACATGTGGTTGCGCCCCAAGGTTTTGGCAATTGTGCGCATGGAGGGAACGGACAGGCCCAATCGACCTTCGCCCGTCAGCCCAAAGCGCGCCATGCCTTCAAGTTCGGTCGGGCGCGCTTGGGCGTGGATCAAGCCCATCGCAAGCACCAAGCGAGTCTGTTCCGTCACGTGAAACTTCAGGGTTTCTGTTGAAGTGCTTTTTCAATTTCGCCGACGATAACTGGACTCTCCGGCGTCACCTTGCTCGGGTAATGCGCTAGCACCTGGCCTCGGCGGTCAATCAAGTACTTATGAAAATTCCAGGTGGGTGGCGATTTTGTTGCAGAGACCAGTGCCGTGTAGAACGCGCTCCGTTTGGGGCCAGATACCACCGACTTGGCCATCATCGGAAACTTGACGCCATAAGTGTTGTAGCAAAAATCGGCAATCTCCTTGGCGCTGCCGGGCTCCTGCTCGCCAAAATCGTTTGAAGGGAAACCCAGCACCACCAAGCCCTTGTCTTGGTAACGGGCATACAGAGCTTCCAGCCCCTCGTATTGTTTGGTAAACCCGCAGTAACTGGCGGTGTTGACCACCAAAATCACTTTGCCCGCGTACTGACAAAGATTCTGCGGTGAGTCGTCCTGCAATCGTGGAAAACTGTGTTTCAGCACGGCCGGACAAGCCATAGCCATAGCCTCAGAAGGCGTCGGCTTGGTCGCTGGCGCGTCGGCGGCCCACGCCAAGGGCCCGGCAACAAACAGTGACGCAGCAATCAGGCTGTAGAGCAGTGGTTTCATCTTGCTTATTTTCCGGGTTTTGCGCCTGTCACTCAGGCAACTTGAAGCTGTTTACAGATGTAGCAAACGGTGAACAATGCCGTGAGCCTTCAGTTTAGGACTTTCAGGAGACAAAATGACTTTATTGCATCGCCTTCGCTACTTGACCACCTGCACGAGCCTAGCTGTTGCGGCCCTGATGCCCGCGCAGCAGGCACAGGCACAACCCGCAGCCTGGCCGACGAAACCGGTCAAAATTGTGGTGACCTTTCCACCAGGCGGCGCGCCCGACACCCTGGCCCGCATCCTGGCCGACAAATGGGGGCAGAACTTGAGTCAGACCTTTACCGTGGACAACAAGCCCGGCGCAGGCGGCAATATAGGGGCAGAGTTTGTCGCCAAAGCAGTTGGCGACGGCAGCACACTGATCATTGGTACGGTGGGCACGCACACCATCAACCCAGCGCTGTACCCCAACCTGCCCTACAGCCCGGTTAAAGACTTCACCCCCATCAGCTTTTTGGCGTCCACCCCCAATTTGCTGGTGGTCAATAACGCCGTTCCTGCCAAAAATGTCAAAGAACTCATTGATCTGGCCAAGAAGCAGCCGCTGAACTTTGGCTCATCGGGCAGCGGCACCTCCATTCACTTGTCGGGCGAACTGTTCAACACATTAGCCGGGGTCAAGATGCAACACATCCCCTACAAAGGACGTGCTCAGGCCATTCCCGATCTGCTGGGCGGGCGCATTCAAATGATCTTTGACAACATGCCGTCCGCCCTGCCGTTGGTGAAGTCCGGTGAACTGCGCGCGATTGGCGTGACCAGCACCGCCCGCTCAGCAGCAGCCCCCAATATCCCCACCATCGCGGAACAGGGATTACCAGGGTTTGATTCGACGTCCTGGTTTGCATTGCTGGCACCAGCAGGCCTGCCCAAGGATGTGCAGATGCGCATCAATGCCGAAACAGCGCGCGTGCTGGCTTTGCCGGATGTGAGGGAAAAGCTCTCAACACTGGGGCTGGATGCATCGCCCGGGACGCCTGAAGCGCTGTCCAGCCTGATGCAAACTGAACTGTTGAAGTGGGCCAAAGTGGTCAAGGAATCTGGGGCCAAGCCTGATTGAATCGATACAACCGAAAGCAAATTCATGACTAATCGCAAAGTTGCGCTGATCACGGGCTCTGGCACTGGCGTAGGCGCTGCGACAGCCCTGCTGCTAGCCCAAAAGGGCTACAACATTTTGATCAATTATTCGCGTAGCGAGGAAGAGGCCAAAGCCTCGGAGGCTGCTTGCCAACAAGCAGGTGCCGATACCCTGCTTATCAAAGGCGATGTCGCGCAAGATGCTGACTGCAAGACCTTGACCCAGGCCGCCATGGCGCGCTGGGGGCGCATCGATACGCTGGTGAACAATGCGGGCATCACCACATTTACAGGCGCTGCCAACTGGGACGCATTGGACGCAGAGACGTTTCAGCGCATATTTGGCGTCAATACCGTGGGGATGTTCCAAATGGTACGGGCCTGCGCGCCGCACTTGAAGGCTGCGCAGGGCAGCGTGGTCAACGTGTCGTCCATTGCAGGCTCGCTGGGAATCGGCTCTTCTGTGCCCTACATTGCATCCAAGGGCGCGGTGAATTCGCTCACGCTCTACCTTGCACGTGCCATGGCACCGGATGTGCGCGTCAACGCCGTTTGCCCAGGCCTCATCACCTCACGCTGGTTCGTGGACGGACTCGGGCAAGAAGGCTTTGAAAAGGTCAAAGCCATGACGGAGCACAACACGCCACTGGGGCGCGCCAGCGAGCCTTCAGACGTAGCCGAGGCCATCGTCTGGCTGGTGACCAGTGCACGCACGGTCACGGGTGAGCTGATGTTGCTGGATGCGGGGACCCATCTGGGGGCCACCCGTATGCAGGTTCCAGGCAAGGCGTGACATGCGGTTTGGCACATCACACTTTGAATCGTCAGGGTGCCCGGTGCAAGCGAGGTGCCGACAGCAAGGCCATGTTGTCGTCAACGGCCACATCCACATCGGGCCAGCGGCCCACCAGCTGCTCTGAGATCATGGCGGATTGCAAAGCCTTCAGATCTTTCACGGAAGGCGCTACTTTGATCTGTGCAATGGCGGCATCACGGTTGTTTGATTTGGTCAGCGCCAAAATCTTTGAAGCCCATTCGTTGGGTCTGGCCATGATGGTGTACTCGTTGGAATTAAAGTCCGACTGTACAGGGGCTTTGGCTCAGCTTAAGCAAATTGACACATTTATCGCAAAGAGGCCGCAATGACACCAATTTTCAAATTTCGGGTTTGCGCCAGTTTATTGGCGCTTTTGGGTACTGCAGGGCACGCAGCCGACATACGCGACACGGCTTGCAAGACCACAGCAGAGTGTCAGCTTGAGGCCAACCGCCTGCGCGGTGCAGTGACCAAAGACGCCAGCAGCCAACGAGCCCAAGCGCAAGACCAGTTCTATTGGCTGGGTCGCATCAACATGGCATCCACCGCCATGCTGCTAGAGGAAGGCATCATTGCCCCGCAGTTGGGCAAACCCATTGCCGAAGGCGTGCTGCACTCCATCCAGCAAGCTGACCAGCCCGGCGGAAAGCGCCCCAAAGATGTGCTGCAAATTGAACGCATTATTTCTGAGAAAGCCGGGCCACAGGCCACGCTGATTCATTCGGGCCGCAGCCGCCAAGACATGTTGGCAACCTACCGAGCAGCGCACCTGCGGACCGCCGTGCTTGACACTGCCGATGCCATGTTCGAAGCGCGCCAGACGCTGATCGACTTTGCAGCAGCCAATGTCGACACCTATGTGCCTGCCTACACCAATGGCGTGCAGGCGCAGCCCGTGAGCTATGCGCACTACCTGCTGGCGTTTGCCGATTCGTTTGCCCGGGATGGCCAGCGCCTGCGCGAGCTCTACGCCCGCCTAAACCTCAGCCCCATGGGCACTGCGGTACTGGCCAATTCCAGTTGGCCGCTGAACCGCCAACGCCTGGCGGATTTGTTGGGCTTTGATGGGCTGGTTGTCAATTCCTATGACGCGGGTCAGGTCATCAGCTACGACGTGCCCATTGAGGCCGCCAATTGGGTCGGTTCATCGGCCATTCGGATTGGGGCCATGCTGGAAGACATTCACACCCAGTACCACCAGAGTCGGCCTTGGATTCTGCTGGACACCAGCCAGACCTACACCAGCAGCGCCATGCCGCAAAAGCAAAACCCCGGCATCATCCAGGGCGCACGCATCAAGGCAACCGACGTTGTTGCCTTGGCACACTGGGCCACATTGCGCGCCCACAATGTGACGCCCGGCATGACGGACTACAAGGAAGAAGTGCCCCGCACCTACGTGTCCGCGGTAGAAATGTTCAACCAGTTTGTCACCGTGCTCAAGGCGCTGAAGGTTGACCCACAGCGCTCCTTGGAAGAGTTGAACGGTGACTGGACGACGTCTATGGAACTGGCAGAAACGCTGCAGCGCCTGCACGGGGTGCCCTTTCGCGTGGGGCACCACTTCGCGTCTTTGGTCGTGACGGACGCGCGCAAAAACAAGTGGCGGCCCAATCAGTTTCCCTATGCGCGTGCAGTGGAGTTGTATGCGGAGGCCATTCGCCATGATGGCTTAAAGGAAACGCAATTGCCCTTGAGCGAACCCGTTTTCAAGGCAACCCTTGCGCCAGACGACATGGTGCGCACCCGCGTCGGCATTGGTGGCCCACAGCCTGCGGAAGTCAAGCGCATGCTGGGTTTGGCCCGTGCTGCCCTTGCCAGCGACCGTGAATGGCTCGTCGCGCGCAATGCGCGCCTCATCGATGCACAGGCCAAGCTGAACCAAGCCTTCTTCAAAGTCCTGGATAAATAGTCCTCATCTTTTTCGGATCATCGTCATGAAATACCGCAATCTCGGCTCCAGCAATTTGAAGGTCTCAGCTTTGTGTTTGGGCACCATGATGTTCGGCGATCAAACAACCGAACCGGAGGCCAGAGAGATCGTTGCCGATGCCCACGACCAGGGCGTCAACTTTATTGACACAGCCGATGTGTACACCAACGGTGCATCGGAATCCATGCTGGGCACGCTACTCAAGGGTCAGCGTCAAGACTGGGTGCTGGCAACCAAGCTTGGCAACAAAATGTCGGACCGGGTCAATGAAGGCGGCTACTCGCGCACCTGGATGCTGCGCGAAATCGACGCCAGCCTGGGCCGCCTTCAGACGGAATATGTTGACATCTTGTACCTGCACCGAGACTTCAACGGCATGAACCTGGAAGAACCCTTGCAGGCGCTCGCCAGCTTGATCCAAAGCGGCAAGATCAGGTATTGGGGCGTCTCTAACTTCCGTGGTTGGCGCATAACAGAAATGGTCCACATGGCCCGGCAAATGGGCATGCCTGGCCCCGTCGTTTGTCAGCCCTACTACAACCTGCTGAACCGCATGCCTGAAGTAGAGGTATTACCTGCTTGTGCGCATCACGGTATTGGCGTCGTCCCTTACAGCCCTATCGCACGTGGTGTCCTGACGGGCAAATATGCGCCAGGGCAGGCCCCCGTTGAGGGGAGTCGTGTGTCACGTGGCGACAAACGAATCGCCGAGACAGAGTTCCGGGAAGAATCTCTTGTGATTGCCCAGCAACTTAAAGCCCATGCGGAAAACGCAGGTGTCACACTTGCGCAATGGGCCACATCCTGGGTGCTGGCTAACTCAGCGATCAGTGCGGTTATTGCGGGGCCACGAACCCGAAAGCAGTGGCAAGACTACGCGCCCGCGCTCAGCTACACCTGGACGGCAGCAGACGAAGCATTGGTTGATAGCCTGGTCAAACCAGGACACCCGTCTACACCTGGTTACACCGACCCCGCATATCCCCTCAATGGCCGTTTTTTGAGGTAGTTTGCCCAGGTTTGCGGCGCATCAAGCGCTGCAAATGTGATTGAGTTCACGAAAGCAGAGGCACACCCTACAGGTGCCTGCCTCGAGTATCCAAGCTGCCTGTGATGTTACTTAATGTGACATCACTGCCCTGAAGCAAGTCGCCTACGCTGTCTCAACGATTTTGTATGAAACCGTTCTGACTGCAATGAAACCTGCACATCCTCTGGTTCGCGACTTAGCCTGGGTTATGGCGCTGCTCGCTGTGCTGGCCTGCGTCTTTGCAACTTACATTGCGTCTGAAAAATCATTAGACAAGGTCAATCGCCGCCACCATGATTCGACCGATCTGATTGATGAGCTTCGTCAATCCTCCGATGACCTCACGCGCATGGTCAGAACCTATGTGGTCACCGGGGACCTCGCCTACAAGCAGTACTTTCAGGACATTCTTGATATTCGTGAGGGCCGCAAACCACGCCCCAGCAACTATGGCCGGATTTACTGGGACTTTGTCACTGCGGGTCATGCGCCGAGCAATGGGCAGGGCGACGCTGTCCCGATCCTCACGATGCTGCGCAACGCAGGCTTTACGGACAACGAATTTGCCTTACTCGAAAATGCCAAGGCGGCTTCGGATACCTTGAGCCAAATCGAAACCCAAGCCATTGAATTGGTCAGCTCGCACCCTGGCTCCAACAGCCACCGTGAATTGGCCGTGGCCATGGTTCATGACATGGCCTATCACTGGGCCAAAGGCGGCATCATGGCGGCCTTGGATAGCTGCTTTCGTTCGATGGACGAGCGCACCCAGGCAGACATCAAGACCGCGCAGCAGGCTGTATTGCTTTTTCGCACACTGGTATTTGGCTTGGTTTTGGTTTTGCTGCTGGCCATTTGGCGCACCTATAAGGACATGAGCGCAACCTTAGGGGCCCCGATTGCTGAGGTCTACGACAAAATTGCCAGCATTGGGCACGCCGGTGAGGACACAAATTCTGCACGGCTCATCACGACTCAAAGAAGTCTGATGGGCTGGCTCAAGACTGCGGAGTCGCAGCTCAAAGATGCTCAAGAGCGGTCACGGCAAGCGCATTTGGAGTTAAGTGAAACCTTGGCTCGCCTTCAACGCATCACGCAAAACGTACCTGTCATTGTCTTTGAGTACTGCCGTAGCAAAGACGGCACACGCAGCATTCCCTTTGTTGGTCATGCTTTCGAGAATGTTGTGGGGTTGAGCTACGAGACGATCAGCGCCGATCCTTTGCGGTTTTTTGAATTTGTCCACCCCGAAGACCAGCCCGGTGTTCATCATGCTTTTCGGCTGTGCATGCAGCACGGTGACAAGTTGCTGCATGAATTTCGTTTGCGTCCGGTGGAGGGCGAGGCACAACGCTGGCAGCAAGTGCACGCCATATCGGTCCAAGAACCGGACGGCATGGTCCGGGCATTTGGCTATTTACTGGAAATCACTGAGCGTAAACAGGCAGAGCAGGCCTACACGGACAGTGAATACAAGGCCAGAGCACTTTTCAATTCGTCGCCCTCCCCGATGCTGGTGTGCTCACTTCAAACGGGACTGATCTCAGAAGTCAACGACGCCGCGCTTGCTCTGGCAGATGCACATGGCAAAACACTGGTGGGCCACCGCCTTTCCGAACTCTTCATCGCACCAGAGGTGTGCGCGGCACTTTTGCACAACGTGGAGCAGTCAGGCACTGACACGGTTGAAAGTCAGCTTCGGCTGTCTGCCAAGAGTAGGCCTTTGTGCGTGATCACAGCAAGCAAAGTCACATTGACCAGTGGATCAGTCTTGATTGCCGCTTTGCAGGACGTGACCGCGCAGCGGCGAATTGAGCACGAAATTCGGGACTTGAACGCAACTTTGGAACAGCGAGTGCATGAGCGCACGGAAGATCTTTTACGCGAAATTCAGGAGCGCCGCATTGCAGAAGTCGAGCGGCGCGCAGCTGAGGCCGATCTGGCCAATGCGCGGCGTCTTGCCCAAGGCATTGTGGAGTACGCTCCCTATGCGGTGTGGGCTGTCTCCATTGGCAACGAAAAGCCTTTTGTCGTCTACAACCGAACAGCGACAGAAATCACCGGCTACACCGCCAACGACTTTGCAAGCCTGAGCGACTGGCAACGCAAAATTGTTCCTGATCCCGTCTACAGATCCAAGGTCCTCAACAACTGGCGCGCCAGCGTTAAGGGCAGTAAGACAGCGCAATTCGGCACGTATTTGATCACGTCAAAAGATGGTCAAGAAAAATGGGTTCAATTCGGTCGCAGTCAGTTAGACGACGGCACCATCGTCATGTTTGGTCAGGACGTCACACTGGCACGCCAGCAAAGCCTGGATCTCGAAAATGCGATGCAGCGGGCTAATGTGGCGACCCAGTCCAAGAGCGAGTTTTTGGCCAACATGAGTCATGAAATCCGCACCCCTATGAACGCCATCATCGGCATGTCGCATCTGGCGCTGCAGCTTGACCTGGATGCCAAAGCCCGCAACTACCTGCACAAGGTCAATCAAGCGGCCAAGAACCTGCTGGGCATCATCAATGACATCCTTGATTTTTCGCGCATCGAGGCAGGCAAACTCATCATGGAGTCGGTGGTGTTTGCATTGGATGATGTGATGGACCAGTTGGCCAGCTTGGTTGCGCTGAAGGCGGCAGAAAAGGGTCTAGAGCTTCACTTTGCCATTCCACCAGGTTTGCCTGCCACGTTGATGGGTGACCCGTTGCGGCTGGGGCAAATCCTGGTCAACCTGGGCAACAACGCCGTCAAGTTCACAGACAAAGGCAGCATCGTCGTCAGTGTGGAAATGGTGAACCAGACCGACGATCAGGTGGAACTGCACTTCTCTGTGCGAGACACCGGTATCGGCATGACGCCGGAGCAGTTGCAGCGCATGTTTCAAGCCTTCAGCCAGGCCGACAGTTCTACGACGCGTAAATATGGCGGCACGGGCCTTGGGCTGACGATTTCCAAGAGCTTGGTGGAGCTAATGGGCGGTCGAATCTGGATTGAAAGCGAACCCGGTGTGGGTTCCGCCTTTCATTTTCATGCACGCTTCGCGCAACCGAGCAAGCATGAACAGGCACAGATCCCATTGCGTCCAACAGTGGCGCATGAACTGGATGCGATGGACATTCTCATCGTGGACGACAACCCCATTGCCCGAGAAATTCTGTTCACGCTCGCGGCAAATCTTGGCATGTGCCCGGATCTGGCCTGCGACGCAGAACAAGCCATGAACATGACAGCCCATCGCCAACGAACTCAGCGCCCCTATGGTGCCATCTTGCTGGACTGGAAAATGCCGGGCATGGATGGCCTAGATTGCCTCGATGCACTACACAAGACCTACGGTGCCGAACTCCCCCCTGTGCTCGTTGTCTCGGCCTATGGACAGGACGAAGCCCAAAGCCAGGCCATCAAACGTAGCCTGCATTTGGGTGGCGTGCTGCAAAAACCCGTGACGGCCTCGAGTTTTCAAAAGGCCATGTTGCAAGCTTTGAACATTGCGACAGGGTCTGTGGCAGCGTCGTCTTTGGCATCCGAGGGGGCGGAGGGACCCAAATGGCAAATCCCTGCCTTGATTGGCAAGCGGGTGCTGTTGGTGGAAGACAATGAAATGAACCAAGAGCTTGCCAGCGAACTTCTGACGCGGTCCGGTATGCAAGTGGTACTGGCCGAAGACGGTCAAATTGCGCTGGACACCCTTGCGAAAGACCCTGTTTTTGACGCGATTCTGATGGACTGCCAGATGCCGGTGATGGACGGTTACACCGCCACCAAGGTCATTCGATCGCAAGCGCGTTGGCAAGACATACCCATTCTCGCCATGACCGCCAATGCCATGCTGGGCGACAAGGAAAAAGCATTGGCTGCTGGCATGAACGACCACATTGCCAAGCCCATCGACGTGGATCAGATGTTCGCCACGTTGATCAAGTGGATTAACCCCAGTGCTGCAATTGCTCTCCCTTCACCTACTTCTGTATACGCGCCGTCGCCCCCATCCTTGCCTCAGGCTAGCATCAAAATACCAGTGCTGACAGGCATTGATACGGCCATGGGTCTGCACCGCTGCCTGAACGATGACAGGCTTTACATTAGCCTGCTGCGGCGCTTTGCATCAGCCGGTCCCAGGTTTGCCATGGACTTTGCCAGCGCCTTATCTGGCAACCGCTGGGAAGACGCCACGCGGCATGCTCACACGCTGAAAGGGACCTCAGGCAACCTGGGGGCCACAGCACTGGCCCAGTCAGCGGCGCAACTGGAATCAGCCTGTCGGTCACAAGCGCCAGAGGGTGAAGTCAGGGAACAGTTTCAGACGGTGATGCGCGAATTGACGCAAGTGCTGAATGGTCTTCGGGCTTTGGAGGGCGTGCGCACGCGGGCGTCAGACAAAAAGGTCGATTCAGCGTCTGTCCCCCACTTGGTCAGTCAACTGGATGACCTGATCAGTGACAGTGACATGGGTGCGCTTGAGGTGGCAGGTGAGTTGGCGATGGCGCTCAAAGGCCAGCCACACGAAGACATTGCACAGGCCGTGAGCCAAGCCCTGGAGATGATGGAGTTTGACGAGGCGAAGGCCTTGCTGAGCAGGTTCATGCTGGGGGCATAAACGGCAAATTTTCGACGTACGGCATTTGCTGGGGTAGGCCTTAAACTAAAGCGCACCTGTCCCCTGCTGTAAGTATTAATCACGCCGCCACCATGTCTGCCGTTTTCAACTTTACCTTCGTCCCTTGGTTCCGCTCTGTTGCACCTTATATCCACATGCACCGTGGAAAAACCTTTGTGGTCGGCATTGCTGGCGAAGCCATTGCAGCGGGAAAGTTGCAGCACATTGCGCAGGACCTGGCCCTGATCCAGAGCATGGGTGTCAAGATCGTGCTGGTGCACGGATTCAGGCCACAGGTCAACGAGCAGCTTTTGGCCAAGGGCCACACTGCCAAATATTCGCATGGCATGCGCATCACCGACGAAGTGGCGCTGGACTGCGCGCAAGAGGCTGCGGGCCAATTGCGCTACGAGATAGAGGCAGCGTTCAGCCAGGGCTTGCCCAATACGCCGATGGCGGGGTCCACCGTTCGGGTGATTTCGGGCAACTTCATCACCGCGCGACCTGTGGGCATTGTGGACGGTGTCGATTTTCAGCACAGCGGCTTGGTACGCAAAGTGGACGTGGCAGGTATTCACCGCACATTGGACTTTGGTGCCATGGTACTGCTGTCGCCTTTTGGCTTCTCGCCGACGGGTGAGGCTTTTAACTTGACCATGGAAGAAGTCGCCACCAGCGTGGCTATCGCCCTGCAAGCCGACAAACTGGTGTTTTTGACCGAGATTCCCGGCATCCGCATTCACCCCGAATTGCCTGAAGGCGAGGACAACCCGATTGATACCGAGTTGCCCCTTGCGGCGGCCGAAAAACTTCTAGCAGGCCTGCCCAATGCCAAGGAGCCCACAGACACAGCCTTTTATTTGCAACACTGCGTCAAAGCCTGCAAAGCGGGCGTGGAACGCAGTCATATCCTGCCATTCACGACTGATGGCGCCATGTTGCTGGAAATTTATGTGCACGATGGCATCGGCACCATGGTGATTGATGAAAAGCTGGAGTCACTGCGCGAAGCAAGCAATGACGATGTGGGCGGCATTCTGCAACTGATAGAGCCATTCGAGAAAGACGGCACCCTGGTCAAGCGCAGCCGCACCGAAATTGAGCGCGATGTGGACCACTACACCATCATTGAGCACGACGGCGTGATCTTTGCCTGTGCGGCACTCTACCCCTACCCCGAAGGCAAAACAGCTGAAATGGCCGCACTGACGGTGTCACCACAGAGCCAAGGCCAAGGTGACGGCGAGCGAGTGCTTAAGCGAATTGAGCAGCGTGCCAAGGGCATGGGGCTGGACAGCATCTTTGTACTGACCACGCGCACCATGCACTGGTTCATCAAACGCGGATTTCAGGTGGTGGACCCTGACTGGTTGCCCGAGGCCCGCAAGCGCAAGTACAACTGGGATCGGCGCAGCCAGGTTCTCGTCAAGAAACTTTAAGGCCTTCCGCTCTCCATGCCCGCTTAGCGCTTGAGCAAACGTGCAAGCAACCAAGCGCTGAGCACGCTGATGCACGTAAAGCAGACAAAAGACCAATTGGCGATCGAGCCGCCCAAAAAGGTCCAATCAATCTTGGTGCAATCACCACTACCGCGAAAAATCATGGGAATGGCGCGCTGAAGCGGGAAGGTTTCAATCATCCCGTAAATGTCCCGTCCGCAGGACGCAATTTCAGGTGGATACCATTGCAACCAGCTTTGGCGGGCAGCGACGAACGCGCCACCCAACGCGAACAGCAATACCAGCAAAAGGCCAGCGATTTGTATGCCTTTTTTGCCACTAGCGGCAACAAGCACACCAAACAATGCTACCAAAATGAGAGCATATCGCTGCACAATGCACATCGGACAAGGATCCAGCCCAACCACATGCTGCAAGTACATACCAAAACCCAGCATCGCCAAGCAACCCAGACTCATCAATGCCATCCACTGGCGGGGCGAGGCAGTTTTCAACAAGGTCAACATTCACAAAACTTTCAATAGCCAGACTCAATTGTCCCAGGGTTTGTGAGACCGAAGGCCAATTAGTTCCCGCTTGTTTTGAACCTGCCCAAGCAGCTTATGCCCTCAATGCTGGCGTCGGTTGCGCTCTTGTTCACTGTAGTAGCGCGTTTTTTCAGCATACATGGCTTGGTCAGCCGCATGCAGCGAAGCGTCCACTTGCTCAGCAGAAGCACATGTCGCCACGCCTATCGCCATCGACAGCATCTGCCCCGGGTAAAACTGGTTATTGAGCGTCAAAATGGATTGAATCCGCTCCAGCGTCGCCTGCGCAGCACGCTCATCTGCGCCCGGCAGCAGCACCGCAAATTCGTCACCGCCCGTTCGCGCAGCGCACGCGGGGGCATCAACGGCTTTAGACAACACCTCACCCATGCGGCGCAACATGGCGTCGCCAGCGGCATGGCCAAAATCGTCGTTGATGCGCTTTAAACCGTTCAGGTCAATCACCAGAATACTCAAAGGCCATGGGCCTCTGCGCGACAAACGGTTCAATTCTTCGGAATAGAACGCCCGGTTTCGCAAGCGCGTCAGCACATCATGCTTGCCTAAATATTCGAGATATGCCTCGGCCTTTTTGCGCGCCGTGATATCGACCAATGACACCAACACCATCTTCCAACTGTCTCGGTGCTCTTCCAGCACCGAAAACTGCATATGGATGTTGAGCATTTCCCCACCGAGGGTGTAGTTGACAACTTCGCGCTGCTGCGTGATCAACCCGTTCCATAAATCAATGAGTTGCTCGGTGAATGGGCCAATCATTTCGTCGCGGAACACGCGATCTAAGCCGCCGAGCAATTCGGCCAAATTCCCCGCGCCAAACATGCGCAGGGTTTCGTGATTGACATCCAGGACTCGAATCTGCTGCATGCAGCGCGTCACAAATTCGGGATGCACATTCACAAAGACGCGAAAGTCGCGAATGCCCTGCATGCGGACCTCATCCAGCAGGTATTTGACTTCGGAAAAATCTTCCACCCAAAGCGAAACCGGCGAATGTTCAAATAATCCACGCGCATAACTGGCGCTGCGCTGCAAGGCCTGCGAATTGAGTTGCAGCGCCGTAATGTCTTCAATGGAAACCAACACACGGTCCCAATTGGCCTCGTGACCATGCAAGACTCTGGCATGAATAAGCACGTCAAGCCGTTTGCCGTCGAGCGAGTAGTTGACGGTCTGGCTGTGAAATCCGGTGCCGCTCTCCCACATCTGCATCAACTCACCCACCATGCGGGTGAACATGTCACCTCGAAAGACCTCAGGCAATCGCCCCAGCAAGTCATCCTGATCTTTGGCAGCAAAGAGGTCCAACGTCTTTTGGTTAACGAGTAAGACTTTCAGACTGGCTGCACATTGCTCGACGCGGGACGGATTGGCGTCCAGGTGAGCACGTAAATCAACAACGCCTTCAGCGCGCCACTCATTAAATAGCGACTTGAGACCCGAATAGTCCTCTAGCCACAGTGACGCCGGAGCGAGCCGGAACAGTTGTTCGAATTCCGCCAGTGTAGGGTCATACGCCATCATGAGTTCTCCTCACACTGATTATGAACAAAGGCCCAATCCCCCGAGGGGGAAAGGGCCTAAAGTACCAGCCAGACACGCAGTGCCTGCCGGCGAAAATTCAAAATGAGATTAACGGGCTGGACGAGGCGCTGCGCGCTTCTTGGCCGCATCACGTGGCACAAACACTTTAGGGCCACGGCTCAAGGTACCTGCGGGGCGAGCACCGCCACCAGCAGCAGGCCGGGGAGCACCTTGCCAAGCTGGCTTGCCAGCATGTGCACCTGCGGGGGCGCGGGGAGCATGGTTTTCACCGCCAAAGCGGTCATTGCCACGATCGTTACCCTGGAAACGGTCACCGCCAAAGCGATCATTACCACCTGCAAAGCGGTCATTACCACCACGGTCGTTGGAAGGCGCAAACCTGTCGCCGCCACGGTCGTTTCCGGCGAAACGGTCGCCGCCGCGGTCATTGCCCGCAAAACGGCCACCACCACCACCGAAGCCGCCTGGACGGCCACCGCCGCCAAATTTGCCGCCACGCGGACCGTAGTCACGGCCACCGCCATCACGACCGCCACCTTCGCGGCCGCCTGCACGGGCACGCGGCGCGTCAGGAATACGCTGCTGTGGCTCCAGGCCAGGCAGAATTTCAACCTTGATTGGCTGACGTGTATACGCTTCAATGTCAAAAATCTTGCGACGGTCGCGGATTTCGGCAAACGTTATGGCCAAACCATCACGCCCTGCACGGCCAGTCCGGCCAATGCGGTGGGTGTAGTCCTCGGCCTTCATCGGCAAGCCAAAGTTGAAAACGTGGGTAATGGTGGGCACGTCGATACCGCGAGCGGCCACATCGGTTGCCACCAAAATTTGCACTTGACCTTGGCGCAGCGCCATCAAACGACGGTTACGCAAGCCTTGGCTCAAAGCACCATGCAATGCCACAGCGGAGAAACCTTCTTGCTGCAAGTCATTGGCCAAGCCGTCGCACTCAATTTGGGTGCTGGCAAACACAATGGCTTGGTTGATGCTGGTATCGCGTAACCAATGGTCCAGCAACTTGCGCTTGTGGTGAGCGTTGTCGGCCCAAAACAAAGATTGCTTGATGTTGACGTGCTTTTCTTGTGGGCTGTCGATCTGCACGCGCTGTGGCTGGCGCATCACGCGGGTAGCCAGCTGCTGAATGCGTGGCGCAAACGTGGCGCTGAACATCATGGTTTGATGACGCTCAATGGTGAGCTGATTCAGCTCGGCCAGATCGTCGGAGAAACCCAGATCCAACATGCGGTCGGCCTCGTCCACCACCAGGAACTGAACTTCGTTCAGCTTGATCTGCATGGAGCGTTGCAGGTCCAGCAAACGACCGGGCGTAGCCACCACCAAATTGGCGTTTTGCAGCTTGGCGATTTGCAACTGGTAAGGCATGCCGCCCACCACGTTGGCCACGCGGATGCCGCGGCAATGCTTGACCAGGTCAATGGCGTCATGCGCAACTTGCTGAGCGAGTTCGCGCGTTGGGCACAAAATCAAAGCGCCTGGAGCGGCGGCAGAGAAGTGACGCGGATTGGTCGGGTCTTTGCGCTTAGCGCGCTTGGGAGGCGCTTCGCCCTTGGCTGCAGCTTCGGCGACTTGACGGTCCCAATCGGCGCGGGCATCGGCTTCGGCCTTTTCCATTTGGCGGATCAGGGTGTGCAACACGGGCAGCAAGAAGGCAGCGGTCTTGCCGGAGCCGGTTTGGCTGGACACCATCAAATCGGTGTACTTGTGTTCAACAGAATGGTCATCGCTTGGCAAGGCCTTGGGGATGACGGCTTCTTGAACGGTGGTGGGCTGGGTGAAGCCCAGATCAGCCACAGCGGCAATCAGCTCAGGTGCCAAACCCAGCTTGATAAAGCCGTTGGGTACATCAACGACTGCATCGGCCTGAGCCTCAGCACCCAAAGGCAAATCGCCCGAAAACGTGTTGGCCACGTCGTTAAAGGAATCCATAGCAGGCGCAAATTCGCCCTGCACTTCAAAAGTGTCGGTCATTTTTTTCTCACACGAAGCAAGGCTGCCAGCGGTGGGCAGACCTCGGTCCGTCAATGGTTAAAAAACATCAACCATCAAACGGATACTGCGCAACTCAAAACTGTTCTGAGGGCGGAGGGCACATTTGGCGTGCCCGGTGTGTGAAGGGAGATGTACTACAAACGCTGAATTTTCAGCGAAGCCTGCGATTATGGCACGACTTCGGGTTTTTACCTAATTTTTTCGATCTGGCGTCTTAAGCGCTCATCTTCAAGAAGTGCTCTCGGTAGTAAACCAGCTCGTCAATTGACTCATGGACATCGGCCAACGCAGTATGAGCTTGGGCCTTTTTGAATCCAGACGCCACCTCTGGCCGCCAGCGCTTGGCCAATTCCTTGAGCGTGCTGACATCAATGTTGCGGTAGTGAAAAAAGCCCTCCAGCTTGGGCATGTAGCGCACCAAAAACCGACGGTCTTGCCCAATGGTGTTGCCGCACATCGGGGCCACGCTCTTTGAGACGTATTTCTTCAAGAAATCCACCAATATGACCTCGGCCTGAGCCTCCGTGACTGTGGAAGCTTTCACCTTTTCAATCAAGCCGCTCTTGCCGTGCGTTCCCTTATTCCAAGCATCCATCTTGTTCAGGGTCTCATCACTTTGATGAATCACCAGCACGGGACCTTCCACGCGCACGTCCAGGTTGGCATTGGTCACGATCACCGCAATTTCCAGCAAGCGGTCGGCTTCGGGCTCTAGGCCGGACATTTCGCAGTCCAGCCACACCAGGTTTTGGTCGGATTTGGGCAGACTGGGCGCTGCGGCCTGGGGTGCGTCTGGCGCGCCAGCAGATGTGGTTTCGGTCATGACTGCGATTTTCACTCAGTTTTCCAGCCCATCCAATTCGATTGTTCAGTTGCGCACATTCCCTTCAAATTGCAGGATAGAAACTTGGCCACATATAGGCTTGGCTACACTTGGCCGAACCATGCTCAATATGCTATCCCCCTCCCTGTCGCTCACGCTGGCATTTACTGCAGCGCTAACCCTTGGCATGCTGATCAAGCTTTGGCTGGCAACGCGCCAAATCAGGCACGTTGCTCAGCACCGCGCCGCTGTGCCTTCGCCTTTTGATCAAACCATCAGCCTAGCAGCCCATCAAAAGGCCGCGGACTACACCCTGGCCAAATCCCGCCTCGGCCTGTTGGACATGGCGCTTGGCGCTGCCGTATTACTGGGCTGGACCTTACTCGGCGGCCTCCAAAGCTTGAACGATCTGATTCAGAGTTGGATGCCCGTGGATGCTGCACCGCTGTGGGGGCAGATTGCGCTACTTTTTGGATTTATTGCCGTAGGAGCGGTGATTGAACTGCCTCTCTCGCTGTACCAAACCTTTGTGGTCGAAGAGCGCTTTGGCTTTAATAAGATGACTTGGCGCATGTGGCTGGTGGATGGCATCAAAGGCATTGCACTTGGCGTCATCATTGGCTTGCCGATTGCCGCCTTGATCCTGTGGTTAATGGGTGCGGCAGGCGCATGGTGGTGGTTTTACGCTTGGAGCGTCTGGATGGGTTTCAACCTGCTGCTGATGTGGATCTTTCCGACCTTCATCGCGCCGATCTTCAATAAATTTCAGCCGCTCGAAGACGAAACGCTGAAGACTCGCGTCACCGCCTTGATGCAGCGTTGCGGCTTTGCCGCCAAGGGCTTGTTTGTGATGGACGGCAGCAAACGCAGCGCGCATGGCAATGCCTATTTCACCGGCTTTGGCGCGTCCAAGCGCGTGGTGTTTTATGACACCTTGCTGGCCAAGCTCAGCCCACCCGAAGTGGACGCCGTGTTGGCGCACGAACTGGGCCATTTCAAGCACAAGCACATCGTTCAGCGCATGGTGCTGATGTTTGCCATGAGCTTTGCGGGATTTGCGCTGCTCGGGTGGCTGTCGAAACAACTTTGGTTTTATGCGGGCCTAGGTGTGATGCCCTCGTTAGACGGGGCTAACAGCGCGCTTGCCTTGATCTTATTCATGCTGGCGGTACCGGTTTTCAGCTTCTTCGTTTCGCCACTGATGGCGCAGCTTTCGCGCAAGCACGAGTTCCAGGCCGACGATTACGCCATCGCGCAAACCAATGGGACAGACTTGAGCTCTGCCCTGCTTAAGCTCTATGAGGACAATGCGTCCACCTTGACACCAGACCCACTGTTTGTGAAGTTCTATTACTCACACCCACCTGCCATTGAACGCTTGCCTCGCATGACATCCCGCATGCTCGCCTGATGGATTCACACTAAATTAACCATGAGCACTGATCTGAAAAAAATCGACTGGAGCCAGCACACGCGCCACGCCATGGGCCCCACGGCTTTGGTCACGGCGCTGGCCAAACACACGGGCTGGGGCTTGGTGGGCGATGGCGCTGATGTGGCCATCGAGAAGATCTACCGCTTTGCCAACTATTACGAGACCATTTCGTTTGTGAATGCGGTGGCCTTCATCGCAAACGCCCAAGACCACCACCCCGACTTATCCGTGCATTACAACCGCTGTGTGGTGCGCTTCAACACCCATGATGTGGGTGGCATTTCTCAAACCGACTTTGACTGCGCCGCCAAAATCGACGCCTTGATCGCATGAACCTCTGTTTGCCTTTATGAGCATTGCGCTCGCCCCTGGTCTGGTCGTCGCGGCCCACGGCCGTCACTGTGTGGTGGAAACACCCGAAGGGCGGCGACTGATCTGCCACCCGCGCGGCAAAAAGAGCCAAGTCGTCGTTGGCGACCAGGTGATGTGGCTGGCTGCTAAAGAGGGCCAAGGGGATGACGGCACGGTTGAAAAGGTGCTGGAGCGGCGCAATCTCTTCTATCGGCAGGACGAGCTTCGGACCAAGTCTTTTGCCGCTAATTTGGATCAAGTGTTGATTCTGATCGCGGCCGAGCCAGAGTTTTCTGAAAGCCAACTGACCCGCGCGCTGATCACGGCGGAGGCCACAGGTATCACGCCGCTGATTGCGCTGAACAAGCAGGATGTGCAGCCTTTGTTTGACCGGGCTTGGCAGCGCCTGGCCCCCTACCGTGACATGGGATACACAGTGCTCCCGCTGGCGTTGAAGCCCAAGGACGACGGCGCTGTATCAAGCGCGGTGCTGGACCAGCATTTACAAGGCAAGCACACCTTGGTATTGGGCCCCTCAGGCGCAGGCAAGAGCACACTGATCAACCGCTACGTTCCCAGCGCACAAGCGCTGACCAATGAAATCTCACAGGCACTGAATTCGGGGAAACACACGACCACCAGCACCAGCTGGTATTGGGTAGATGCCCATGGCACGACACCGCGCACCGCCCTGATCGACTCTCCAGGCTTCCAAGAGTTTGGCCTCCACCACATCGACCCGGCACAACTCGCGGCCTACATGCCCGATTTGCGCCCCCATGTGGCGAACTGCCGTTTTTACAACTGCACCCACTTGCATGAGCCGGGTTGTGGTGTGATTTCTCAGGTAAAAACCGCCACTTCGGCAGGACAGATAAGCGAATCACGCTATCGTATTTATAGCGAATTGTTTGCTGAACTGTCGCAAGAACAGCGCTACTGACGCCTTTTTGCTGATGCACATCAGCGGCGCATTTTTACAAATGCATACGAAATTCACATCCATAGGTATAAATCCCAGGATTGATGTGAAATTTTGTACTACTCATGCCATCTTTCGTATCAATTGTGCCTGAGCGGTTCAGTATCGTTCACGGGTCAGTGCACCGAATCCGCGCATTGAACGTGCATGCAACTCAAACCATCAGGAGACCCTCTCATGAAATTCACGTCCCGTCTGGCCATGGCCGCCGCTGCTTTTAGCTTGAGCGCCACGGCTTTTGCCGCCACCGAACTGGTGGTGGCCACCGTTAACAACGGCCACATGATCGAGATGCAAAAGCTCGGCAAAAACTTTGAGGCTGCTAACCCCGATATCAAACTGAAATGGGTCACACTGGAAGAAGGTGTGCTGCGTCAACGCGTCACCACCGACATCGCCACCAAAGGCGGCCAGTTCGACGTGATGACCATCGGCATGTACGAAACGCCGATCTGGGGCAAGAAGGGCTGGCTGCAGGAAATCAAGACCGACGCCGCCTATGACGTGGATGACCTGCTGCCTGCGATGCGCAATGGCTTGAGCGTGGAAGGCAAATTGTTTGCTGTACCGTTCTACGGCGAAAGCTCCATGCTGATGTACCGCAAAGACCTGGCCGACAAGGCAGGTATCAAGGTGGCCGACAAACCCACCTGGGCTGAAGTCAAAGACCTGGCCGCCAAGATTCATGACCCGAAGAACGGCGTGTACGGCATTTGCCTGCGTGGCAAGCCAGGCTGGGGCGACAACATGGCCTTCTTGACGACCTTGGTCAATGCCTACGGCGGCCAGTGGTTTGACATGAAGTGGAAGCCACAACTCGAATCGCAACCTTGGAAGGACGCCATCAACTTCTATGTTGACCTGTTGAAGAACTACGGCCCTCCCGGCTCGTCTGCCAACAGCTTCAATGAAATCTTGGCGCTGTACAACGAAGGCAAGTGCGGCATGTGGATTGACGCCACCATTGCAGCGTCGTTCATCACTGACCCTAAGCAATCCAAAGTTGCTGACAAGGTAGCGTTTGCACAGGCACCTTCACAAGCCACATCCAAGGGTGCCAACTGGCTGTGGGCTTGGTCTTTGGCCATCCCAGCAGGCTCCAAGAAAGTTGACGCTGCACAAAAATTTGTGACCTGGGCCACGTCCAAGGAATACATCCAGTTAGTGGGTAAAACCAACGGCTGGGGCAAAGTGCCCACAGGCACCCGCAAGAGCACTTACGCCTCTGCTGAGTTCCAGAAAGAAGCCAAGTTTGCTGCTGCTGAAAAAGCCGCCATTGATTCTGCCAACCCCAACGACAGCACCTTGCCCAAGAGCCCGTATGTGGGCGTTCAGTTTGCCGCTATTCCTGAGTTCCAGGCCATCGGCGTGGCTGTGGGTCAGCAAATGAGTGCTGCTTTGGCGGGCAAAACCACTGTAGACAAAGCCTTGGCCACGGCCCAAGCTGCAGCTGAACGCGAAATGAAAAAAGGCGGCTACTACAAGTAAGCCCTGGGCTCTGACTTCACCGTTGAGCCACGTCGGGTTGGGTACGCCCGACCCTTTCACACAAGCCAGTGGGAATCCAGGTTAGGCCTGGGTCAGAGGAGCTGGCTTGTGTACTTTATTTCAATGCTCAAGGGATACACCCATGAACAGATTTTTGCCCCGTGCGCTCATGGCACCGGCTGTCGTCACCCTGTTTTTATGGATGATTGTGCCGCTGGTGATGACGCTGTATTTCTCCGCTATTCGGTACAACCTCATGCAGCCTGGTGCGCATGAATTCATTGGCCTGGAGAACTTTTCTTACTTCATGACGGACCCAGACTTCTGGCCATCCATCGTCAATACGCTTATTTTGCTGGGCAGCGTGATTGCCATCACGGTTGTCATGGGTGTTGGCTTGGCGCTTTTGGTCAACGACCCCTTTCCTGGCCAGAACATCGTTCGCGTGCTACTGATTTCGCCCTTCTTCGTGATGCCCACCGTCAATGCGCTGCTGTGGAAGCACATGATGATGAACCCGATTTACGGCGTGCTGGCTCATGTCTGGAAGCTCTTTGGCATGGAGCCGATTGACTGGCTGACGGACTTGCCGCTGTTCTCAGTGATCATCATGGTGTCCTGGCAATGGTTGCCTTTTGCCTGCCTGATCTTCATTACCTCATTGCAGTCGCTGGACCGTGAACAAATGGAAGCCGCGCGCATGGACGGCGCCAACGCCACGCAGCGATTTTGGTATCTGACACTGCCGCACCTGGGTCGCCCGATTGCGGTGGTGGTGATGATCGAAATGATCTTCTTGATGAGTGTGTTTGCCGAGATCTTTACCACCACTGGCGGTGGTCCCGGTAACGACAGTACCAACTTGGCGTTCTTGATCTTCAAGCAAGCGCTGATGAACTTCGACGTGGGCGTGGCCTCCGCAGGCGCGCTGTTTGCGGTGGTGTTGGCCAACATTGCTGCCGCTTTCCTGATCCGTATGGTCGGCAAGAACCTGGACTGAACATGAACCCCATTGCTAACCTTATCCGCATCTTCTTTGCGTGGGCATGTACCCTGCTGCTGTTCTTTCCACTGGGCTGGCTGGCACTCACAGCCTTCAAAACTGAATTGCAGGCCATCTCGGTGCCGCCCTTGTTCTTCTTCACGCCAACGCTAGAAGGTTTTCATGAAGTACAAGAGCGCAGCGACTATTTGCTGCACGCCAAAAACTCGCTGATCACCAGCGTGGGCTCCACCATACTCGGCCTGATGATTGCCGCCCCTGCGGCGTATTCGATGGCGTTCTTTAAAACGAAGCGCACCAAAGACATCTTGATGTGGATGCTGTCCACCAAGATGATGCCTGCCGTGGGTGCACTGGTGCCCGTGTATGTGATGGCGCAAGTGACGGGTCTGCTGGATTCACTCACAGCACTGACCATTGTTTTCACCTTATCTAACCTGCCGATCATGGTCTGGATGCTGTACACCAGCCTGAAAGACATCCCGGGTGAGATTCTGGAAGCTGCCCGCATGGACGGGGCCACGCTTTGGACCGAGGTGCGCTACGTGGTGCTGCCGCTGGGCCTGGGCGGTTTGGCCTCCACGGGACTTCTGTGCCTGGTGCTGAGCTGGAACGAAGCCTTCTGGGCCTTGAACCTGTCCAGCGCCAATGCCGCCACCCTGGCCGCCATGATCGCGTCCTACTCCAGCCCCGAAGGTTTGTTCTGGGCCAAGCTCTCAGCCGCTTCATTGCTGACCATTGCGCCCATCATCGTTTTCGGCTGGTTCAGCCAAAAGTCATTGGTGCAAGGCCTCACCTTCGGCGCCGTCAAGTAAACACTTTTTCAGGAATTAGCTATGTCTTACCTTCAACTCAAAGGCGTCGAAAAAGTCTACGGCGACCTGCGCATCATCAAAGGACTGGATCTGACGATTGAAAAGGGCGAATTCATCGTCTTTGTCGGCCCCTCTGGCTGCGGAAAATCCACATTGCTGCGCATGATTGCGGGCCTGAACCCGATTGACGGCGGCAGCCTGCATCTGGATGGACGCGACATCACCAACGTGCCCTCCGGCAAACGCGACTTAGCTATGGTGTTCCAAAGCTACGCGCTGTACCCACACATGAGCGTGTACGACAACATGTCGTTTGCACTCAAATTGGCGGGCGAAAAGCCTGAGGTCATCAAAGAAAAAGTCAGCCGAGCCGCGCAAGTGCTGAACCTGGGCAACTACCTGGATCGCACGCCTAAAGAGCTCTCCGGCGGCCAGCGTCAACGTGTGGCCATCGGCCGAGCCATTGTGCGTGCGCCAAAGGTGTTTTTGTTTGACGAGCCGCTGTCCAACCTGGACGCCGCGCTGCGTGGCCAAACCCGCATCGAAATTGCCAAGCTGCACCGGGAACTGGGTGCCACCACCATCTACGTGACCCATGACCAGGTCGAAGCCATGACGCTGGCCGACCGTGTCGTGGTTCTGCGTGACGGCAACATTGAACAAGTGGGCTCACCGCTGGAACTGTATGACCGCCCCGCCAATGAGTTTGTGGCGCAGTTCATTGGCATGCCTTCAATGAACCTCGTGCCTGCAAAGGCGTCGCCCAGCTTTGCGGCCTTGGCGCAAGATCGTCTGCCCAGCGACGGCACCTTTGGTGTGCGACCAGAAGGCGTCTACCTGCGCGAAGCAGGCGCCGGACGGGCTCAAGGCAAAGTGGAGTTGGTTGAGGCCTTGGGATCTGACACGCTCATTTATGTGAACGTAGACGGCCAGACCTTGACCTCGCGCCAGCGTGAGCGCACTCAACTGCACCCAGGCGCGTCCGTAGGCGTAGACATTGATCCGGCTTTGATGCATGTCTTCAACGCACAAGGCAAGGCGGTGATGGCAGCATGACAGACGCAAAAGAGATGAAGGTCATTCTGCACTTAGGCCTTGGCTCCTTCCACCGGGCGCATCAGGCGGTTTATGTTCAGAATTTGGTGGACTGCGGTGAAAACGCCTGGTCTTTGGCGGGTGGAAATTTGCGCCCCGACATGTTGGAGACTGTTGCAGCGCTGCAAGCCCAAAACGGTGCCTACACACTGGAGACCATCTCACCTGAAGGCGAGCACCAATATCAGCGCATCCACGCTATCAAAAAGGTAGTGGCATTTGAACCTGGTATTGCCGGACTGATTGCTTTGGCGGCCATGGCGCAAACAGCCGTCATATCATTCACCGTGACCGAGGCGGGCTACTACCTCGATGCGGCCAACCGATTGGACTTGAGCTTTGCTGACTTGACCGCTGACATAGCGCTTGCCAAGAATGGCCGAGCCGGACAAACCATTTATGGCGCCCTGGTCGCCCTGCTGCGGGCGCGCATGACCAAGTTACCCGGCGATGCGGGCAAAGTTACTTTGCTGAACTGCGACAACTTGCGGCACAACGGCGACAGGTCACGATCCGGTTTGCTTCAGTTCATCGACCTGATTGGGGACAGCGCACTCAAGGCCTGGATCGAAACCCACACCAGCAGCCCCAATGCCATGGTGGACCGCATTACGCCCCGCCCCACTGCTGACGTGGCGCAGCGCGTTAAGGCAGCAACTGGTGTAGACGACCCCGCAGCCTTGATGGGCGAGAGCTTTATCCAGTGGGTGATTGAAGACAACTTCTGCGCCGGGCGCCCTGCTTGGGAAAAGGTCGGCGTGCAGATGGTGCAAAGCGTAGCCCCGTTTGAAGAGGCCAAGATTCGCCTGTTGAATGCCACCCACAGTTGCATTGCCTGGGCAGGTACGCTGGTGGGCTACCAGTACATACACGAAGGCACGCACGACGCGCGCATTCGCAAGCTGGCGTATGACTACGTCACAGACGATGTCATTCCCTGCCTACACAAGCCAGACCAGCCCAGCCCGGTCGATTTGCCGGCCTACCGCGACGTGGTGTTGGCCCGCTTTGGCAACGCCGCCATCCGTGACACCAACCAGCGCGTGGCCATGGATGGCTTCAGCAAGATTCCGGGCTTCATCGCGCCTACGATTCGTGAGCGATTGTCAAAAGGCGAAAGCATCGCCAGTGTGGCCATGCTCCCCGCCCTGTTCCTGGCCTACCTGCAGCGCTGGCACCGCGGGCAGATTCCTTACGAGTACCAAGACCAGGCGATGGATGTGGCCAGTGCCCATGCCATGTGTGCCTCTACCGACCCTGTTAGCGCCTTTTGCGCCGACAAGGTTTTGTGGGGTGAACTGGCTGGCAACGCCGATTTGATTGCAGCCCTGCGCACAGCGGCCCTGCGCGTCATTGATTTTGAGAAAGCCTACACATCATGAATCAACGCCTTGCCCATAAACACGCGCTGCTCACAGGCGCAGCCGGGGGCATAGGGCTCGCAGTTGCCACCGCCTACTTGCAGGCAGGCGCGCGTTGCACCGTGGCAGACATCGGCGTACAAGCCACGCCTGAACTTGCTGCCTTGATGACACAGCATCCTGAAAGCTTGCAATATGTGCGCTGCGACGTCACGCAACTGCCGCAGATTGATGCATTGATATCTGAGTCAACACAACGGTTTGGCCCCATCACCACCTTGTTCAACAACGCTGCACTTTTTGACATGGCCCCCTTGCTGGAAAGCAATGAAGCCATGTACGACAAGCTGTTCTCGGTCAACGTCAAGGGCGCATTCTTTGTCATGCAGAAAGTGCTGGCCCACATGGTGTCTTATGCGGTTAAAGGCGGTGCTGTCATCAACATGGCGAGCCAAGCGGGGCGACGCGGCGAAGCCTTGGTGTCGCATTACTGCGCCAGCAAAGCCGCGATCATCAGCTACACCCAGAGCGCTGCCTTGGCCATGGCCCCGCACAAGATCCGTGTGAATGGCATATCGCCTGGCGTGATCGCCACGCCCATGTGGAAACATGTGGACGCCCTTTTCGCCAAGTACGAAAATTTGCCCCTCGGCGAGAAGAAGAAGCAAGTCGGCGAAGCTGTGCCTTTGGGCTACATGGGTGACCCCACGGACATTTGCGGTGCCGCCGTTTTCTTGGCCAGCGACGAAGCCGCCTACATCACCGCTCAGACCCTAAACGTGGACGGTGGTAACGTCATGTCTTGACTGCCCCCGCTCGCCAAACTAAAGCCATGCCCGCCCTGCCCCGCCAACTCAAACCTGAACTTGAACAGGACTTCAGCCGATCAACTGATCTGGGCTACGAGTCACCTGCGGAGGTGGGTTTCATACGCTGCTTGTCGCATGGCTTCCCGACCCCACTGGCGCGCTGGCATTGCCACGACGAATACGAACTCCATTTGATCACCGCCACGTCGGGCAAGGTGTTTGTGGGCGACTGGATTGGGCAATTTCAGCCTGGACAACTGGTGCTGACCGGCCCACGCTTGCCACACAACTGGATCAGCATGGATGTGCCCGATGGCGGTGTGCCTCAGCGGGACTTGGTGATTCAGTTTGCACATGCGCCTTTGGAAGTGGGTAGCGAACATATCCCTGAGCTGCGCGAGGTGCTGCCCATGCTAGAACGTGCCAAACATGGCATTGAATTCTTCGGCTTTGAAGAGCAAGGCGTCGCCCATTGGCAGCGCGTCAAAGCTGCGCGGGGATTGGCCCGCTTCGCCGCTTTCGCCGAATTTTTGGCGGACTTGGCCCGCAGCACCGATTACCGTTTGCTGTCCAACGCCCAGTTGCAAAGCGTGGACAACGATGCTCAACTTGACCAAATCAACGCCATCGTCAGCCGCATCACCGACAACCTGACCGAGCAGATCAGCGCATCCGATTTAGCGCATGACTTGGGCATGACAGAAAGCAAGTTCTCCCGCTTCTTTCGCCGCGCCACAGGCAACACGTTTACCGATTTTGTAAACCATGTGCGCGTCAACCGCGCTTGCCAATTGCTGATGGAGTCAGATCGACTCATCAACCACATTGGCTATGAAGTGGGCTTTAACAACATTGCCAATTTCAACCGCCGATTTCTGGACATCAAGGGCATGACGCCCAGCGAATACCGACGCCAAGTGGCCAGCCGCTTTGGCCTGAAACACTGAAAACGTTGACCCATGTACCTTGGTATTGACCTGGGCACGTCTGGCCTGAAGTTGCTCTTGCTGGACGAGCATCACCATGTGCACGCCACGGCAGACGCGGCGCTTGATGTGCAACGGCCGCACCCGCTTTGGAGCGAGCAACACCCGCAAGACTGGTGGCAGGCACTGGAGCAGGCAGTTGCAGAACTTCGCGCCAAGGCCCCAGCTGCATGGGCCAAAGTCCGTGGCATCGGGCTGTCGGGTCAGATGCATGGCGCGGTTTTGCTGAATAAAGACTCAGAAGTGCTTCGCCCCGCCATTCTGTGGAACGATGGCCGCAGCGCGAGCCAATGCATTGCGCTCGAAACGGCTGAGCCAGCCTCACGCCAGATCACAGGCAACTTGGCCATGCCTGGATTTACCGCGCCCAAACTGCTGTGGGTGCGAGAGCACGAGCCCGACCTATTTGATCGCGTCGACAAAGTCCTGCTGCCCAAAGACTGGTTGCGTCTGAAGATGACCGGTGAGTCGGTGAGCGACATGTCAGATGCCTCTGGCACCCTGTGGCTGGATGTCAGCAAACGCCGCTGGAGCGAGGCCATGCTCAAGGCCTGTGGTTTGACACTCAGCCAAATGCCTCGATTGATCGAGGGCAGCAGCCAAAGCGCTTACCTGACGCGCGATCTGGCTACGCGCTGGGGACTTCGCGGCCAAGTCTTTGTTGCAGGCGGTGCAGGAGACAACGCCGCAAGTGCGGTCGGGATTGGCGCGACACGCGCGGGTGAAGGGTTTATCTCACTCGGTACTTCGGGTGTAGCGTTCATGGTGACAGACACTTATCAAAGCGCACCCGAACTCGCGGTGCATGCGTTTGCACACGCGGTGCCGAATCGCTGGCACCAGATGGCTGTCATGCTCAGCGCCGCAAGTGCTTTTGGCTGGATCACCCGTCTGACGGGTTCTGCGTCAGAGGCCGCACTGGCAACGCATGTGGAATCGCTCAGCCTTCAGCAACAGGCAACCGCGCCTATCTTCGTGCCCTATCTCAATGGCGAACGAACCCCGCACAACAATGCGCTTGCGAGCGGCTCATTTGTCGGCTTACGCAGCGAACATGGTGCAACAGACTTGGCTTATGCAGTCATGGAAGGGGTTGCCTTTGGCTTGGCCGATGGGCTGGCGGCCATGAACCACTTAAAACCGACGACGCAGCCACTGGCCTTGGTCGGTGGCGGCGCGCGCAACAACGCATGGGCGCAACTTCTCGCAAGTACCCTTGGCCGTCCCATGTTCAGGCCCCAGGGTGCCCATGCCGCAGCAGCCTTGGGCGCTGCTCGCCTCGCGTGGTTGGCAGATGGTGCGACGCAAGAATTGGTGTGCCAGGCATTGCCAACGGAAGTGGCGTTTGAGCCAAACACTGAACAAGCCCACATGCTCGCCAAGCGGTATGACCGGTTCAAGGCCCTGTATCCCGCGCTATTGATGCATTTCTAAGAAAGCATCGCTCAAGAAAAAACCGCCCCGGTTTTTGACACCGGAGCGGTTTACCTTGGAGAAAACTAAACGATCAGAACTTGTGCGTGATGCCCAAGCCGATCAGACGGCTGTTTTGGCCGCTGTTTGGTGCGATGACCACAGCACCTTGAGCAACGCTGCCATTGCCCTTGTTGGTCAACCACAGGCCACGAGCATAAACCGTTGTGCGCTTGCTCAGGTTGTAGTCGTAACCCAGGGTCCACTGGTTTTGATCGCGTGCGCTGTCGCGAACATCGCGGCGGCCGTAATCGGCATAGACCGAGCTGGCGCCAAAGATGAACTTAGTGCTCAGGTTCAGGATGTTGGCCTTTGGAGAGGCTGGCACGTTGGAACCCTGGAAGCCCCAAGAGCCACCGAACACCATATTGCCTGCGTTGTAGCTACCGGCAACCACATGGGAAGTGGAATCCGTTGGGCTAGCTGCTGGCGCGGCAGCAGTGCCGCTCTTCTTGTTTTGGTAGCCCCAACCCAACCAGATCGGACCCTTTTCATAGGCTGCACTGGCACCCAAGTAGTTGCCGCTGCTGTTGGTCGCTTCGCCTGGCGCGTACATGATGTTGCCCGAAAAAGCCATGCCAGCGGGTGAGGAATACATCACAGCATTGTCAGAACGTGCTGCCCAAGCGGCCAAGCCTGGTTGTGCATCAGGCTGACCCCACAAGGTCACAGGGCTGAATACTGAATTCACGCCCAAAGTGTCAGCACGCCAAACGGTGCGGAAGATAGGTGTGTACTGACGACCTAAGGTCAGCTCACCCCAACCACCGGACAAGCCAACAAAGCTTTGACGTGTGAACATGAAGCCTGGGCCTGGGACATTACCCACAGAGGGTGTCCCGGATTTTGTGTAAACGGCGGTTGAGTTAGACGCGCGGCATGC
>ERZ724523.10-NODE-10-length-128366-cov-7.269455_pt1 | contig 128366 bp, 122 predicted proteins | sample MGYA00376056_ERZ724523 | MGnify/ENA primary metagenome ERZ724523 (study PRJEB28724, sample SAMN07190888) | wastewater metagenome | isolation source: influent of sewage treatment plant in Hong Hong | place: USA: Christiansburg, Virginia | collected 2016-03-01 ... | reverse complement strand
AACGATTGCAGTGCCTTGGTCCAGCTTTCGCCTGCCACTTGCTGAAACTGTTGGCCCATCGCGGACCAATCGGGGGTTTTCGTCATGCTTGTCTCCTGTCAAAGAATTGTCGCTGAGGCGACCTGGGCTCACAACACGTAGGAACACTTACTTCGGTAAGTCCCCATCTGATCGTCGCAGGTCGTGTCAACCCAGGATTGGAGGCTTTCTTTCTTACAGCACAATTGCGCGATGTACCTTGTTGCCATTGCCTGGTTGTATATCGCTGTCATGATGGCAGCCGCCGAAGCCACCCACCCCACCGGATCCGTGCTGGGCGCCCTCTTCACCTTCTTGCTGTATGGCGTGCTACCCGTCGCCATCGTGGTGTACATCATGGGGGCGCCCAAACGGCGCAAAGTGATCAAGGCGCGAGAGGCCGCAGGGCAAGAAGCCTTTGCAACCCAAAACTCAGTGGGTCAACCGGTATTGAACAATGTAGAGGAAAGCGCCGGCAAAGTACCCCACCAGGGCAAGCCCGGCGATACGACGTAAATACCAGCCAAAGGCGATTTTCTCCAGCCCCATCGCCGCCACACCTGCCGCCGAGCCGATGATGAGGATGGAGCCACCCGTGCCCGCGCAGTAGGCCATAAATTCCCACAAGAAGCTGTCGGCAGGATAGTCGGTCAGGCTGTACATGCCCATGGATGCTGCCACCAGCGGCACGTTGTCCACCACCGCGCTGGCCAATCCGATGATCATCACGATCACATCTTGACGCCCCACAGTGTCTTGGAGCCACTTGGCCAATCCCGTCAAGACATGGGTGTGCTCTAGTGTCGCCACCGCCAGCAAGATGCCCGTGAAGAACAGGATCGAACCCATGTCGATGCGGCTCAGGGCATTTGCCAGCGTGAAGTGATTCTTGGCAATGTCTTCTTTTTCCTTGTGAATAATGTCCCCTACCAGCCACAGAATGCCCAGGCCAAACAGTACACCCATGAATGGAGGCAAGTGTGTCCACGTCTTGAAAACAGGCACGGCCACGAGAATACCTAGACCCAGACAAAACATGGTGTTGCGCTCAAAAGCCGTGGTTGGCGTCTGGCCAGACGAGCCCTGGTCCGCTGGTGCCACGACAGGCTTGTCACCCAAAATTCGACTGGTTATGGCCAGAGGTACCAGCAAATTCACCATGGATGGCAAAAACAAGCCCGTCATGATGGCCACCGTGGTCACTTGCCCACCAATCCACAGCATGGTCGTGGTCACATCGCCAATCGGTGTCCAGGCACCGCCCGCATTGGCCGCAATAATGATGATCCCGGCAAAAAACAGGCGGTCGTCGCGCTTATCCAGCAGCTTCTTCATGAGCGACACCATCACAATCGTGGTGGTCAGGTTGTCCAAAATCGCACTTAAAAAGAAGGTCACAAAGCCCACCAGCCACATCAGGGTGGACAGACGTTTGGTTTTGATGCGCGAGGTAATGACGTCAAATCCGTTGTGAGAGTCCACCACTTCCACAATGGTCATGGCGCCCATCAAAAAGAACACGATTTGGGCCGTGGAACCCAGCGCTTCACTCAGCTCCTTGGCGACTTGCTCAGAGCCCGGCCCGGCCAGGGCATAAACGGTCCACAACAGCCCGGCACCGATGAGCGCTGAGGCTGATTTATTGACTTGTAAGGGGTGCTCAAGTGCAATGGCAAGATAGGCCAGTACAAATACGACGACAAGGGCAGTGATCATGGTTTGTCTTGTTGTTATGGTTTTCGGCGTCCAGCTGACGCCCGCTCCGCCAATCATACAAAGATCCCTGCCCGAATTCGCGGGCCGTCGCGGTCTAAATTGAGGTCAGCGGCCTGCGGCGCCTACGCCACAGCTTCTCCAACTCCACGGCAACACCCACCACTGCCGCAGCGCCCAGGCAGATGGCCAATTCAGCCAACGTGAGTGGTTCAGTCTTAAAAATCGGGTTCAGCAAGGGCACATAAATGGTTGCCATTTGAAGCAAAAAGGTCAGCGCCACTGCCCCGAGCAAAGGCAAATTGCTGCCCAGCCCCAGCGTCCACAGCGACTCCCGCTCAGACCGAATCGCCATCACGTGCGCCATTTGGGACAGCGTGAGCACCGTGAATACCATGGTTTGCCAGTGCGAATTACCTGCTGCCAATGCCCAGGCCTGCACCCCCAGGCACAGCCCGCCAATCAACAAGCCAATCAGCAAAATATGCTGCCACATGCCTTCGGCAAACAGGCTCTCGTTGGGTGCGCGGGGTGCGCGACGCATCACGCCCTTTTCGGCCGGCTCGGCGGCCAGCGCCAAGCCCGGCAGGCCATCGGTGACCAAATTGACCCACAAAATATGAATCGGCAGCAGCGGAATCGGCAACAACAGCATGGGGGCCAGAAACAGCGTCCAGATCTCGCCGGAATTGCCCGTCATGGCGTAGCGGACAAATTTGCGGATGTTGTCGTAAATCCGGCGGCCCTCGGCCACTGCCGCGACGATGGTCGAAAAGTTGTCGTCCAGCAGCACCATGCTGGATGCCTCACGGGCCACATCAGTGCCCCCCTTACCCATAGCCACACCAATGTCTGCACGCTTGAGCGCAGGTGCGTCGTTAACGCCGTCGCCCGTCATGGCAACGATTTGGCCCTGGGCTTGCAACGCTTCGACGATGCGGATTTTCTGGGCGGGGTCTACCCGCGCATACACCCTGACGCCCTCGACCTGTTGCCGCAAGCTGCTGTCATCCAGCAGGGTCAGATCTTGTCCTGTCAGCACTGGGGCCTGGGGGTCGGCCACAATCCCCAGGCGCAGGGCAATGGCGCGCGCGGCGGCCGGGTGGTCTCCAGTGATCATCACAGGGGTGATGCCCGCCGCAATGCAGTCGCGCACGGCGGCAGCGGCCTCCATACGAGGGGGATCGATCAGTGCAATCAAACCTAAAAACTGCAGCTGCCCCTCAACAGCATCTAGGGCGTTGGTGTCTGGCAGCGTGGTGTGATCACGCCGTGCCAGTGCCAACACCCGTAAGCCTTGAGCCGCCAGTTCAGTCGCTTCATTTGCCCATGCGTCCCGGTCCAATGGCGTAGTACCTTGGGGCGACCATTGCACAGTACAGCGAGGCAAAACGGATTCAGGCGCGCCTTTGGTATAGGCCAGATAAGTCGCTTGCTCCCCACCCGAATGAAACGTGGTCATGCGTTTGCGCTCCGAGTCAAAGGGTTGCTCTTGCACACGCACAAACGCCAAGTCCAGCGCCGCCTTGTCAAGGTCAGCGCTTTTGGCCGCCAGTACCAGGGCGGTCTCTGTCGGATCGCCCTGCCAGGCTGATTTGCCTGCACTTTCGTCCAGCCGTGAATCGTTGCACAGCACCGCTGCCCGCAAGGCTTCGGCGTGTACCTCGCTGGGCAGCGCGCTGCCAGGCGTCCAGCGCTGCCCAGCGGCCAGCAGCAGCTCGGCATGCATGTGGTTTTGGGTCAAGGTGCCGGTTTTGTCCGAGCAAATGGTGGTCACCGAGCCCAGAGTCTCCACCGACGGCAGCCTGCGCACCAGCGCGTTCACCGCCACCATGCGGCGCGCACCCAGGGCCAGCAGCACGGTCACCACGGCGGGCAAAGCCTCGGGGATGGCGGCCACCGCCAAGCTGATGGCAGTCAGCAACATCAGCAAAACATCTTCGCCGCGCATCACACCCACAACAAAAATCACGATGCAAATGCCTATGACCGCCAAGGCCAATCGTTTGCCAAACGCGGCCAGTCGTCTTTGCAGCGGGGTTCCCCGGTCTTCTGTGTCCAGTAACTGCGCCACTTTGCCCAGCTCGGTCGCCATGCCGGTCGCCACTACCAGACCCCTGGCCCGGCCGTGGGTGGCGGTAGTGCCTTTGAACGCCATGTTGAGCCGGTCGCCCAGCGCGGCATCGGCCATGTCGGGCAAAGCCGCTGCATGTTTTGCCACCGTGACGGACTCGCCCGTCAAAGCGGATTCATCCACCTGAAATTGCGCAATCTCGATCAAACGCAAATCGGCGGGCACTTGGTTGCCGGCCTCCAGCAAAACGATGTCACCTGGCACCAGTAAGCGCGCTGGCAGCACCTTAACCTGACCGTTGCGCAGCACATTTGCCTGGGCTGCGGCCAGTTGGCGCAAGGCCGCCATGGCGCTGTCGGCCCGCCAGGACTGCACAAAGCCAATCACCGCATTCAAGATAACGATGACCAAAATAGCCACGGTGTCCGTCAAATCGCCAATCAAGCCAGAAATGACGGCAGCAACCAGCAGCACCATGACCATGAAGTCTTGGAACTGCTCCAGCAGCAGCGCAACCGGGCCACGTCGGCTGTGGCTTTGAAGCTCGTTCGAGCCATGTTGAAGGGCTCTTTGCTGCGCATCGTCGTCGTGCAGGCCTTGGGCGGGGTCTACTTGGTGGCTGCTGACCAGCTCGTGCACTTCGCGCTGGTGCCAGGCTGATTGAGCGCTTTGGGCTGCTGGGATGGTCTGAGCGATGGTGTCTGGATTTTCTGGGTTATCTGAGCGCTGAGCCATACGGAACGAGAGTCTTGCAAATCAAGGACTTGGCGCTAGGGCTCCCGCCAAATACAGGCCGCCATCCGCCCACTGCCGCCTAAGCTTGCCGCATCGCGTCGATGCGAAAAGTAGCGATCTGGGTGGTTGACGGTACACCAGGACGGGCTGCCATCGTTGCCAAAAACATGGATGATGCCCGCATTGAAAAGCCTTTGCCGGGCTAGGGCTGCAAGGTTCGCCAAGAACTTGCCAGGCGTGTGGGGCCGGAACAGCGCGGCGGTTTGTTCGGGGTCTGCGCTGGCCTGCATAAAGGCTTGTCGCACCTCCGCCCCCACCTCAAAAGCGTCTGGGCCAATGGCAGGACCGAGCCAAGCATAAACATCGTTTGCTCCATTATTTATAGCAAACTTATCAATACTGTATTGCCGAAACAGCTTAATTTCCTGCAAAACCGATTCCAAAACACCTTGGCACAAGCCGCGCCAACCCGCATGGGCTGCCGCCACCACACTGCCGTCTTGGGTGGTGAACAGGACGGGCAGGCAATCGGCCACCATCACGGTGCAAACCTGTGCCGGGTGTGACGTCAGGCAGGCATCGGCCACAGGGGTTATCGACCGTTTGACAGCGGGGTCCAGTACCAGCACATCGGTGCCGTGCACTTGTTGCATGAACACGGGCTGCGCTTGCAAGGCTTCCGCCAGCCGCAGGCGGTTAGTGGCGACATGATCTGCCTGATCTTGTACATGATCGCCAAGGTTTAACGAGGCAAATGGCCCTCGCGACACCCCACCGCTGCGGGTGGTGAACACGGCTCGCACATGGGAAGGTGCGGGCCAGTCAGGTACCAGCCAGTCGGGGTGCAGGCCCGCCACCGGGATCAAGCTTCGTTATCCGGGCAGCTGCTGGGCTGCGCCTTTTGAAAGGCGGGCAACTGCATGCACGCATCAAACGCTGCCATGGTGCGGGGCAAGCCGTCCAGTGGGGTGTCAAAACGGCGGGCGTTGAAAATTTGCGGCACCAAGCAGCAGTCGGCCAAAGTGGGCGTGCTACCAAAGCAATAGGTGCTGGCGGGCAGGCGTGCCAGTTGACGCTCAAAACTTTCCAGGCCATCACGGCACCAGTGGCGGTACCAGTCGCCCTTGGCTTCTTCGCTGACCTTTAATTCTTTCACCAGGTACTTGAGTACGCGCAGATTGTTCAGCGGATGAATCTCGCACGCGATGGACTGGGCCAAGGCCCGCACCTGCGCGCGGCCCAACGCGTCGGCAGGCAAAAGTGGGGGCTGGGGGTGGGTGTCATTCAGGTATTCCATGATGGCCATCGACTGCGACAGGATGTCGCCCGCATCAGTCACCAAGGCAGGCACCAAGTTGTCAGCCGAGATCGCTTTGTAGGCATCGCTTTTGTTCTCGCCCTTCACCAAGTGCACAGGAAGATATTCAAAGGGTAAACCCTTTAATTCCAGTGCAATGCGAACGCGGAACGAAGCAGAGGAGCGGAAGTAGTTGTAAAGCTTCATAGGAAAGGGCTTTCGTGGTCAGAACATTCGGCAATGCAAGGCAGAGAGCAAAGACCCGTGTGCGCGACGGGGCAATGTTGCCGCAGAGTTTAGCGCCAGATACATCTCATTACACTGGCGCGAAACCCGCCTAAACACCTCTCGTCTTTTCCATCTGAAAACAGTCTGTGGCGAAAAATCCTGTGGTCGAAACCTCTTCTGCCGATTTGAGCCGTAGCCAAAGTCAACGCAAGCTTGGGCCCGCACTGCTGGTCTTTGTGTTGGGCATGGTGCTGACCTTGGCCACGTGGCAATTGGCCAGCGGCGAGGTGGCCAAGCGCCGCCAGTCAAGGTTTGATGCCCAGGTTCAGACGGTGCAAGAGGCCATTCTGGCGCGCATGCAGACCTATGAGCAAATCTTGCTCGGTGGCGTGGGCCTGATCAATACCTTGGGATCGGTGCGGCGTGACCAGTGGGCAACATACGTGTCCAACGCGTCGATGCAAAAAAATTATCCGGCAGTTCACGGGGTAGGTTACGCAGAATATGTGCCTCATGCTGGTCTGGACGCGTACTTGCGCCGCATGGCCGCCGAGGGCATGCCTCAGTATCAGATCAGACCTGCAGGCGTCCGCGAAGCCTATTCGCCAGTGACCTATCTGGAGCCACGCACCGAGCGCAATTTGCGCGCGCATGGCTTTGACATGTGGTGGGAGCCCACCCGCCACGCTGCCATGGTCGCCGCGCGCGACAGCGGGCAAACAGCCATCACCGCCCGGCTGAAACTGGCCTCTGAGCCCAACGAATCACCGGTGTATGGTTTTTTGGCATATGTGCCGGTTTACCAAACGCTGCCGAGCGGCCGAACCTTGAAAGGTTTTGTGAACAGCCCGTTTCGCATGATCGATTTGATGAACGGAATTCTGGGCAGCAATGATGACCGCATGCAACTGCACATCTACGACAGCGACAAGCCGAGCCCCGACAACTTGCTGTATTCGTCACCACCATTACCAAGCCTTGGCGGCTCTTCCGTCCAACTGACCAAAACCGTCAAGCTGAGCCTGCACAACCGGATTTGGACATCCACCTATACGGCACCCGCCATCAGCCCGACGGTAGAGAACAGCGCCACACTATTCGTGTTGGTGTGCGGTAGCTTGATCAGCTTGCTGCTGGGGGCGTTGACGCTCAGCATTACCACCCGGGTGCGGATGATTCAGCATTCAGAGCAGCACTATTTTCAGCTGGCCAATTTCGATTCGCTCACCGGTCTTCCCAACCGTGCCATGTTTCATGCGCGTCTGTCGCACACGCTGTTGCAGGCTCAGCGTACCGAACAACAATTTGCTTTGATTTTTCTGGACCTGGACAATTTCAAACATGTGAACGACAAGTACGGTCACGAATCGGGGGACTTGGTTCTGAAAGAAGTTGCAGCGCGCTTGCTGCATTGCATGCGAAAAGCCGACACGGTCGCTCGCCTAGGCGGTGACGAGTTTGTGGTGATCCTGCATGAAATTCACGACAAAGCGGATGCAGGTAAGGCGGCTCAAAACATGCTGGATTCGCTGGCTAAGCCCATCGTGCTGAGACACGACCTGTACGACGTGTCGGTCAGCATGGGGATTGCGCTCTACCCTGGAGATGCCCAAGACGCTGAAGAGCTGCTCAAGCGGGCTGACCGCGCCATGTATGCGTCAAAAACAAAGGGGCGCAATCAGTTTTTCTACTTCACGCCTGATTTACTGGGTTTGAGTTTTGATACCGCGCCAGCGCCGTTTTCCTGATCAGCCCACCACCAACCGTATGCCCGGCATCACCTGGACTGATTCGCTGCGCCGCTCCAGCGCCAGTTTCATGTTGATTTGCGCCACCTGGGTGTGTTCCACAGCTAGCGCCTGGGCACGCGCGCCCTCCCCGTTGCGCATGGCGTCAAAGAGCATGTGGTGTTGGCGATGGGCGTAGAGCATCCAGTCGCGGTCCAGCGCCACGCTGCCTTGCATGGGCAACATGGCCGATGCAGGGGCAAACGGCTGCTTGTCGTTGAGGCGAATCGCGCGCTGCAAGGCCCTATTACCACTGGCTTCGATGATCAAGGCGTGAAAGCGGTCATTCATCAAGGCATAGGCGGCGTAGCTTTCCATGGTCAGCGGGTTGGCCGCCAACAGCCTATCGCCCTCCTCCAAGCTGAATTGCAAGTCTCCCTGCAATTGGCGCGACACGCCGTGCTCAGCCACCAATCTCGCCGCCATGCCTTCTAGATGCCCGCGCACCGCAATGGCGTCCATCACTTCGCGTGGCGTGTAAGGGCGCACCACAAAGCCGCCCGTGTCATTGGCCTCCACCAGGCCTTCTTGCTCGAGTGTGACCAGTGCTGCCCGCACGGGGGTGCGCGAAGCGCTCAGGCGCTCAGCCAGTTGCTGCTCGGCCAAGCGCTGGCCAGGCTCAAATTCGCCTCGCAACACCAAGTCGCGCAGTTGCATCAAAACAGTCTCTTGCAGGTTCATGCGCCAAACTGTACACTGAAAATATATTTTGGTATACCGTTTCTATATTTTGGTGTACATCTTGCCAACAGCCACGTAAGGAACAGCATGAAGGCCGAACACAATGAACTCATCACCCGCGTGGGCCCTGGCACGCCTTGTGGCCAACTCATGCGCAAATACTGGCAGCCTGTGGCCTTGGTAGATGAGTTCGATCCTCGTTTTGATCCCGCCATGGAAAAACGTCCGGTCAAGGCGGTGCGCTCGCTTGGGCAAGACATGGTGCTGTTCCGCGACGACCAGGGCACCTGGGGCCTGATCGACCGTGGATGCCCGCACCGCGGCGCTGACATGGGATTTGCGCGCTTTGAAGGCGACGGCCTGCGCTGCCCTTTCCACGGCTGGAAGTTCTCTACCACCGGGGAGTGCACAGACACCCCAGGCGAGCGCGCAGGCAGCCACTTGTGCAAGCATGTGCGCGCCCGCAGCTACCCTGTACAAGAGCGCAGCGGCGTGGTGTTTGCCTGGCTGGGCGACGAAGGCTCAGTGCCGCCGCCCTTGCCCGCGCTGGACTGCCTGACGGCACCTAGCACACACACTTTTGCTTTTAAAGGCTTGTGGAACTGCAACTGGCTGCAAGCCTTTGAGGTGGGCATTGACCCCGTACATGCATCCTTTTTGCACCGTTTCTTTCATGACGAAACTTTGGACGCCGCCTATGGCAGGCAGTTCCGAGGGGCCAGTTTGGGCGTATTGAACGGCGAACGCGTCCCCATGACCAAGGTGATGCGCGAGTTTTGCCAACCCGACATTCAGTTTGAATCAACCCCCATTGGCTGGCGACTGAACACACAGCGCAAGTTGAATGAAGACTTGACCCATGTGCGGGTGACGCAAGCTGTCTTCCCCAATTCCTTTGTGATCCCGCTGTCAGAAACCATCACCATCACACAGATGCACATGGCGGTGGACGACACGCACAACTACTGGTACGCCTTCTTTACAAGCTTTGCCGACCCGCTGGACAAAGAAGCCATGCGCAATCAACGCCTTGAGGCTGTCAGCCTGCCAGACTACATCCCCAAATCGGGCCAACACAACAACTGGGGCTTTAGCGCCGAAGAGCAGCGCACCACCACTTTTCTGGGCATGGGCGAAAGCGACATCAATGTGCACGACCAGTGGGCCTGCGAGAGCATGGGCGCGATTCAAGACCGAACTCAGGAACACCTGGGCACCAGCGACAAGGTCATCATGGCCAATCGCCGCATGCTGATCAAAGCCATTGAATCCGTTCAGGCCGGTGGCCCAGCACCCGGTCTGGCTGACGCGGCAATTGCCGGTGAACGCCACGGGCCCGACACTGTAGACGGCATTGCGCCGTCAAACGACACCGCTAACTGGTGGCAAAGCGCTGTCACCAAGAAGCGCACCGATGCCCCGTGGAACGCGTCTTTCGGCACTTGAACAACTGACATTGACATGGCCGAATCAAAAAACAGCTTTGCAGACCTGTGTGGCCTGAACACACCCGAGCGCCTGGCCGCCACGGCGCAGTGCGTAGCCAGCATCCGCGAGCGTGGCCTCAAGCAAGTGCGCTTTGTCTGGTGCGATTTGCATGGCACCACACGCGGCAAGACCCTGATGGCCCATGCCGTGCCCGCCGCCTTGCAAAACGGCGTGGGCATGGTCAGCACGCTGATGCTCAAAGACACATCCGACCGCACCGTCTACAAGGTGTTTGAGCCCGGTGGAGCGGATGAGCTGCCCGGCTTTGCCTGCGCCAGCAACCTGCTGTTGATGGCCGACCCCGCCAGCCTGAAGGTGTTGCCGTGGCTGCCAGATACGGGCTGGTTACAGTGCCAGCCCTGGTTTGACACAGGCCTGCCTGTGGAGCTGGACACCCGACGTGTGCTGCAAAAAGCCTTGTCACACTTGGCAGATGCAGGTTTGGGCATGGTCTGCGGGCTGGAGGTGGAATTTCACATCTACCGCATCAAGGACACATCGCCGCAACTCGACCCAACGCAGGCGGGCTGGCCGGGATTGCCGCCTGCGGTGGACATGATCCACCCGGGCTACAACCTGCACAGCGAGACCTGCCTGGACATGTCTGAAGAGGCCTTGAGCATTGTTCGGGATACGGCGCAAGCTTTAGGGCTGCCCTTGCAATCGCTTGAAATTGAACTTGGCCCAAGCCAAATAGAAGCTGTATTCGACGCGACCGACGCTCTGACGGCGGCCGACAACATGGTGCTGTTTCGCAATGGCGTGCGCCAAGCGCTGCGCCAAAAAGGCTATCACGCCACCTTCATGTGTCGACCGCCCTTTCCTCACATCATGTCCAGCGGCTGGCATTTGCACCAAAGCCTGGTGCGCTTGGACAACGGAAAAAATGCCTTCATGCGCGACGCGCCCCACCCCGGCACAACAGCACAAGACGCTAGGCATACCCTGACAGACCTAGGCACCCACTACTTGGCAGGCCTGCTAGCTCACGCCCAAGGCATGGCTGTGCTGTGTACGCCCACCGTCAATGGTTTTGGCCGCTTTCGCCCGAATGCGCTGGCACCACAAGCCGTGCTGTGGGGTAAAGACAACCGGGGAGCCATGCTGCGCGTGGTGGGCCAAGCGGGCGACAAAGCCACCCGTATTGAAAATCGCCTGGGAGAGCCCGCTGCCAACCCGTACCTGTACATGGCAACGCAAATCTATGCCGGTTTGGACGGCGTAGCGCGCGAGTTACTGCCCCCTGTTGCCACCGACACGCCCTATGGCAATACCGCGGCTGAGCAGATACCGGGCGACCTGGGGCAGGCATTGGCCGCACTCAGGGCCGACAGCGAACTCTGTGCCGCGCTGGGCAAAAGCTTTGTCAGCTACCTGTGCCGCTGCAAACAGTCGGAGCTAGACCGCTACAACGCTGCAGAAGACAAGGACGACTTTCAGCGCAGGGAGTATTTCAGCCGGATTTGACGCCCAAGGCAGCACAGTAAGATATTTGAATTTGAGGAGATCACTGTGCAAGCCTACCTAACCTTCAACGGCAACTGCGCCGAAGCCTTTGCGTTTTATGCCAAAGCGCTGGACGGAAAGATCGGGTTTTCAATGACCTTTGGCGATTCGCCTATGGCGGCCGATACCCCGAAAGATCTGCATGGCCGCATCATGCATGCCACGCTCGAAGCGCACGGGCTGACCATCATGGGTTCGGACGCTATGCCAGGCATGGCAAACGAAGGTTTCAAAGGTTTCTCGCTCTCGGTTCAAGGCAAATCCATTGAAGACGGCCAGCGCTTGTTCGCAGCGCTCGGCGCTGGCGGCCAAGTCACCATGCCCTTTGCGCCCACGTTTTGGGCCAAAGGCTTTGGCATGCTGGTGGACAAGTTTGGCGTGCCCTGGATGGTGAACTGCGAGCATTGACCGCAGCTTAAAACCTGTCGCCACCCGGTATCACTTGCCAGCGCGAAGCGTCTCCAGCGTTTGTGCCAACCAACTGAGCATGCCCGCATCGTTGCTGGTCACGGCGTTCATGCGCAACATGGAGTTAGGGGTTTGATCTGGCGAAAACAGTGCCCCTGGCGCAAACCGGTAGCCCGCTTCCAGCCCCAAGGCCGCCAGCAAGTTGGTGTCTACGCCCGCATCAAACCAGCCCAAAAAGCCTGCTTGTGGGCGGCAAAAAGACGTCAGCCCTAGACCTTCCATGCGCTTGAGCCAAGGCTCACGCGTGGCCTCCAATGCCAGTTGCACGCGCTGGCAATGCTTGCGAAAGCTGCCTTCGGTCAGTGCCCGGTACACCATGCGTTCGTTTAACTCGGGCGTAGCCAGTGCGGTGAGCAGCTTCAGTTCTGCCAAGGCCTCGACCACTTCGGCGCGTGCGGCCAGGTAACCCACACGGATGCCAGGCACCAGTACCTTTGAAAAACTCCCCAGATAAATCACGCGACGCAATTGGTCCAGGCAAGCCAAACGGGCAGTGGGCAAGCCGCTGGGCACCAAGTCGGCGTAGATATCGTCCTCCACCACCATGATGTCGTGCGCATCGGCTATGCGCAGGATTTGATGGGCCACTGCCGCACTCAGCAAGGTACCTGTCGGGTTATGCAGGGCGGAATTGATCAACAGCATCTTGGGGCGATGTTGCTCTGCCAGCCTGCCCAGTGCATTCACATCCGGTCCTTGCGAGGTATAGGGCACGCCCACCATCTTTGCACCTGTAAGCGCCAGAGCACCCAGTTGAGCGGACCAGGCGGGGTCGCCCACCAGCACGGTGTCTCCTGGGCGCAAATACTTTCTAGCGATCAAGTCCACACCTTGGGTGGCACCGGATGTCGTCATGATGTTGCCGGGGCTGCTGGCGATTTCGAGTTCGGCCAGTTTGCGCACCAGTTGTTCGCGCAGCGGCAAATAGCCTTGCGCCAATGCGGCCCGCGAAAACTGCGCCGCCGGGCTGGCGGCCAGAGCGCGCATGCCGACTTTCAGCAAATCCCCGCCACACAGTTCGGGCGGCAAATAGCCATTGCCCGGAGACTTGGCGGGCGCCATGCCGAACTGCATGTTGCGCACCAACCAGCCCATGTCCATGGGCTTGTCGGTCCTAGGTGGCGCTTTACGCCGCGCGCTGGGCGCGGGTGCAGTGTCGCGCACAAAAAATCCAGCGCCACGGCGCGCCTGCAAATGACCCCGTGCCACCAAGCGTTCGTAGCCTTCGACCACGGTAAACCGCGAGACCCCACGGTCAAGGGCCAGTTGCCGCACGGACGGCATGCGCATGCCTGGGCGAAACACCTGCATTTGAATGCGTTGCTCAGCCCACTGGACAAGCTGGTCAACCAGGCTCAGTTGAGCCGTGCTGATGCTGGGGATGGTGGCCTTGCCTTTTGCTTTGCCCAGGTCGCTACTGTCGGGTGTATTGCTAACTGTCATGGTGAAAACTCCAGGCCAGTTTGAAAAATTATCCAGCCAACTGTATCGGTACTGTACAGGTATTGAAACTACAGTCAAGCCCAGACCATCAGATCACCGCCCTATTGAAAGAGGACCCGCTATGTACAGGTATGAACACTTTGAATTCACGGGCACCGACGCCATCAGCTTGGTCGTGTCAGCAAAGACCATCGTGCGCGTGCAAAGTGGTCGCTTATGGTTGACGGCTCAGGGAAAATCCGAGGACATCTGGCTCTGCGCGGGCGATCAGTGGGAGGCAACTGACGCCACACGACTGCACCTAAGCGCCGAGCCGCAGGCCACATTTGCATTGGGGTGCCCGGTTGCGGACCGCAAGTTGTACCAGCGCCGGTCCGCGTGGTTGCCATTGCAAAAACTGGCCTCGGCTTAGCCCTCATACGTCAGCCGCCCATAGGCGATAGACTCCAGTGCACTTTTCGCACTTGAGGCCTAACGCCATGATCCTAGAACTTGCAGACATCCGCATTCACCCCGGCCAGCAGGCCGCTTTTGAAGAAGCCATTCAGCGTGGGCTGGATACCGTGGCCAGCAGGGCCAAGGGATTTAAGGGGGCCAAGGTCAACCGTGGCATTGAAAGCCCTGAGCGCTTCGTGCTGCAAATTTTTTGGGAAACGCTGGAAGACCACACCGTAGCTTTTCGTCAAGGCCCGCTGTTTACCGAGTGGCGCGCCATTGTGGGGCCCTTTTTTGCAACGCCGCCCGTGGTGGAACATTTTGAACTGGTGAGCAAATCAGCATGAGCCACCTTTCACAAAAAGCCCTGCCTCGGCGGCGTGTTCACCAAGTTCTAGCCATTGCATTTGCTTCAACATTGATAGCGAACTATGGCGTAGCTACTGCCGAAACGGTCAAAAATACTGCTAACTCCACTGTGCAGACGTGGCCAAGCAAGCCTGTTCGGCTGCTGGTGGGCTTTCCGCCAGGCTCCAGTCCAGACGCCACGGCCCGCACGTTGGCGGAGGCGCTGAGCAAAGTCCTGAATCAAACGGTGATGGTCGAGAACAAACCAGGTGCTGCCGGCAATATTGCGGCAGACATGGTGGCCAAGGCAACGGACGGTCACACGCTGGGGGTGGTGATCAATGGCAATTTGACAACCGCCAAGCAACTCAATTCCAAGTTGCCCTATGACCCCGCCAAAGACTTCGCCTTCATATCACTGCTGACCACTGCGCCACTGGTGTTGGTTGCCCCCGCGAATTTGCCCCAAGGTGCTGAATTCTTCAAAGCGGCAGCAGCCTCAGGCACCCAGTGGAACTACGGCTCGCCGGGCAATGGCACCGTGGCGCACCTGGGCATTGAAGTGATCAAAGGCAAAGCGCCCGGTTTGAATGCCGTGCATGTGCCGTTTGCTGGCACACCGCAAATTTTGACGGCGATGCTGGGCGGACAGGTGCAGATGGCCCTGGTGGCACCCAATGTGGCCATGCCACAGGTGCGTGCGGGCAAACTGCATGCGATTGGCCTAACCGGAGGGCGCAGCACTTTGGTAACCGATGTGCCGCCCTTAAGCGACGCAGGCTTGCAGGGCATGGATCTGGAGGTGTGGAACGCCTTGATTGGCCCAGTCAGCTTGCCCAAACCCGTGGTGGACAAACTCAGCCAAGCGGTGGTTACGGTGCTGCGTACCCCAGAGGTGCGCCAGCGCTTGTTCAATCAAGGCTGGCAAGCCGTGGGCACATCGCCCGAAGGCTTGACCTTGCGTGTGCAAAAAGAAGCGGCCTTGCTGGGTGGCATCATCCAGAGCCGTGGCATCAAAACAGAATAGGAGCAAACCCATGACAAACTTTGTATTTAACCCCTCCCCCACCATCGCTTTGCCAATTGTGGGCAGCGACAAAACCTTTCCGGTGCGCCGCGTTTATTGCGTGGGCCGCAATTACGAGGAACACGCCAAAGAAATGGGTTTCACTGGCCGTGAACCACCTTTCTTCTTCTTCAAGCCCGCAGATGCTGTGGTCGTGGTGCCCGCTGGCACGACGGGCCAAATCGCCTACCCCACACTCACCAAAAACCTGCACCATGAGATTGAACTGGTGGTGGCCATTGGCAAGGGTGGCAAAAACATCAAGGCAGCGGACGCGTTTGACCACGTGTTTGGGTACGCCGTCGGCCTGGACATGACCCGCCGCGATCTGCAAAACGAGCAAAAGAAGCTGGGTCGCCCCTGGGAAATCGGCAAGTCTTTTGAACAAAGTGCACCGATTGGCCCCATCACGCCAAAAGCACAGGCGGGCGATGTTGAGAACGCTGAGATCTGGATTCAGGTCAACGGCACCGACAAGCAGCGCAGCAATGTCAGCAAGCTGATCTGGAGCATTGCTGAATTCATCGAGTACATGAGTGCCGCCTGGGAACTGGCCCCCGGTGACCTGATTTATTCGGGCACACCCGAAGGCGTTGCGGCGGTTGTGGCTGGCGACACCATGGTGGGCGGCGTGGACGGACTGGAAAGCTTAAAAGTACAAGTGATCTAGCACAAAAGTGCAAGCATCAGCTTTCATGTCGGGCATTGACATGCACTAAAATGCGTGTCAAAACGAACCCACGTGTTCAGACGGAGACTATTACAAATGCTTGAAAAACTGGCCAAATTTTGTGCCATCTTGGCTGGGGTATTGATGACATTCATCACGCTCATGACCTGTGCGAGCCTCATTGGCCGTAACACGACAGGCGACACCCTGGCAGGCGACTTTGAATTGACGGGCGTGGTGGCCGGCGCCGCTGTGGCACTTTTCATGCCCTGGTGCCAACTCAAGCGCGGCAACATCATTGTGGATTTTTTCACAGCCAAAGTCAGTGACCATATCAATGGCTGGCTGGACCGCATGGGGGCTTTTGTGATGTCAGCCGTGTTCGTGCTGTTGTCCTGGCGAACGACAGTCGGCGGCTTGAACGCCTATGACACCCATTCGGGCACCATGATGCTAGGTTTTCCGGAATGGGTGGTGTACGCGGCCATGGTTCCCCCCTTTGTTTTGACCGCACTGATTTGCCTTCATCAGGCCGCCACGAATTTCGCGACCGACATTGAGGAATCCGCATGACCGCCATTGAATCGTCGCTGCTGATTTTCGGCATCATGCTGGTGCTGATGGCCGTCCGCATCCCTATTTCTGTGGCCATGTTCGGCGCGGGAACGGTGGGTTACTTAATGCAAGCCGGCTGGGGCCCGTTTTCAAGCTTTCTGAATACCCAAGCTTTTGCCCGCTTTGCGAATTACGACCTGTCAGTGATTCCCCTGTTCATTCTGATGGGGCAATTCGCGACGCAAGGCGGGATCAGTAAAGCGCTATTCCAGTTTGCCGCTAGCGTGATGGGCCGCTTCAAGGGTGGCTTGGCCATGGCAGCGGTACTGGCTTGTGCGGCATTTGGTGCGATCTGCGGGTCTTCTGTGGCAACTGCTGCAACGATTACCGGCGTCGCCCTGCCTGAAATGAAGCGCCACGGCTATTCAGGTCGCCTGTCGACAGGCACTTTGGCTGCTGGCGGCACCTTGGGGATTTTGATTCCACCTTCCGTGCCCTTGGTGATTTACGCCATTTTGACCGAGCAAAACATTGCCAAGCTGTTTGCCGCCGCCATGGTGCCCGGCTTGATCGCGATGTGTGGCTACATGATTGCCATTGCCATCTATGTTCGCGTGGTGCCTGGGCAAGCCCCTGAAGTTGACGAAGCCGAGAAGATGACACTGAAGGCCATGATGGGTATTTTGCCCATTGCGCTGATTTTTATCCTGGTGTTCGGCGGCATCTACGGTGGTTTGTTTACACCGACAGAAGGCGCTGCAGTCGGCGCAGCCGCTACTTTTATGGCCGCCATGCTTAAGCGTGAAATCACCTGGTCCAAATTTAAGCAGTGCTTTTATGCGACAGCAGAAAGCTCCGCCATGATCTTCATGATCTTTCTGGGTGCGGATGTGATGAATTCGGCTTTGACACTCACGCAAGTTCCCGCACAACTGGCCGCTGTGATCAACAGTTGGGGCCTGGCACCCTTGGTGGTGGTATCCGCCATCATGCTCTTCTATGTCGTGCTTGGCGCGGTGATGGACGAGTTGTCTATGATCTTGCTGACCATTCCCATCTTCTTCCCCATGATCATGGGCATGGACTTTGGCATGTCCAAGGAATACACGGCCATCTGGTTCGGCATCATGGTTTTGATGACGGTGGGCTTTGGCATGTTGGCGCCTCCCGTGGGGCTGAACGTGTACGTGGTAAACGGCATGGCGCGCGACGTGCCCATGGCAGAGAGTTACAAAGGCGTGATGCCGTTTCTGATCAGCGACACCATCCGTACCGTTGTGCTGCTGCTGTTCCCAGGAATCTCCCTTTTCTTAGTCAAGTACATCACTTAGGGCATCCTCTGTAGTCCTTTCGCTATTCATTGCGTTAAGTTCGTGTCATTCAATTTTTTGGAGTCAACAATGGTTCAACGTCGTACGCTTCTCAAATCTGGTGCTGTTGCAGCACTGGCTGCCCCTGCCCTGACGGGCTTTGCCCAGTCTGCGGTCACCTTGAAGTTTCACACCTTCATGGCACCTCAGTCCAATGTGTGGCTGAACATGCACAAAGCCTGGATGGACAAGGTCGAGAAGGAATCCGGCGGCCGTATCAAGTTTGAAGCCTATCCCGCCATGCAACTGGGCGGCACGCCCGTTCAACTGTATGACCAAGCCAAAGACGGCGTGGTAGACATCAGCTGGACACTGCCTGGCAACACCGCAGGCCGTTTCCCACGTGTTGAAGTGTTTGAGCTGCCCTTCATGATGACCAATGCCGAAGCCACATCGCGCGCCTATTGGGAATATGTGCAGACCATGGCACCGGATGAATTCAAGGACGTGCAGGTTTTGGCCTTGCAAGTCCACGGCCCAGGAGTGATCCACACGGCTGAAAAACCCATTAAATCGGTTGCCGACATGAAGGGCGTGAAAATGCGCGCACCAACTCGTCAGGTCACCAAGCTGATGGCTTCACTTGGCGCAACACCTGTTGGCATGCCGCTGCCCAGCATCCCAGACGCGCTCAGCAAAGGCACGATTCAAGGCTGCGTAATTCCGTGGGAAGTTGCTCCGTCAGTAAAAGTGCAAGAATTGACCAAGTTCCATGCGGAATTTGACCCTGCAGGCGGCGCGCTTTACACCACCACGTTTGTGATGGGCATGAACAAAGCCAAGTACGCCAGCTTGCCGCCAGATCTGAAAAAGATCATCGACAACAATTCTGGCATCAACACATCGGGTTGGCTTGGTAAAACCCAGCAAGCCGGTGACGCCGCAGGCCGCAAAGCGGCTGTGGACCATGGCAACACGATCTTTACCGTGAGTGCCGCTGAAGCACAAGACTTCCGTCGCAAATCGCGCGCGTTGGAGGCCGAGTGGGTTGAAGACATGAACAAGAAGGGTTTTGACGGCAAGAAGTTGCTGGAGACCGCCCGCACGCTGATCGAAAAACACACCAAGACAGCAAAGGGCTAATTCGGTCTGGCCGTAGCACGGGGCTTCCTGCGGCTTTACACTGTTGAACATGAGTTTTCGCAGCCCCATCAAGCATTGCAGAAACTGCGGCACAGCCGTGGTTTTTCGCGTTCCAGACGACGGTGACCACAATGTGCGCGCCGTTTGTCCTGAATGTGTCACCGTTCACTACGAGAACCCACTCAACGTCGTGGGTACCGTTCCCTACCTGGGAGAACAAATCCTATTGTGCAAGCGCAACATTGAGCCCCGCAAAGGCTTCTGGACGCTGCCTGCTGGGTTTATGGAACTGAACGAAACCACGGCCCAAGGCGCTGCTCGCGAAACAGACGAAGAAGCTGGTGCCAAATTTGAAATTGGCCCGCTTTTTTCGGTGCTAAGTGTTCCTAGAGTCGGCCAAGTTCACCTTTTTTACCTGGCAAGCCTGACCAGTGCTGAGTTTGACCCAGGCCATGAAACGATGGAAGCGCGTCTGTTCCACGAGAACGAAATCCCTTGGGATGACATCGCATTCCGTACCGTCAAGCTCACATTGGAGAAGTACTTTTCTGACAGGCGTGCGGGCGCATTTGGCATTCATAACCTGGACATCCTGTGATGACCCAAACCGCTATCCAATCTGCACAATGGACCCTTGACCACAGCCCGTTCGCAGCTGGGTTGTTGCGTTTGGCGTCTAGCAATCCCACAGACCCAGCGTCGTTAGTCCTGACCAATGAGAGCTTCAAAGCGTTGGTTGGCGCACAGGCAGTTCCAGGACCGTTGCATGAAATTCTGAACGCTGACCCCCAGGCAGCGGAATGGCTCCGGGCCATTGATACCGTATTGGTGCTGGGCAAGCCCAGCAGTTGCCGACTGAAAGCCTATCGAAAAAGTGCAGATCAATCAGGTAACACGGAATCATTTCAGGCTGAAGTCCATTTGGTGCCCATGGAACATGAGTCGGCGAACGGCGATCAATTTGCCCTGATCACCTTGCAGGACTGTACCGACACCCATCAAGCCGCCCAAAATTTGAGCCAGGAACGCCAACGTTTGCTGGCCTTAACCGCTGAATTGGAAGAAGGTGTATTGGTGGTAGACAGTGCCATGCTGGTCAGCCAGATCAACGAAGCTGCCGCGCGCATGATGGGTGTGAGCGTTGCTGAGGTGGTTGGCAGACACGTCAGTGATGTGTTAACCCTGGTTGACGCGCAAACAGGTGGGAACTTCAACAGCCCGATGGTGACAGCCATTTTGGTGGGCATCGATGCAGGCTGGACAGAAGGCATCGCCCTCGCCCGCCCGGACGGAAGCCGCCAAGCCATCAAATTCTGTACAAAAGTCATTCGTGACAGTGAGGGCATGCCGATTGAGGCCTTGATGGTTTTGCGGGATGTTGAACAGCAAACGGCTGTGCTGGCCAGCCTAACCCACCAAGCGGGACATGATGCCTTGACGGGCTTGGTGCTGCGCGCTGTCTTTGACGAGCGCTTAGCCCAAGCCCTTGCTTTGAGCGAACGCCATGGCCGCCGCAGTGCCTTGATGCTGATTCGTTTGCAAGGCTTGGCAGAAGCCCGCTTGCTTTATGGTCAAGCCGCCACAGATGACCACCTCAAGCATTTGGCAGAACAACTTGTTGCCGTTTTCCGGCGATCTGACACCCTTTGCCGATTTGACGAGCATCACTTTGCTGTGGTGCTGACGCACCTGGACGACGCCATTGGCTCGGATCTGTTGCTGCGAAAACTGTCGAAAGTTGACATCAAGGCCCCCCTGAACTTGAACGCAGCACTGTCGTTTTATCCTAAAGACGGTGAATCCTCCGCCACCTTGATCACCCATTGCACTGCTCAGTTGCCAGGCACTATCGCTTAATGGAGATGGCCGAAAGCGCAATGCGCTTTGGCTGTCATAAGCGGTCACGATGCACAGCGTAGAACTGGTCTACCTTGATAACGATCTGCTGGTATTGAATAAGCCCGCGGGTCTGCTGTCCGTCCCCGGCAAGGGGCCCGAAAAGCAAGACTGCCTCTCAGCGCGCGCCCAATCAGAATGGCCTGGTGCGTTGGTGGTTCACCGCCTCGACCAGGCGACTTCCGGCTTGATCGTCATGGCGCGATCGATCGAGGTGCAACGAGCACTTAGCCACGCCTTTGCAACCCGCCAAGTCTCCAAGACCTATGTCGCCATAGTCCATGGGAAGCCCAATGCCACTGGTCAGGAGTGGAACACTATTGATTTACCCATCGCTGCAGATTGGGCACGACGCCCATTGCGGGTGATAGATCCCATTTTGGGGAAAGCATCGCTCACGCACTGGCGCTTGGCTGAGCAAAGCGGAAGCAGTCAAAAGTCAAATGAAAGCAGAATCATTCTGGAGCCGCACACCGGCCGCACACATCAACTCCGCGTTCACTTGCAGGCCATTGGCCATCCGATTGTGGGCGATAGGTTGTATGGCCGCTCAGAACAGGAAGACTCAGCGGACAGGCTGATGCTGCATGCCTTCAGTTTGAAATTGAGTCATCCGATTACTGGTGTCGAGCTGACATTTCAATGCACCATTCCGTTTTAGGGAACTGCAGCGGCGCAGTACAAAATCAAAACTGCGCTGCAGCTTTATAAGAATCAAGTGCAGCTTTATTAAACGCTGGCAGCCAATCCACATAGGTTGTTGTCAAATAGTCATATCTCGGGGTCAGGTACGTTTGCCCGTCCTTCAAAAATGAACCCAAGTAGATATTTCCAGCCAGTTCGAAGTAGGCAAGTGAAACATTGCTCGCACTTGGTGGTGCAATCCAGACTTGCACACCTTCAAAAGTTGTAATAACTGGCACACCATTCGCTGGATACTTGGCAACAATAAAGTCACTCAACGTTTTACCATTTGCACATGATGCAAAGTTCGGTTGCGATGGAGGATATTTGTAAAGCGAACCGGTGCTGCAGTCACGTACAGCAAGAAAGTCGCCGATAGGTCGGCCCGAAAACTTCAAATAACCGGCACCGCTTTGCCAAGTCGTGCTTTTGTTCAAGAGCAGTGGGTTGCTATATAGGGTCTCGAAATATTGGATCAGTTCAGCAGGACTCTGTGCGATGGAGTTAATCAATGGTTGATACGAGAACGCATACAGAAATTCACTTTTCAATACGGTCGATTTATCCATCCCGAGCGCATCCCGTCGAATACCTGTACCAAGGTAACTAAGCTTCACAAATTGCGGATTCGACGGGCTATATGCAATTGCCCCACTTTTCAAGTAGCCAGTTGATCCCGTCAATTCCGCTGACGCGCTCAAAGTATGTGCCAAATTGACTGTGGAGACATTCCCAAGACTGCTGCCATTAGAAATCGCCAGCGACTCTGAAAGCGATGTTGAAAAAGCCTGAAAGTAACGGGCGGATCCGACTGCAGGTAATCCGCTACCAGATAGCGACCATTGAATTTCCGAAAAGCCCCCTCCATTTGCAAGTGCAAAGTTCTCGAATAAGTGCTGGTCATTGCTCTTGCAAAGGACTTGCGTGGTGATGTTTGCCTTACCAACTATTCCGGAACCAGATCCAACGGTACATATATAGCCGTTCGGCTGACTCTTTGCGATTATTTGATAAGGAGCTCCCGTTGCAAGACGAAGCGAGAACGAAGTTGTACTTGACCTATTGATGGCAAGTGTCTCAGCGCCATTTAGTTCTAATGCAACAGATGAATTGGATGGGATGTTTCTGACGTCAATCGAAATCGAATACAACTGCGATTCGCTCGCTGTAGTTGAAGTAGTTGAAGTAGTTGAAGTAGTTGAAGTAGTTGAAGTAGTTGAAGTAGTTGAACTTGTTGCTGTACCGGAGCTTTCGGAACCACCTGAACTTCCGCCGCTAGTGGTTGAGCTAGAGCTTGTAGATGTGCTGGAGCTAGAACCATTTGAAGACGCGATCACCGTCGCGCTGGCATCAATCCGCGGATCAGATGCCCGGTCTGCTGCTGAGCTGTAACCACCTCCGCCGCCGCAGCCCGCAAGCGCCAGCAATAAACTGGCCAGTGAAAATACTGCTCTAAAACCTTGCTTTTGGCATATTCCATATAGATTTTCAGCTTCTATTTTCATAGCACCTCCCCTCACAATTCAAATCAAGTTAATCTCAACCACCGCGCTGGCGCAAGGCTTCGTACAGGCACACGCCGCTGGCCACAGAGACATTCAGGCTTTCGACACCGCCGCGCATGGGAATACTGATCAGCTCGTCACAGTTCTTGCGCGTCAGTTGCCGCATGCCCTGTCCTTCTGCACCCAAAATCAAGGCTGTTGGGGCTTTCAGGTCGGCCTGATACAACGTGCGCGGGGCGTCATCGCTGGTGCCGATGCACCAGATGCTGCGCTCTTTCAACTCACCCAAGGTACGGGCCAAGTTGGTCACCATGAAGTACGGCATGGTTTCGGCTGCGCCGCTGGCCACCTTTGCCACGGTGGCGTTGATGCCGGCGGCATGGTCTTTGGGTGCAATCACGGCGTGGGCACCCGCGCCGTCTGCCACGCGCAGGCACGCGCCGAGGTTGTGTGGATCGGTGATGCCGTCCAGCACCAGCAGCAAGGGCGGGCCTTCTACGCTGTCCAGCAAATCGTCCAGCGAATGCACCTGAGGAATGGCTTCTACCTTGGCAACAACGCCCTGGTGGCCGTGGCTGCCCGCGAGCTTGGCCAGGCGCATGCCGTCGGCCTCAATCAGCCGCACACCTGACTCTTTGGCACGTTCCAGAAACTGGCGCATGCGGGCGTCGCGGCGGGTGGACTCGAAATAGACTTCGACAACGGATTGCGGCGCAGTTTTGATGCGCACACCTACGGCGTGAAAGCCGAACAGAACTTTGGGAGATGACATGCCCTGGATTATCGACCCTGTGTAGACAGGGCGCCTTAAAAAGACTGCGCCTAAAGCCTATCCAAAGGCAAATCAAGTCGCGAAAATGCCTGTCTGCTTGCGCGACCCGTGCGACGATCAGCGCCTATCCAAACCGAGGAGACACCATGAAACACCTGAGCGGCCTTGACGCCACCTTTTTGCACATCGAATCACCCGAAATGCCCATGCACGTGGGTTCTCTCAATGTGCTGGACCTTCCTGCAGGCTATGAAGGCGACTTTTACGAGGATGCCAAAGCGCATATTGCCAAACGCATGCATCTGGCGGAAGCCTTCACGCGCAAGTTGGTGTTGATGCCATTCGACTTGTCAAACCCTGTTTGGGTAGATGACGAAAACATCGACCTGGACTATCACGTACGCCACGTCACCCTGCCCAAGCCCGGCACCAACCGCCAGTTGCAGGCGTACGTGGCACGCTTGCATTCCAGCCTGCTGGATCGCAGCCGCCCACTGTGGGAATTCTTCATCATTGATGGACTGAAGAGCGGCCAAGTGGCCCTGTACACCAAGGCCCACCACGCGGGCATTGATGGCCAGGCTGGTGTCGCGGTTGCGCAGGCTATTTTTGACGTTACGGCAGAAGGCCGCACCGTTCGTCCACCTCGCCACCGCGCCCGCAGGGGCGAATATCACTTGGGTATGGCCGAACTGGCCGTGGCCGCTTTGCGCAACACGGGTCACCAGATTAGCCAATTGCTGCGCATGACACCAGCCATGGGCCGCGCGGTGCGCGATTTGGTGGTGCCCGACAAAGATGAAAACGGCAAACGCAACTGGCGTCTGCCCAAGGGCGTGAAGCTCTTTGGGCCGCGCACGCCGCTGAATGTGGCCATCACCAACCAGCGAGTGTTTGCCGGCCGCACGATTCCTCTAGCCGAGGCCAAGGCCATTGCCAAGCGCATGGGGGTTTCGCTCAATGATGTGGTCATGGCCACTACAGCGGGTGCCTTGCGCCGCTATTTGAAAGAAACTAACGAGTTGCCAGCAGAAACCTTGATGGCAGCCGTGCCCATCAGTTTGCGCGAAGCGGGAGACACATCGGCTAACAACCAGGTCAGCATGATGCGCATGACGCTGGCCACGGACATTGCCGACCCGCTGGAGCGTTTGAAAGCCATCAATGAGGCGTCCACCGTCAGTAAAGCCATGGCTGGCCGCATGAAGACAGCCATTCCGACGGATTTCCCCTTGCTGGGCGCGCCTTGGCTGATCTCAGGCTTGGCAGCCTTCTTTGGCCGCTCACGCATCGCCAACATGCTGCCGCCCGTGGCTCATGTTGTTATCTCTAACGTGCCAGGCCCGAACATGCCCCTGTTCTTTGCAGGCGCGCAACTGGCCAGCTACTACCCCGTGTCCATTCCCGCCCACGGCATGGCGCTGAACGTGACTGTGCAAAGCTACAACGGGCGCCTGGACTACGGCTTGATCGGCTGCAGCCGGGCGGTGCCGGATATTCTGGAGATTGGTGACAACCTGCTGGCGGAACATAAGAGACTGTATGAGGCCGCCATGGCAATCGAGGCGCTGCCAGAGCCGGCACCGCTCGAGGCCATCACGCATCAGCCCGGGGTCAAGCCCAAGTTAGCACGTAAATCGGCCGCGACCAAGCCACCTTCATTGAAACTGGTGAAACCCGTGGTGGCCAAAGTGGCAACGGCCAAAACTGCGGTCAAGCGAGCCCGCAAGGCAAGCGCCTAAACGGGTTCCTGCTGGGTGGTGCAATGGATTCCACCACCCCCAGCAGCAATCCCATCCACATTGATTTGAATGACTTGGCGTCCGGCAAACACCTGCTGCAAAGTTTGCCGGGCTGCAGCGTCGGCCTTAGCGTCGCCAAATTCGGGCGCAATCACCGCCCCCTTGCAGACATAGAAATTGACGTAACCGGCGGCAAAGTCTTTGCTATCAAAAGCTGGCCGCACGCGTGACGGCGCTTCCAGCACCAGCACATCGAGCTTGTTCCCCTTGGCGTCGGTGGCAGAACGCAATATCTCCAGATGCCGCTTAGTCACGGCATGATCGAAAGATTGAGGATCAGGGTCGTACCCGGCCAGCACAACGCCAGGGCGGGCAAACCGGGCATAAAAATCGGTGTGCCCATCCGTGATGTCTTTGCCTTTGATACCAGGCAGCCAGATGATCTTGTTCAAGCCCAGCAGTTGCTTGAGTTCTGCTTCGCAAGCCCGCTTGCTGACGCCCGGGTTGCGGTTGTCATTCAGCACGCAGCTTTCGGTCACGATGGCGGTTCCCTGCCCATCCACCTCGATACCACCGCCCTCCAGCACCAGCGCGCTTTGGATTCGCTGCACACCGGCTTGCTGAGCCATCCAGCCGGCCACGTTGGCATCCCTCGCAAAGTCCTGCTTCTCGCCCCAACCATTGAAGTTGAAATCGACGGCGGCCTTGCGGCCTGTGCTATCGACCACAAACACGGCGCCTGTGTCGCGAATCCAGAGATCATCCAAAGCGAAGCGTACGAGGCTGACCGCTGGGCTCACCAAAGATTGGGCCAGCCCAAAGTCGTCGTCTCTGACCAGCATGCTGACCGGCTCAAACTTGGCAATGCTATTTGCAATCAAGGCCAGGTTGCGCTGCACCTCAGGCAGCAGCTTCTTGCCCCAAACATCTTGGTGGGCACCAAATGCCATCCAGGTGCGCATATGGGCATCTGCCTCGTCGGGCATGGTCCAGCCGCTTCGGGAAGATGCGCCAACCGCGCCCACGCCGGTTGCAGCCAAGCATGCCCCGCCGGCAAACAGGCCGACAGATTGAACAAAGCGCCGTTTGCTGTTCATGTCCTGAGGGTTGCACTGACCTGTCCTGCATCGATCGTGATGCAAGTTTGACAACGCGCGGCTATTGCCTTGTCGTGCGTGACCAGCACCAGCGCGGTGCCGCGTTCCTGGTTCAGGTCAAACATCAGCTTCATCACCGTTTCGCCCGTGGCGAAGTCCAGGCTACCGGTGGGCTCATCGGCCAACAGCACAGCGGGTTGCACGACAAACGCGCGTGCCAGGGCCACGCGCTGCTGCTCACCACCACTCAACACTTTGGGGTAGTGACCCAGCCGCTGGCCCAGGCCTACTCGGCCCAGCATGTCCTTTGCAGCAGTACGGGCGTCTTTGCGGCCGGCCAACTCCAGCGGCAACATAACGTTCTCTAACGCCGTCAAATTACCCATCAGCTGAAAGTTCTGAAACACAAAGCCCACCTGGCGGGCACGCAAGGCGGCGCGGGCGTCTTCGTCCAGCGCAAACAGGTTGTGTCCCGCCAACATCACTGTGCCGCGCGTGGGCACATCCAGACCTGCGATGATGCTGAGCAAGGTACTTTTTCCTGAGCCTGAGGCGCCAACAATAGACGTGGTTTGGCCATGAGGAATATCAAAATGGATATCGCGCAAAATGTCCAGCGTACCTGTGGAATCACTCACCGATTTAAAAACATGTTGAACAGAAATGATGGCAGTTTCGGCACTTGGGGGCATGGCAATGTTTGGGCTTAGGAGACGTGACTTTATCCTGTCTGGGTTAAGCACGGTTTGTGCCCTGCCCTTGCACGCGCAAACCGCTGCCAAAACTATCCTGGTGGTTGGTGATTCCCTCAGCGCCGAATACGGCCTGGCACGCGGAACGGGTTGGGTTGCGCTGCTTGTAGCGCGGCTCGCGGACAGCAAGTCGCCCTATGCCGTGGTCAATGCCAGCATCAGTGGCGACACCACTTCGGGTGGCAGGTCACGCCTGGCGGCCTTGCTCAAGCAACACCAGCCTGCCGTTGTGGTCATTGAGCTTGGGGCAAACGATGCCCTGCGCGGTCTGCCCTTGGGCATGTCCGAGGACAACCTGGCGGCCATGACTAAAGCTTCGCAGGCGGTAGGTGCCAAGGTGCTGCTATTGGGCATGCAAATGCCCCCCAATTACGGTGCCGACTATGGGAAACGCTTTGCTGACATGTATGCCAAAGTGGCCACTTCGCATAAGGCAGCCTTGGTGCCCTTCCTTTTGAAAGGTGTGGCCGACGATGCGGATCCGCTGCGCTGGTTCCAGTCTGACCGCATTCACCCACTGGCTTCCGCCCATCCTCGCCTTTTGGATAACGTCTGGCCGACGCTGGCCAAACTGCTCAAGTAGCCAAAAAGGCTTGGCATCCAAAGTTTGCACGCCAAATCACTTAGCGGTCAGTCAAAGCAAACACAAAATCCAAAAAAAATGCACCCGGTTAGGGGTGCATTCTGGCTCGCGGGAGCAAAAGCGACGAAATTAGCCCGCCGGATTGCTAGGCGGCGTGCCCGCATCCAGCGGTGCAGGCGCAGAGTCATCAGCACCCGTATCCGGGTCGCCGGGCTTGCGCTCGGCCTTAGCCTTGAGCTTGTCCTCTTTCTTGCGCTTTTTTGCCAGTTCTTTCTGGCGCTTTTCGTAGCCGTAGTTCGGAGTTGCCAATGTTTTCTTTCAGATAATGCACACACTGTAACCGCAAAGTACCCGGCGCCTGCCAAATTCAGCGCAGGGCCAATTCAGTCGCTTGGCGCAAGTCAGCAATCAAGTCTGCCGCAGACTCCAGTCCCGCAGAGAACCGCACCAACGTTCCGCGCTTGATATGCGATGGCCAAGTGCTGCGCATTTGCGCCAAGTCATACGGCACAACCAGACTCATCGGGCCGCCCCAGCTGTACCCCAGCTTGAACAACTTGAGCGCATCGCAAAACGCATCCACCTTGGCCTGGTCAAACCGGCTGTCGACCATCACGCTAAAGAGGCCTGCCCCTTTACCCAAAGCGCCAGTGGCCTGCGGATCGCAGAGCGCTTTCCAATGCGCGTGGCCCGGCGATGTGGGCAGACTTGGGTGCAGCACCTGAGCAAATTCACTGCGCGTACAAGCCCACGCAGCCATCTGGCGAGCGTTGTCATCTGACGCCTTGTAGCGCAAACCGATGCTGGGCAGCGAGCGGAGTACCGCCTCCGCATCATTACCTGCCACGCCAAAGCCCAGCCGCATGTGGGTGTTCTTGATCCGCAAATGCAGTGCGTTGTAGCGAGTGATCACGCTGCCCATCAGCACATCGCCGCCGCCGCTGGGGTATTTGGTCAGTGCATGGGCGGAAATATCGACACCGCCTTCCATGCCTGGCAAAGCGAACGGATTGAACGCCAAGCCCGCGCCCCAGGTGTTGTCCAATGCGGTGGTCACACCACGTGCGCGGCAAATGGCCACCAGGGCAGGCAGATCAGGAAACTCCAAGGTGCACGAGCCTGCAGCTTCCAGCCAGACCAGTTTGGTTTTGCCAGAGATACGTGCTGCCAGATCCGCCGGGTTCATGGCGTCATAGCGCTGATGCGTGATGCCCCAAGCGGCCAACTCGCCTTGGCACAGTGCCAGATTCGGGCCATAGGCGTTATCGGGGATCAGCACCTCGTCGCCCGTCTTGAGCAGTGCCAGCGCCACATTGGCCACCGCCGCCAAGCCGCTCGGCACCAGCACGCACTGCTTACCGCCTTCCAACGTGCAAAGGCGTTCTTCCAGCGTAAAGGTGGTGGGTGTGCCGTGCAGACCGTAGGTGTAGCCGGATTTGTCTTTCCATTCCGTGGAGCGCATAGCCGCCACATTGGGAAAAATCACCGTGGAAGCTTTGAACACGCCGGGCTGCGGCGCGGCAAAGTCAGCTGGCGGCAAATAGGGGTGATGAATCAGTTGTGTCGATATGTCTGCCATGCCAGCCTCCCAAAAACGAAATTAAACCTTCCACTTCTCCATCAACTGCTCAGGGCGCAGCGAGTCGTAGCCTTCAAACGGTTGATGAATCCAAGGGTTGGTCGGGAGGAATTCAACCGAATAGTCGGCATCGAACTTAGACAAAGCCTTGGTCCAGATCACGGCACTGCGCAACTCTGTGATGGGGGAATAGTTGTTCTTCAGCATGTCCATCACCGCCTTGAGCGTGTGACCGGAATCGGCCAAATCGTCCACCAAGAGCACCTTACCTGCGATTTCGCCTTTGGGTGTGGTGATGAATTTGGCGATGTCCAGATGCCCTTGCTGCGTGCCAGCTTCCGCGCGATAAGAGCTGGTGGACATGATGGCCAGAGGCTTGTCAAACACTCGGCTGAGGATGTCGCCGGGACGCATGCCGCCACGGGCCAGGCACAGGATGGTGTCAAACTGCCAGCCGGACTGGTGCACTTTGATGGCCAGCTTTTCGATCAGGTTGTGATACTCGTCGTAGCTCACGTACAGGTGTTTGCCGTCTTCTGTCAACATGGGTTTGCTCCTGAAAATATAGCTGCTTATGCAGACTGGGCTTGCCGAAAGGGATAAAAATTCTTGAAAAAACTTACTTGGCCAAGTAGGGATGGCGGCGCATGATGGTGTGATCGCGGTCAGGGCTGGTTGACACGATGTCCACCGGCACACCGGTGACCTGTGCAATGCGCTGCAGGTACAAGCGGGCATTGACGGGGAGCTTGTCGTAGTCAGTCACGCCCACGGTGCTGTCTGTCCAGCCGTCCATGGTTTCGTAAATAGGTTTGCAGCGCTCAATCTCGTCCGCGCCCATGGGCAGGATATCAATCGTTTCGCCGTCCAACTCATACCCAGTGCACAGTTGCAACTCAGCAATGCCATCCAGCACGTCCAGCTTGGTGATGCACAAGCCAGACAAGCCATTGACTTGCGCACTGCGCTTGAGCAAAGCGGCATCGAACCAACCGCAACGGCGGCTACGGCCTGTTGTCACGCCCTTCTCTGCTCCAACGGTAGACAGGTGGTAACCCACTGTGCCAGGGGTTTCCCAGTCCAGCTCAGTGGGGAATGGGCCACCGCCGACTCGGGTGCAATAGGCTTTGGTGATGCCCAACACGTAATGCAGCATGCCAGGGCCCACGCCCGATCCGGCAGCGGCGTTACCTGCCACGCAGTTGCTCGAGGTCACAAACGGGTAAGTGCCGTGGTCCACGTCCAGCAAGGTGCCTTGCGCGCCTTCAAACAGAAGATTGGCGCCAGCGCGGTGAGCATCGTTCAGCTCGCGTGACACGTCGGCCATCATGGGCAAGATTTGCTCGGCTTGCTTCATGGCCTCGGCATACACGGTGTCGAAGTCAACTGCAGGTGCGTTCAGATAAGTGGTCAGCACATGGTTGTGCAGAGCCAGCAGTTCACGCAGCTTGTTGGCAAAACGTTCGGGGTACTTCAAATCCTGCACGCGTAAGGCGCGGCGGGCAATTTTGTCTTCATACGCAGGACCAATGCCACGACCTGTCGTGCCAATTTTTTCAATACCGGCCTTTTCCTTAGCGGCTTCACGGGCAATGTCCAGCGCAGCGTGGAACGGCAGGATCAGAGGGCAGGCTTCGCTGATGCGCAGGCGCGAGCGCACTTCAACGCCAGCTTTTTCCAGACCTTCGATTTCTTCCAGCAGTTTGGTGACCGACAGCACCACACCGTTGCCGATGTAGCACTTGACGCCAGGGCGCATGATGCCGCTAGGGATCAGGTGCAGCGCAGTCTTCTTGCCATTGATGACCAGGGTGTGGCCTGCGTTGTGGCCGCCTTGAAAGCGGACCACACCTTGGGCGGACTCTGTCAGCCAATCGACCAGCTTGCCTTTGCCTTCATCGCCCCACTGGGTGCCCACGACGACCACGTTACGGCCCGCAACGGGCGTGCTTTGCTTGTTCATCAAAATCTCAGGTTAAACAGATTGGACCACCCACTGGCCGCTGACTTCGATGAGTTCGCGGTCGCAATGGAATTCATTGACTTCGTGCTCGTGGCCTGGCAAGGTGCAGACCACCGTTTCGCCCAGGCCCCGCAAGCGGGCCACGGCGGCGCGCAAGGCGGTTGATTGACCCCAGGGCGCGCGCACGGCACTTGATGGCGTTGGCAAAGGCAGGACATCCAGCAAGGATTTCATGTCGAGGCTAAAGCCCACCGCCGGACGGTTGCGGCCAAACACGGCCCCCACCTCGTCATAGCGGCCGCCACGCAGCAGGGCATCGCTGGCACCGGGCGTGTACAGGCCAAATCGGGCACCGCTGTAATACGCATAGCCGCGCAAGTCAGCCAAATCAACGCTTAGCGACAAACCTGCAGGCGCTTCGGCTCGCAATTGCGCAGTTAATTGCTTCAATTCCGATAGCGGCTTAGCTATACCTGTTATGCCAGAAAGGCATTTTTCAGCCTCATCCAGAACCTCAACACCGCCAAAGAGTTGCAACAAGGCAAGCAGGCCTTCACGTGACGCCGATGGAAAGTGCTTCGTCAGGTTACGCAACTCAGTGGCATCCTTAGCCGCCAGTGCGGCGTGGACTTGAGTGAGCGTTGCCGCATCCACATCGACACCGGCCATCAAGGCGCGAACGATGCGGGCATCGGCTAGGTCGAGCTGCACATGGGCAATGCCAAAGGCGTGAACGCAATCTAGCGCCAACTGCAGAATTTCTTGGTCTGCCTCTAAACCCGCATGGCCAAATATTTCAGCACCAAACTGCATGGGCTCGCGCGTGGCATGGGGCTTAGCAGGTTGCGTATGCAACACGGGGCCGCAGTAGCACAGGCGCGCAACGCCTTGGCGGTTGAGTAAGTGGGCGTCAATGCGGGCAACTTGTGGTGTCGTGTCTGCGCGCAGACCCATCATGCGGCCCGAGAGTTGATCGACCAGCTTGAAGGTTTGCAGATCAAGCGCCTGACCCGTGCCGGTCAGCAGCGACTCCAGGTGCTCCAGCAGAGGCGGCATGACCAGTTCATAGCCGTAGCTGCGTGCGGTATCAAGTGCCAGACGGCGCAACTCTTCCAGTTGACGGGCTTGTGACGGGAGAACATCGGCCAGATGATCGGGCAACTGCCAGGTGGGCTGCCAAGGTGCGTGCCAGGTGGGTTGCCTAAACGACATCAGAATTTGGGTTGCAGTTAAAGCGGGGATTTTACAGGGCTGGCCCGATGATCCCGCACCAAGCTGCCGATTGAATTACAAAAACCAAATTAAAAGCAGGCCCAGCATGATGCTGACCAGCCCGAAAAACCGGATCTGACCGTCATGCATTTGCAGAATTTGGGTAAACATGCGCCGCCAGCCGGCAGGCGACAAAAAAGGGAAAAGCCCTTCTATCACCAACACCAGGGCGAGCGCAAACCAAAGGGTGTCGCTTTCCACTCCGCGCAATCAGCTTATTTTTTGCCAGCTGCGGGGGCCGATGGGCCACCGCCACGCATGGTCTTGAAGAAATCCGACGATGCGGGATCAAGAACCATCACGTCGCTCTTCTTGTTAAAGCTGGCCTTGTAGGCCTCCAGGCTGCGGTAGAACTGGGCAAACTGCGGATCTTTGCCAAAGGCTTCAGCATAAATGCGTGCTGCTTCAGCGTCGCCTTCACCTTTGATCTTTTGGGCGTCGCGGTATGCGTTGGCCACGGTCACTTCACGTTGGCGGTCCGCATCAGCACGGATTTTTTCACCTTCTGCTGCGCCAGTGGAGCGCAACTCGTTGGCGACGCGCTTGCGCTCCGCTTCCATTCGGCGATAGACGGATTCGGTGATGGCCTCAACATAGTCGGCTCGCGTGATGCGCACGTCGACCACTTCCACACCCCAGGGCTTGGCACCCGCAACAGCGGCAACCACTTCGCGCTTGACGTCTTCCATCAGCGCTTCGCGCTTGGTGGCGATCAACTCTTTGACGGTTCGCTTGTTGATTTCTTCCTGGAAGGCATTGCGCACCACCCTGGCAAGTTGGTTGGCTCCGGCACCTTCGTCAAGACCCACGTTGCGGATGTATTCTGTGGGGTCGCTGATGCGCCAGCGAACATACCAGTCCACCACGACACGCTGCTTTTCAGCAGTGAGCATAGGCTCGGCATCGGCACTGTCTAGCGTTAACAGACGTTTGTCGATGTAGGACACATTCTGAAATGGTGGGGGCAACTTGAAATTGATGCCGGGCTCTGTGATCACTTCCTTGATTTGACCCAAAGCGTAGACCACACCAAACTGACGCTGATCCACCACAAATAGGGTGGAACTGGCCAGGGCCAGTGCAAGCAGCACACTTGAAGCGATAAAACCAATTCTGTTCATCTTCGTATTCTTGTTAGGTGCTGTGGATCAACGACCGTCGCGGTCGCGGCTGCGTTGCCCATCGCGATTGCGGGCATCTGCAAGACTGGGTACAGGCATTGAAGCCGGTCCGCTGGTGCTTGTCGTAGCGGCCGCGCCGGGTGACGTGGTTGGCTCTGCATTGCCAGATGACACCTGTTGCATCAGCTTGTCCAGCGGCAAATACAGCAAATTGGAACCTTGCCGTGAATCAACCAACACCTTGTTCACGCTGCTGTAGATCTGCTGCATGGTGTCGATGTACATGCGGTCACGCGTAACCTGGGGGGCCTTCTGGTATTCAGCCAAAACCGAGCGAAACCGTTGTGCATCGCCCGAGGCTTGCGCAATGATTCGGGCTTTGTAGCCTTCTGCTTCTTCTTTCAGGCGCGAAGCAGAACCCACGGCACGCGGAATAACGTCGTTTGCATAGGCTTGCGCCTCGTTTTTGGCGCGCTCGCGCTCTTGGCCAGCCTTGAGGACGTCGTCAAACGCGGCCTGTACTTGCTCAGGAGGGCGAACACCACCTTGTTGCAAATTAATGCCCACGACTTCAATGCCAACTTTGTATTTATCCAAGATAGACTGCATCAAAGTGCGCACACGCGGGCCAATTTGGTCGCGCTCATCTGCCAGGGCCGAGTCCATTCGCATCTTGCCAATCACTTCGCGTACCGCCGTCTCAGCCACGTTTACCACGGCTTCGCTGGGGCTCTTGCTTTCAAACAGGAAAGCGCGGGCATCATGCAGGCGGTATTGAACGGCAAACTTGATTTCGACGATGTTTTCGTCTTCCGTCAGCATGGCCGAGTCTTTCAAGCCTGTTGACTTGATCACACTGTCACGACCAACATCAACAGAGCGAATCTGCGTCACAAAGACCAATTCGTGGCGCTCAATGGGATAAGGCAGACGCCAGTTAAAACCAGCCCCCACAGTGGAGTTGTACTTACCAAAGCGCGTGATGACAGCCTTTTGGCCTTCTTGCACAATGAAAAAGCCAGTGCCCAGCCAGATCAAGCCAGCCACAGCGGCGATCAAGCCAATACCAATTCCAGCGCTCTTCATATTGGGCTGGAAGTTGCCCGGACCGCCAGCACCATTGCCAGAGCCCCCATTGCCAGGGCCGCCGAAGAGCTTGCCTAACTTGCGATTGAAATCTCGCCACAGCTCATCCAAATCTGGCGGACCTTGCTCAGGCCTACGCCCCTGGGGAGGTGGTGGCGGCGGTGGAGAAGGCGGTGGCGGAGGAACGGGCGGCTGCTCACCCTGCGCGCCTGGGTTTGATTGGGCATCGTCTCGGCCCCAACGCGGGTCATTCAAGTTAAAGACGCGGCCCAAATGACGGAAGCCTTCGCTCATCCGGCTCAGGGACAACAGGTGAAAATTCATTCGTTTTACTTTTCGACGTTGATCTTGTTTGGCTGCTATTCACAGCACGCCAAACCCGCATTGTGCCTAACTCGCCAGGTCTTCCTGAAAATTGGAGGGTGGTTTGGCCGCGAGCAATTCCTCGGCCAATTGCATACGCAGTGCTGACAGGCCCTGCCCGCTTTGCGCACTGACATACAAACGGGTCACAGATTCGCCATCCACCTCATACTTATCCATCATGTGCAGCGGTAGTTGCTCGTTTTCAAGGGCATCAAGCTTATTGAATACCAGTATTTGAGGGATACCGTCGGCGTGAATTTCAGCCAGTACGCGTTGAACCTCGGCAATTTGCTCTGGAAAGCTGGGGTTAGCTGCATCCACCACGTGCAACAGCAAATCGGCGTCAACAGCTTCTTGCAAGGTTGCGGAGAACGCATCGACCAAACCATGTGGCAAATCGCGGATGAAGCCGACCGTGTCCGACAAGGAAACGCTTTTGCCCGCCTCGCCCAAATAAAGCTGACGCGTTGTGGTGTCTAATGTCGCAAACAGTTGGTCGGCAGCATAGGACTTGGCCTTGGTCAACGCGTTAAACAACGTTGATTTGCCCGCATTGGTGTAGCCCACCAGCGAGATATTGAAGGTGCCCTGCCGATCCCGCTGACGCCGTTGTGTTTGGCGCTGCTTCTTCACCTTGACCAATCGCTCTTTTGTACGCTTGATGGATTCACCAATCATGCGGCGATCCAACTCAATTTGCGATTCACCTGGCCCGCCGCGCATGCCGATACCGCCGCTTTGGCGCTCGAGGTGCGACCAACGACGCACAAGCCGAGTGCTGAGGTACTGCAAGCGTGCCAATTCAACCTGCAATTTGCCCTCGTGGCTGCGCGCACGCTGGGCAAAGATTTGCAGGATCAAAAGTGTGCGGTCGTTGACAGGCAAGCCCATGTGCCGCTCAAGGTTTCGCTGCTGAGCAGGACTGAGCGCCTGATCAAAGAGGATTTCTTGAGCAGAAAGCATTTGCGCCATGAGCTTGATCTCATCGGCCTTGCCGCTGCCCACAAAAAGCGCTGCATCGGGGGCCTTGCGCTTAGCTGTGATTCGCCCAACAGGTATCAAGCCTGCGGTTTCTGCCAAAAGTCCGAGCTCTTCCAACTTGCCATCAAAATGAGGCAAACCGAAATCCACCCCAACCAGGATGGCATTGGCAAATGGAGCCGCCTGCGTGTCGTGATCAGCCACAGGTCAACCCCGCGACTGGCCGCGACCACTCAACCGAAGTTGAATCAAGGTGCAGGGGGAATGTCAGCGGAATCTGCCGCCGAAAAATTCACCGCGCGTCCGGGGACGATGGTGGAGATGGCGTGCTTGTAGACCATTTGCGTCACTGTATTGCGCAGCAATACGACGTATTGGTCGAAAGACTCGATCTGACCTTGCAGTTTGATGCCATTGACCAAATAAATGGACACGGGTACATGCTCCCTGCGCAAGATATTCAGAAACGGGTCTTGAAGAAGTTGGCCTTTATTGCTCACGATATAGTTCCGTGTTCAAGAGTTATTATGAAGCGCTTACGATAACACACAGATTCTTGCAACTGTGCAAACCATTAGTCTTTAGCCTTGTCAGAAAAAGGGTTGTGTGAGCTCTTCATCTCGATTCGCATGGGAGTTCCGACCAAATTGAACTCTTTTCGAAAGCGCCCTTCCAGGAAGCGACGATAGGAATCGGTCACGTGCTCCAGCGAGTTCCCGTGAACAATTATGATGGGCGGATTCATGCCCCCCTGATGCGCGTATCGTGGCTTGGGACGGTACATGCCCGCACGTTGAGGCGCCTGGAACTGCACAGCTTCCAGCAGTAAACGCGTCAGCACCGGCGTGCTCATTTTGCAGTTGGCTGCCTTGTAAGCCTGAACAATGGACGCCCAGACAGGCCCTAAGCCTTGACGCCGTTTTGCCGAGATCATGTGAACATTGGCGAACTTCAAGAACGACAAGCGGATCTCGATAGAGCGTTGCAATTGCTCGCGCTGATAGGAGTCAATGGCATCCCATTTATTGATGGCAACGACCATAGCGCGACCGCTCTCAAGCGCATAGCCCGCGATGTGTGCATCTTGGTCAGTCACCCCTTGCGTCGCGTCCAACAGCAATAGCACGACATTTGCTGACTCAATCGCTTGAAGTGTTTTGACGACCGAAAACTTCTCAATCGCTTCAAAAACCTGGCCTCGACGGCGTAAACCCGCCGTATCGATCAACTCAAATTTCTGTCCATCGCGCTCAAAAGGCACGGTAATGGCGTCTCGGGTAGTGCCAGGCATGTCAAATGCCACCAAGCGCTCCTCACCTAGCCAGGTGTTGATCAGCGTAGATTTACCCACATTGGGGCGCCCTGCCACGGCAAGTTTGATGACGCCGGGTTCATCAACGACGTCTTCGTCATTGACCTCTGGCAGATTCAGCAGCCCCAACGAAACGTCTATCAGACTGCGAATACCCTGCCCATGCGCAGCCGAAACCGCATGAACTTCCCCAAGCCCGAGCTCAAAAAACTCGGCCACACGCGTGCCATCCGTCATGCCTTCGGCTTTATTTGCCGTGAGCACCGTTGGCTTGCCCAAGCGGCGCAAGAATTTAGCGATGTCATGGTCTTGCGATGAAACGCCCGCACGGGCATCGACCACAAAGAGCACCACATCAGCCTCAGCCACCGCCTGGCGTGTCTGCTTGGCCATTTCCTGGTAAATACCGGAATCGGCATCGGGCTCGAATCCACCGGTATCAATCACGATGAATTCATGCTTGCCCTGTTTGGCGTTGCCGTAATGGCGATCCCGTGTGAGGCCCGCAAAATCAGCGACGATCGCATCCCGCGACTGCGTCATGCGATTGAACAGGGTGGATTTGCCAACGTTGGCGCGGCCGACGAGGGCAACTACAGGTTTCATTCTTGACTTAAATCTATTCAGGCATAAAGCCGTAAACGCCACCGTTGAGCGTGGCTACCACCAAGGTGCCATCAGACAAAACGGGGGCGACACTGATGGCCGAACCATCGGTGGTAACGCGCGCCAACGGCGAGCCGTCTTCGCGTGACAAAAAGTGCAGCAAGCCAGTCCCATCACCCACGACGAGAGACTTGCCCAGCAGCAATGGCGCCGACAGCGTACGGTATTGCAGGCGCTCAGTCGTCCACAGCTTCTGGCCGTCAGCGCGCTTCCAGGCGATCACACGGCCATCGGCTTCGGTGCCAAATACCCGCTCACCGTCGCCATGCAGGCCTTCTGCGCCATTCGCAGGCTGGTTCCACAATAGGTTACCGCGCGCAGCATTGACACAGCCCACACTGGCCTGAAACGCTCGGGTACACACCACATCGCCTTCGCGGCTGACGCGCCCCACCAAATCAGCAAGGCGCTCAACATCATTGGTGCCGCGTGGTGACGCCACGGGCGACTCCCAACGCGTGGTGCCGTTGCCCGGGTTTAAGCCGACCAAGCGCGCCCCCTGTCCCAGGACCAAGGTGTCACCTACCGCCAACAAAACACCGCTTTGCTTCAGGATCAACGGCTCGCCCGTGCGCTGCTGAAGCCAAAGGCGTCGTCCTGTCTTGCCGTCATATGCGCTAACCGCACGGTCGGCCGTGACGACAAAAACGCGCCCCCCAGCAACCAAGGGGGCCGTATAGGTTTGTGCCGACAGCTTGTTGCGCCAGATTTCAGCACCCGCCTCAATGGCGACGAGCTCATTGGTCTTGGTCACTACGGCGGCAATACTGCCGTCACTGCCCACGCCAGCCGAAATGCCCTGCCCGACCTGACGCCGCCACAACTCTTTACCTGTGCGGCTATCAACCGACACCACCGTGCCAGCACTGTCGGCCAAGCTTAGCTTGCCACCTGTTGAATTGATGTTCAGCGGAAAACCAATTTCACCTATACGCAACGACCAAGCCTGCCGCACGCTGATAAGAGGCGTCAGCGCTGGCAGTTCAGCGGGTTTGGGCCGTTCTGATGTACTCGAGCAAGCGGCCAATATTGCTACACAAATTGCAGCAAACAATGGCCTAACAGCGTGCCGCAGGGGCAAATTCAACCTGTTCATATCAGACAGCTCGTTTCACAGTTTAGGAACGGGCACCAGCGGGCGCCTGTTTAACATCCTTACCGACATCCACACCCAGTGAATTCAGCTTGAACTCAACCAGTTTGCGGTAATCACTGCCTGCATCAAATGCAGCGTAGGCCTTGGTGTATTCCACCTTGGCTTCGGCCGTCTTACCTTGCAGGGCCAGCACATCACCTTTGCGATCAGCGACCAGCGCCTCAAACGAGTGCGGAAAACTGCCTCCTAGCAACTTCATCGCATCGTCATAGCTTTTGGCATCCACCAGTACGCCTGCCAGACGTAACTTGGCAACGGCGCTGAAGCCTTCATCGCTGGACTTGTCGGCCACCCAGGTCAAGGCAGACTTGGCTGCATCGATCTTGTTGCCGTCATAAAAGACCTTGGCGGCCAGCAAACCTGCACGCTGGGCATAAGCCGTAGAGCCAAATCCAGATTGAATGTCGCCAAAAGCGCGCTCTGTCTTGGTCAAATCATTGGCCTGCGCTGCACGCTCTACCTCTTCATAGAGGGCGGCAGCCTTGGCAGATTGGTTGCGCTGCCAATAGTTGTAGCCGTTCCAGGCCGCGTATGTGCCCATGATGGCGATCAGCACCCAGGTGATGAGGTCGCCGTATTGCTTCCAAAAATGCTTGAGTTGGTCAAGCTGTTCTTGTTCTTCGAGATCGAGATGGTTTGCCATGGACCGGGGGTCAGGTAAAAGGGTCGATTGTAGGTTGTCAGACGGCTTGTGCCGCCGACCGCGAGGAAGATATCAGGGAGTCTTTAGCGCTGCCTTAAGCTTTGAGCCCACTGAGCCGCCTCAGCCAGAGGCACCAAACGTTGCTGATTTTGAGATGGGTCGCCGCGCAGCGGTTTAATAGCGACAGTACCTTGCGCTAATTCATCAGCACCAAAAACCAGTGCGAAGCGAGCCCCGCTGCCGTCAGCTTTCTTGAACTGTGACTTCATGCTGCCCAAGCGCTCGCCCTCACCTGTCGCGGCGCCCGCCGCATGCATTTGAACTTGCACGCCTTGGCCACGCAGCGTTTGCAGTGTCGCCATCACGATGGGCAGGTTGCTAGATTGCGTAATGATGGCAAAGGCGTCTGGTGTGGGCTCCGTGGGAAGAAGGCTTTGTGTCTTGAGCAACTCCAACACACGCTCAATGCCCATGCCCCAACCGACGGCCGGGGTCGGCTTGCCGCCCAGAATCTCGAACAGGCCGTCATAGCGCCCGCCTCCACACAAAGTGCCCTGCGCGCCCAATTCATCGGTAATGAACTCAAAGACCGTGTGACTGTAGTAATCCAGGCCACGCACCAAGCGCGGATTGACCGACCAGGCCACGCCACAGGCATCCAACAGGCTCTTAACCGTATCCAGGTGCTTCAAAGACGATTCGCCCAAAAAGCTGAGCAACTGCGGTGCCGCCTTCACCATGTCTTGCATGGCAGGATTTTTGGTGTCCAGGATGCGCAATGGGTTAATCAACAGTCTCCGCTGCGCGTCGGCATCCAACAATTCGCGATGCTGTTCAAAGTAAGCAATCAGCGCCTGACGATGCGCAAGCCGCTCAGCCGGCACGCCCAGGCTGTTCATTTCGACACGCACTTGCTTGAGACCCAGCTTTTCAAACAGCTGGTGTACCAATACCATCAATTCCGCATCAACTTCGGGTCCTGAAAAGCCGAGAGCTTCAGCCCCGAGTTGATAAAACTGACGGTATCGACCCCGCTGAGGCCGCTCATGGCGGAACATGGGGCCCATGTAAAAGAGCCGCTTGCCACCTTCGTACGTTAGATTGTGCTCAATCGCTGCGCGCACGACACCGGGCGTATTTTCAGGGCGCAGCGTGAGTTGCTCGCCATTCAAGCGGTCTTCAAAGGAGTACATCTCCTTTTCAACGATGTCAGTGGTTTCGCCAGTGCCGCGCACAAATAGCGCGGTGGGCTCCACGATGGGCGTGCGGATATTGCGGTAGCTGTAAGTTGCCATCAGACTCCGAACCGTGTCCTCAAACCACTCCCAGTGCGCAGACTCGGGCGGCAGGATGTCGTTCATGCCTTTGACGGCAGACAATTTGTCCGCTTTAGAAACTTTCTCAACCATGTTTTCTTACTTCAGAGAGCTTAGCCACTCAGCGCCACCTATGCGCCTGAGCAAAAGATGAATCAGACAGCAGCCGTTGCTTGCCCGTATTTCTTGTCGATGTATTTTTCGACAAGCGCATGAAACTCGTTGGCAATGTTGTCACCACGCAGTGTCAGGACTTTTTCGCCGTCCATGAACACAGGGGCGGCGGGCGCTTCGCCATTTCCAGGCAGGCTGATGCCAATGTCGGCATGTTTGCTTTCCCCGGGGCCGTTCACAATGCATCCCATGACGGCCACTTTGAGGTTTTCAACCCCAGGGTAGCGAACACGCCAGACGGGCATCTGCGCGCGCAAGAAGTCGTCAATCTGCTTGGCGAGTTCCTGGAATGTGGTGCTGGTGGTGCGGCCACAGCCTGGGCATGCCGTGACACTGGGCACAAAGATACGCAAGCCAAGAGACTGCAAAATTTCTGACGCAATCACGACCTCTTGGTTACGTGACTCTCCGGGCTGAGGCGTCAATGACACACGAATGGTGTCACCGATGCCCTCTTGCAACAGGATGGCAAGTGCCGTCGTAGACGCCACCGTGCCCTTGGTGCCCATGCCAGCTTCGGTCAGACCTAAGTGCAGGGGGTAAATGCAGCGTTTGGCCAGCTCGCGGTACACCGCAATCAAGTCCTGCACGCCACTGACTTTGCACGACAGCAAAACATTTGACGCCGGCATGCCCATCTGGCAAGCCAACTCCGCTGAGCCGATAGCGGACTGGATCAACGCTTCGTACATCACATGGCGCGCATCCCAAGGTTCGGGGCGCATGCTGTTTTCGTCCATCAGGCCAGCCAAAAGATCTTGATCCAGGCTACCCCAATTGACGCCAATGCGCACAGGCTTGTTCCAGCGCATGGCGGCGTCAATCATCAAACCAAACTGGCGGTCTTTCTTGTCGCCCTTGCCCACGTTGCCGGGGTTGATGCGGTATTTAGACAAAGCCTTAGCGCAGTCTGGGTAATCCGTCAGCAAGCGGTGCCCGTTGTAGTGAAAATCACCAATCAGTGGGACATCAACACCCATGCGATCAAGCTGTTCGCGCACATAGGGCACAGCTTGCGCGGCTTCTGGCGTGTTGACGGTGATGCGGACCATCTCGGAGCCCGCAATCGCCAATTCTTTGACCTGAATGGCGGTACCGATTGCATCGACCGTATCGGTATTCGTCATGGATTGAACGCGAACCGGCGCGCCACCACCTACAGTGACGACGCGGTCACCCCAAACAACTTTGGCTTGAAGGGTTTGCCGTGTGTGGGGTGCTGCCAGCGCAATGGGCGTGGGAAGGGACGTCAAATCACTCACTGCCCCACCTCAAACCGACCGACGTTGTCTTTAGAAATGGTCGCCATGTCCAGTTTGCGACCGCGCACCATGACTTCAGTTGCATCAATGCGGCCAACAACCACACGCAAAGGCAGGACGCCATTCACATTGGCCAATTCGCCAGCCTGCAGCGTGCGACGTAAAACAGCATCGCCCTTGGCATCCACGACTTCAATCCAGGATTGATCTTTAGCCTTGAACTGCAAAACGCCCGATTCACCCGCCACGGGCGCACCAGCGGACACTTTGACAACGGGTGCCGATGCCGGACGTGTGGGCGCAGAAGCGGTTGCACCAGGAACGGGCGCCGATGCAGCGGGCGTCGGGAGCACGACAGCAGTCACCGAAACTGACTGCTTGGTGGAAGGCAAAGGCGCGCCAGCCGTTATGGCTGCAACGTTATTTGAGCCATTGCCAACGCTGTTACCAGAAATGGGACTGGAATTTGTACCTGTGGTTGCAGAAAGTGAAGGTGGCGACGATGCATTCTCAACGGGCGTCAAGACTTGCATTTCTCGCGCAGGATTTTGCGCAACAGGCTCGGCTTCTGGCTGAGATTCTTGCGATGGCCATAGCGCCACGGCGAGTGCCCCCAGTAACAATACCGCGACAGCCAGGACTGGCGTTGTCATCAAGCGGGATGCGGCTGACGGCCCAGTACTTTCGCCAGGCACGCGAAATGGGGTCTTGAGTTCTGGTGGCTGCGAGAAAGGAATTGAAACTGCTTGGGGTAACAATGCCAAGACTTCGGTTGGGTCAATTTTGAGGTGCCGACACACGCTGGAGGCCAAAGCGCGGACGAAAACAGGGCCAGAAAGTGCGGCCAGTTCACCGGCTTCCAATGCCTCAAGCTTGCGAACAGGCACCTTCAGGGCCACAGCCAAAGCACCGATGTGCGTTCCCATCCGTTCTCGGGCCGCCTTGATCAATGCCCCCGCGGCTTTGGCACCATCGCCAGTCTGCCCGGCAGGCACAGACGGTGCCGATTCAATTTCCTCACTCATCAAACGACCCTTTTTCATACAACTGCAATTCACGCGACTGCGCAAACCGCTTGTTGAGTTGATCTGCCAGTTGTCGCATGGCATCTGTGCTGCCGAGCTTGCGCTCAACCTTGATTCCCAGCCACAGCGATTCCGCATTGGCGTAGTCGCCATTGTTAATACGCCGAATGTAGAACTGAGCGCGCGCCATTTCGCCTCGCTTGTACATCAGGAATGCCAGGTTGTAGCCTGTGATCGGGTTACCAGGGTCCAGTGCATAGGAGCGCAGCAAACTGGCTTCAGCATCCGACAATTGGCCCGCCTTGATCTGGCAAATGCCCTGCGTCATGGACGTCTTAGCGGCATTGGGGTAATTGTTGGCAGCTAAGGCCTGGATAAATTGGTTGTTGGCTTCGGCATACTTGCCTTGCTGGCACAGCAACCAGCCATAGTTATGCAAAGTATTGCCATCGCGCGAAGAAATCGCCAAGGACTGGCGAAAGCTTTCTTCCGCCAAACGGAAATCATTCAAGCGCATGTAAATCAAACCGCGCAAGTTGTAGGCTTCGGTATAGCTTGGGTCCTGTTGCAAGCTTTGCTTGACTTCGTCCAAAGCTACTCGGGTTTGGCCTTGGTCAAAATAGCCCAGCGCCAATTCCAGCCGCAAGCGGGCGCGCTTACGCACCTCTGACTCATCCGAATCAGTGGCCTGGTCTTTGGTTTGCGCGGCACCTGTCGATTCTTGACGAGGCCCATTGGCGCAGCCCATCACAAAGCTCAGAGCCAAACTCGCCAAAATAAGCTTAAAAATACGCCATTCTGGCATACCAGATATGCTTTTTAAGCTACCAAATTGATAGCTATTCATGCTGCGTCGTCCCCAAGGCATTACTGAGCGGTTTTTGTCTTTGAATTTGAATCCGGTGCGTAACTCGGGTGCGATCTTTGACCTCCCCAGCCAGTTGACCACACGCGGCGTCAATATCATCACCACGCGTTTTACGCACAGTGGTCACGATACCAGCATCTGATAGCTTTTGGGCAAATTGTGTAACCCTATCGGCGGGGGATCGCAACAAGCCTGAGGCTGGAAACGGGTTGAACGGGATCAGATTGAACTTACAAGGAATACCCTTGCGCTTATCAGCAGTATGCGGGTGATTGCGTACCAATTGAATCAACTCGTCAGCGTGGGCATCGGTGTCATTCACCCCGTCCAACATGCAATATTCAAAGGTCACAAAATCACGTGGTGCCGTGGGCAGGTAACGCAAACAGGCATCAAGCAGTTCGGCCAGGGGGTACTTACGGTTCAACGGAACCAGCGACTCGCGCAACGCGTCGTTCGACGCATGCAAAGACACAGCCAGCGCCACAGGGCAATCGACTGACAGACGATCCATCATCGGTACAACACCCGAGGTGGACACCGTGACCCGACGCCGCGACAAGCCATATCCGTGGTCATCCAGCATGGTGCGAAGTGCTGGCACCAGGGCATCGTAATTTTGTAGCGGCTCACCCATGCCCATCATGACGACGTTGGAGATCACGCGCTCATCAACGTTGAGATGGCGACGCAGAAAATGTTCTGCGTACCAAAGTTGGGCCAAAATTTCGGCAGTAGACAGGTTGCGGCTGAAGCCTTGGTGCCCCGTTGAGCAAAAGCGGCAGCCGACAGCGCAGCCTGCTTGAGAGGAAATACAAAGTGTGCCGCGATCAGACTCAGGAATAAAAACGGCTTCCACCGCATCACCCTGCCCTACATCAAACAACCACTTGATGGTACCGTCAGCAGATTCGTGCATCGACACGACAGGCAACGCCTGAACCTGGGCACATGCGCCTAATTTTCCGCGCAATGATTTTGCGAGGTCACTCATCAGCGAAAAATCGCTGATACCTCGCTGATGGATCCAGCGAAACAGCTGGGTAGCGCGAAAGCGCTTTTCACCCAAGCCTTCGCAAAAGGCGACCAGACCCTCCAGATCGAAATCAAGCAGGTTGGTCGCCATGGGGCTTTGGCCGTTTAAACGAAATATTTAGCGTGAGCTTAGCGCGAGTAAACGTTCATGCCAGCGAAGAAGAAAGCAATTTCAACTTGCGCGGTTTCTGGTGCGTCGGAACCGTGAACGGCGTTGGCATCGATGCTGTCAGCGAAGTCAGCACGGATGGTGCCAGGAGCAGCCTTCTTAGGATCGGTTGCGCCCATCAGGTCACGGTTCTTGAGAATCGCGTTTTCGCCTTCCAGCGCCTGGATCATCACGGGGCCAGAGATCATGAAGTCAACCAGGTCCTTGAAGAAAGGACGTGCGGCGTGAACCGCGTAAAAAGCTTCTGCTTCACGACGTGACAGGTGTGCCATTTTGGAAGCGACAACTTTGAGGCCAGCAGCTTCAAAACGTGCGTAGATTTGACCGATGACGTTCTTAGCGACAGCGTCAGGCTTGATGATGGAGAGAGTGCGTTCGATAGCCATGATTAATTCCCTAAAGAGATTGAAATAAGAATTGAAAGAAAACTTTTGGACAACCCAGCATTTTAGCGGGTGTCAGGGCCATTAGCGACTGCGACCACCTCGGCGTGGCCCATTGTTAGGACCATTTCCACGCGAAGGCGCACCAAATGCGCCATCTGACCCGCCTTGACTGGGTCCTCGACCGCCGCCACGACCGTTTCCACGGGTATCGCGCTGACGGGTAAAACTGTCTGCGCCGATATAGCCCAGAGCGGCCTTCATCGGGTCTGGCTGCGCGCTTTTACCTTGCGCCTGGCGGTTTATGCCGTCAACACGAGGCTTGCGAATGTTGTCGCCACGGCGCGGCGGACGTTGCGCTGGCGTGAGGCCATCTGAGCTGAGCCGGGGTTCCCGCTTCTCACGCGGAGCGCGCACCTCTGGGCCATCTGCTGCTCTGACCAGGCTGCTGATATCGCTTTCTTCAAGCTCCATCCACGCACCCCGCTTGAGGCCCTTCGGCAACAACATAGCACCGTAGCGAATCCGGATCAGGCGGCTAACAGCGTGCCCAACGGATTCCAGCATGCGGCGAACCTCGCGGTTCCGCCCTTCTGAAATGGTGACCCGGTACCAGCAGTTGGCACCCTCACCGCCACCATCTTCGATGCTGCCAAACTTGGCTAAGCCGTCTTCGAGCTGCACGCCCTCTAGCAGCTTTTGCTTTTCTTCTTTGTTTAAGGCACCCAGCACCCGAACCGCGTATTCGCGCTCCAAGCCAAAGCGGGGGTGCATCAACTTGTTGGCCAGCTCGCCCGAACTGGTGAACAGCAGCAAACCCTCTGTATTCAAATCAAGGCGCCCCACCGACTGCCATTTGCCTTGGTACAGGCGCGGCAAGCGACGGAAAACGGTCGGCCGATTCTGCGGATCGTCATGCGTCACGACCTCGCCTACTGGCTTGTGATACGCAATTACCCTGGCAGGAGGCGGTTGAATGCGCACATTGATAGGTTTGCCATTGACTTTGACACGGTCACCAAACTGGATGCGCTGACCGATGTGGGCAGGCTCATTGTTGACCGAAATTCTGCCTTCGGTGATGAGTTGCTCCATCTCCAGACGTGAGCCAAGCCCCGCCTGCGCCAACACCTTGTGCAGCTTAGGAGACTCCATTTGCGGTGGCAAAACACGCTTGATTGGCGCGAGAAGCTCAGACTCTTGCACGGCATCAAACTCACCGGACACGACATCTTCAAAACGCAGATCACCTTCTGGCGCTGCCATTGGCTTCTGGGCTGGAGCGGAAGCAGCGACCTGCGCCACCTCGCCCGTTAGGCCCAACTCTACAGAGGGCAAGGGATCATTGGCTTGAGTCGGGTTCATGGTGTTCGCTTGTCTCGTCGGCAGGTGGGGTGGGCATGGGCTGATCTGCAGCCTCGCTGGCATCTGGGTCAATTTGAACGGGCAAGCCAGCCAATGGATTTGGCTCATCACTCACCAGTTCAAAAATAGGTTCGATTCCGGTTTCAGGCGCCAAGGCCGCCAAACGGGTTTCTTCGGTATGCGCCAAGTTCAAAGATTCAAACATCTCATTCACAGGCTTGGCATCATCCAGCATGGGCAACTGGTTGAGCGACTGCAAACCCAAGTCATCCAGAAACTGCTTGGTTGTTGCATAGAGGCCGGGCCGCCCAACCGTCTCGCGGTGGCCAATCACCTCAACCCATCCACGGTCTTCCAGTTGCTTGATGACCAATGAATTGATAGTGACGCCGCGAATGTCTTCCATGTCGCCTCGCGTCACGGGCTGCCGGTAAGCAATGATTGCCAAGGTCTCAAGCGCAGCGCGCGTGTATTTTGGCGGCTTTTCAGGATGCAGGCGGTCAAGGTAGTCGCGCATTTCCGGGCGGCTTTGAAAACGCCAACCTGTTGCAACAGGTACAAGTTCAACGCCACGCTGCGCCCATTCCTGCTGCAAATTAGTGAGCAGGGTCTTAATGGTTTCCGCATTCAACTCGTCCGCAAACAAGGTCCGCATATCACGAACGGACAGCGGCATTGCAGAACAGATCAGGGCGGTTTCTAGGATACGCTGCGCATCCGCCGTATTCATGGTGTGTACTTTTGGTAGCGACGCCCGTGGCGCCGATTCAGCCCGAGCCGAAGACTCTAGGCCTGCGTGGGAAAGGTGACGGAATGGCAAATAACAGCGGGAACCGATGCCCGCCTTTGCCCAAAACCGATCTACAAATTGTATCCGAGTGCCAGTGTTTTGAGGGCTTGATCAAAATCGACCGGTAAAGCAGCCTGAAATTTCAAGGCTTCGCCCGTCACCGGGTGTACAAAAGCCAGTTTGATCGCATGCAAGGCTTGACGCGTCATGCCAGCAGCCGGTGCCCCGCCGTAAACGCCGTCACCCACCAGCGGATGACCAATGTGCGCCATGTGAACCCGAATTTGATGGGTTCTACCGGTCCTCAAGGTACATTGCATCAGGCAATGCTGCTCTGAATTTTGAAGCAACTCAAAGTGCGTTTGCGAGGGTTTACCTGTGTGGCGCAAGAGATCCACAACCGCCATGCGCAGGCGATTGCGCGCATCGCGGCCAATGGCTGCGTCGACTTCACGTTGATTTGGTCCGTTCCAGGTGCGATGGGCCAGTGCCAAATATTGCCGTGACACCTCTCTGGCCGCAATCATCTTCACGAGCGCATCCATGGTTTGCCTCTGGCGGGCAACCACCATCAGACCACTGGTGTCTTTGTCCAATCGATGCACGATACCTGCGCGCGGCAGATCAGCGGCTCGCGGGTCCAGCGCCAGCAAGCCGTTGAGCAGCGTACCGCTCCAATTGCCTGGTGCAGGGTGCACAACCAATCCGGCTGGCTTGTAGATGACGCGCAAGTGTTCATCTTCAAACACAGTATCAATCGCCATCGCCTCGGGCTTGAATGCCTGGCTTTGCGGTGTGGCCCTGAGCTCAATCGAGATCACATCGCCTGACTTGGCCGCAACCGACGCTTTTTTGGCGAGCACTCCCCTGTGCAGCACAGCACCGGAATCGATTAACTGGCTCAGATAGCTGCGCGAGAACTCCGGCACCAGCTCCGCAAGCACCCGGTCCAACCGCACGCCGTGCATGCCAACGGGAACCTGCAGTTGCCGAACCTCAGAGGTTGCGGCTGCGTCGCTAAAGTCTTCCAGAACGTCATCAGCCATGTCGGCACCATGAGGCTCTGGGGAAAGTGTGGTCGATATAATGGTTTTGCCTTGTTCCAAGAAAGTAGTCCGTGCTGATCAGTGTCCGATTATCGACCCTAGCTGCCCCGCACCTGGGTGCTCTCTGTGCTTCTCTGTGCTTAGGCTTGCTTGCGGCCTGCTCAAGCCCTTCCGTGGACAAGACTGCCAACTGGAGTCCCGCCAAGATCTACGCGGAAGCCAAGGACGAAATGAGTTCTGGCGCCTATGACAAGGCCGTGCCTTTGCTTGAGAAACTTGAAGGCCGCGCCGCCGGTACACCACTGGCTCAGCAAGCTCAGTTAGATAAAGCTTATGCCCACTACAAAGGTGGAGAGCAAGCGCAAGCGATTGCCACCCTAGACCGTTTTCTTAAATTGCACCCTGCCAGCCCTGCCCTGGACTATGCGATTTACCTGAAAGGCATTGTCAATTTCAATGACAACCTGGGCTTGTTTTCAAACCTGACCCGCCAGGATCTGTCTGAACGTGATCAAAAAGCAGCCAAGGAATCGTTTGAGTCCTTCAAAGAATTGACAACGCGCTTCCCCGAGTCACGTTATTCAGCGGATGCGCGACTGCGCATGACCTATATCGTCAATTCGCTGGGGCTGTATGAAGTCCACGTGGCACGCTACTACTACAGCCGTGGTGCCTATGTTGCCGCCATCAACCGGGCACAGACCGCGCTCACCGAATACCGCGATGTGCCAGCAACCGAAGAAGCGCTCTTTATTTTGTATCGATCCTATGACGCCTTAGGCATGACCCAGCTGCGGGATGACACCAAGCGTATCTTTGAAAAGACCTACCCCAAGAGCGAATACTTGTCACAAGGCTATAAATCCACCGGCAGCCCTTGGTGGAAGTTCTGGTAACAGCCAAACCCTAGCTTCCGTGCCCGCAAAGCGCGAGCCTCGGTATGCATGAGAGTGGCGTTTTGCACTAAGTCATTCGGTCATTCGGCAGGCGTTCAAGTCGTCCAGTTCTTGCATCAACGCCTCTTCTGAGTCCAGTCGCCGCATGACCGGCAGCGCTTTTAATAGGCGTCGGCCGTAAGGCATATCCACCAAACGTGAATCGCCAATCAGCAAAACGCCTCTGTCGCTCTCGTGCCTGATCAATCTGCCTGCACCCTGCTTAAGAGAAATTGCGGCTTCGGGGATAAAGTAATCATTGAACGGACTGCGTTTTGCGGCCTCCAGTCGCTGGGTTCTGGCCTGCACCAAAGGATCATTGGGGGGCGGAAAAGGCAGTTTGTCGATAACAACAAGCTGCAAAGCGTCGCCGGGAACGTCAAACCCCTCCCAAAAGGTGGCCGATGCCACCAAAACACTCCCCCTGTGCAGCATGCCGCCTTCTGAGCGGAAACGATCCATCAAATGCCGTTTGGGTTGTTGGCCTTGAACCAGTACTTCGATATCGTCCCCAGGCGCAAACTGGTCTTGCAAGATGTCGCCCATCAGCTTTAGGGCTTTCAATGTTGTTGTCAGCACCAGCGTGCGCCCTCCCAGGCGCGCCACCGCGCGTGCCACCAGGTACGCCAGCGCAATGCTGTGCCCGGCATCTGCCGGCCGTGGAAGATCTGTGGGGACATAGAGCGCCGCCTGTTTGGCATAGTCAAACGGACTTTGCACCCGCAGCACCTGCGCATCCTTTAGTCCGCAAGACTCACAAAACCAACGCAGCTTGTCATCATTACCAAGTGTGGCAGACGTGAAAACCCATGACTTAGGACGCTCTGATTGATCGCTCGCTGGAATTAGGGTGACGTCAGAATGAACTTCTTGGCCCTCCGCCGAATCCAGCGCCTTTGTCCCTGTTGAATCCTGAAACGCTTTAGCAATATCCAGCGGCGACTCAATCAATCGCAAAGGGGACGGATTCTTGCCACCAAGCTCTATCCATCGAACCGACGCCACAGCACAGGGCTCAGAGAATTTAGTGGCCCGTTGTGCATGTTCAGCAGCACGCTCACGCAACCGAACAAAGTCGGGGGCAATTTCACTGACGGTGGCCAATTGTTCCTCGGCATATTCACAGGCTTTTCGCAAATTGCCCAAAGCATCGAGCCAGTCTTGAGGATGTGCCCCATCAGGTGCCACGCCAATCCATTGAAATTTGCTACCTGATCGAACGGATGCCAGACAAAGTCGTAATTCGCGCGCAGCCTGCTCCAGGTCAGATGCCACACCATGCCAATCCGCCAAGCCGCGAGCATGCTGCAAACCAGCGGCCAACACGTCCCGCGCAAAATCGATGATTTGACCCGTGCCCCAATTCACCCCCAAAAACTGCACGCCGATGTCGTTAAGTTGGTGCGCCTCGTCAAAAATCACCACACGAACCGATGGCAAGAGCTCTGCGACACCGCTTTCACGCACCGCCATGTCGGCAAAGAACAAGTGGTGATTGACAACAACCAAGTCAGCCGCCATGGCTTCACGTCTGGCAAGGTTGACGTGACAGCCTCGGAATTCCGGGCAATCTGAGCCCAGACAGTTTTCTCGGGTTGAGGTAACCCACGGGATGACTGGCGAGCGCTCATCTAGACCAGGCATTTCCGCCAGATCACCACTTCGGGTTTGATTGGCCCAAACTTCAAACTTGGCCAAGGTGTGAGTGGACTTGCTGTCAGACAGGGACGTCTCTTGTCGAGCCAAATGCATGCGGTGCGCACAAAGGTAGCTGCCCCGCCCTTTGAGCAAGGCAATCTTCACGGGAATGGCCAAGGCCTTGAGCAAACGTGGCAAATCCCGGGAAAACAACTGATCTTGAAGCGCTTTGGTGGCGGTGGATACCAGCACTCGTTCGCCACTCAGCAGTGCAGGAATAAGGTACGCATAGGTTTTGCCCACCCCTGTGCCAGCTTCCACAACCAAGTTACCGCCGCTTGCCACGACGGTGGCGACAGCTTCTGCCATCTCAAGTTGTTCAGCACGCGGATGAAAACCCGGCAATGCAAGCGACGCACATCCGCCAGACGCCAAGACATTTCGAACCTGTGCAAGCAGATTCATAGGAGAACTTCAATATGAAAAAAAAGCAGAAATTGACAGCTTGTGCTCATAATATGCGGCTTGCGATCGCGATGAGCCGTCCGCCTCAAAAGTCGGTACATCAGCAAGCGCGAACAGTAGAGTGACAACCGAAGGTTGCACGGGGAGTTTATAAGGATATTGAATGGCCAAAGGGTATCGACTGTCAGCTGCCACCGGCATCCACAAGGGTGACCGCGAGTATCAGCAGGATCAGGTTGCTTTTCTCACACACCCCCGGGTGACGGGCTGCGTGCTAGGCATTGTTGCTGATGGCATGGGCGGGCGCAGCGGTGGGCGAAAGGCATCCGATCAGGTCATGTTGACGGCCAGACAGATCTTTGATCGCTATGCGCCTGAACACGATGACGCAGCAGAAACACTGAAGCAGATTGCCATGGATGCCCATCTGGTCATCAAGCTGACGGCCATTTCTGCAGAGCAGGAGCCTCACAGCACTGTTGCCGCATTTTTGCTACTGCCAACGTCTGAATGCCTCTGGATCACTGCCGGAGATTCGCGCATTTACCACTTTCATCGTGACAAACTGGTTAGCCGCACCCGCGATCACTCGCATGTTCAAGCGCTAGTAGAAAAAGGTGAATTGCTTGAAAAAGATGCGGATGCGCACCCGATGTCCAACATCTTGACAAGCTGCTTGGGCGTTGAGCAAGACCCGGTCCTCACACTGCATATCATCCCAGAGCTTCAAGAGGACGACATTGTCATGGCTTGCAGCGACGGCCTGTGGCATTACTTCAGTACGGCCGAGCTTGGCATGGTACTTTGGTCTTTGTCCCCCAGAGAAGCAGCAGAATTCTTGGTCAACAAAGCCAGAGAGCGCGCCCGTGGCGGTGGCGATAACCTGAGCTTGGCCATGATCAAGCTGGAGCCCCTAAACGATTAGCGGTTCTCGACCATGCTGTCGAAATTTGACTCTAATGAGCAGGCGTAACTCGGAAAATTCTCCAGTCAACCTGCATTTAATGCAGTCAATGGAAGTCCCGGCTCTTGCTGGACAGCTCACCCAGCTTACCCAAAAGCGGGGTTAAATCGCGCAACTGATGCGCAACCAGATGCCGCACTTCTCCACCGCTGTCCACATCGCGCTGCCAGATTCCCCACACCGCGAGCAGTTTGGAATGCAACAGGGCATCGCGTTGTTGCATACGAACATTTTTCCAGACGATCACATTCACTGAGCCTGTTTCGTCTTCGAGTGTGACAAAGACTGTGCCTTTAGCGGTTTGTGGTTGTTGGCGAACAGTGACTAAACCGCATGCTCGCACGGGGCAACCATGGGGAAGATGATGCATCTCGGCAGCGCTTTGCAGTCTCATCTTGGTCAAACGCTGGCGCAACAAGGCGACAGGGTGACGACGAAGCGTCAGCCCGAGTGATGCGTAGTCAAACGTGATTTCCTCTCCCTCTGGCGCTTCGGGCAAGACCAGTGAGTCTTCGTGGATCGGTACACCTCTCAGCATGGCGGGGGCCTGGTGATGGCCCGTGGCATCCCAAACCTGTTGCCTGCGATGGCCCGAGAGAGAGGCTAATGCATCCCCGGCTGCCAGAGCGTCCAGGTCTTTACGGCCCAGGTTGGCGCGCAGGGCCATGTCCTCCGTATCGGTAAAAACAGCTTGCTGGCGAGCGGAAACCAGGGCCTGTCCACCTTCGCGGCTCAGTCCCTTGACCAGACGCAGACCCAAACGCACTGCAGGATGGCTTTTTTCTGGCCGGTCTTCCAGGGTGCAGTCCCAATCGCTGCTGATCACATCTGGCGGTCGCACCTCTACACCGTGCCGCCTGGCGTCTTGCACCAGTTGCGATGCGGTGTAAAAACCCATGGGTTGTGAATTAATGAGTGCAGCCAGAAAACAGTCGGGTTCGTGGCATTTGAGCCAGGCGCTGACATATGCCAAGAGGGCAAAGCTGTAGGCGTGACTTTCAGGGAAGCCGTATTCACCAAAACCCAAAATCTGCTCAAAGATGCGCTCGGCAAAGTCCAAGGGATAGCCACGATCCGTCATGCCGGAGATCAAACGCTGGCGAAAGGCGTCTACCCCTCCCTTGCGCTTCCAGGCTGCCATGGCACGGCGAAGTCGATCCGCCTCTTCGGCAGAAAATCCGGCTGCGATCATGGAAATCTGCATGACCTGCTCTTGAAAGATCGGCACACCCAGGGTGCGCTCAAGCGCGGGTTTGAGCGCATCGTTGACGTAGTCAACCTCCTCCAGTTTTTGTCTTCGCCGCAGATAGGGATGCACCATACCGCCCTGAATTGGCCCAGGGCGCACGATGGCCACCTGCACCACCAGGTCGTAAAACACCTTGGGCTTCAAGCGCGGTAGCATGGAGATCTGGGCCCGGCTTTCGATCTGAAAAACACCAATCGTGTCGGCCGCCCGGATCATGGCGTAGGTGGCTGGGTCTTCCTTGGGAATGTCTTGCATGAGAAACGGCCTGCCGCGCCGGTCACTGATCATGCTTAAGGTCTTGCGGATGGCGCTAAGCATGCCCAGGGCCAGCACATCGACCTTCATCAGCCCCATGGTTTCCAGATCATCCTTTTCCCACTGAATGACGCGGCGATCTTTCATGGCAGCGTTCTCGATCGGCACCAGCCGTGTGAGCTTGCCCTGGGTCAAGACAAAGCCTCCCACGTGCTGGCTCAAGTGACGAGGAAATCCGCGCAGTTGACGGGTTAAGTCTTGCCAATGCTGTATGTGTTGGGGGTGAACCTGCACGCCAGCCTTGTCCATCAGCTGCTCCAACTGGTCGGGATTGTGCTGGGTCTGCTCAAACCATTTCAAATCTTTTGCCAGTACATCGACCAGGGCAGACGGTATGCCCAATGCTTTGCCCACGTCGCGCACCGCACTCTTGCCACGGTAGGTGGTCACCACAGCGGCAATGGCGGCACGGTCATGGCCGTACTTGGCATAGATGTACTGGATAACCTCTTCACGCCGCTCGTGCTCAAAGTCAACATCAATGTCGGGTGGCTCTTTTCGCTCACGGCTGATGAAACGCTCAAAAAGCAGGGTTTGCAGGGTGGGATCGACCTCGGTGATGCCCAGGCAAAAGCACACCACCGAATTAGCCGCAGATCCTCGGCCCTGGCACAGAATGCCCTGGCTACGGGCAAAGCGGACGAGGTCTTCCACGGTTAAGAAGTACATCTCGTACTGACAGTCGGCAATCAACGTCAGCTCGTGTTTGATCTGTTTCAGCACACTGTCAGGCACGCTGTCGGCGTAGCGCTTGGCTGCGCCTGCCAGCGTGAGTTTGCGCAAGGCCTGTGCTGGCGTCATGCCCGGCGGCACGCTTTCCATGAGGTATTGGTAACGGATTTCGTCCAGGCTGAACGTGCAGCGAGCAGCCACCACCAAGCTGTTGGCAAGCAAATCGGCAGGGTAAATCTGCCCCAGACGCAGGCGTGGGCGCAGGTGACGCTCAGCATTGGCTTGCAGCTCAAATCCGCATTCGGCCACCGGACGCCCTAAGCGCACGGCGCTGATCACGTCATGCAAGGGCTTGCGTGAGCGCACATGCATCTGCACCCCCCCCGTGGCGACCAGAGGCAAATGGCACGCCTGGCCCAGGCGCCGCAAAAAATCCAGCCGCAGATCGTCAACCAGGCCCAATAACAACTCCACGGCAATCCAAGCATGTGCGCCAAACTGCGAAAGAGCCCATTTGCCCACTGCCAACGCTTGCACCCAGTTGAGCGCGGCTGGGGCCAGCAGCAATACTTCACAGTCCTGAAGCAGCGCAAAATCACTGCCCGATAAGCTCACGCGGTAGCTGCCTTTGTCGGCCTCGCGCCTTGCGGCGGTGATGAATTCGCAGAGATTACCCCAGCCGTTGCGGTTACGTGCCAAAGCAATCAAGCTCCAGTCGTGACCATCACTTAGCGCAAATTCGCTACCCAATAGCAGTTTGAAATGGCTAACGCCCCTCGCAGCGCTGAAGGCCTGCACCACGCCAGCCACTGAGCATTCATCCGTGATGGCCAAACCGCTATAGCCCATGGCGGCAGCGCGCTGCACCAGATCGGCAGGGCTGGACGCGCCGCGCTGAAAACTGTAGTTACTCAACGCATGCAGCTCCACGTAAAAAGGCAGAACCGGATCAGGCATACAAGCCTTGCAAAAACCATTGCGGCGCGTTGACGGCCCCCAGACGCTGGCGGTAAATCCACAGCAGACCCGCCTGCGGGCTGTGGGCAATGAAGTAGTCCCGCACCGCTAGACTGACTCTCCCAGTTTCGCTTGGCAAGCATTGGCTTTGCCTTGAATCGCCCTGCACCGATTCGTCCAGCCACCAGCCTGTTTCCAGTCGCTGGGGCCCCACCAGCAGGCGAAGTGGCCCCTGGTATTGCGGGCGGTTACCGCGCAGTTGCAGCGGCAGCGGTGTTTTCAATAACCACGTAGGCAAGAGTGCATCGTGTGTGTCGTCAAGCTTGGGCTGTGAGCCTGTCAATGTGTTCAAACTGCGCTCGGCAGGCACCCAGCGCTGGCGGCATTCCGGTCGATGGTCTGCATGTGGCACAGCCTGCAGTACATGACCTGCGCCTAGACGGGCGCTGAGGTGTTCCACCAGTTGGTGCAAGCTGTCGCCCTGCACTACCCCATCGCTGGGCAGCAGGCTGGCGCTGAGTGTGCTCAAGGGAGCCGTATCCATAGCCCGCAGAACCAAGGCATTGACAGGGGCTAACAAGTGCGTGCGCGCCAGGTTCTCCGCCATCAAGCGGCCCAGATGCGCCATATCCTGGGTAGGTTCAGCCGTGCGAATCTGCAGCTGGCCGTACGGGGGCAGATCCACCCCGTCAATGCGGCGCAAGTCGTACCGCCAGCGGAGTTCCAGAGTCAACACCCCCTGGTGCCGCCCCTGCAGCCAAGCACGCAACAGCATCAGCAAACGCTGAGCACCAAACATCAGCATAGGCGCCGATTCAGCCAGACTCAAAAGCTCGATGCTTTGCTCAAAGACCTCGGGGAGGCTTATCCAGCGATGAGCTTCGGGTTGATCGCCGTACGCCTGGTCCAACGCGCGGAGCAAGTCCGCGCCAAAGCGGCGTGCCACGCCAGCACGCGGCAAGGCCCGCAAATCACCCCAGGTGCGACAACCTGCACGGTGAAGCATAGGCAAGGCTGCTTGTGCGGCCGTCAGCGCCAGCAATGGCAGCCGATCCAGGGCATTGGCAACACCGTCGGGCGCCTCCAGCGCTGTGGCTTTAAGCCTGAGCAAGGCGATTGCTACTAAAGATGTAGCGCCTTGTGCATACCCATCGTGCCGAAACAATGAATTCTTTTCACAAACAAGGTCCAGCAAATGCGCTTGCCCACCCCACAACCGCTCACAGCCCGACACCTCCATCAAAACAGCCTCGTCTTGCAGACACACGCGCGGCGTCAGGCGCAAAGCCTGCCAAGCTAGCGGCAATGCGTCGGCTGATGATGAAGAAAGGAGTGCTATCCAGTGCATACACTAGAAATCAAAAAAGCATGATACTGTATATTTACACAGTAATCGGATGCAAAATTGACCTAGCGTTGTTGAAAATATCAGGGATTGCCGTGACTCAGCTCTGGACGATCTGGTCTTGATCCCATCCAAAGTGCCAGGAAATTCGGAACAAGGCTCACCTTGATTTACCAAAGAAAAAGGCCTCTGAGTATCGCTACTTAGAGGCCTTTGTACTAACTAATGGTCGGTGTGAAAGGATTCGAACCTTCGACCCCTTGCACCCCATGCAAGTGCGCTACCAGGCTGCGCCACACACCGAAGCCTTTGATTATAGCTTGAGATATTGATGCGACTTAACCGTAAACCAATAAATTTCGAATTTCAATGAGCTCTTGCCTGACCTGCTGGAGGCGCTGCTGATCGCCGCTCAGAGAGACAGGCGATGCCACATCGGAATGTTCAAAATCATCACCTTCATCGCCATCCATATCGAGCGCTTCAACACCATCCAGAAGCACTTCACCTGATTTGCGGCGATCACGTTCTTCTTGGACTAATTCCTGAAGCTTATTGCGCGCACCGCTGATGGTGAAGCCTTGGTCATACAGCAAATCCCGTATGCGGCGGATCATCAGCACCTCGTGATGCTGATAGTAGCGTCGGTTGCCTCTGCGCTTCATGGGGCGTAGTTGCGTGAACTCTTGCTCCCAATATCGAAGCACGTGAGGCTTGACGCCGCACAGATCTCCCACCTCACCGATGGTGAAATAGCGCTTTGCTGGAATAGATGGGAGCATTTTCTCCATTGAAATCAATGCGGTACAGGGAAAACCTTGGAGATTACGCTAAGTTTGGGCATCGCGCAAAACTCTGTGCACGCCTAGCAAAAATTTCACGAAAATTGTTGCGAAGCTCACAAATTAGTACTGTACGGACCTGTTATTCATCGTCCGCTTCGTTGTCAACGGCATCGCCTTGAATTTGGCTTTTGAGTTTGTGGCTTGCATGAAAGGTGACGACGCGCCGGGCTTTGATGGGAATGGACTCACCTGTACGCGGATTACGCCCAGGCCGGGGGGCCTTGGTACGGATCTGAAAATTGCCAAATCCAGAAATTTTGACATCGTTCCCTTCAACCAAGCTTTCGCCAATCAGGTCAAAAAAGGCATCGATCATGTCCTTGGATTCACGTTTGTTCAAGCCAATCTGCTCAAACAGCAATTCCGCCAACTGAGCCTTGGTGAGCGCCGGGGTCTCCAGGCTTTCTACGGTGATTTCCATGACTTGATGCTAGCGCAGGCGCGCGCCCAGGCGCTCGGTAGTTACGTCAATAACGGATTTGACGGCTACTTCAATTTGCTCTTCCGTCAGCGTTGCATCAGGACTGTTCAAGCTCAGGCGCAAAGCCAGACTCTTTTCGCCAACGTTTAAACCGCCGGCGATTTGAGCTGACGGACGGAACACATCGAACAGCAGCACGTCGGTCAAGAGGCCCTGCGCGCCTGGCGCGGAACGCACCGCTGCTAGCACCGTATCGAACGGGACAGACTCGGGCAACACCAGCGCGAGGTCACGCTGCACAGCTTGGAACTTACTGATGGCTTGTGCTACCGGCAATTCGCGCGCTAGAACGGCATCCAGATCCAGTTCAAACAACAGTGGCGCTTGCGGAAGTTCATAGCTTTGGCGCCAGCGCGGGTGCAACTCGCCCACAAAGCCAATGGGCTTGCCCGCCAATAACACACGTGCGCTGCGGCCAGGGTGCATGGCGGGATGTTCTGCCGCCTCGAACGTGGGGCGGAGTGGCGCCAGCAATGCCTCAACATCGCCCTTGGCATCGTAAAAATCGGCGGGGCGATCTTTGATCGCCCATTGCGTTGCGTCAGTCCGGCCATAGCTCAATGCCGCCACCCGCATGGGTTGGTGGATACCTTGGACAGTGGTGTCTGTGGTGACGACCTTATCGTCGCGCTCAAATACTCTGCCAATTTCAAACACGCGCACGCGCTCGGCGCGGCGATCCAGGTTGTGCTTAAGCACATCAACCAAGTTACCGAGCAAAGAGGAGCGCATCACACTCATCTGGCTGGCAATGGGGTTAAGCAGTTTGACTGGGTTGGTGTTGCCCGCAAGTTCAGCCTCCCATCGCGCTTCGACAAAGCTGTAGTTGATGGACTCTTGATAACCCATGGCGGCCAAGCTTCGACGCACGGCAAATCGGCTGCGCTGCGCTTCGGTTCGCAGCTTAGGGGCAACTGGCGCAATCGGTGCGGTCGTTGGCAACTGGTTGTAGCCAATCAGGCGCGCCACTTCTTCAATCAAATCTTCTTCGATGACAAGGTCAAAGCGGTACGGCGGTGGCGTCACCGTTAAGGTGCCCTCGCCTGATGTCAGCGGCAAGCCCAGCCTCGTCAGCGCATCTGCACATTGCGCTTGGGTCAATGGCATGCCGATGACTTTGGCCGCACGCGCCACGCGCAAGGTGACGGGTTTGGCGACAGGCAGATTGACCTGAATGTCGTCGATGGGATGGCATTCGGTTTCCGGTGTGCCGCAGATGTCGATCACGAGCTGGGTGATGCGTTCAATGTGCTCGACCGTCAGGCTCGGGTCGACGCCACGCTCAAAACGATGACCGGCATCAGTGGAGAAGTTAAAACGGCGCGACCGCCCTGCAACTGCCTCCGGCCACCAGAATGCGGCCTCAATATAGATGTGACGGGTGTCGTCAGACACGGCAGTGGCGTCGCCACCCATGATGCCAGCCAGCGATTCGACAGCCACGTCATCGGCAATGATGCCTACCTTCTCGTCCACCGTGACGGTGTTGCCGTTCAACAGCATGAGCTGTTCACCGGCTTTGCCCCAGCGCACGTCCAGCCCACCATGGATCTTGTCCAGGTCGAAGATGTGAGTTGGGCGACCGAACTCGAACATCACGTAGTTGGAGATGTCCACCAATGCGGTGACGCTGCGCTGGCCACAGCGCGCCAGGCGATCCACCATCCACTGAGGCGTTTTGGTCTGGGTGTTGACGTTGCGCACAATGCGACCCGAAAACCGGCCGCACAAATCAGGTGCAGATACCTTAACGGGCAGTTTGTCTGCGCCTTGAACTGCCACAGGGGGGAAGCTAGGCTCCTTAAGCGGTGCACCAGTCAGAGCGGACAGTTCGCGAGCCACGCCGTAAACGCTCAATGCATGACCCAAATTGGGTGTGAGCTTGAGTGTGAACATCGTGTCGTCGAGGTTCAGGTAGCTACGGATGTTCTGGCCCAAGGGGGCATCGGCGGGCAGCTCCAGCAAGCCGCCATGGTCTTCGGACAATTTGAGTTCGCGCGCTGAGCACAGCATGCCTTGGCTCTCGACGCCGCGTAGCTTGCCGAGCTTGATATTGAATGGCTTGCCGTCTTCGCCAGGCGGCAACACAGCGCCTACAGTTGCGCAAGGAATCTTGATGCCAACGCGTGCATTGGGCGCACCGCAGACGATGTTGAGCAAGGCGCCCTGCCCCACATCCACCTGGCAAACACGCAGGCGATCGGCGTTGGGATGCTGCACGGCATCTTTGATTTCACCAATGACGATACCCGTAAATGGCGGCGCAGCAGGCGTACTGTCTTCGACTTCGAGCCCGGCCATGGTGAGTGTGCTGGCCAGTTCTTCGGTGCTGATAGCGGGGTTGCAAAATTCGCGCAACCAGGATTCAGGGAATTGCATGTTCGTACTCTTGGGCTGCGTTGGATTTAGCGGAATTGCGACAGAAAGCGCATGTCGCCTTCAAAAAATTGGCGCAGATCGTTCACGCCGTAACGCAGCATGGTCAGGCGGTCCATGCCCATGCCAAAGGCAAAGCCGATATGGGTTTCGGGGTCCAGCCCCATATTGCGCACGACCTGGGGGTGTACTTGGCCGCTACCGCCCACTTCCAGCCATTTGCCTGAAAGCGGTCCACTCTGGAACTGGATGTCAATCTCGGCACTGGGTTCGGTGAACGGGAAGAAGCTGGGCCGAAAGCGCAGTGCCAGGTCGTCGCTTTCAAAGAAGGTGCGGCAGAAATTGGTGACCACCACTTTCAGGTCTTTGAAGCTCACGTTTTCGCCCAGCCACAGGCCTTCGCACTGGTGGAACATGGGCGAATGGGTGGCGTCGCTGTCCACACGGTAGGTCCGGCCGGGTGCGATCACGCGCACTTCGGGCATGGGGCTCACACCAGCGTATTTCTTGACATGCGCCTGTGCAAAGCGTACCTGCATCGGGCTGGTGTGGGGGCGCAGGTTATAGGGAATACCGTCCGCACCGTTGATGTCCACATAAAACGTGTCCTGCATCGAGCGTGCGGGGTGGTTGGGTGGGTTGTTGAGCGAAGTGAAGCTGTGCCAGTCACTCTCAATCTCTGGGCCATCGGCCACGTCAAAGCCCATGCTGGCAAAAATTTGCTCGATGCGCTCTTGCGTAAGAGATACGGGATGCAAGCCGCCCATACCGCGCTGGCGGCCTGGCAAGCTGACATCCAGCGCTTCTGCTTTGAGTTGGGCTTGCAGTTCGGCTTCCGCCAGCGCCTGACGGCGAGCAGTCAAGGCCGATTCGATCCCCTGCTTTAGCACATTGATGGCGGCACCGCGGGACTTCTTCTCATCAACACTCAGGGCAGCCATGCCTTTCATGAGTTCAGTCACACGACCAGACTTACCCAAAAACAGCGCTTTGGCGTTTTCCAGATCAGCAGGGGTGGCGGCTTGGGCGAAGGCGGCTTGAGCGCTTGCCAGCAGGGTATCCAACTCGTTCATTGCGAATATTTTTCAAAGACTCCAAAAAACAAAGGGCTAGAGCTGTTTCAAGCGCTAGCCCTTCATTTGTTTGGGCGTATTGCTATTCAAAGAATAGCTTTACAGGGTCAAGATCAGGCTGCGAGCAGCTTGGCTTTCACTTGGTTCACGATGGCAGCAAAAGCTTGCATGTCGTGAATGGCCATGTCGGACAAGACTTTGCGGTCGATCTCGATCTGGCATTTCTTCAGGCCGTTGGCGAATTGGCTGTAGGTCATGCCGCAGGTACGAGCTGCTGCATTGATACGGGCAATCCACAACTGACGGAAGACACGCTTCTTGGTACGGCGGTCACGGTAGGCATATTGCCCAGCCTTCATTACCGCTTCTTTGGCGATACGGAAGACATTACCGCGGCGACCGCGAAAACCCTTGGCAAGGGCGAGAACTTTTTTGTGGCGGGCGCGAGCCGTTACACCACGTTTGACGCGAGGCATGTGTTACTCCTTGTTCGTCGGTGAATTAAAGGCCTTGCTTGGGCAGCATTTGTGCCATGTGACCCATATTGGTCTCATGTACAGCAACTGATCCACGCAGATGACGCTTGTTCTTGGTGGTCTTCTTGGTCAAGATGTGACGTTTGAAGGCTTGGCCGCGTTTAACGGTGCCACCTGGACGAACTCGAAAACGCTTCTTCGCGCTGCTCTTGGTCTTCATTTTGGGCATGTGAATGCTCCTTATCGTTTGTGCTCGTGAGGCGCTGCAAAAACTACCTTGCAGGCTTGATGGCCCCGAGCCACTAATAAAAGCGATGCCGGTTAAGGCAATCACTTATGCGGTGCCATTGAAGGCACCACGGTTCGCAAAGTCAAAAAGACTCTGCTTCGTCCCCTGACAGACGACCAATCTGTCTGAGGAAGAGTTTTTAAGCCGTGGCAGCAGGCGCTGCTTCTGCCACGGGTTTGGGAGCAGCAGAGCTCCCGGGTTTCTTTTTGCCTGGCGCAATCATCATGATCATCTGGCGCCCTTCCAACTTAGGGAACTGCTCCACAATGATCAAATCAAACAACTCGTCACGGATGCGCTGCAACAGTGCCATGCCGATTTCCTGGTGCGTGATCTCGCGACCCCGAAAGCGCAGCGTGATTTTGCATTTATCGCCATCAGCAAGAAAGCGCTTGATATTGCGCATCTTGATGTTGTAGTCACCATCATCGGTGCCAGGGCGGAACTTGACTTCCTTGATCTCAATGACCGTTTGCTTGGCTTTCGCTTCGGCCGCCTTCTTTTGTTCCTGGTATTTGAACTTGCCGTAATCCATTAAGCGGCAAACTGGTGGGTTTGCGGTGGCGGCAATTTCAACCAGATCCACATCTGCCTCGCCTGCCATGCGCAGAGCTTCGGAGATGCTGACGATGCCCAAAGGCTCGTTGTCAGGACCGGATAGTCGAACTTCCGGGGCCATGATTTCCCGGTTGAGGCGGTGTTTGCGTTCCTCGCGGTGGCGACGGTCGCGAAATTCAGTAGCGATGGTTCAAGTCCTTCAAATTTGGGAAAAACAGCGGTGCTTTGCCGACTAAGCGACCTGCACCACTGCAGACAACCTAGGATTTTATACGAATATGTCAAGAAAAGCACATCTACACACACCGTAAGTCGTTGATTTAGCTGAATTTAGACTTTTCAGCAACGAAATTGCGTTGAATACAGCTGAACTTTTGCGGTATTGGCGATGACAAACCCAGTCGAATCTGCGCTCCTCATGCCTGAATGCTCGGGTTAGACTGCGAGATTGTCTTCTACTTGGTTCTGTGGCCTTGAATCTTCACCTAGACCTGTTTGACCTCAAGCTTTTTGCGTTTGTAGCCGAAGCAAGAAGTTTGACCCGTGGCGCCGACAAGGCCTGCATATCGCTTGCGGCAGCCTCTACCCGCATCAAACAGATGGAGGAAAGCGTTGGCGCCAAACTACTCCATCGCACTGCCCAAGGTGTCAATCTAACGGCGGTTGGCCAAGCCTTGCTGTACCACGCCAAGCTGGTCTTGCAGCAAATGGAGCACTTGCGGTGCGACATGCAGGATTTTGGCAAAGGCGTTAAAGGCCATGTTCGCGTATTTGCGAACACCACGTCCATTACCGAGTACCTCCCGGAAAAGCTTGCCGGATTTTTGACTGAGCACCCGAACATTCGTGTGGATCTGCGGGAATACCTCAGTGAAGAAATTGTCCGCGCCGTGACTGGCGGTGAAGCAGACATTGGCTTGATTGCCGGAGATGTCTACAGCCAGGACTTTGACACCCGCCCGTTTGGCCGCAATCGCTTGATACTGGTAACGCCCAAGGGGCACCCTTTGGTCTCCAACAAGAAACCCGTGGCATTCGCTCAAACGCTTGACGAACAGCATATTGGGCTGCATCACAGCAGCGCCATCTATCGCTTTCTGGTGCGCAAGGCGGAATCCACCGGCAGCGGCTACAACCCTCGGATTCAGGTCTCTAGCTTCGAAGCCATCTGCCGGATGATTGAAGCTGGCGTGGGCATTGGTATCGTGCCTGCATCCTCTGCAGAGCGCCATGCCAAGGTCATGAAACTGGCCTTGCTAGAACTCAGTGATGCCTGGGCAGATCGCGAATTGAAGGTCGTTACCCGCAACAGAGAACTATTGCCGCATGCGGCGCGCGCCCTTTTTGATCATCTGAGTCAAGGGACTGAACCTTCCACCAGCTAAGCGGCCCCCTCCCCCGCAAAGCCCCCCTTTCGCATTTGCGAATGTTGCGATAGCGCTTTCTGGCAATCTGAGGACTGATTGAATATCAGGACAACATCAGCATGCCCGCACAAGACCAAGACGCGCAAGACGCCATTCGCGACGCCGCCAACGATTACTTTCTGCGCAGTGATGCCATGGCACGGGCGCGTCAACTGCGTAGTCTGGATTTAGAACCCTTTGCTGCCGAACAAGGCCGTCAATGGCAACAACTGGTCGAACTGGGCTGGCCAGGCCTCTTGGCCCCCGAGACGCTTGGCGGCATGGATTTGCCCTTTCGCTCCGCTGCTGAATTCCTGATGGCGGCAGGTGCCCGTGCCGCCCCTGAACCAACTTTGGCCGTAACCTGCCTAGCGGCGCTGGTTTTGAAGCAGCAGCCATCTGACAAGGCAAAGGACCTGTTGACTCAATTGGTGAATGGCCAATGCGTCCCAGCACTGGCCTGGCAGGAAGACCACGGCGACATCAGCCCAACACCTCTTTCTTGTGGCGCAGAGGTAGATTCAAAAGGTATTTGCATCCAGGGCGAAAAATTCATGGTTCAGCCGGGCCTTCTGGCTACCGGGTGGATCGTCCCGTGCCGCGCTGAAGACGATGTGATGTTGATTTGGGTGGCTCGCGGAACCGCAGGCGTGACAGAGACCACTGTTCGATTGGCGGACGGAAGCGACACCTCCACACTGCGATTCGACCGCGCATGGGTTGGTCAGGAAGCGGTCTTGGCGCAAGGCGAATCGGTTCAAACATCCCTTCGTCAAGCACTTGCGCTAACTCAGATATTGCAGGCGGCCGAGTTGTACGGCGGCGCCAAGGCGCTGATGGATTTAACGCTTGCTTACTTGCAAACACGCGTGCAATTTGGCAAACCCATTGGCAGCAATCAGGCGCTGCAGCACCGGGCAGTAGATGTCTTTATCCATTTGGAAGTGGCCAAAGCGACCCTGTCAGAGGTACTTGGGCTTGTTGATGACGACGAAATCGTTTCGCTTGAAACACTTGAAGCCCAAGCAAGCCGCGTCAAAGCTCGCTGCGCACAGGCCAGCACACAGGCGGCCCGGTCTGCCGTGCAAATGCACGGTGCCATTGGCTTTACCGACGAATGCCATGTCAGCTCCTATTACAAACGCAGCCTGGTTTTGTGCGCTTGGCTGGGCAACACCAGTATCCACCAGCAAAGGCAGTCCACCCTGCTGGGCTTCGGCGTTGCCAACAACGCCGAAATATCTGCGTGGCACGGAGATTTTCCACGTCATGCCGACTGGCTAGCGATGCCAGAGAACGAATTCCGAAGTATGGTTCGCGCCTTTTTGCAGTCCAACTACCCGCAGCACCTGCGATTTTTGTCGCATCGCGCGCGTTGGTCTGAAATGGAGGGCTGGTACAAAACGCTTTCACGCCAAGGGTGGGTCGCACCAGCCTGGCCAGCATCTCACGGCGGAATGGGTTTACCGCCAGCGCGATTGATTGCTTGGATTGAAGAACTGGAGCAGTTTGGCGCAGCACGCGCGCCGGATCAGGGCATTGTGATGGTGGGGCCCATGCTGATTCAGCACGGAACGCCTGAACAGCAGCAGCGGTTCTTGCCCAAAATTTTGAGCGGTGAGCACGTCTGGTGCCAGGGTTACTCTGAACCCAATTCAGGTTCAGACTTGGCCAGCTTGCGCACCGAAGCTGTACAGGCAACGGATGACAAAGGTGCCCACTTCGTTGTCAATGGTCAAAAAATTTGGACGACACTTGCGCAGGACGCCACCTGCATTTTCATGTTGGTGCGAACAGATAAAGCCGCGAAGAAGCAAGAAGGCATCAGCTTTTTGCTCTGCGAACTGAGCACCCCAGGCATCACCATTCGCCCCATCACCACGCTCGCGGGAGAGCAAGAGTTTTGCGAAGTCTTCTTCGACAATGTGCGCGTACCAGCCGAGAACCTGGTCGGACGTCTTCATGGCGGCTGGACTGTCGCCAAAGCCCTGCTCGGGTTCGAGCGCATCTTTTTGGGCAGCCCCAAACAGTCGCAGTATGCGTTGGGGCAACTCGCGCGCTTGGCCAAAAGTCGTCATTTGGAATCAGACCCGGTCTTTATGCAGCGCTATACAGTCTTAAGGCTTGATGTAGCCGACCTGACTGCGGCCTACACCGCGTTTGCTGACATCGTCAAACAGGGCAAGCCTTTGCCTGCCTCCGTTTCCTTATTGAAAATTTGGGCCAGTGAGACCTATCACCGCATTGGCGCTTTGTTGGTGGAAAGTTGCCATGAACTCGGTGCGGTTGCAGGTGATCAATCTTTGGACGGCCAAAGCTTTAACGCTCTCGCCCCTTTATTCGGATCCACCTCCGCCATGATTTACGGGGGCACTAACGAGATACAGCGCAACATATTGGCTCGGCAAGTCCTTGATTTGCCCGGTTGATTGCGCCGTTTTGCTCGACAACAGAAAGAACCCATGCTTTACACCCCTCAACACCTGGAAATGATGGACGGCCTACGCAAGTTCATCCGCGCAGAGATTGACCCTTTTGTCGACGAATGGGAAGCTGCAGAAATCTTCCCTGCCCATGAGCTCTTTAAGAAAATGGGCGATCTGGGCTACTTGGGCATTACCAAGCCCGAGGCCTACGGCGGCCTGGGGCTGGACTTTTCCTATGCATTGGCAGCGTCGGAAGCCATAGGCTATGCCCGCGCCCAGGGCGTCGCGATGGGGATCGGCGTGCAGACCAACATGGCGACCCCTGCCCTGGCAGCCTTTGGGTCGGACGAGCTGCGCAAAGAGTTTCTGGAGCCTGCTATTCGCGGCGACATGGTGGCATCCATTGGCGTGTCTGAGGCGGGTGCTGGCTCAGACGTTGCTTCACTCAAGACATTCGCCAAGCGTGACGGCGACGACTATGTCATCAACGGCAGCAAGATGTGGATCACCAATGCAACCCAAGCCGACTGGATTTGCCTGCTGTGCAACACCTCCGAGGGCCAGTCCCACAAGAACAAGTCCTTGATCATCGTGCCACTCAAGGATGAACGTGGTCAGCGCGCACGCGGCATCACCATGAACAAGATCAAAAAGTTCGGCATGTGGTCGTCCGACACGGCGCAGATTTTCTTTGACGAGGTGCGCGTCCCCATGCGCAATCGCATTGGGGAGGAAGGCATGGGGTTCATCTACCAGATGAAGCAGTTCCAGGAAGAGCGACTCGACGGCGCGGCACGCCGCCTGTCAGCGCTGGCGCTGATCAATGAAACCGCCGACTATTTGCGTCAGCGCCAAGCCTTCGGACGCCCGCTGCTCGATAACCAGTTCATTCAATACAAGCTGGCCGAGCTCAAGACCGAACTGGAGGCCCTTCGCGCTCTCGTTTATGTAGCAACAGATGCTTACGTGAAGGGCCAGAACGTCATAGAACTGGCCTCAATGGCCAAGCTCAAGGCCGGCAGACTGGGTCGCGAGATTGCCGACTGGTGCATGCAGTTTCAGGGCGGCATGGGTTACACCTGGGACAACCCGGTGTCACGCGCCTACCGAGACTTCCGACTGGGGAGCATTGGCGGCGGCGCCGATGAGGTGATGCTGATGGTGATCGCGCGTCAAATGGGGCTCATGGACATGAAAGCATGAGCGGCGTCTTCGATGGCATCCGGGTGCTCGACTTGACTCGTGTGGTAGCAGGGCCTCTGTGCACTCAAATTCTTGCCGACATGGGTGCCACGGTCTACAAGATCGAAAAGCCTGGCGATGGTGACGACACACGCCGCATGGGGCCGTTCATGGCTGATGCGGGTTTGACGGCCAGCAGCAATGAGTCAGCCGTCTTCTTGGCTTACAACCGGGGCAAGCAGTCCATCACGGTAGACATTGCCACGCCTGAGGGGAATGCCTTGGTGCGCGATTTGGCCGCCAAATGTGATGTGGTGGTCGAAAACTACAAAGCGGGGACGCTACAAAAATACGGACTGGACTACGCATCGCTACGGAGCGTGCGGCCCGACATCATTTATTGCTCGGTCACTGGATTCGGTCAGGATGGCCCCTATGCCGCGCGCCCGGCCTATGACTTCATTTTGCAAGGCATGGCAGGTCCTATGAGCACATGTGGCCTACCCGATGGCAGCCCGGGCGCGATGCCCATGCGGACTTCGATCCCCATCACCGACATCGTCACAGGGCTTTACGCCAACATTGCCGTCATCGGCGCGCTTTATCACCGACGCGAAACGGGCGTGGGGCAATACATTGACGCGGCCATGCTGGATGCTTCCGTCGCCTTCAATGGCCACTTGGCTGTTGGTTATCTGGCAACGGGTAAGGTCCCTGTGCGTGCCGGCAACACCAACCCGATTGCCAATCCTGCAGATGTGTATGCCAGTGCCGATGGCTTTCTGATTGTGGCGTGCGGAAACGACGGACAATTTAAATCTCTTTGCCGCGTGCTGGGATGTACCGAGCTATTGGACGATGCGCGCTTTGCCACCAATGCTGCTCGTTGCCAAGCGGCCAACCGAGGGCCCCTGCGCGAGCGACTCGAGGCGCTTCTGGCAAAGGAAAACTCAGCGCACTGGGCAAGCGTGCTGGAAAAAGCGGGTGTGCCGTCCGGCCCCATCAATAACATGGCGCAGGTTTTTGCAGACCCGCAGATCCGCCACCGTGGGCTGGAGATTGAGCTGCCACATGCCAGCGGTGTGCCCGTCAAACTGGTGCGCAGCCCCATCAATTATTCAGAAACGCCCATCGAACACAAAGCGCCCCCCCTTTTGGGGCAGCACAGTGTTCAAGTGCTGATGGATGAGTTGGGCCTGACTCAGGCTCAAATTGACGGGCTGCGTGAGCGCAAGATCATTTAACACTTGCCCTCATCGCACGACTCGTCAGAGCATGTCGCGAATATCGCCCTGTAGTTTTTCAACAAAAGCACCGATGGGCATCACGCCTAAGTCTTGATTGCCACGTCCACGCACGGCCACCGCACCCGCTTCACGTTCTTTGTCGCCCACCACCAGCATGAAGGGCACCTTCTGCATGGAATGCTTGCGGACCTTGTAGGTGATCTTGTCGTTGTGTAGATCAACGCTGGCACGCACGCCTGCTTTGTTGAGTTGATCACAGACTGACTGCGCATAGTCTGCCTGCGCATCGGTGATGTTCAACACCACCACTTGCGTTGGCGCCAACCACACCGGCAAAGCACCAGCATGTTGTTCGATCAAGATGCCGATGAAGCGTTCCAGGCTACCCACGATAGCGCGGTGCAGCATGATCGGACGGTGACGCTCACCGTCTTCGCCAACATATTCGGCATCCAGACGCTCAGGCATGTTCGGGTCAACCTGAATCGTGCCGCACTGCCAAGGGCGACCCAGCGCATCTTTGAGCGTGTATTCGATCTTTGGGCCATAGAACGCGCCCTCGCCCGGTAAGTATTCAAAGTCACAGCCCGACGCTTTCAAGCCTTCGGCCAAGGCTTGTTCAGCGCGATCCCAACTCTCTTCGCTGCCAATTCGCTTTTCTGGGCGGGTCGAAAGCTTGTAGATGATGTTGGTGAAGCCAAAGTCCTTATAGACCTTTTGCAGCAGTGTGGTGAATGCCACCACTTCAGCCTGAATCTGTTCTTCCATACAGAAGATATGGCCATCGTCTTGCGTAAACGCACGCACGCGCATGATGCCGTGCAGGCCCCCTGTGGGCTCGTTACGGTGGCACTGGCCAAATTCACCAAAGCGTAGCGGCAAGTCGCGATAGCTCTTAACGCCTTGCTTGAAGATGATGATGTGCCCAGGGCAGTTCATCGGCTTCAAGGCGTAATCACGCTTTTCGCTCTCAGTGACGAACATGTTTTCGCGGTATTTGTCCCAGTGGCCGGTTTTCTCCCACAGGCCTTGATCCAAAATTTGTGGACCCTTGACCTCTTGGTAACCGTTGTCGCGGTACACGCGGCGCATGTACTGCTCCACCTGTTGCCAAAGCGTCCAGCCCTTGGGGTGCCAGAACACAGTGCCGGGCGAATGCTCGTCAATGTGGAACAGGTCAAGCTCTTTGCCGAGTTTGCGGTGGTCGCGCTTTTCGGCTTCCTCCAGCATGGTCAGGTGCTGTTGCAGTTCGTCTTTGGTAGCCCAGGCTGTGCCATAAACGCGCTGCAGCATTTCGTTGCGGTGGTCACCACGCCAGTAGGCGCCCGCCACTTTCATCAGCTTGAAATGTTTGAGCTTCCCAGTGCTGGGCACGTGCGGGCCACGGCACAAGTCTTCGAAAGCGCCTTCGCGGTACAGACTAACGTCCTGATCTGCGGGAATGCCACCAATGATCTCAGCCTTGTAAGCCTCACCCATGGCTTTGAAATGCGCCACGGCCTCGTCGCGCGGTAACACGCGGCGGGTGATGGGTTCATCTTTGTTGGCCAGCTCGGTCATCTTCTTCTCGATGGCAACCAAGTCTTCGGGCGTAAAAGGGCGCTTGTATGAAAAGTCGTAGTAAAAGCCGTTTTCAATCACAGGACCAATGGTGACCTGAGTTTCAGGAAACAAGGTTTTGACCGCATAGGCCAGCAAATGCGCTGTGGAATGACGGATCAGTTCCAGTCCATCGGCATCCTTGGCGGTAACGATAGACAAGGGGCTGTTGACTTCGATCAAGTAGCTGGTATCCACCACTTGGCCATTGATTTTGCCGCCCAGTGCAGCTTTGGCCAGCCCTGCGCCAATAGAGGCAGCCACTTCAGCAACGGTGACAGCTTGCGGAAACTCACGGATAGAGCCGTCTGGGAGCGTGATCTGGATCATGGTGCGGACCTCTTCAAAACAAAAGGACAAAAATCTAAAGCAAAAAAAAGCGCGGAACTTGCCGCGCTTTTTTGGAGAGAAACTATCAACTGATATGCAGGCGCGAACTGCCGTCCTTAGAGGACAGAAGAAAAACCCTTCGTAGTTCGCGGTGTCATAACCATTTTGGTAAATTCAGTGATAAAGATTGGTAGGCGCAATTGGACTCGAACCAACGACCCCCACCATGTCAAGGTGGTGCTCTAACCAGCTGAGCTATGCGCCTGTCGTTGAAGCCTTCGATTATAGCATGACTAATTCGCAGGTTTGCATCGAATCAACACTTTCTTCGACTAACGACGATAAGTCCGGCGTACACCCTTCACTTCACGTACCCGCCCGAGCACCGCCTCCAACCTAGCAGCGTCTGGCACTTCAACCGTGAAGGTCATCCACGCAACGAGTTTGACCGATTGGGTCTGCACGCCAATGACATTGATCTTTTCTTTGGCAAAAACTTCTGATATGTCTCTAATGAGCCCCACACGGTCTGCTGCTTCAATGGCGACATCAACGGGGTATCGCGCATCGTGGCCCGCCTGTTGCCGTCCCCACTCCACAGGAATAACCCGCTCGCCACTGCGCGCTGCCATTTCACGGAAATTAGAACAATCTGCTCGGTGGATGCTCACGCCCTTCCCACGCGTCACAAACCCTCTGATCTCGTCACCCGCAGCGGGGCGGCAGCACTTGGCCAACTGAGTGAGCAATGAATCCACCCCGACCACCAGCACGCCGCTGGAATTGCCCTTGCGTGCCGCGCGATCCGGAAAGCGATTCTTCTTGAGCAACAAGAAGTCATCCTGCGGCATCGCAGGTTCTGGCGGCCGCAAGACAAGTTCGATGTTTCGCAGCGAAAACTCGTCCTTGCCCACCACCTCAAACAGAGCGTCCGCCGATTTGAAGCCAAGTTGAGAAGCCAAGTCCTCTAGGCGAATAGCCGTCTTGCCCTCACGGGCCAGGAGTTTCTCGACTGCTTCGCGCCCACGCGCAATGGTTTCGTGCATCACCTGGGCGTTAAACCAGGCTCGCACTTTAGCCCTGGCCCGGTGGCTGGCCAAGAAACCCAGCTCGGTATTCAGCCAATCGCGAGACGGTCCAACCTGGGACACAGACTCTTTGGCCGCCATGATCTCCACGGTCTGGCCATTCTTGAGCGGGGTGTTGAGGGGCACCATGGCACCGTCTACCCGCGCGCCCCTGCAACGGTGCCCCAAACTTGTGTGGACCGAGTAGGCAAAATCCACCGGTGTGGCACCCTGAGGCAACTCGACCACGGACGCTTCTGGTGTCAGAACATAAATGCGGTCATCAAATAGACCTTTTGCATGCTGCGGATCGGTCAGATCGCGCTCCCATGCCAGCAACTGGCGCAGCACCGCAATCTTGGCGTCGTATTCAGTGCTGGCACTGACACCTGCGTAGCCCTTGGTTCCCGCTTCTTTGTAGGCCCAATGCGCCGCGACGCCGTGTTCGGCGTGGTCGTGCATGGCTTGTGTGCGGATCTGTATCTCGATCGGCAATCCGTCCGCATCATTCACCACAGTGTGCAGCGACTGATAGCCATTGGGCTTAGGTTTGGCAATGTAGTCGTCAAATTCCGCCGAAATCGGCGACATCCGGTTATGCACATGGGCCAAGGCACCGTAGCAATCGTTCGTCGTCGAGACGATCAGGCGCAGCGCGCGCACGTCCATCACCTGTTCAAAGGCCAGCGACTTGCCCCGCATCTTTTTGACGATGCTGTAGATATGTTTAGGGCGCCCCTGGACTTGTGCGTCGATTCCGATAGCTGCTAATGCCGATTTCAATTCAGCCTTGACATGCTCCATGTAGGCTTCACGCGCAGTACGTTTGGAATCCAGTTTGCGGGCAATATCCTTGTAAGTGTCTGGCTCCAAGAAGCGAAACGAAAGATCTTCCATCTCCCACTTGATCTGCCAAATGCCCAGGCGATTGGCCAGCGGCGCAAAGACCTCCAACGATTCACGTGCCAAACTGGGCGGTACGGGGTACCGCGTAGCGGCATAGAAGCGCAAGCTCTGTAAACGCGACGCCAGCCGCAGCAAGATGACGCGCAAATCACGCGAGAACGCAAGCAGCATTTTGCGGATATTTTCGGTTTGCGCAGCGATGGACTCTGGCCTTTGCTGCGCATTGCCAACGCCATTGGCACCATTTGGATCATTGGCTTCGCGTGCTTGTTGTTGCACCTTTACCAGCTGTTTGGTATCCACAGCCAAACTGGCAAGGCTCTCGCCAAACATTTTCGTAATCACATCCCGCGGCTTGGCGAGGTATTCACAGGCATAGACTAAGTAGACCGCAGCCTGAAGCGTGGGCGAAGGATCAATTTCCGCAACAATTTTGGCCACCGCATGCGCATGCGCCAAAGTTTCTTCGCCGCTTTCCAGCACGGCGCCCGCCAGCAAGGGAGCAGCAAATGCTCTGGCCTGGTGCAGAATGTTTTCGTCGTTCGCAGGTTGGGCGTCATCAACCTTTGGCAATCCACTCTTCATGTGCTGACCTTTGCACGCGTCATGCCAACAACCAATCCGCCACGGTTTGAACCTGATCAGGGCTGATCAAGGTCGGTGCATGCCCAACGCCCTCTATTTGTACCAGCCGAGCCTGCGGGCCACGCTGAGTCATGGCATGCGCTGTTGCGGGCGTGAGCAGGTCCGAGACCGCGCCACGCACCAGCAATGTTTGCGCTTTGATATTGTCGTAAACCGCCCAAAGCGCGGCCTCCCCGGCCTTGGCAGCTTCTTCGGTCAAACCACGAAATGGCACAGCCAGGTTAGGGTCATAGTGCAGCTTCAAACCTGCTGCTGGATCATTCACATCAATGGGTCGAACCATAGGCTCAGACAGTGCTAACCATTGCTCTGGCGTATGCGGGCCAAAGCTGCGCGACACCGCCCACATCGCATCCGCGGCCTGCTGAACCGATGCAAACTGCCCTGTATTGCCCACATAAGTCCCAATGCGCTGCAAAGCCTGCCACTGGATCGAAGGCCCCACATCATTCAGAACTAGCCGACGGATGGCGACCGGCAAAGGCAAATCCGGCTGCCCTGCCATGACCATGCCAATCAAGCCGCCCATGCTGGTTCCCACCCAATCCAGCGTTTGAATGGGGGCGGTTTGATGCAGTTTGCTCAGCATCGCAAGCATGTCCGCCGCGTAGGTTGGCACCCCATACGCCATTGGGTCTTTGAGCCAATCGCTTTTACCCCTGCCCACCACATCTGGGCACACAACGCGAACGGTTTTTCCCTTGGCTGCCGATCGCAGAACAATTTCTCGGGCCAACACATCGAAATCACGCCCCTGCCGGGTCAATCCGTGGGCACAAACCACCAGATGGGCACTGTCGGCCTGGCCCCATTGCCACCACGCCATGTGGTGACCCTCAAAAGCATCGGGACACAAAACACGCTGCAAAGAAGGTTCGGATATGGCGGTAGACATAAGGCAGGATAATTGATGAATCAAACGTCACTTCAACCATCGTAATTCATTCGGAGAGTATTCATGCTGAAAGGTAAAACTGCCCTGGTCACAGGATCCACCAGTGGCATTGGCTTGGGCATTGCACAGGCATTGGCTCGTCAGGGCGCTAACGTGGTGCTCAATGGATTTGGTGACACTGCGGCCATTGACGCCGCACAGGCCGCCGTCGCAGCAGCAGGCGCCGCCAGCGGTGTACAAGTGGCCTATCACGGCGCGGACATGAGCAAGCCTGCAGAGATCGAAGCGATGATGAGCTTTGCGGCCAGCCGATTTGGCATGGTGGACATCTTGGTCAACAACGCGGGCATTCAGCATGTGGCCAAGATCGAAAACTTTCCCATTGAGCGCTGGGACGCGATCATCGCCATCAATTTGTCGAGCGCATTTCATGCCACCCGTTTGGCGCTGCCCGCCATGAAGGCCGCCAATGGTGGCGCGGGATGGGGACGCATCATCAACGTGGCATCGGTCCACGGCTTGGTCGCCTCTGCGGAAAAGTCTGCCTACGTGGCAGCCAAACATGGTGTCGTGGGCTTGACCAAGGTCACCGCTCTAGAAAACGCCACAACAGGCGTCACCTGTAACGCCATTTGCCCTGGCTGGGTACTGACGCCACTGGTTCAAAAACAAGTGGATGCAAAAGCTGCGGCGATGAACGTGTCCAACGAAGACGCCAAAAAGCTCCTTTTGGGCGAAAAAGAACCCTCTATGCAATTCACTACGCCCGAAGAGTTGGGCGAATTAGCCGTCTTCTTTTGCTCGCCCGCCGCAAACAACGTGCGCGGTGTGGCCTGGAACATGGACGGTGGCTGGACAGCGCAGTAAGTCTGGGCAGTTACAGGCACGCTTTCACGCAGCCAGGGTCAAAAACTGCATGATCCCTGGCAGGTGATCTTCAAAATTGCTGATAGCGTGATCGCCCCCTTCCTGAATCACACCTGCACAGCCAGGGTAATGTGCTGACATCTCTCGCCAATCAAGAACTTCATCACCCTTGGCAATGACCGTGTAGTAGCGTTCAGGCCAGGTGATGGATTTGACCTCCATTGCCCGCAACTCATCGACGTATTCGGGCTTGAAAAAAAAGCTTTCGCTGGGCGTGTGCCAGAGCGTGTGCTCGCCAATGGCCCGCGTCAAGTCGCGCGAAGCGTGAATGGCCGGATTGAGCAGCACGCATTTGCAGCCGAACTTTTCAGCCAAGTAAGTGGCATAGAACCCACCCAATGAAGACCCCACCACTGCCATATTCTTCTTGGGCCAAGCACTGACCGTGCCCAAGAGTTGTTGCATGGCCAATGCAGGCGATGCAGGCAATTGAGGGCAGCACCAAGTCACGTTTGCGGCAACAGCCGAAACATGTTGCCCCATGATCTGGGCTTTGCTTGAGAGTGGCGAAGACCGGAAACCATGCAGGTACAACACATGCGTGATTGGCACCTCAGATTCAGTTGTTTCGATTTGTGAATTCACGGGCCATTTTGCGTTGTTTTTTGAAGCCCAAAGTATACGAAGCAGCGTCAAGCCCCACCGCTCAACAGTCCCGCAAGGCGCGCCAAGCTTGAATTTCGTGAAAGTTGACGTCAAAACACCCACATATTTAGGGGCTATTTGAGGTTCAACGCCGAAATGTTTCAAAAATGCTAAAACATACCTAATATTTGGTACAAAATGCGGTCAACAAAAATACAAAAGACTGCATGCCATGGCGGAAACAAGCACACGCAAAGACAAAATTTTGGTGGTCGATGATGACCCCAGATTACGCGAGTTGTTGTTACGGTACCTGACCCAGGAGGGGTTCGACGTAGAAACAGCCGAAGACGGTGTGGCCATGGGCCGCATCCTGACACGTGAATCCGTTGCACTGATCGTGCTGGACATTATGTTGCCCCGCGAAGATGGTTTATCAATCTGCCGCCGCCTCCGCAGCAACCAAGTCACCACCCCCATCATCATGCTGACTGCCAAAGGCGAAGACCTGGACCGCATTCAAGGCTTAGAGGTGGGCGCTGACGACTACCTGGCCAAGCCTTTTAATCCACGCGAACTTCTGGCCCGAGTGCATGCCGTGTTGCGTCGACGCCCCAAACTCGAAGCGCCAGGTGCACCGTCAGCCGACAACGAAGTCGTCTTCTTTGGTGGACTGCGGTTTGACCTGGGTGCCCGCACCTTGCACCGCAAGGACGAAGAACTGCCGCTAACGACGGGTGAATTCGCCATGTTGAAAACCTTGGTGCGCCACCCCAGACAGCCGCTGTCGCGCGAAAAACTCGCACTGCTGACCAGAGGCCGCGACTTTGACCGTTTCGATCGCAGTCTGGATGTACAGGTGTCGCGCCTTCGCAAGCTGATTGAAGAAGACCCCGCTTCCCCCCGCTACTTGCAAACCGTGTGGGGCGTCGGTTATGTCTTTGTTCCCGATGGGGACTGACGGCTCAGGCACCAAGCATGTGGAGCCAGAGGTTGAAGGTCTGCATCTTTCTGGCGCAGAATCGGGCTTTGTGAAGCTCAACATGTCAGACAGCCCAACGCACCTGGGCGTCAATCTTTTCTGGCGCACATTTTTCTTACTGTCCTTGCTTTTGCTGGGCAGCGTTTTGGCGTGGCTCAAAACCTTGTCAGCGCTGGAATTTGAGCCCCGTGCATTGCAGACAGCGCACCAGATTGCCGCCACCATCAAGCTGACACGTTCAGCCATGCAGCACTCCGACACTGCAGGGCGCGAATCCATGCGCAAGTCTTTTGCAGGCATTGCAGGCATGCGCTTACAAGAGCGCCTGCCACAAGACAAGCTTGCAACAGCGACTAAAGACGCCTTGACCCAGCGCATTGAAGAAGAGCTGCGCAAAGAACTTGGCCCCGAGACAGCCTTAGTCCTTCGCGTCAATGAAGAACCGGGTCTGTGGGTAAGCTTTAACTTGGACCAAGCTGCCTACTGGTTGCTGGTAGACCCAAGCCGCGTCAATCCCACGCAAACCAGCAAGGCATGGATGGGATGGGCCATCTTGGCCATCGTCCTGTCGCTGGCAGGTGCTGCATTGATTGCGCGTTTGATTAACAGTCCGATCAAGCAGCTTTGGCTGGCCGCCAGCCGTGTGCGCGTGGGCGATTACGATTCCAGCTATCTCGATGAGACTGCCGCGACCAGCGAGATTCGAGAAGTCAACATCGGCTTTAACCGCATGGCACAACGCCTGTCGGCCATTGAGCAAGACCGCGCCGTCATGCTGGCCGGTATTTCGCACGATTTGCGCACCCCACTGGCGCGCTTGCGGCTTGAGACAGAGCTCAGTGTGGCAGACGTTCAGGCACGCGACCACATGTGCAATGACATCGAGCAGCTTGACCGCATCATCGACAAGTTTCTGGATTACGCCCGTCCCGTGCCGGCAACGACCAGTGCCGTCTTGCTCAACGATGTGGTGGATGGTTGCCTCTATGCGTTAGCCAATCCACCTGACATGCAAGTAACCGTAGACCTGCGGGGTCAATTGGTCGCGCAGGGTGACGCTACCGAACTTGGCCGCGTCATCTCTAACTTGCTGGAAAACGCGCGGCGCTATGCCAAAAATGCCGATGGTATTGCCCGGGTTGAGATCTCGGGCCGCCAGCGTGAACACTGGATTTTGCTCAAAATTCGTGACTTCGGCCCTGGTGTGCCTGCGGACGATTTGCCCAAACTCAAGCAAGCGTTTTTCAGGAGCGATACCGCTCGCACCTCGGCAACGGGTGCGGGCTTGGGCCTAGCGATCGTAGACAAAGCCATTCAGCGCATGGGCGGCAGCTTTGTGCTGACCCGGCCGGTCGGCGGGGGCCTATCGGCCAACTTCCGGCTTAATCTGGCACAGTAAAGATCAGGGCAACCGCCCTCGCCTCCATGCTCAGGCCCTGCCCCACGGGGCCAATCCGCTCCGACGTCTTGGCCTTCAAGTTCACACGCGACGCGTCAACGCCCAGGGCCCTGGCCACACCAGCACGCATTTGCGCCATGTAGGGCATGAGCTTGGGAGCTTGCGCGACGACCGTGGCATCCACATTGCCCAACTCAAACCGTTTCTCGCGAACACGGCGCATCGCCTCGGCCAACAAAACGCTGGAGTCAGCACCCTTGAATTGAGTGTCCGTGTCCGGGAAGTGCGTGCCAATGTCACCCAAGCCCGCCGCACCCAATACCGCGTCAGTGATGGCGTGCAGCAATACATCGGCATCCGAATGCCCCAGAAGGCCACTGCTGTGCGGAATCTCGACGCCACCCAAGATCAACTTTCGCCCCGGCACCAAGGCGTGCAGATCCCAGCCTTCGCCGATGCGAAACGGGGGAAAGGCGGCTTGGCTCATGTTGATTCCTTTGACTGGCGTGCCAGCAGTACCGCTTCGGCCAGGGCGAAGTCTTCGGGGTAAGTTACTTTGAAATTCTGGGCGCTGCCCACCACCAATTTGGGGGACAGTCCAGCCGCTTCTATGGCGCTGGCTTCATCGGTCACCTCGACACCTTTGGCAGCAGCCGCCACCAGCGCATCGAAAAGCATGCCTATGCGGAACATCTGCGGGGTCTGCGCCAGCCATTTATCGCTTCGATCCAGCGTAGCGCTCACCCGTCCATTCGATTCTGCTTTTAGAGTATCTGGCAATTTCAATGCCAAAAGCCCGCCCACGTCGTCGTTCTGGCAAGCCGCAATCAATTGCGCCACCATGTCAGCCGTGACGAGGCAGCGTGCCGCATCATGCACCAACACCCAGTCCTGGGCATCCGCGCCACGCTCCTGCAGCACCTTTAGGCCATTAAAAACGGTATCTCGGCGCGTCTGGCCTGCCTTGTTAGCTACAAAAACAAGAGCATTTGAATGCTTTGGGAACTGTGAATCGTCTGGCGAAACCACCACCAGCACGCCTGCCAAGCCTTGCAGCTGAACCAAGGCGTCCAGCGTGTGTGTGACCAGGGGCTTAGACGCAATCTGCCGGTATTGCTTGGGGCCACCAGCCCCGGCGCGTGAGCCATTCCCCCCACAGGGAACCAGAATAAAGATGCGCGGTGCGGCGTTTTGGGCGTCAGACATAGATGCATCCATTCTAAAATCCTCCAGCACCTTCACACCCCCTCTCGTCTCGACAGGGGGTATTTGTTTTTGAGACGCCATGGACCTCCCCAAGCTCATCCCCGGTAAACGCTTCACATTGCCCCGCCCACCCGGCTCGGCAGACGCTCTTTTGCTGGCCCAAATCGCCCAGCGCGACAAGGCCGCCCGGCAGATCACCACCATCGTGACGGCAGATGCAGGGGATGCGCAGCGCCTGATTGACGAACTGAAATTCTTCGCGCCAGACCTGCGCTGCACCTTGTTCCCCGACTGGGAGACCCTGCCCTATGACAGCTTTTCGCCGCACCAGGATCTGATCAGCGAACGCTTGGCGACGCTGTGGGCTATTTCGCAAGGCGCTGCAGACGTAGTGGTGCTACCTGCAACCACGGCGCTGTATCGCTTAGCGCCCCCCGCCTTTTTAGCAGGCTACACCTTTCACTTCAAGACCAAGCAAAAGCTGGACGAGGCCAAGTTCAAGGCCCAGCTCACCCTGGCCGGGTACAGCCACGTCACGCAAGTCGTCAGCCCCGGTGAATATGCCGTGCGTGGCGGTTTGATCGACCTCTTCCCCATGGGCTCCAACGTGCCGTTCCGTGTGGACCTGTTTGATGACGAGATCGACAGCATCCGCACCTTTGACCCCGACAGCCAGCGCAGCCTGTACCCCGTGCCAGAGGTCCGTCTGCTGCCAGGCCGCGAGTTCCCCATGGACGAGCCCGCGCGCGCCAAGTTCCGCAACCGCTGGCGCGAACTCCTGGAGGGCGACCCCACCAAGAGCCGCATCTACAAGGACATGGGCGCGGGCGTGGCCACGGCGGGTATCGAGTACTACTTGCCCCTGTTCTTTGACGAAACTGCTACCGTGTTTGACTACCTGGGCGCTGCGTCCACCGTAGTGCTGCATGGTGACCTGGAGCCCGCTTTTCAGCGCTTTTGGCAGGACACCAAAGACCGCTACCGCCTGCTGCAAGGCGACCCGGAGCGCCCAGTCCTGCCACCTGAATCGCTGTTCTTGAGCACCGAGCAGTTTTACGCCCAGGCCAATGCGCACGCACAACTGTCCTTGCGAGCCCCCAGCAGCGACGCGAGCACGGACGCTCAGCCCTATGTCGAATTTGCACCCCTGCCAGTGATGGCCGTGGTGCGTGGTGCAGAAGACCCGCTCGCAGCACTTAAAGCCCACGCCGCACGTGGCCCGAACCGCATGCTGGTGCTGGCCGAAAGCGATGGCCGCCGCGAGAGCCTGCTCGACTTTCTGCGCGCCAGTGGGGTCAATCCGCCCGCCTTTGATTCGCTGGCCGAGTTTCAGTCCAGTGACGAGCGCATTGGCATTGCCACCGCCGCACTCACGAGCGGGTTCGCCTGGGCAGAAGCGGCCCTGGATCTGGTCACTGAAACCGAACTCTTCGCAACAGCCGCTGGCACGCGTAGGCGCAAAAAGCAGGAACAGGTCAGCGACGTTGAAGCCCTGATCAAAGACCTGAGCGAGCTCAAGGTCGGCGACCCCATCGTGCACAACGCGCACGGCATTGGTCGCTACTTGGGCCTGATCAACATGGACCTGAACCAGGGCGTGAACGAGGACGGCAGCCCCGTGCTGCAAGAGTTCCTGCACCTGGAATACGCAGACAAGGCGCAGCTCTATGTGCCGGTGAGCCAGTTACACCTGATCAGCCGCTACACCGGCGTCAGCGCTGACGAGGCCCCGCTGCACCGCTTAGGCTCCGGCCAGTGGGAAAAAGCCAAGCGCAAAGCCGCCGAGCAGGTACGCGACAGCGCCGCCGAGTTGCTCAACATCTACGCCCGCCGCGCTGCACGCGAGGGGCATGCCTTCCGTTACAGCCCGCACGATTACGAAACCTTTGCCAAAGACTTTGGCTTTGAAGAAACCGCTGACCAAAACGCCGCCATCCACGCCGTCATCCAGGACATGATCTCGCCGCGCCCCATGGACCGCCTGGTGTGCGGCGATGTGGGCTTTGGCAAGACCGAAGTGGCCTTGCGCGCCGCCTTCATTGCTATCACCGGCGGCAAACAAGTGGCATTTTTGGCCCCCACTACCTTGCTGGCCGAGCAGCATTACCAGACGCTGATCGACCGCTTCTCCAAATGGCCCGTCAAAGTGGCCGAGATGAGTCGGTTTCGATCCACCAAAGAGATCACGGCCGCAGCCAAAGGCTTGGCCGATGGCAGTGTGGACATCGTCGTCGGCACACACAAACTTCTCAGCGAATCCGTCAAGTTCAAAGACTTAGGGCTTCTTATCATCGACGAAGAGCACCGCTTTGGTGTGCGCCACAAAGAGGCCATGAAAGCCATGCGCGCCGAGGTGGATGTGCTGACCCTTACCGCCACGCCCATCCCCCGCACCCTGGGCATGGCACTCGAGGGTTTGCGTGACTTGAGCGTGATTGCCACTGCACCGCAACGCCGTCTGGCTATCAAAACCTTTGTGCGCAGCGAGAGCAACGGCGTCATCCGCGAAGCCGTGCTGCGCGAACTCAAACGCGGCGGGCAGGTGTACTTTCTACACAACGAGGTGGAAACCATCGAGAACCGCCGCCAAAAGCTGGCCGAGTTACTCCCAGAGGCCCACATCACCATCGCCCACGGCCAAATGCCCGAGCGCGAGTTGGAGCGCGTGATGCGCGACTTTGTGGCTCAGCGCTTCAACGTGCTTTTGTGCTCCACCATCATCGAAACCGGCATCGACGTGCCGAGCGCCAACACCATCGTGATGAGTCGCGCCGACAAGTTCGGCCTGGCCCAGTTACACCAACTTCGTGGCCGTGTGGGTCGAAGCCATCACCAAGCCTATGCCTACTTGATGGTGCCGGACATCGAGGGACTCACCAAACAAGCCAGCCAACGCCTGGAAGCGATCCAAGCCATGGAAGAACTGGGCAGCGGCTTTTACCTGGCCATGCACGACCTGGAAATCCGAGGCACGGGTGAAGTGCTGGGAGAAAACCAGTCCGGCAACATGCTGGAGGTCGGCTTTCAGCTCTACAACGAGATGTTGTCTGAGGCAGTGCGCTGCCTCAAAGCGGGCAAAGAGCCCGATTTGCTCAGCCCTTTGAGCGTGACGACCGACATCAACCTGCACGCCCCCGCCCTGCTGCCCAACGACTACTGCGGCGATGTGCACTTGCGCTTGTCGTTTTACAAGAAGCTGGCCACGGCCAAGACCAACGACCAGATCGACAAGTTGCTCGAAGAAATTGTCGACCGTTTCGGCAAGCTCCCGACCCAGGCCCAAACGCTGATCGACGTCCATCGCCTGCGCGTGCTGGCGTTGCCTTATGGCGTGAGCAAGGTCGATGCAGCGCCCGGCGTCACGCAAATCACATTTCGCCCCAACCCACCGATTGAGATGATCAAGATCATTCAATTGATCCAGAAAAACAAGCACATCAAACTGGCGGGGAACGAGAAGTTGCGCATTGAACGCGAACTGCCTGAGCCGAAAGACCGGGCGCAAATGGTGCGGGATGTTTTGCGGAGTTTGGGGCAACCAGTGCAAGCGGCATAAATAGTTAAGGATTCCGGCGCAAAGCAACACGTATAAGTGATGCCCACTTATACTTGCGATCATCCTTAATCCTTAGGAGACTGGCATGGGACAGGTCACCATTTACGTCGAAGACAGTGCGTTGCAAGCGGCGCGCGCCGCAGCATCGCGCGCCCAAATATCGCTGAGCCAATGGTTTGGTCAGTTTGCAATCGATGAAAAGAAGCGCCAATCTCAAAGTTGGTCAGATTTCTTTGCAGAACTTGACGCCTTAAAGACCGCTGGTGACGATGATTTTCCAGACCCTGAAACACTTCGACGTCATGATGTGCCGGACCTTCCTCGGGAACCTTGGTAAATCACGCCATGGCTTATTTGCTTGACACCAATATCCTGATCTATTTCTTTAAAGAGGCTGGGCAAGTTCGAAATCGCCTCATGGATCAGCGAGATACTGACATTTGTCTGTGTACGCCAGTGCTATCAGAATTGTTGACAGGCGCCTACAAATCTCAAAGGCCCAACAGTCAACTCGCTCGAGTAGCTGCCGTCCAGCGTCGTTTTCAAACCCTATCCTTAGACCTCGTAAGCGCAGACTGGGCCGCCCGCACCCGTGCACACTTAGAACAAGCAGGCACCCCTATTGGTCCTATTGATACCTTGATTGCCGGCATTGCCCTGGCCCACGACTTGACCCTGGTCACTCGCAACACCCGCGAATTTGAGCGGGTACCAGGCCTGAAAATCGAAAACTGGTACGACTGAAGCTGTTCAGCCGCACGAAGCATCAAGAAAAATGGCCTTTCGGCACAATGGATAACAATAGTTTGCTATTGAATTTGATTGATATATGCAAGCATTAGAACTCGCAAGTGCGGTCATCAGCCTGGTTCTAGCCCTGTACACCCGCCCCTGGCGCATGTTAACTGGCGAGGCTGGACACGCCTTGCTAACCCCACTTTTGGCCACCTTGGTGGTCTTGCCCTGGTTATGGGCAATGCCTAGCCTGCACGCAATTCCGCTTCAATTGCAATGGTCTGGCGCGTCACTCGTGCTTCTGATGTTAGGTTGGCCACTTGCAGTGCCAGTACTGCTTCTGGTGGCTTGCATTGCAGCCTTGATTTCGCCCATGACAGGCGAAGCGGCCCTCACGATGGCCGTCTGGCAAGGCGTGGTTCCGGCTTCACTGGCCGTCGGCCTCGGGGCGGCACTGCGGCGCTGGGTTGGGACACATCCGTTTGTCTACATCTTGGGGCGTGGGTTTCTGGGCACCGTGGTGTGCCTCTTCTTGTCCAGTTTGTTGTCGCAATGGGCGGGGCACCCATTGCCGGATGTGCCCGATGGCCTGTCGCTGGTCGCCCATTGGCTCACGGCGTGGAGCGACGGCTTTGTGTCGGGTATGCTTTGCGCCATTTTTGTGGCCTTTCGCCCTGAGTGGCTGGCGACTTGGTCTGACCGCCTTTACTTAAAACCTAGATGAACTCTGCTGTTGAAACATCGCCCGGTCTCGTGACGCGTGGCTTTACCCCTCCTCTGCGTTTGAGCGACTTCAAGCTGATCGCGTTCGACATGGATTCCACACTGATCAACATCGAATGTGTGGACGAGATTGCAGACGCTGCGGGCCGCAAGGCCGAGGTAGCCGCCATCACCGAGGCCGCCATGCGCGGCGAGATCACCGATTACAAAGACAGCCTGCGCCGCCGAGTGGCGCTGCTCAAAGGCGTGACGGTCGCCCACATGGAGCAGGTGTACCAAGAGCGCCTTCAACTCAACCCTGGTGCCGAAAACCTGGTCAAGGCCTGCAAAGCGGCTGGCATGAAGGTGCTGCTGGTCAGCGGCGGGTTTACCTTCTTCACCGACCGAATTCGCGACCGTCTGGGCATCGACTTTGCGCGGTCCAATGTGCTGGAACTCGAAAGCGGCCCAAATTGCGGCAACTTGACTGGGCGCATGGTGGATCAATGCTGGGGCGATATTTGCGATGGCAATGAAAAGCGCCGCACGCTTCTGGAGGTCTGTGCCCTTCTGGGTATTGAGCCTTCACAAGCGATTGCCATGGGCGACGGCGCAAACGATTTACCAATGATGGGAGTCGCGGGACTTTCGGTGGCGTACCACGCCAAACCCAAGGTACGCGAACAAGCCATGGTGGCGATCAACGAAGGCGGGTTAGACCGCCTGCTAGAAGTCTTGGTCTGAAAGTTTGAAAGTACCTGCGCCATGGAATTTCAAGTACGACTGGATGACCTGAGCGGCCCTGAAATTCAAGCCCTGCTCAGGGAGCACATGGCAGGAATGATGAGCAGCTCGCCGCCAGAAAGCGTCCATGCATTACCACTCGACGCGTTGAAGAAACCTGATATCAGCTTTTGGTCTGTTTGGTCGAATCACGAGCTTTGTGGATGCGGCGCCTTAAAAGCGCTTGACGACAAACAGGGTGAGGTCAAGTCCATGCGCACGGCTCAAAAGTTCCTACGCCGTGGCGTGGGTCAGGCTGCCTTGAGCCAAATCATCAGTACGGCGCAATCCAGAGCTTACGAACGCTTGAACCTGGAAACCGGTTCAACCGATGACTTCAAACCCGCCATCGCCATGTACTTGCGCAATGGTTTTGAAGTCTGCGGCCCGTTTGGTAACTACCGCCTCGATCCCTTCAGCGTTTTCATGACCAAACGCCTTTAGGTCCAAGGCTGAGGCAGCTCCACTGCAGAGGCGCATGACGCGCCGCCCCCCCATCAGACGGCTTGGTCGTCAGCCTCGCCTGTACGGATGCGCAGCACTTGCTCTACATTGGTCACAAAAATCTTGCCGTCGCCAATCTTGCCGGTGCGCGCCGCCTTGATGATGGCTTCAACACAGCGATCCACATCGGTGTCCTTAACGACCACTTCTACCTTGACCTTGGGCAAAAAGTCGACCACGTATTCCGCACCACGGTACAACTCGGTGTGGCCTTTTTGACGGCCAAAACCCTTGACTTCGGTCACGGTCAAACCGGTCACGCCGCATTCGGCCAGGGCTTCGCGGACTTCTTCGAGCTTGAAGGGCTTGAGTACTGCGGTGATTTGTTTCATGGTGCGAAGCTCCTGGATAAAGAATAAAGACTAATCAAATGACAAAGTTGGCCGCTGCGCCGGGCAGCGCAGCACACAAGCTGACAAGCGTGGGGGCAATATATTCAAGCACGAAACTTGGAGGTGATAGGGTAACGCCAATCTTTGCCAAAACTTCGGTGGGTCACGCGAATCCCTACAGGGGCTTGGCGGCGCTTGTATTCGTTGATACGCAGCAGGCGAATCACCATCTCAACATCCGCGCGAGGAATGCCGGAGGCAATGATATCGTCCACCCGGGCATCGTTCTCCATATAGGCTTCGATGATCGCGTCCAGCACCTCGTATTCGGGCAGGCTGTCCTGGTCTTTTTGATCGGGCCGCAGTTCCGCACTGGGCGGTCGGGTGATGATGCGATCGGGGATCGGATTGCTACCCGTTCCATACGGGTCATTGGCGTTACGCCAGCGGGCCAGACGAAACACCGCCGTTTTGGCCACGTCTTTGATCACCGCAAAACCACCTGCCATGTCGCCATAAAGGGTGCAGTAGCCGGTGGCCATTTCGCTCTTGTTACCGGTGGTGACCACAATGCTGCCAAATTTATTGGACATGGCCATCAGCAGGGTGCCCCGGATGCGAGCCTGGATGTTTTCTTCGGTCGTGTCTTCTGTTCGGCCTACAAAATGGGGCGCCAGCGAGGCTTTGAAGGCTTCAAATTCGGGCACGATGGAAATCTCGTCGTACTGCACGCCCATGCGCTCAGCCATGTCGCGCGCATCAATCCACGAGATGTCTTGCGTGTAGGGCGAGGGCATCATCACGGTGCGGACCTTGTCAGCACCCAATGCGTCTACTGCAATGGCGAGTACCAAGGCCGAATCAATGCCGCCAGACAAGCCTAGCAGCACGCCAGGAAAGCCGTTTTTGCCCACGTAGTCCCGCAGACCCAGCACCAAGGCGTCCCACAAATTGGCGTCAGGTTCATGCGGCTGGGCAATTTCCGCTTCAAAAGTAATAGCTGAAGAGGTCCGTGTAATCTGCCCAAAGAACAGTTTTTCCTTGAAACCTGGGGCACGACCCGCCAATGCGCCATCCGCATTCAAGATAAAGGAGGCACCGTCAAACACCACCTCGTCCTGGCCGCCCACCAGGTGCGCATAGACCAGCGGCAAACCGACTGCTTTGGCTCGTTCAGCCATGCGGTCGATGCGCTCGTCGCCCTTGCCTTGGTGGAAGGGTGACGCATTGATCACTGCCAAAATCTCGGCACCGCCTTGTTTGGCAAGCTGGGCAGGTTCGTCAAACCAAGCGTCTTCGCAGATCAGTAGACCGACGTTCACGCCGTCCACCTCAAACACGCAGGTACCCTGACCAGGCGTGAAATAGCGCCGCTCGTCAAAAACTTGGTAGTTGGGTAGTTCGCGCTTGGCATAGGTTTCCAGCACCCTGCCCTCGCGGATCACACTGGCAGCGTTGTGGCGGCGCTGCACCCAGACGCTTTTGGTGCGGTTGTCGGTGCCGCTCGGGTGACCGACCACCATCGTTAGACCTTTGAGGTCGGCCAGCGCATTAACGACTGTCTTGACCGCGTCGTCACAGGCCGTGATGAACGACGGCCGCAGAAAAAGGTCTTCCGCAGCATAGCCGCAGATCGACAATTCCGGCGTGAGCACCAGGCGAGCCCCCTCAGCGTAGGCTTGCCGGGCAGCGTCAATGATGCGCTGCGCGTTTCCTTGCATGTCGCCCACCACAAAGTTAAGCTGGGCAACGCAGATTTTGAGGGTCATGGGAGGCAGAGAAGGTCAGAAAGCAATGGCAACGATTATGTCATTGCCCTCTGACCCGTTTGGGGCCTGATGGGGCGGATCAGCCCAGGTCTGCAGGGCGTCGTGCCAGCAAATCTCGCGCCGTCAGTTCGTAGGCCGCTGCCATGTCCAGCAAAGCAGCATCGCTCTGGGGTCGGCTGATCAATTGCAGGCCCGTTGGCCATTTGCCATTGGCATGAAAGCCAGCCGGCACGCTGATCGCAGGCAGGCCGCCAAAGGTGGCGTAGATCGTCACCTCCATCCAACGGTGATAGGTATCCATGGTGCGGCCAGCCACCGTCTTGGGCCAATGCTGCTCAATCGCAAAGGGCCAAACCTGCGCAACCGGCAGGGCAAGCACGTCATAACGCTCAAACAAGCTGAGCAAATGGGTGTGGTACGCCGTGCGGACCTCGCTGGCGTTCATAAAGTCCATAGAACTCAGCGTTGTCGCCTGGTCGTGCTCCCACAGCGCCTCAGGCTTGATGCGGTCGCGGGCACCGGGAATGGCCAGCAGTGGCGCAACCTTGGGGCCCACCAGGGCTCGACGCCACGCCAGCCACGCCGTCCAGAGTGCGTCTGTATCAAACCCCAGCGAGATAGGTTCCACCATGGCACCAGCATCGGCACAGCGCTTAAGTGCCTGCTCGCAAAGTGGCAAGATGCCGTCTTCCATCGCCAGGTGGCCGTTCAAGTCGCCCAACCAGCCAATGCGCTTACCCTTGAGTGCGGCTGTATCCGAAGGCTGAACAAAAGGCTTTAGAGGGGTGGAAATCGACAGCGGCACATGGGGGCTGTAGCCCGACTGCACTTCCAGCAGCTTGGCCAGGTCTTTCACGGTTCTGGCCATCGGGCCTTCGATGCCCAATTGCGCTACCCACATGTCACTGGCAGGCCAAAACGGTACTCGTCCTTGACTTGGGCGCATGCCAAAGATGTGATTCCACGCAGCAGGGTTGCGCAGAGACCCCATAAAGTCAGATCCATCTGCCACGGGCAACAAGCGCTGCGCGAGCGCTACCGCGGCGCCGCCGCTGGAGCCGCCGGCGCTGACGCTGGCGTCCCAGGCATTGCCTGTGGTCCCGAACAAGTCGTTATAGGTGTGTGAACCCAGGCCAAATTCCGGCATATTGGTCTTGCCCATGACGATACAGCCAGACTCTTTCATGCGAGCCGTCATCACGCTGTCTTGCGTGGCCACCGCGTCTTTGAGCAAGGCACAGCCAAAGGTGGTCGGGAACCCCTTGGCGTGACCCGTGTCTTTGATCGCCTGCGGCATGCCATGCATCCAACCCCGGTCCAGCCCGCGCGCCAAATCGGCGTCGCATTCGTCCGCTTGGGCCAGCAGTGCGTCGTCGGGTGCCATATTGACGATGGCATTGAACTTTGGGTTGACACGGTGGATGCGCGCCAGGTATGCCGCCATCACCTCGCGGCATGACACCTGCTTGGTGTGTATGGCGTGGGACAAGGCATCGGCGTCGAGATCGGTGATGGCGTTCATGGTGTGTTCAATGGATGGGGGGACCCTGACATTTTCCATGCCTGCGAGGCTTTAAAACATCGCAGGCAGGCAAATTCGAGGTCTGGTTTACCCGAGCAACTTTTATTGAGGCTGAACATTGGCCGATTTGGCAACGGCCTGATAGCGTGCGATTTCAGCGGTGTAGAGCTGCTGCAACTCGGCAACGGACATCGGCTTGCCAACTTGGCTACCGGTGGATTCATAGGCCTTGCGTACCTCAGGGTTCTGCAAAGCCTCCGTTACGGCTTTGTTCAGGCGTTCCATGACCGCATCGGGGGTGGATTTGGCGACCAATAAGCCTGCCCACAAGTCAAATTCAAACTTGTCGAGCGCCTTGCTGGCGCTGAGCGTGGGCAAATTGGGAAAAAGTGGGCTCGGCTGCTGCGATGCGATGCCCAGGGCCTTGACCTTGCCTTCTTTGATCATGCCATTGACGCCACCTGCCAAGGCAATGAATGCCATGTCAATTTGGCCGCCCATCAAATCGGTCAACATGGGCGCTGCACCTTTGTAGGGCACATGCAGCATGTTCAATGCGGTTTGCTTGGCAAACACCTCGCCAACCAGGTGGTAGAGCGAGCCTGGGCCAACCGATCCATACGACAACTGCTTAGCCCCCGGCTGGCGCGCGGCAGCCACCAGTTCATCGACAGTATTTGCAGCCAGATCCTTGCGCGTGAGCAAGATCAGATTCGTGTTGACCAACACCCCGGCCAGCTTTAACTCTTCGGGCTTGTGTTTGACGGCCGACATGCTCAGCGGTGCCAAGACCAGCTCCATGGGGGATGCCATCACCATGGTGTGGCCATCTGCAGAAGAGGTCAAGACTTTTTGAATGCCAATGGCGCCTCCTGCCCCACCGATGTTTTCAACAATGATTTGCTGCTGCCCACCCAGCTTTTTGGCAAGTTCTTGCTGCACTTGGCGCGCGACGAAATCGGACGGCCCGCCTGCAGGGTAAGGAACGACCATGGTCAGGATCTTGCTTGGGTAGCTCTGTGCAGATGCGCTAAACGCTGTAGCGGCCAGTGCGGCGGCAATGCAAAGTCGGCGGGTCAATGGGGTGTTCAGCATCGTCTCTCTCTTAATCATGGCGTTATTGGGAAGGCAGCCGAAGTTGGCAGCGTGGTGGTTGTACTGGGCAAGCGACCCAGCCGCTACTCTGATTCAGCAAATTCGACTGGGTGTTGCAGCGCGTAGGGGTTTACACCAGAGCCCGTCGTTTTGCCAAAACTCGATAGGAGAAGTCGGCGTTGGCGCAAACAATGGCGACAGATTTGATTGATTGCCACGCATTTCGTCATCCGGCGGATGTGGCCTAGCTTTGGAGGACCTACCGTGCACACCTTTCCTGCTACCTACCGATGGAGCCGCGAGAGACTTGCGGGCATGCTGCTGGCCTGTGCCGTGGGCAGCTCCGTCGGTGCGGCCCCGGCCAAGGGCAATTTACCACCGGAACTTGAGGCAGAAACCCTTACGACCCGTGCTTTGCCCACCGATAACTTTGAACGTATTTACGTGGCCGACGTCGTAATTGGCCATTTGACCGATGGCCGCATCCGTGCGTTCGATGCACGCGACGGCAAACTGCTGGGCATGATCGACACGGGGTTTGTCGGCAACTTCACGCTGAGTGCCAATTCAGACGAGTTGTATGTCGCCACCAGCTACAACAGCCGCAACGCCCATGGTGACCGCACTGATGTGCTGGAGGTGCATGACACGCAGACCCTGGGCCTCAAATATGAAATCGTCCTGCCCAAAAAGCGTGCCCAGGCGCTGACCTACCGGGGTTTGATTCGCGTCAGTGGCAACGGGCGCTTTGTCATGGTGCAAAACGCCACGCCGGCCACCTCCATCTCGGTGGTGGATTTGAAAGAACGCAAGGTCGTCACCGAAGTTCAGACGCCTGGTTGCTGGGGAATCATGCCGGCGGCCAGCCACGGCACACGGTTTTCCATGCTTTGCGGCGATGGCAAAGTGGCCACCGTCACGCTGGACGAATCCGGTCAAGTGGCTGACCGGGCGTTAAGTGAAAAACTTTTTGATGCCGACCTAGACGCCTGGTTTCATCACGCCGAGCAGGCGGGCGACCGCTATTGGTTTGTCTCGTTCAAGGGCAACTTAACCGAATTGAACCTGGGTGGCCCTGTGGCGGCACAGGTCAGCCAACGGGCTCTCGTCAACGCTGCCGATGCGCGCAAGGGTTGGCGTCCTGGGGGTTACCAGAACTTCACGGTGGATTCAGCGGGTAAATGGCTCGTGGCCGCCATGCACGACAAAGGCACCGAGGGCTCGCACAAACGCCCCGCCAAAGAGCTGTGGGTCTTTGATTTGGCGACAGGCAAGCGGGTGGCCCGCCATGCCGGGCACATGATTGCAGCCTTGACCTTCTCCAAAAACGGCCAGCGCCTGCAAGCTTTGAACGGTGAAACGGGTGCCATGCAAGTTTGGCGCTGGGACGCCAAGGGCAAGATGAAGCTCATGTCCAGCGTCAAGCGTGCGGGCGAGACGTCGATTCTTCTTGAGTCGCACGACTGAGGCGGCCATGTTGTCCCGATTTGTTCAAGACCCCCTGCTGCTTTGGATAGCCGCCGCCTTGCTGGCCACCTTGTTTGCCCATGCAGCAGTCAGCAAGCTGGCAGATCTACCGCTCACCGAGCAACATCTGGCGGTTTACGGCGTGCCAGACGCATTGATTCCATTGGCCAAAATTGGTTTGCCAATGATTGAATTGATCACGGCTATCGCACTGCTGACGCCTTGGCGCTTTGTCGGCGCGCTGGTGGCATGTGCGCTGCTGCTGCTCTACGCCTCGGCAATGGCCTATCACTTGTGGCGCGGGCATGTGCTGGATTGCGGCTGCGGCGGTGAACCTTTGCCCGTCAGCGCTGCACTGGTCGTGCGCAACTTGGCCTTGGCAGCCGTGGCCGTGCTGGCCTGCCTTGACGCTCCTTCTCGCAGCCTGGGCTTAGGAGACTTTGCTGTGCTGGCCGCAGCGGTCGCCTTGGGCACGCTCTTGTATGCCGCTTTGAACCAGATCTTGCGTCACCACGCCAACATGCAACAACAATCTTTGAGGAAATCACTATGGATGCACTGACCATTTCCATCGTTCTGCTGTGGACCGCCGTCTTGGCGCTCGGCATCATGGTGTGGGCGCTGTCGCGCCAGGTTGGCGTGCTGTTTGAGCGCGTTGCCCCCATGGGGGCGCTGATCACGGACGCAGGCCCCCCGGTCGGCGCGCCCTCTCCGGTTTTTGACCTGACCGGCATTCAATCTGAGCATGTGCTCATTGGTGGCGCGCAAACGCAGAACACACTGGTGTTCTTCCTGTCGCCCACCTGCCCCGTGTGCAAAAAGTTGCTCCCGGTGCTGAAGGCCGTGGCGCGGGACGAGCAAAAACACTTGCGGGTGGTCCTGGCCAGCGACGGCGAGCAGGCAGCACACTTGCAGTTTGTTCGGGAATACGCGCTGGATGCCCTGCCCTATGTGTTGTCCACCGATTTGGGCATGGGCTACCGGGTTTCACGCCTGCCCTATGCCGTGGTGCTGGACAAACAGGGCCTGGTTGCCGCCAAAGGCTTGGTCAATTCACGCGAGCAATTGGACAGCCTGCTCAACGCCCATGACATGGGTCAAGCATCAATTCAACAATACCTGGGCGGAAACGCTGCCTAAGAGGAGACCCCATGGACTGGTTTTTCAAACTCATTGATCGCTGGATGGAGCGCGGCGTACGGCAAGTTGCCCACCAGCACGGCAGACGCAGCCTGATTGCCCGCCTGGGCGTTGCGCTGGTCGGCGGTGCCGTTTTGCCCATGCTGCCCTTTGACCGCAGCGGGCAATTTGGCTCGGCGCAAGCAGCACAGCCCAAAAAGCTGGACCCGAAAGACGATCCCACCCAGTGCGAATACTGGCGCTACTGCGCGTTCGATGGCTACCTGTGCACCTGCTGCGGCGGCACGCTGACCCAATGCCCGCCCGGAACCGAAGCCTCCAAGGTGAGTTGGGTAGGAACTTGCCTGAACCCAAAAGACGGTCGCCAATACCTCGTTTCGTACAACGACTGCTGTGGCAAAGGCTCTTGTGGCGAATGCCTTTGCAACAACAATGAGCGTGAGCGCCCAGGCTATCGGCTGGGTGTCCACAATGACATCAACTGGTGCATGGCCAACACCAGCAACAGCTTTCACTGCACCACGTCGCTGATCGTGGGCGTTGCGTGAACATGAAGCGCCTTTGCTTTGCCGTCGTTCTTGCATCTATCGTGCCTGGCGTCGCCCTTGCTCAAGTGGATGGTGCCACCCTGTTTGCCCAGCATTGCGCGGTATGCCATCAGGCTACCGGCATTGGCACCGTTGGGCTGGCACCCTCACTGATCGGGCCTCATTGGGCAAAGCTCGGTGCAGACAAAACCTATCTGCCAACCGTGCTGACCAAAGGGATGTCTGGCGCCATCATGGTCAACGATCAGCGTTTTGTGGGAAGCATGCCGTCATTTGCAGGCCAGCTCGACAACGCGAGCATGGTCGCCATTGGCAATCATCTAGGCCAGTTGCAAGGTAGCACAGGCGCGGCCAAGTTGACCGAGGCGGACTATCAGGCAGCCCGCGACTTGCCCGGCGGCCCGCCACAAACCCGTATCAAGCGCGGGCAGATTTTAGGAAACTGAGCGTGAACCGGGTGCACTGCTTGCTTGTCGTGGCAGCCCTCACCGGGCCCGTGCAGGCCCAAGTCACGGGGCGGCAGGCCGCACCTCGCCCAGGGGCTGAATCCGTGGCCACCGTCTCCCATGCTCGAAGCCAGTATGTCTTGCACTGCGCGGGTTGTCATGGCATGGACGGTGCCGGGTCAAGCATTGGAAACGTGCCCGACATGCGGCGCCTGGGCCAGTTTTTGCAATTGCCCGGCGGCCGGGAATTCATCATCCAGGTGCCAGGTGTGATGGGCTCTGGGCTGAACGACGAAGAGGTCGCCAAAGTGACCAACTGGGTGCTAGCGTATTTGGCACCAGGCAGTACACCACCAAACCATCAGCCTTATGACGCCGCCGAAGTGCAACGTGCCCGCCAAACGCCACTGCTGGATGTGGCCGCGAAGCGCGCTAAGCTGGTCCGCTTGGCACAAGACAACGGCATTGCGCTGGATTGATCTGCTGACTTCACCCGTAACCACCAGAAACACCAGAGACACCAAATCGCATGGTCAATTTGATTGAACACCAGTCCACCGACGTGGACGACCAAGCCAAGGCCCTGGCAGGCTGGCATCAGCACTATGAGCAACTGGGGTGCGGGGGCTTCAGTGGGTCGGTCTGGCAGCTTGTGATGGCCGATGGCTTGCTGATACGTGAATCCACCAACCGCAAATTGCGCGAACAAATCTGCCCACCGACGAATCATCTGGTGCTGGCCATTCCACTGTCTGTGATGGAGGGCTCGGTCTTTGCAGGGCGTCCACTGAACCGCGACTCTTTGATGGTGCTGTCTGGCAACAACGAATACGACGTGGTGTCGGCGGGCGACTTGGACCTGATCGGCTTGTCCATTCACAGCGACACCTTGGGGCAAGCCCTGGCGCCCGAGAAGATGGCCTGGGTTGAGCGCGCACAAAAGCGTGGGCATCTGGATCTGCCCCCCGAAATCGCAGGAGCGATACGCCATATGTTGATGGCCGTTTGCACAGACGCCGAAGCGCAGATTGACCATTTGAGCACGGAAGGTCACGGGGCGGAACTGCTGGCGTCTACCGTCAGCCAAACGGTACTCCTGGCCATGGCGTCGGAGGGCGACATGGGCGCCTCGGCCATCCCGCGCCGCGCCGATACGCGCATGCGTGTCGTGAAACGTGCCGTGGAATTTATCCGCGCCAATCTGCACAACGACATCGGCGTGCCAGAAATCTGCAGCGCGGCCTGTGCAAGCCGCCGCACGCTGCAGTATTGCTTTGAAGAATTCATGCTGACGACGCCGCAAGCGTACTTAAGGGCTCTGCGCTTGAACGAGGCACGACGGGCGCTCAAACGACAAACCGATGTGCCCATCACCTCGGTGGCCCATGAATTGGGCTTTGGCAGCGCCAGCAATTTCACGCGGCACTACAAGATGATGTTTGACGAACTGCCCTCGGAGACACTCAAGTTCAATTGCTAAACCCAACACAAGCTGTTCAATAACCATGCCACATAAAAATTCGAATTCGCAAAAACCCACGGGAGGGCTGTCCTTGGTTCAAGGCAGCACAGACAGTCCACTGTCAGATCTCAGCATTTCGGCCCTACTTGATAAAGCGGCCGACTCGTGGCCCGACCGCCCAGCGATTGTCTTCATCGAGCAAAACATCCGCTGGAATTGGCGCGAATTCCGCACCGACGTGGATCGCGCTGCCCGTGCCATGGCGGCGCTTGGCATCTGTAAAGGTGACCGCGTAGGCATCTGGTCGCCCAACCGTTACGAATGGGTGATTACCCAGTTTGCAACAGCCAGGCTGGGTGCCATTCTGGTCAACATCAACCCGGCCTATCGAATTTCCGAGCTGGAATACACCCTCAACAAGGCGGGCATTTCGGTGCTGGTGACCGCTGCGGCCTTCAAGACCAGCGATTACCTGGGCATGCTGACCGAGTTGGGCTTTGATGGCTCGGGCCGCTGCGCTCGCCTGCCTCAACTGAAACATGTTGTCCGCATGGGCAGCGAGAAGACTGCAGGCATGTTGAACTGGGCATCGCTGCTTGCCATGGACACGGCGTCGGTGCCCGCAGACTGGCCTGCCTTGGATTGCCACGAGGCGATCAATATCCAGTTCACCAGCGGGACAACGGGAGCCCCCAAGGGCGCGACGTTGACCCACTACAACGTGGTGAACAACGCCATGGCCGTGGCCAGTTGCATGCGCCTGACGGAAACCGACAGCCTGTGCATTCCGGTGCCCTTGTATCACTGCTTTGGCATGGTGCTGTCAGTTTTGGCTTGTGTTTCCGCCGGGGCAAAAATGGTCTTCCCGGGCGAAGCATTTGAGCCCGCAGCGACGCTGGACGCAGTTCAAAAGGAAGGTTGCACCGCACTGCATGGTGTTCCCACCATGTTCATTGCCGAGTTGGACCATCCAGACTTCAAGACATTTGATCTGAAAACCCTGCGCACCGGCATCATGGCGGGTGCCCCTTGCCCCATCGAGGTGATGCGCCGGGTGCAAAGCGACATGCACATGCACGAGGTAACCATTGCCTACGGCATGACAGAAACCAGCCCCGTGTCGTTTCAAAGCGCAACAGACGATCCACTGGACAAGCGCGTCACAACGGTTGGTCGCGTGCTTGGACACCTGGAAGTCAAGGTTGTCGATGAAATGGGCCGCATCGTCCCGGTCGGCGAAAAAGGCGAGCTCTGTACAAAGGGTTATTCAGTCATGCAAGGCTACTGGGACGACCCAGAACGTACCGCAGACGCGGTTCGACATGGCTGGATGCACACCGGCGACCTGGCGACGATTGATGCGGACGGCTATTGCAATATCGTTGGTCGGGTCAAAGACATGGTGATTCGCGGCGGTGAAAACGTTTACCCGCGAGAGGTCGAAGAGTTTCTGTTCGGGCATCCCAAAATTGCTGCGGCCCAAGTGTTTGGCGTGCCCGATGAGCGCTACGGCGAAGAATTGTGTGCCTGGATCATTCCTAAACCTGGAGTCACCTGCACCGAAGACGAAATCCGGGCGCATTGCAAGGGGCAGATCGCCCACTACAAGGTGCCACGGTATATCCGCATCGTGCAGGACTTGCCGGTCACCGTCACAGGAAAACCACAAAAATTCCTGATGCGCGCGGCCATGATGCGAGAGCTTGGGCTGACGGTGCAAGAGACAGCCTGATTCCGGGTTATTGCAAGCGTGCGAGGGCCGCATAATCGCGCCCATGTCACCCGTCGCAACAAACACGCCCAGACTGCCGGACGGCTTTAGCGTAGAGGTCATCGATTCACCCTTTCGGCAACCGTCACGGCTGACGGCGACCGACTGGAACCCATTGCTGGCGCTGGAACCCGATGCCAACCCGTTCATGCGGTATGAGTACCTGGCGGCGCTTGAGTTAAGTGGCAGTGCAACTGCACGCACCGGATGGCAGGCTCACGCTATTTCTGTTTGGCAATCCGATCAGCTTCTGGCCGCCTGCATGGTCTATGTCAAACCGCATTCCTACGGCGAATATGTGTTTGACTTTGCTTGGGCCCAGGCGTACGAACAACATGGGCTCAGCTACTACCCTAAAGCCGTGGTGGCGGTGCCTTTTACCCCAGTGCCAGGTCCGCGCCTGTTAGCTCGCACTCCAGAAGCCCGTGCTGCGCTGATTGAAGCCACCGTTGAGTGGTGCCAAGCGCAGAAACTGTCGTCACTTCACCTGCTTTTCGCATCCAGCACAGACCAAGGATGCTGTGCGAAGGCCCATCTCATGGCGCGCCATACGGTGCAATTTCACTGGCAGAACGGCGCCCTGCCGTACTCTGACTTTGATGCCTTCCTGGCCACACTGAGTCAAGACAAGCGCAAGAAAATCCGCCAGGAGCGGCGCAAGGTCGCCGAAGCTGGCGTTACCTTTCGCCACGCTCAAGGCCGCGACATCAGCGCCCATGATTGGGATTTCTTCTACCAATGTTATGAACGCACCTATCTTGAACACGGCAACGCGCCCTATTTGACACGGGACTTCTTTCAACGCATGGCGCAGACCATGCCGCAGAACTGGCTGCTTTTTGTCGCAGAACGTGGCGGAAACCCAATCGCTTCAAGTTTGATAGCAATCCATGAAGACAGGATAAGCGGAAAGCTTGCTTTTGGTCGATATTGGGGAGCACTAGAGCGCGTGGACTGCCTGCATTTCGAAGCCTGCTATTACCAGCCCTTGGCCTGGTGCATTGCAAACGGCTACCAGCGGTTTGAAGGGGGAGCCCAAGGCGAACACAAAATGGCTCGCGCACTGCTGCCTGTCAAGACAAGCTCAGCACATTGGCTGGCACACCCAGCATTTGCAGACGCAGTGGAGAGATTCTTAGAGCGCGAAGGCAGTGGCATTCAAAATTACCTGGACCAGCTTCAGGCGCGCACGCCGTTCAAGCAAGGCGAGGCCTAAGACCAAGCCTTAGGATTTGGCCACTTTCAGCAGCATGCCCATTTCTTCGCTGCTCATCAGCGAGCGAATGTCCATGATGACCAGCATGCGGTCATCCAACTTGGCAATGCCGGTGATAAAGCTGGAATCCACATGACCCTGAAACTGCGGTGCCGCTTTGATAGACGATTGAGTCAAGGCCACCACATCAGACACGCCATCCACCACGGCACCGATTTCTGTGCCATTGACGTTCAAGACGATCACGACCGTAAATTCGTTGTAATCCGCCGTGTCGCAACCCAGTTTGACGCGCAAATCAACAATTGGGACGATAACCCCGCGCAGATTGATCACGCCTTTGATAAAGCTGGGGGCATTGGCCAGACGGGTAGGTGCTTCATAGGAACGAATCTCCTGAACGGCCAGGATATCGATTCCGTATTCTTCACCACCGAGGCGAAACGTGAGGTATTCGCGCGCCTTTTCCGCCGCGACAACGGCTTTACGGGCGTCATGAGAACGAAATGCCGAAGCGCTTTCAACTGTTGTGTCCATCTTGAAACCTTTACGTCATTGACAGCTACTGTAGCCCTAACCAGAAAAGTTTGGCGAACGCTCAAGATATCCCGTTCAACCGCGCGGGTTTTGTCATGGACAGCGCAGAAAGTGAAGGCCTTCCGTACATTTGATCAGGGACTTCCCCAGGTAAACGGGTCGCCGGCGTGACGGAAATTGAAGGTTGGCCTCTCTAAACCCGAAGCCGCTGCAAAAACCTGTGATCAGCGGTGCTACTGTTGTTGCCTATGTGCTTTCGCCTTCAAAAACTCGTCAACATGCCTCAATTCAGCCAAATTTTCCCGTCCTTAAATTCTGAAACACCCGCCCCCAATTGGTTGTTGGTGGCTTTGGAATGGCGTGCCGTCTGGGAATTTGGTTCAGTCGTGCCCGCTTGGCCTGTGCTTCAACGCGCCCCAAAAGGTGATGGACATGCCGTGCTGGTGTTTCCTGGTCTGTCCGCCAGCGACGCCTCTACCCTGCCTTTGCGCCACTATTTAGATTCGCTGGGCTACAAAGCGCACGGTTGGAACCAAGGCTACAACTTTGGACCACGCGCAGGCGTATTGGCAGCCGCTGTGGCGCAAATCTCCGAATTGTTTGACACCACGGGCGGGAAAAAGGTCAGTTTGATCGGCTGGAGCCTGGGCGGCGTGTACGCCCGCGAGCTTGCCAAACTGATGCCCGACAAGGTGCGCTTGGTCATTACCCTGGGCACGCCTTTTGTGGGCTCGCCGCGCAGCACCAATGCGTGGAAGGTTTACGAGATGACACGTGGCCGCACGGTAGACGAAGAAATGCACAACTTTGAGCTGGAAAAGTCGCCGTCCGTACCCACCACCTCGGTGTATTCACGCACCGACGGCGTTGTGTCGTGGAAGTGCAGCATTCAACCTAAGCAAAAGCACAACCCGAACATCGAGAACATCGAAGTGTTGGCCAGCCACATTGGCATTGGCCTGAACCCGACAGCTTGGTGGATTGTTGCCGACCGCTTGGCCCAGCCTGCGGGCGGCTGGAAACCATTCAAGCGATCAGGAAAGCTTCAGGGTTTGATTTTCCCAAACCGAGGCGAACCGAAGCCCGCCTGAGGACATTGGTGGCTGCTGACGCTTTAGCGCACCAGCAGAACAGGCGTGCCACATCGGGCCAAAACCTGAGTGGCGACGGACCCCATCACCAAGTTGCCTAGCGCATTGTGGCCATGCGAGCCCATGATGACCAGGTCATACTTGCCGGCGTCAGCGGCTTTGGCAATGCATTCACCTGCTAGGCCAACTTTCCAGCTGCTCTTGGCTTCAATGCCATGGCGAAGCATGAATTTAGCGACCGGAGAGAGCACCTTTTCGGCCTCTTCCGAGTGATAGCTGTCCACCATATCTTTACCCAGTTTGCTGCGCACATGCGGTGGCAAAGCGGGTTGCACCGTGAACAGCACATATTCATTCTTCGGATTGCACAAGCTGTCGTGCGTGGTCAGGTAGGCCAACATTTTTTTGGTGTATTTGCTGCCATCAACTGCGAGAAGAATCTTCATGCTTTGCCTCTAGGGTTTGTGAATGGAGCTAGTTTAGCGTGCATGCTCTTCACCTGCATTGATGGTGGTCAAACCACGCATGCGCCATTAATGCAAAAAGCCCGCAACGCAGTGCGCGGCGGGCTTTTGCTTAGATCGGAAAACAATCAGGCTTTTTGCAGCTTGTTGTAGTTGGCAATGCCGTCCAGGATTTCTTGCTTGGCAGATTCTGGGCCTTCCCAGCCGAGGATCTTGACCCATTTGCCATCTTCCAAATCTTTGTAGTGCTCAAAGAAGTGAGAAATAGTCTTCAGACGCAGAGGCTGCAAGTCTTCGGGCTTTTGCCAGCGGCTGTACAGCGACAAAATTTTGTTGATCGGCACAGCCAAAACCTTGCCATCTTCACCAGCTTCATCCTGCATCTTCAGGATACCAATGGGGCGGCACTCCACCACCACGCCAGGGATCAAAGGCACAGGGGTGATCACCAACACGTCAACCGGATCGCCGTCACCGCTGATGGTCTTGGGCACGTAACCGTAGTTGGTGGGGTAATGCATGGACGTGCTCATGAAGCGGTCCACAAAAATGGCACCTGACTCTTTGTCCACCTCGTACTTGACGGGGTCAGCGTTCATCGGGATTTCGATGATCACGTTGAAGGACTCAGGAAGGTTCTTGCCAGGTTTGACGTTGTCTAAGGACATGTGGGGTGCTTAATGTGAGAGTTGATGCAGATCAGGATTAACCCGCATTTTACTGAACCGAAGCTTTCAACTGAGCTTTATGCGCCAGTTTTGTCAAACTTTGGGCGTATATTGCGCTCGTTGGCCAATTGCCCTCACCTCCTTATGGGGTGCGCGCGAGGAAGCAACGCAGCGGGGTAATGAGATCCTTGTTCGCGTTGCCCCTCACTCGCGACACAACATGAAGGAGAAATACATATGGCTGGTAACTCTGCGCTGATATTGGCGCTGGTTTGCGGTCTGGTAGCCGTTGCGTACGGTTTCTGGGCACGCAGTTGGATTCTTTCCCAGGACGCGGGTAACGCCCGCATGCAAGAGATTGCGGCAGCAATTCAAACAGGCGCTGCCGCCTACCTTGCCCGTCAGTACAAGACTATTGCCGTTGTCGGCGTGGTGCTTGCCATTCTGATCGGCCTGTTCCTTGATGGTCAAACGGCAGTGGGCTTTGTGATTGGCGCCTTCCTGTCGGGTGCCTGCGGCTTCATCGGTATGAACGTGTCTGTTCGCGCCAATGTCCGCACTGCTCAGGCGGCCACCAAGGGCATTGGCCCAGCACTAGACGTTGCCTTCCGCGGCGGCGCCATTACCGGTATGTTGGTGGTGGGCCTCGGTCTGCTCGGCGTTACCGGTTTTTACTGGTTCCTGGCGGGCAACGGTAATCTGACACCGGACAAGAACCTGGCCACGCTGCTCAATCCGCTGATCGGCTTTGCATTCGGTTCCTCTTTGATCTCCATCTTCGCTCGTTTGGGCGGTGGCATTTTCACCAAGGGCGCTGACGTTGGCGCCGACTTGGTCGGTAAAGTGGAAGCCGGTATCCCTGAGGATGACCCACGCAACCCCGCTGTGATCGCCGACAACGTAGGCGACAACGTGGGTGACTGCGCAGGTATGGCTGCCGACTTGTTTGAAACCTATGCCGTGACGCTGATTGCGACCATGGTGCTGGGCGCGCTCCTGGTGACGGGCGCGGGGACTTCAGCGGTGGTCTATCCCTTGGCTTTGGGTGCTGTGTCTATCGTGGCATCCATCATCGGCTGCTTCTTTGTCAAGGCCTCGCCTGGCATGAAGAACGTGATGCCTGCTTTGTACAAAGGCTTGGGCGTGGCAGGTGCACTGTCACTGATCGCTTTTTACTTTGTCACGACCTCGTTGATCCCTGACAACGCGATCAAAGCCTCTGGAACGCAGATGGCCTTGTTTGGCGCTTGCGCCGTTGGCCTGGTGTTGACCGGTGCGCTCGTGTGGGTGACGGAGTACTACACCGGAACCCAGTACGCACCTGTGAAGCACATTGCACAGGCATCAACCACTGGCCACGGCACCAACATCATTGCAGGTTTGGGCGTATCCATGCGTTCCACGGCATGGCCTGTGGTTTTTGTTTGTATTGCTATTTTTGTGGCATTCAAACTGGCTGGCTTGTACGGCATTGCCGTTGCCGCGACGTCGATGCTCAGCATGGCTGGCATTGTGGTGGCGCTGGACGCCTATGGCCCCATCACTGACAACGCCGGTGGCATTGCTGAAATGGCTGAACTGCCAAAGAGCGTGCGTGACGTGACCGACCCGCTCGACGCCGTGGGCAACACCACCAAGGCCGTCACCAAAGGTTACGCCATTGGGTCTGCCGGATTGGCTGCGCTGGTGCTGTTTGCCGACTACACGCATAAGCTGGAAGCCTATGGCAGCGCCATTACCTTTGACTTGTCCAACCCCATGGTCATCATTGGCCTCTTCATTGGCGGTTTGATTCCCTACCTGTTTGGTGCGATGGCCATGGAGGCCGTGGGCCGTGCAGCTGGCTCAGTGGTGGTGGAAGTACGTCGCCAGTTTGCAGACGGTGCCATCATGTCTGGCAAACGCAAGCCCGACTACAGCGCAGCCGTTGACATGCTGACTACTGCTGCCATCAAGGAAATGATGATTCCGTCATTGCTGCCCGTGGTTGCGCCTATTCTCATTGGTTTGCTGCTCGGACCAGCTGCCTTGGGTGGTTTGCTGATGGGTACCATCGTGACCGGCTTGTTTGTGGCCATCTCCATGTGCACAGGCGGCGGTGCTTGGGACAATGCCAAAAAGTACATTGAAGACGGCAATTTCGGCGGCAAAGGCAGCGAGACCCATAAAGCTGCAGTGACCGGCGACACAGTGGGTGATCCCTATAAGGACACGGCAGGCCCTGCTGTGAACCCATTGATCAAGATCATCAATATCGTGGCATTGCTGATCGTCCCCGTGATGATGCAAGTTCATGGCGGCACCGCACCCGCAGCCCATGCGCCAGCGGTCTCTGCTCCAGCAATTCCTGCAGCGGCTGTGGCTGCCGCAGCGGACGCTGCCAGCTGGAAGATCGACAACGGCGTCGTCAAGTTCTACTTTGCATCAGGTAAAGCAGACTTGGCCGCCGACGGCGACAAGGCCTTGGCAGACGTGATTGCAGCCGTCAAAGGCGGCAAAAAAGCAGTGATCAGCGGCTTTCATGATGCCAGTGGCGACCCAGCAAAGAACGCCGAACTTGCCAAGCAGCGTGCCCAATCTGTGGCAGCAGCACTCAAGGCCGCAGGCGTGGCAGATGATCAGGTAACGCTACAAAAACCAGAGCAAATGCAGGCCGATGGCCCTGCCGCAGAAGCCCGTCGGGTTGAAGTGGTTGCTAAGTGAACTTGAACTGTTGATGTCTGCAGCCTAACCCACAGGGTTGGGGTAGCGTGAAAAGAAATGGCCTGCTGATGCAGGCCATTTTTGCATCTGCGCTGAAAAACCAAACTCATGACAATGCGGTGTTGAATTCTGCCGCTTGCCAAGGCTGATGGATCACCTTGCCATGCTGCGCAGACATCGGCAAAGGCTTAGTCCGATCCGCTTGCCGCCGTGCCCGACTGGCCGCCAGCAAAACCGAAATGGCATCGGGCTGGGCGGGCAAGTCCAAGGCTTGCATGAGCGGTGGCCCGCGCCGCTTGAGGATGCGCAAACGCATAGAGGCGTCTGCAGTACTGTCTGCGGCTTGTGGCTCCAGCAAAACCCGCAATGGCGCAGGACTGGAGTCTTGGGCCACGACTGAGGGCCGGAACACAAACAGTGCATGTCCATGGGTTTGTGCCGCCAGATGCAAGCGGCGCAAGGCGGGCATGGCGACGCGACGATCCTGCGGCAACCAGGCCAGCACAGCAGCGAGAGATGGGCAGCGCAGGCCCTGCTCTGCCGACCACAGTTGGGCAGCCGGGTCGGAGCTGTCCACCCACAACAGGCGCTGGGCGTTCAGCCCTCTCGCAGCCAAGCCAGGGCCAAAGGGTTGCAAGAGGCGGTTGGCCGCGCCGACCAACAAAACAGGTTTTGCAGCGCACAGCACACTGAGCGCAGGCAGCAACAATTGCCAGTCTTGCTGGCCAGCCTGCGCTTGCAAGACTTCCACCATAGACCCTAAAGGCCATCCACCGCCCGGCAGATGGTCATTTAGCGCTACAAATCCAGTAGCACAAACCGCATCTGATTCACCCGTACCCACGCCCATTTGGTCGGCGTGCCAGATGTTGTGCGAGACAAGGACGGAAGAAAGACGTGACATGGTGCAGGCATTCAAAGCACCATGTTACTGTATATTTATACAGTTTTCAAATTGAAAATTCAAAGCGCTACTGAACGACACCGCCCAACACCCTTTGCGTCCACTGCGGCAAAGGATGACTCAATGCATTGACGTTCTCACCCTGGCACACCGCTACCAGCACCGGGCCGCCCTGCTCAGACTCTTTGGCATCAAACAGGTAGGCGGCCGTGGCCAACCGCACGGCTTTGGCCAGGTTGGCAAGGGTTCGGGGATAGCGTGCCAGGATGCGCTCGGGCGGCACAGCATGGCCGCCTTCTTTGACGCGCTGCTCAACGCGCAGCAGCAGGCGCTGCGGGTCGTCCAGGGCTACCACATACAAGGCCACGGCAAAGCCGTGACCCAGGGCTTCCTGAATCAACGCCAGTTTGGATTCATGCGAGAAAACGGTTTCGCTGACAAAAGATACGCCTGCGCGCAGTTTGTCGGCACGGGTCTGGTCAGCCCAGGCACGGGCGGCTTCAGAGCGGGCTTCAGGGTCGGCAATGTGCTGAAGGTGGGCACGCTCATACAGGTCAGCGTTGACAAAGGCCAAGTCAGCACCAATGTGGTCGTCCAAGACCAGGGCTTTGTAAAGCGTCGATTTGCCAGCGCCGTTAGGGCCTGCCAGCAGGTGAAAAATGGGAACGTTCAAATAGAAATCAGTTTAAGAAGGATTTGTCGCATCAGATCGATGCACTTTGCGCTTGGGCTTGAACCACGCTGCGCACACGCTGGGCCAAAGCGCCACTGGCTTGGGCGGCGATTAGGCCTTGGGTCAGGCCACCCAGAGCTTGAGCGCGCTCTTTGTCTCGCATGGCTGTCTCGTACCGGGCAATGGCGGCTTGCGCCTCTTGAACGGTCAAGCCGGAATGCTCGACCACCTGGCCCAGTGTGGCCCAGTACTCAATCTGGCTGGCTACCGAGCGGCGCATGGGCTGAGCAGCTTCGCGCGCCTGGGTAACCAGACTCCCGGAAAGTTTGACGGATGAAAATGCAGCAACAGCAGACATACAAAACTCCTGATTGGCGCATTTTGCGCCACTTTGGCTTTAAACGCAAATTCAAAGTCAAAATGGATTCACGGTGGACTCACGGCGCTTTCATGACAGGGATGCTTGGTACGGACTGAATCCCCGGCGGGCCGTCCAGCAGACGGTCCGTCAACCCCGCGCCCAGCCACATCCCCACTAAGGTCACCCAAGCCGTCAGGGCAAAGATTGCCCCACCCGTCACCCCCGCCCCCACAGCACAGCCACCCGCCAACATGGAGCCAAAGCCCATAAAAACAGCGCCCACAATGTAGCGGCGCATGCTGTAACCATCTTTAAAACCCTCTAGGCTGAACTCTTTGTTGAGCCAAGCCCCCAGAAACGAGCCCACAAACACGCCCGGCAGCATGCCAAAGTCAAACCCAATGGCAGGCGCTGGCGAGGCCAACACTCGCATGAGCCATTCGGCTGACGGGCCGCTGAAGGTCAAGCCTTGGGTTTGCACGACCTGAAACGAGTTGTGCGCGACGCTATAGGTCAAGAACCAGGCAGCCGCCACCATCAGGCCAGCCCCCAGTCCTCCCACCCAAAGCCCAACGCTGTGCTTGTGACGAGTGGCAAAGTAAAAGGCCGCCGCCATCCAAACCAAACCCGCCATCAGGCCACCCCAAGGCCCCACGCCAGTAATGGCCAGCAGATCACGCGAAGGCCCGGCGTCAACCGTCCACCACGTGCTGATTTGGGTGCGTAAAGGCGCTAAGGCGCCTGAAAGCGCAGACTGCGCGGTGACAGCAAAGATCAAGCCGGACAGCAAGGCGCGCAGATTGCCCGTGGCCGACAGTACCAACAAGCGGCTGGCACAGCCCCGCGTCATCACCATGCCGGCGCCAAAAATCACGCCACCCAGTAAAGCACCAGACAGGCTGCCGCGGGTGGATATCTGGCGCGAAGCGCTGATGTCAAGCATGCCCGTCAAGATCAGCAATTGAACTGCCACGACTGCGGCCGAAAACGCCAGTAACCAGACCGAGAGTTTTTCACCAAACTGCCGGTGCCAGAACTCAATAACGGCCGCGCGCAGGCAAAAGCGTGAGCGCTGCGCAAAGAAGCCAAACAAAATACCAATGCAGGCCCCACCAGCCGCCAGCACTGCGCCCTCCCCGTATTGCTCCAGAAGACTTGTCACGTCCAAAAGGTGTTCCACCACGCGCTCCAGTATTTCGTAAATTAGCGATATGCTTATATACACATCGTAATGGGGCTTGCTGACACGCTGATTGACCCAGGTCAAACAGCCCAAGACCAGGAATCAAACCCTTTAGGCGGCGACTTCTACCCGGTTACGACCACGTGACTTGGCCAAGTAGACCGCGCTGTCCGCGCTTTTCAGCAATTGATCCAGACTGATGCCGTCGGTAACACTGGCAATACCAATGCTGACGGTAAACCGGATATTGCGCGTACCAATGGTTAATCGCGTGACGGAGATGGCAACCCGAATTCGCTCAGCCACCACCCGAGCGGCAATGGGAGAGGTGTCTGGCAGCAGGATCATGAACTCTTCCCCGCCGTAGCGCCCCAGAAGGTCTTCGCGCCGCAAGCATTCCTTGGCCACTTCCACAAATTTCTGCAACACCTCGTCGCCCGCTGGATGGCCATAGTGGTCATTGATCATCTTGAAACGATCCAGATCCAGCATCAGCAATGCCACATCGCGCTGCATGCGGTGAGCACGACTCACCTCTGTTTCGGCCAATTGAATAAAGCCTCTGCGCGAATAGGCCCCCGTCAACACATCATGGCTGATCAAGTATTCCAGTTCCAGTTTGAGCCGGTCGAATGCCATCAACACCAACCCCATGGAGAACGCAACCACGGTAATGGGGTAAAGCAGCGTCAGTACGTTGTAACTGGTCGGTGCAATGGACAAAGGCGCCAGCGGCTTGACCCACAACGCCCAGCCGCCCCGAGCTAAGGCAATTGACATCACGCCTGCGATAAAGATGGCAGCAAACACGCTGCCGAAACGCCAACGGCCTTGCCCTTCATTGGGCGTCAGCACCAAAGTCAGGCAAAGCCCCAGTAATGTGGCATTGGTCAGGGTTGTCACGGCAACCCTTGCCCACAAGATCGGATCAATGTATAGAAACCACAGTGAGCCCAGCAAATGGACTGCAGCCGGCACGGCCCAGAACAAATAGTTGGGCTCCCTGTTTTTGAACTGGCACAGGCCCATGTACAGCAGCAAAATGCCCACCTGCAGCATTACCGTACCCAGCAAAATGCTCAAAAAATCAGGTAAATAAGGCCGCCCGGCCTGTAACAAAGCTGCAGCGCCAAACACCCAGTACGCTTGGCTCCAGCGCTGGATACCTTTGATGGTGATGGGAAAACTTTTGGCCTGAAAATGGAATACCACCGCCATCAGCAATGCTGAAAAAGCGACGCTCAGCACCATGCGCGAATCGAGTTCCATGCGGCGAGAGTCTACAGGGACTGAGGTCTATTTACCTGCGAGTAGCAATTGCCCTGCCACTAAGCAGGACAAAAGACAGGTAGGCAACAATAAAGAAGCCGCCAGCATGCCCACACAAGCAAGCTGACGGCTGATGCTTTTTTGCGAGGTCAAGCGATCAGTTTGACGCCTGTCTTGCTTTGCAGCGATTCAAGGGTCACACCAGGAGCCATCTCGACCACTTTCAGGCCTTCAGGCGTCACATCCATCACAGCCAAGTCGGTAATGATGCGGTCCACCACACCCACGCCAGTCAGGGGCAGCGTGCATTTGGGCAAAATCTTCAGATCCACTGTGCCGTCTTTTTTCTTGGCGACATGCTCCATCAGGACGATCACGCGCTTCACACCTGCGACCAAGTCCATCGCGCCGCCCATGCCCTTGACCATCTTGCCAGGGATCATCCAGTTGGCCAGGTCACCGTGTTCGCTGACCTGCATGGCTCCCAGAATAGACAAATTAATCTTGCCTCCACGGATCATGGCAAAGCTGTCGTGACTGCCAAAAATTGACGAACCTTTGAGCGTGGTCACCGTCTGCTTGCCGGCATTAATCAGGTCAGCGTTGACTTCGTCTTCGGTCGGAAAAGGGCCAATGCCCAACATGCCGTTTTCGGACTGCAGCCACACATCCATGGTGCTGGGAACATGGTTGGCCACCAGCGTGGGGATGCCGATGCCCAAGTTCACATAGAAACCATCTTGCAGTTCTTTGGCCGCACGGGCCGCCATTTGGTCTTGACTCCAGCTCATGATCAGACTCCGCTCTTTTCAGTGATGGTGCGCTTTTCAATGCGCTTTTCAGGGTTGGCGTTCAGCACGATGCGGTGCACATAAATACCGGGCAGGTGCACATCGTCGGGGGCAATTTCACCCAGCGCGACGATCCGCTCCACTTCCACAATGCAAACTTTGCCCGCCATGGCAACGGCTGGGTTGAAGTTGCGAGCGGTCAGGTTGAAGCGCAGGTTGCCAGAGGTGTCTGCAACGTCTGCCTTGACCAAGGAGACATCAGGCACCAAAGAATGCTCCATCACATAGGTTTCGCCGTCAAAATCGCGCAGCTCTTTGCCGTCAGCCACTTGTGTGCCCACGCCTGTCTTGGTGAAGAAAGCCGGAATGCCTGCGCCGCCCGCACGCAGTTTTTCTGCCAAGGTACCTTGGGGGGTGAATTCCAGGGCCAATTCGCCAGCCAGGTATTGGCGTTCAAACTCTTTGTTTTCACCCACATACGAAGAAATCATCTTCTTGATTTGGCGGGTTTCCAGCAGCTTGCCGAGGCCAAAGCCGTCAACGCCTGCATTGTTTGAAATAGCGGTCAAGTCTTTTTTGCCGCTGTCGCGCAGCGCGTCAATCAAGGCCTCGGGAATGCCGCACAGGCCAAAGCCACCCACGCCCAGCAATTGGCCGTCTTGCACCACGCCATCCAGCGCGGCTGCAGCCGAAGGATAAATTTTGTTCACGTCAGTCTCCTGAAACTAAGAATTGCAACAATACTACGTACTTTAATACGTAGAAATTCGTAAGGGGCCCTGTGCAGATCGATTACCGCCTCGCTTTCAACATGGCGCCCGTGGGCCTGGTGCTGTCCAACAACCGCAGCATCACGGATTGCAACCAATGCTTGTGCGATATGTTTGGCGCGTCGCGAGAACAACTGGTGGGTCAATCGTTTCAAATCCTCTACCCCAGTGTGGATGAATACGAGCGTACAGGCAAGCGCATTGCGCCCATCCTGAACCGCAATGGCACGTATTCTGACGATCGGTTGATGAAGCGCGTGGACGGGCGGCTCAAGGGCGACATCTTCTGGTGTCATGTGACGGGACGGGCACTTAACAGGGACGACCCCCATGAATCGGGCATCTGGACCTTCGAAGACCTCAGCGCCAGCCGCCCCGTCAAAGCCGAGTTAACCGCACGCGAGCGCGAGGTGGCAGCGCATCTGATGGAGGGCCTGACCTCCAAGCAGATTGGCAAGGCCTTAGGCATCAGCCACCGCACAGTAGAGATTTACCGATCCCGCCTGATGCACAAGTACAAATCAGCCACCACGGCTGATCTGGTGCACAAGCTGATGGGGGGCTAACTGCCTTCCTGCTACTCAGCGAAGTTCAGCGCCCGTTGAACTGCGGCGCGCGTTTTTCAACAAAGGCCAGTGCGGCCCCTTTGTGATCTTCCGTTTCAAAAGTACGAATCATGTGGATGGCCTCTGAATCCAGCACATCTGAGAGCGATCCGCGCAGCCCCACATTCAGGTTCTTTTTCATGTATCCGACGGCAATGGTCGGCAGCGCAGCCAGCTCTTGGGCATATTCATTCGCAGCCCGTGCCAAGTCATCACTTGACGCCACGCGGTTCACCATGCCCATGTGCAAGGCATCAGCCGCCGACACCACGCGGCCCGTGAAATACATATCCCGAGCGCGCGCAGCGCCCACCAGGTGATTGAGAAAATAGCTGCCCCCAAAGTCGCCAGACAAGCCCACCTTAGAAAACGCCGTGGTCAGCTTGGCGTCCTCAGCCGAAATTCGCAGATCGCAGGCCAAGGCCAGAGACAACCCCGCACCGGCCGCCGGGCCAGGGATGACCGCAAGCGTCGGCTTGGGAATCTCATGCAGAAGGCGCGTGACCTCCATGCGCAGCCGCAAATCATTGACACGCTGGTCAAAGCTCATGGCCGCAACACTACTTGGGGCAGCGCCCGCAGCCGCTTTGGCAAAACTCTTGACGTCGCCACCCGAGCAAAACGCCTTACCCGTGCCAGTAAGCACCACCACCCGCACAGCCGGGTCTGCTGCCAATCGAGGCAAGGCAAGCACCATGGCCGCAAGCATGTCACGTGTCAGCGCATTTCGCGCCTCTGGGCGGTTCATGGTCAACGTGGCAACGCCATCGCTAAAGGCTTCCAAAAGGTCTTGTGTCATTTCGTCTCCTTGGGTGGGCTGTTCCTAGATCAAGCAAGATGGTGACACAAGCAAGCGGCAGTTCAAGAATCAGACTGTCACCAAAATGCCAGCCCAGACAGCGCGCGACCTTAGCTCAAAGCTCAGCGGCCTGAGCCACGATTGATAATGACCAAGTCACTAACACCTACCGACGAGGCAAAAGCCATGGCACGCTACCCCACCCCCACTTTGGACCAAGTTCCTGAAGACATCAAAGCCAAAATCCTGGCCATTCAGGAGAAATCTGGCTTTGTGCCCAATGTTTTTCTGGCCTTGGCCCGTCGCCCCGCCGAGTGGCGCGCGTTCTTTGCGTATCACGATGCCTTGATGCTCAAAGAAGGCGGTAACCTGAGCAAGGGGGATCGTGAAATGATCGTGACCGCCACAAGTGCCGCTAACAAATGCTTGTACTGCGTGGTGGCCCACGGTGCGATCTTGCGAATCTATGAAAAGAAACCCTTAGTGGCAGATCAAGTCGCCATCAACTACCGCAAAGCCGACATCCCTGCGCGTCAGCGAGCCATGCTGGACTTTGCGCTCAAGGTTTGTCAGCATTCCGACGAAATCAACGACGACGATTTTGCTGCGCTGCAAGCCCATGGTTTCGACGATGAGGACGCCTGGGACATCGCAGCAATTACCGCCTTCTTTGGCTTATCGAACCGCATCGCGTCCTTCAGCGGCATGATGCCTAACCCCGAGTTTTATTTGATGGGGCGCGTCCCCAAACAAAAATAGTCAAAACTGTGCATAAAGTCCTGGCCTTGGGTAAACTCTTTTAAGAGCAGCGCCCAAACCAATTGCATCCCCTCTCCGGAAAACAGGATGAATGACACAGAGACAAGCCAAGCATCGTCTGTAGATTTTTTCCGTAACTTCAACCGCGTGGTGGGTGCAGCCTATGTGGCAATTGTGCTGCTGACACTTGGCTTCTTTCTCCACCAAATCAACGAAAAGCGCAAAGAAGAAACGGCGGTCATTGCCGGGCATGTGGCTCGTCATGCCCAGTTCATTGAATTCGTTCTACGCTCATCGATTGACTCTGTAGAAACACTGCGTTTGGCGGCTCGTGGCCATTACGCGGCGACCCAAAATTTTGAAACTCCAGACGCTCACACCGAGGCACTGTTGCGTCCGCCTTTGTTCTTCAAACTCCGCGAAAACGACAATGGCGAAGGCTTCAATCTGGATGACTTGCCTGACCGGGACTCGGGCGGAAACCTGACGGGTAATGGATCCCTTTGGGGACGAAGCCCCCAGTTTTACCGAGATGTGGCGATGGCTTTGAGCCTGAATGTCACATTTCAATCATTGACCTTCAATCTGCCCGGTGCGGTGGAAGCGTCGTTCTTGTCCAAAGAGTACTTCGCGATCACCTCACCCTGGCTTGATGCGAGCAAGCGGCAGTTTTCAGACCAGCAGTACAAGCAACCTGTCTGGAAGCTGGGCACACCAGAAGTCAATCTCAACCGCGAAAAGTACTGGGCACCGACCTATTTTGGCGGCAAAGACAAAGGCGTTCTCGTTACCGCGGCAGCGCCGGTCTATGCCGCCAACGATTTTCGTGGTGTGGCATCCATTGACACCAGCCTGGACTATCTGAACCGCATCAACTCTGACTTCGGCTATCAACCAGGCACGGCCATGTTGGTTGACGCCTATGGTGCCGTGCTGGCCCATCCCGACATGCTGGCCAAGGCCTTAGAGGCGCAAGAATCCCGGCCCTTCGCAAGCATATTGCCCACGGCACTGTCTGACAACTTGGCGCAATTGAAGAACCTCGCCAGCGATGCGCCGACAGAAGTGGACGGCTATCTGGTGATACGGCATGCTTTTGTATCCGCACCGTGGAATCTGTATTTCGTGGTGCCCAATCAGGCCATCTGGCTCAAGCTCTTGTGGGAGCGTGGTGCAGCCATGTTGTCGATGTTTCTGGGACTCACTGCCTTGATGGTCGTGACCTATCTTGTGACCACCAGAGACTTTGTTTCTCCCGCCTCCAAGTTGGTCCAACATTTGGCGGCGGAATCGCAGTTCAAAGCGCCACCTCTGCCCATCGTGCCCGCCGCTTGGGTGCCGTGGTTTCAGAGCATCTCCAAAGCTTTTCGTGAATCCCTACAACTGCTGTCAATTCGGCAAGAACTGGATATTGCGGCGAAGATGCAACAGTCCATTTTGCCCAGGCATTGGCCAGATCAGGGCAGTTTTTCGCTGTGGGGCGCCATGCGCTCTGCCAAAGAGGTCGGCGGGGATTTTTACGATCATTTTGAGCTGTCTGGCCATCGAACCGGCATCGTCATTGCCGATGTGAGTGGCAAAGGCGTTCCAGCAGCACTGTTCGGGATGGTGTCCAAGACCCTTCTGCGATCGACCGCAACGCAAGCAGGGCGTGACGCCAGTTCTGTGGTCGAAATGGTCAATGACGCCCTGTGCCTGGACAACGACAGCTGCATGTTTGTCACGGTTTTGTTTGCCACCTTGGACACGTCAACAGGGCAGCTTTTCTATGTCAATGCAGGTCACCCACCGCCCTTGCTGATCCATGCCGATGGCCAAACCGAATTTCTGCCCATGACCGGAGGTATGGCGCTGGGTGTGGCTGAAGGTATGCCGTTTGATCATCATCAGATTCAACTAGCCGCTGGTGACCGCGTGGTTTTTTACACCGACGGTGTCACCGAGGCCATGAACATGAATAACGATGAATTCACCCAGGAGCGCCTACCGCCCTTGCTCGGATATTCATCTTCTGACAACGTCAAAGCAACCGTCCAGAAAATCATTGACGCTGTGGACGATTTTGCGCAAGGGGCTCCGCAGTCCGACGACATCACCTGCCTGGCCTTGCACTTTCATGGGGAGGATCTGTCGACATGAGCCGACTCACCCATTTATTTTGGTGCCTGTTCTATGGCCTGTTGGGCTTGTGCCATTTGGTGATTTCCACCCATGCTGCGGCCGCTACATTGGACGACATCAAATCTAAAGGTGTTTTGGTGGTCGGCGTCAAAAAGGATGTGCCTCTTTGGGGAATGCTCGACCGTCAAAGTGGCGATATCAAAGGTTTTGAGCCTGATTTGGCCCAGTTGGTTGCGGACAAACTCGGCGTCAAACTCAAACTGGTAGGCGTTCTCACCTCTGAACGAGCAGACGCCGTCATCCAAGGCAAGGTGGATCTGCTGATCGCCACCTTGTCAGATACGCCAGAGCGACGCCAAGCCATGACCTTGGTGCTGCCCCACTATTACTCGTCCGGTGTCAACATCCTCGCCCGCAAGTCTGATCAATTCAAATCCTGGACTGATATCAGAAACCGCCGAATCTGTGGTCGCCGTGGTGCTTTTTACAACCGGATGATTACGGTTCAATATGGTGCAGATATCGTGGCGCTGTATGGCAACGACTTGTCTTCCGCAGCCCTGCGGGACGGCAGGTGCTCGGGCCTGCTGTACGACGATATTGCCGTTATTGCCATGCTGCAGGATACGGCCTGGTCGCGTGACTTTGAAATGCCAATGAACAGCATTCTCCATGTGCCCTGGGCCATGGCCATCGCACCACAGGAGCGTGGTGGTGCCTTTGAGTCCCTGCTATCGGGTCTTGTGGTCAACTGGCACCGTAGTGGCACACTGAAAAAGCTGGAAGCACATTGGGGTATTCCGGCAACTCAGTACCTCGACGCCATGCAAAAAATCTGGCAAAGCAAGAATGGGGACGCTTGGCTTTGCGGCGAGACCATGAGCGAAAAAACGCCAAACGAATGCCGATAGTGCCCATGACAGCCGACCACATCCCACTCAAATCACAAGAAGGCAGTGGTCCCGCGATCGAGGCTGCCATGGGCCAACTGTACGACCACTATTTTTCGTGCCATGCCTATGCACAGCGGTACCCCAGACCCAACAGGGCCACGCTGCAATTTTTACTGGAAAACGGCGCACACGGGGCCAAGCGGATTTTGGACTACGGCTGCGGCAATGGCAGGTATGCCTTGGCCCTACTGCAAACAACGCAGGCGCATCTGACGGGCTACGATATTTCCTCCGAGGCACTCAAAGAGTTTGAGTCTCACTTGGCACTGGGGGAAGACGCCGCACGCACGGTGCTGTTGCTAGGGCCGCAAGCCAATATCGGCGACCATGCCCCTTTTGACGTCATCCTGTTGCTCTTTGGCGTCCTCAGCCACTTGGGGGAACGTCCAGTCCGTTTGGCGGTCTTGCGGCAACTTCACCATTGCCTGAGCCCCCAAGGTAAGCTCATCGTTACTGTGCCAAACATCTGGCGCAGACGACCCCGCGAAATGTTGTTGACAGGCCTGGCCCGCAGATTCAGACGAGCAACAGGGGCCAGACGTGAGGATGGCAACATCTTGTTTACCCGTAACCTGGCAGGCACGCCACACCAATTCTTCTACCACCTTTACTCTGTGAAGTCCCTCACCGAAGAGCTGACTGAAGCCGGATTTGTATTGCAAGCTGTGGCAGCAGAGAGCCTGCTGCCGGAATGGTTGGTGACACAGTACCCCGCTATCGGCAGAATAGATGCCGCACTTTGCCGCTGGCTACCGGCGTCTTTGGGCTACGGCATTCGGGTTGTTGCAAGGATCCCATGACGACACAAAAGATCCGCTCCTCAGGCTTGGCATGGTTGTTCGCCTTTTGTGTTGGTGCATCCACCACCTGGGCGGGTGCACAAGAAATCCCTGGATTGAAAGCCAGCGAGCGACTTGCGCTTGTCAAGCAACGAGGCACGCTGGTGGTTGGGGTCAAGACTGACTACCCCCCCTTTGGTCAGCTCAACGCCTCAGGCGTACCCGAAGGCTTTGAGCACGATCTGGCCGAAGACTTGGCCAAACGCATTGGCGTCAAACTGGTCAAGCAAACAGTCACTGGCGCCAACCGCCTTCAAAAGCTGGAAGAAGGCGCCGTTGACTTGGTTCTGGCCACCACGGGTGACACCGCTGAGCGCCGCAAGATCGCCACCATGATCGAGCCAAACTACTACGCCTCAGGCGTTACGCTGTTCATGGCTCCCGATCAAAACATTTCAGATTGGTCGGAAACACGCGGCAAAAAAGTGTGCGCCACACAAGGCAGCTATTTCAACCGTGCCATGGCACAGCGGTACTTGTTGGATCTGCTGATGTTCACCTCTGCCCGTGACGCCAAGTTGGCCGTCAAGGACAAGCGCTGCGTGGGCTATCTGTTTGACAACACGGCGGTGGCTGGCGACCTGCGGCTGCCCGAGTGGGCCGGCTACAAGGCACCACTGCCGCCCGTGCTCAACACGCCTTGGGCCATCGCCATTGCGCGCCGCGATGCTGGTACAGATTTTGAGCGAATCGTGAGCGACACTGTGGCTGACTGGCACCGCACCGGTTTTGCAATAGAGCGCGAAAAAGCCTGGGGACTCGCCGCAAGCAAGTTTCTGAGCGACTCGCATACGCTGTGGACGCGTCAAAGTGCAGACGGCAAGCCCGTGTGCCAACGTGGTGCGGATGGCCAATGGCCGTCTGTCTGCAAAAACCCCATATTTCTCAATGCCAATGATTCCACAGGATTGCGGCGGCTGGGCTTATGGGTCAAAGAATCCACGGGCATGGATTTGAGTCTGATTTATGACGACTACGACCGTGACCGCTTTGTGCGCGGCTTAGGCACGACCCTGCTTTTGATGCTGCTCTGCGTTTGGGGAAGCCTGGTGATCGGCGTACTTGGGGCGTGGCTTGCAGAAGCGCGAACGGCATTGATCAGCCCTGTGGCGCGATTGGCAGGCGTGCTGGGACGCATGACGCCGCCCCTGCTGTTGATGTACATGCTGGTATTTGGTCTGGGCTCGCGCTTGATGGCCGACTATGGCATCAGCATTTCGGCCTTGGCGGTGGTGGTGTGGTGCTTGAGCTATTACACCGGGTCTAGCGTGATGAATGCACTGCTCTATTCCGCAGAGGCTAAGCGCGAGGCGGACCCCACCTATCGCCTTGCGTGGAGCAACATCCGTGATCTGGCTCGCAGCAGCAGTGGGCACATCACAGCCGCGCTGATCAATGTGTCTAAAGCAACCATGATGGCTTCAGCTGTCGCTGTACCAGAGTTGCTGTCCGCCGCAACAAGCATCATGACCGACAACGGCAATGTCGCCGTCATGATGAATGCCCTGCTGCTGAGCTTTTTGATACTGATTTTTGCTGCGGTGCGTTTACTGAGGTTGCTTGAGCGCCGATTCATCGGGGGCTCATCATGAGCCTTTTCAACACAGAAATCTTCCGAGAACTGCTCACCTGGACGCCCTATCTGCTGGGCGGCTTTGCCCTCAACATCTTCATCGCCATGCTGGCCATGGTGATAGGAACCGGTCTGGGCTGGGGCCTGGCCATGATGCGACTTTCAACGCATCCACGGCACGTCAAGTTCAGCCTGATGCTGACGGAGTTAACGCGCAATGTGCCCACCATCGTGTTCCAGTTTTACTTGGCCTTCATGCTGCCGAGCGAATTCGTGCTGCCGGGCACCAACATGGCGCTGGGTTTCCCTGGCTGGTTAAACGCCTCACTTGCACTAGCAATGGCTGTGATTGGCTTTACGTCTGACAACCTGATGCCCGCCATTCAACACTGGCGTCGCGGCGACCACAGTGCCGCACTGTTGTTCATCCCAAACTGGACCAGCTACATGCTGATCATTGTCATTGCGTCCAGCACTGCGTCCATCATTGGTGTCAGTGAACTGGTGAGCCGTTGCAACACCGTCATCAATGCGACGGGCAACACCAATCTGTTGTTTCCGGTTTATCTTTATGCCTGTGCCTGCTTCTTCCTGTTTTGCTACCCCCTGACCCGCTGCATGCAATGGACCAGGCAGCGCTTGGCCAACAGAATCCAACGAAAGGCTGAACGATGAAAGTCCGCTTCTGGGGAACCCGCGGCTCGCTGCCCATCGCGCTGACCGCTGCACAAGTTCGGCTCAAGCTCATCGGCGCGCTCCTTGCCGCGCAAGATCATGCACTGGACAGCCGCGAGAAAATTGAAGACTTTGTCGAAAACCATTTGCCCTTTGAGATCAAGGGCACCTATGGCGGCAATTCCAGTTGCGTGCAGCTGATGTCGGCGGGTGCCGAACCTGTCTTTCTGGATTTCGGCTCTGGCGCACGGCCACTTGCGGGGCACTATCTCAAGCAGTTTGGCCATTCGTTGCCTCAAACTTACCATGTGTTCATGTCCCATCTGCACTGGGACCACATCATGGGTTTTCCGTTTTTCACGCCTGCATACATCCCAGGTAACCGTATCGTCATTCACACCTGCCACACGGAGGCAGAAAACGCTTTTCGCAGGCAGCAGGCAGCGCCGTCCTTTCCCGTCCCCTTTGACGCACTGGGTGCAAAAATTGAGTTTGATGTGTTGGTACCGGGCAATATGTACAACATCGCCGGTTACCAAGTCAGCGCCATGCTGCAGTTGCATTCCGGTGATTCATACGGCTGGCGCTTTGAGCGCGATGGGCAAAGCGTGGTCTATTCAACCGATTCAGAGCACAAGCTTGACGACCGCCCTGCCATGGCCAACTTTGCCCGGTTCTTTGCAAATGCTGACCTGGTCATTTTCGATGCCATGTACTCTTTGGCCGATGCAGTCTCGGTCAAGGCTGACTGGGGGCATTCCAGCAATGTGGTGGGGGTAGAGCTGTGCCAGGAAGCCATGGCCAAGCGCCTGTGCATGTTTCATCACGAACCCACGGCAGACGATGCAGCGATTGCCAAAACGCTTTTTGATACCCGCCGCTTTGAATCCCTCACCCGCAACGGTGCCGAACTGGAAATACTTACCGCTTACGACGGCCTGGAGATTGAACTTTAGGACCTTGAGGGTCGAGGCAACTTCAACACACTTGCTTAGCGAAGCGCAGCCGGTTCCAGCCTTCTACACGTTGGTAGCTCACCGAATCCATGAGCGTGCGCAAGAAATGAACGCCCAAGCCGCCAACGGGCCTGTCTTCCAGGTTGGATTCCGTATCGGGCGCAGCTTGCTTGAGTGGGTCAAAGGCCAGTCCATCATCAGACACTTTGATTTGCAGTTGAGTCCCCGTTTGGAGCAATTCCACTTTGACAGTTGGGCGCTGCTGCCCCTGCATTGAGCCATGGTCAATCACATTGACCACCATTTCTTCCACGACCAGGCGCACGTGGTACAGCGCCTGCGCAGACCAGGCATGCTCTTCGCCAAACGCATCCAAGCGCTCCAGCAAGGAGCTGAGATGCTCAATCTCTGCGGCAATTTCAAGCGCCAACTGTTGGGACATTTGCTTTTGCCCTGACGGGCTCGGACATGATGGTGTCTACTATAGGATATTGAAGTCACGCGAGCGTTTAAAAACCATGTCCACATCCACCACTTTCGCACTGAATGGGCGCCTTGACGGCACAACGTCCACAACGACAGAAAAAGACTTGTTGGCCTTGCTGTCAGGTGACATCAATACCATTGACATTGATATTTCCAACCTGGACTATGTCAGCATCGCAGGCCTACGCGTCCTGTTGGTGGCGGCCAAGGCAGCCAAAGCCAAGGGTGGCAAGATCGTGCTGCACGGCCCTAAACCCACGATTCTGGAAGTCTTCAAGATCAGCGGGTTTGACCGGATCATCGCCATCGCGCAGTGATTTTCGTCAGGTCACCAGCGCCCGGATCCAGTCTGGCATGGCGACCGCTTTCTGGCTTGGAAAATCAACCCAAATGGTGGTCGCGCCGCCTTCGGCGTAAATCACATCGGGATCATCGGCGCGTGACAAGGTGCACCAACTCTCGAAAGTGGTGCGGCCAGGGTCACTGACATACATCTTGGCAAGCACCGTGCCGGGGTATTCGATTTGCTTATAAAAGTTGCAAAACGCGTTGACGATGACGGGGCCCTCGCCCGTTGGCACTGGCACACAGCCAATGCTGTACATCCAGTCGATGCGCACCGTCTCCAGGTAACGGAAGTAGCTGCCGTTGTTCAAGTGCCCCATGGCGTCCATATCGCCCCAGCGAATCGGTATAGTGGTCTCAAAGACGAGTTTCTTTTCCAAAGGCAGATTGATTCGCATGGTGTGTTCTCAAATGTTCTTTGTCTTCAGTCGTGGGCACGGATGGCCGCCAGTATGCCCAAGCTGAAAAACAGCGCCGCCCCTGCTTGCGCAACACTGGGCCAATGGCCGTCCCACACAAAGGCATACAGCAGGGCAAAGAGCGTTTCGCTGACGATGAGTTGACCACATAAGCTGGCGTCGAGGCGCTGACTGGCAATATTCCAAAGAATGGTCGCCAGCCAGGCGGACCCCACCCCAAGCGCTATGCAAAGAATAGCATTAAACGACCACCCATCCTGCCGAAACAGGGTTTTTGAATCAGATCCAGCCACGGCAAACACCAGCAGCGCACCCAAACCCGTTGCCACACCGAGCCAGTTGGCCCAGTCGGTAGCGCGGACGTCCGGGTGGCGCTTGAGCCAAGCCGCGTTTAACAGGCTAAAGGCGGTCCATGACGCCATCGCCAACACCGCCAGGCTAACACCTCGCCAAAAATGGGCGGTATCCAGTTGAGCCGAGGCAAGCTCACTTTGAACCATCAAGCCCAGGCCCAAGGCGGTGAGCACGCCACCGGGCAACAGCCTTGCCCAGCGCAAACCCGCAGGCTTGCCCAGCAGCATCACCCACAAGGGAATCAGGCCGATGATCAGCGTCGGCACCTCAACCGCGGCATCGCGTATGGCAAGCACCAGCAGCAAGTAGTACCCTGTGAAGCCCAGCAAACTTAAGGCGAGTGCGGCCAACACATGCTTGGCACTGGGCCATTGGATGCGGTGAAAGCCGCCGCCCATCCAGGCCATCGCCAGCAGCGACACAAGGCCGTAAGTCAGAAAACGGCCCGAGGCCACGTCCACCGCTGACAAGCCCGGCATCATCCGCGGCGCGACAAACACCAAACCCCACAGCGCACCCGCAGCCAATCCAGCGGCAATGCCACTGGCGCGTTGACCTGACAACATCAGGCGTTAGTAGCGCTGCTTAAACGCCAAAGCCGTCATCTGCAGCGATGATGGCGCCGTTGACAAAATGGCTTTGGTCACTGGCCAGCATCACCAGCAAGGCGTCCAGATCTTCAGGCTTACCGATGCGCTTGCGGGGCAACATGCTCACGAGCTTTTGGCCCTGCTCGGTTTGCCAGTGGTGGTGGTTGATTTCGGTATCGATGTATCCCGGGCAAATGGCGTTCACATTGATGCCGTATTTGCCCCATTCCACCGCAAAGGCCTTGGTCATCTGCACCACGGCGGCCTTGCTCATGCAGTACACGCCAATCTGGGGCAACACCTTCAGGCCAGCCATGGAGGCAATGTTGATGATGCGCCCACCCGTGTAAGTACCCGGTGCAGAGCCCTTGGCGCGAGCCAGCATGCGCTTGCCCACCTCTTGCGCCACAAAGAAGGCACCTTTGACATTGGTGTTGAAGACATAGTCGTAGTCTTCTTCGGGCACATCTTGAATGCGCTGGGTGGTGCTGACGCCCGAGTTATTGACCAAGATGTCGATAGAGCCCACTTCGGTCTCGGCGTGAGCCACAGCAGACCTGATGCTGTGAATGTCTGTCACGTCCAGTTCTACGACATGGGCGTCACCGCCTTCGCCTTCAATGTGGGCGCGCAACTCTTTCAATTTGTCCACCCGACGGCTGGCCAACACGACAGCAGCGCCTGCGCGTGCCAGCGTGCGGGCAAACTGCGCGCCTAGACCACTGGAGGCACCGGTGACAAATGCCACGCGGCCTGATAAATCAATGCTGTAAGCCATACCAATATTCTCGTTGTGAAGGTGAAAAGCTGATTATCGGGCTGTTGGCTGGCAAAACCTCTAATCCAACGCATCAAAGCAAACCCCAATCCCGAGCCAGACCACCCGGAAACACCTGCGCAAGTTGCGCTGCATTCAAACCAAACTGACGCGCAAACAAGCCACCCAGCAGCGCACGGTAGTCATTCAGCACAGCGTAGTCGCGGTTCTGAAACAAGCTGGTTTGGTCCACGCGCACTTGTTCGCCCACCACACGGCCCCCGCGCACTGCGCCGCCCATCACCCAGTACACCGAGCCGTGTCCATGATCGGTGCCGCCATTGCCGTTTTGCCTAAAAGTGCGGCCAAATTCGCTGAGCACCACCACCGTGGTGTCTTGCCATAAAGGGCCCATCTCCTGCGCGTAACCCACTAATCCCTTACCCAGCTCATCGAATCGGTTGGCCAGATAGCCCGTCGCGCCGCCCTGCCCCACATGCGTGTCCCAGCCGCCCACATCCACAAAGCCAATACTGAAGCGATCCTTCATCAGCTTGGCAATGCGCCGGGCTTCCAGCTCAAATCCCTTGGTGCTGATGGCGTTGCGGTTTGCCGTGTTCATTTCACCCGCCAGTTCACGAAGCACATCGTCGCGCACGGTAAAGCCCTCGGTGACGGCACGCTCCAGCGGGGTGCCGCCGTACATCTCACTGATGATTTTGCTTTGCCGCGCATCCACCGATGGTTTGCCCACGGCTTTGAGGGCCGTATTGGGCACCTGGGCATCGCCCCGAAAAATCAAGGGCAACTGATCCGTAAAGGCCATAGGGTTGGCGCTGGAACCAATGCTAGAACCTGCGCCTTGCAGCACTTGACTCAGTCGGTTCAAGAAACCAGATCGAAAGTTGCGCGTGCCCTCCAGCGGCTGGCCCAACTCGATGCTGTCCTGGGTTTCAAAATGACTGCGGGACAAGTCTGCCGTGCCTGCAAAAGGCACAAAGGCCACCTCCTTGCGAGCGAACAAGGGATAGACGCTGTCACGCAAAGCAGGATGCAAACCCCAGTCCGAATCTATGGCCAAAGCCGATTTCACATCTGTTGACGGCTTGGCAATCGCAATGGCTGGGCGCGATTGGTGATAAAACTCGCTGCCAAAGGGCACAAGTAGGTTCGCCGCGTCATAACCGCCTCGCAAAAACACCAGCAAAACCCGGGGTCTGTTGCTGCCTGCGGCAAAGAGCTGGCCCGCACTGAGTGCACCCGCCCCCGCACAGAGTTTGACAAGAAAATGGCGGCGATTGGGTTTCATGGCTTTTAATGCCCGAGGTTTATCAGGCTGTTTAACGCGACATCATCTCTGGCGAAGACAGCAAAAAAGTATTCCACTCCTGCGAGCTGTTCGCTTGGTACAGCGCCCGGCGCGTAGGCACGCTGAGGGTTGGCTCAATCGACTGAAAATACAAGGCATTCGACAGTTGCGGAAAAGCTGGCTGATCAACAGCCTGCGCGCCTTCCCCCTTGAACAATCCCGCAGTACCCGATCCAATGGCCTTGGCCACCTCAAAGCGAGTGGCCATTTGACCGGGACTGGCCCACGCGCTCTGCGTGAGAGGGTAGCCATCGGGTGTTTGGCGTCGAAACAGTGGCTCACCTAAGCGGTCTAGCCAGTTCAGGACGGGGCCAGCGTTCAGAATGGCCTTGTCGTCATAAGCCAAGCGAACCGCCGAGATCACATAACGCATCGGGTCTTTGAACTTTTGCCCTTCACCACTGGCAAATTCCGCCGAATTGAACAGCACCCACAGTGTCTGAGCAATATCGCCATCGCTGCGCTGAAAGGCATCGGCCATGCGGGCCACCAAAGCTGCTGGTGGGGTATCTGTTAACCAAAACTGGGTCAGTTTGTGACTGATGAAGTGTGCGGTGGCGCGCTGTCGGCTCAGCCGCGTCAAGGCTTCATTCAGCTCCGCCAGGCCTTTAGAGCGAATCGGCTCACCCAGCAACACCTTGTCGCCAAAATCATGCCTGCCGGGGTGAAATTCAAACAAGCCCTGGCGCACGTAATAGGTTTGCAGCTCTTTGCGCACCGCTGGGTTGTCTGCGGACAAGCTCACCCCCACCCCGGTCAAGACCCGCGCCAGTTCCTGCACATCGCGCTGGGAATACCCGCCGTCGACGCCCAGGGTGTGCAGCTCCATCAACTCCCGCGCGTAGTTTTCGTTGATGCGCCCAGCGGCATTGCGGTCGTTGTCCAGATAACGCAGCATGACCGGGTGGCGCGCCACAGCAGACAGCAAATCCTTGAACTTACCCAAGGCATGCGGGCGAATAGCGCTTTCCTCATAGTCACCCACCATGGCCCGCAAATTCGCTTTGTTTTGCGACACGCTGAAGTGGTTGAGCCAGAACCAGCTCATCTGCGCATGAATTTGCGCAGGGGAATACAAAGCCCGAAGCACATGGCGACGGGCTGCCTCGCGCGCCAAGCGGTTCATCTCCTGCTGGTAAGCCTGCAGTGCCGCCTTTCTGGCATCCTCGTCGGTCAAGCCCTCGGCGTCTTTGCGGCGTTGATCCATGTCTATGGCCAAAACTTGCAAAGGCCGCTGGCTGATCGTCATGGCCTGAATCTGTACCTGCACATCCTTTGGTGGCAAGGCCTGCTGTGCAGACAGTGAAAGCTGCTGCGCAATAAAGGCGCCCCGACCGTCATGGGCATGTGCTTGAACCAGCGAAGTGTTGGCACCCCAGGTCAACCGATTCAGCCAGTGGTAGGCCGACTTCTCACCGGAGCCGCTCTTTGCCGGGGTGGGCAAGGATGCTGCGGATTTGTTTTCTGCTGGCATGGGCGAACACCCGACCAATGCGCCGAGGACACATCCCAAGATCAGTGACAAGCAAGCGTGACTTCGCATTCGGCTATTGTGGTCCCATCTCACCTTCAATGTGTTGAAAAGGGAATCAGCCCGCAGGTAAGGTAAGCAACCATTTCTTAAGTGCCAAAGCCGCTGGACGCAATGCTGTGGCTTTGTGGTGCGTGACGTAGAACGCTTTTGAAAGTTCGAGCCGCCCCTCAAATGGCTCAATCAGTGAACCATCCTCGACCTCGACTTCGGTAAGCAACGCGCTGCAAAGTACAACGCCTTGGCTACGGCGCGCCGCCTCAATCGCCATGATGGCTTGGTCCAGATGTAGGCCCGGGATGGCTTTCACCTGCGCTGCACTCAGGTGGCTGAACCTCTCCATCCACTGAAGCCAATGGGGGTGAAATGTGGTGTGAATCAACATGGCCCGCTTGAGGTCATCAGGGGTCTTCAGCTTCAATTCTTTGGCATAGGCGGGCGAGCAGTACAAACGCGCTTCATCGCGGTAAAGCAATTCCGCCGTCAGTTCTGGGTCCGCACCGTCGAAGTAACGAATCGCCAGATCCACGCGATCTCGGTGGAAATCTGCCAGCGCTGTAGACGTGTCCAGATGAAGGGAAATATCGGGATGCTGGCTTAAAAAGTCAGCCATTCGTGGCGCGAACCATTTCGCCGCCATGGTGGGCGGCATCGAAAGCCACACCTCATGGGATTGCCGCTGCCGCAAGGCGTCACTGGCCTGCAAGATGCGTGACAAGGCCGGCTGTACCGTCGCCCAGTAGTTCAGCGCCTCGGAGGTTGGTGTCACCTGCCGGACTGAGCGCGTAAAAAGGGGGGTTCCTAGCCACTCTTCCAGCTTTCCTATCTGCTGACCCACAGCACCAGGGGTCACATGCAAATCTTTCGCAGCCAAGGTAAAGCTGTTGTGCTTCATTGCGGCATCAAATACCAACAGAGATTTGATAGGTAGTGATGCGGTCATGGTGAAGTAATTCTATGCCATGAAAAAGAATAACTCGATTGTCTGAAGTGGCTCTTCCCATCAAAATTGGCAGCTCTATAACTTGCCGAAATGTTGATTTCATCTCGTCAGCGTCAACTGACACAACAGATGTGATCCCTCTCAAACTATGTCACTTTTCTCCAGTATGAATCACCGTGGTGTGTGGGCCACCACGCTCATGGCCGCGTCTATTCTCATGATCACCATGGGGGCCCGGCAGTCCATGGGCTTATATGTGGGCCCCTTGAACACCAGCACCGGCTTGGGGATTGTGACGATCAGCTTGGCCATGGCCATTGGTCAATTTGTGTGGGGCGCTATCCAGCCCATTGCAGGTGCATTTGCTGACAAATATGGTCCCCGCCCTGTGTTGTTGTACGGCTTGCTGACACTGGTGATTGGCTCTGCACTGACGCCGTTTATCAGCAGCAGCCTTGGGCTCATCGTCACCCTGGGGGTGATGACGGCCATGGGGGCTGGTGCATGCAGCTTTTCTGTACTGCTGGGTGCAGCGGCACAACGCATGCCAAACGAATCACGTGGCATGGCGTCGGGCATTATCAATGCTGGTGGTTCGCTGGGTCAGTTTGTTTTCGCTCCCATCATCCAAAGGCTTATTCAATGGCTGGGCTGGATGGGTTCGATGTGGTCCATTGCCGCCCTCACGCTGATGGCGATACCGCTGCTCAATCGCTTGACCAGCGAAACCCACGCGCCCGTCAAAGCGCCTGATCCTGAAGAAAGAAAGAAAAAGGCGGTGAAGGACGCCATGCGCAACCCCAGCTATTTGCTGCT